>Ga0208542_1000132_pt1 | contig 31449 bp, 37 predicted proteins | sample DEB08_DNA_3_FD_185495 | JGI IMG/M metagenome (GOLD analysis project Ga0208542, IMG submission 185495) | Aqueous microbial communities from the Delaware River and Bay under freshwater to marine salinity gradient to study organic matter... | ecosystem: Environmental > Aquatic > Marine > Coastal ... | reverse complement strand
GATTGCTAGTGGTGGCGCCGCGACTTTTTCCAACTCATTGTCGGTTACTGGTAACCTGACCGTTGATACGGATACGCTGTTTGTTGATGCAACGAATAACCGTGTTGGTATCGGTACCACTAGTCCGACCGAGACGCTAGATGTGAAGGGGACGGGTAACTTCAACAACGTATCTGGCACCTATCTTGGGTTCCAGTACAATGGCACGCAGGTCGGTTACGTCGGGACCGCCAACGCCATCATTACTGGTGGGGCCACGACCGATTTTGGCCTGTACGCGCAGTCGGCAATGCTGTTTTCGTCTGGTGGCGGCACCGAACGGATGCGTATCGACACCAGCGGCAACCTTGGCCTCGGGGTGACGCCGAGTGCGTGGGATGCCACGGGTGCTGGTGGCCCTGTATTGCAAATTAAGCGCGGTTTGTTGTTCGGTTCAGACACAGAAGCCAGACTGATTCACAACGCTTATTACGGTACAGGTAGTTTCCGCTATATCGCATCTGGTGTAGCCGCGACCGCCTACCAGCAACAGTCTGGTCAGCACATTTGGTACACCGCCGCCTCCGGTACCGCAGGAAACGCGATCTCGTTCACGCAGGCGATGACCCTCGACAGCAACGGCAGACTCGGTATCGGTACTCCGGGTCCGCTGTCTAGTAAGTTTACTGTATCCTCGACTGGTTCTTCAATCGAGTTGAAACAATCCGCAGCTGGCGCTGCGACTTACTATGTCATGGACAACACCGTCGAAACCGGCGGTAAGCGTTGGCGTTTTGGTTATACAGGTGCGGCGAGTATTCCAACATTCTCGCTTTACAACGAAACTGACGCCGTGACCGCGTGGGTTGTTGACGCCACCGGCAACCTCGGTATCGGGGTGGCCGGAATCGACCGCCTGACGGTCGGCCCGTTCTCTGGAAGCAACGCCGTGACAATAGGAGGTGGCACGACGCAGTATTCCAGTTTGTACTTTGGCGATGGGCCTACAGGGTCAGACCGTTATCGCGGGTATATTGAATACGAACATTCCAGTGATTCGTTGCTTTTTGGTACTGCATCGACACGGAAAATGATTATCACTCCCGGAGGTGACGTCGGTATCGGTACTGCGGGGGCTCCCGCAAAAAAGTTGGAAATCGCGAGTGGCGACATCAGGATTGGCGATGGTTACACGATCTCGTGGGGTGATGACAGCTACCGTATTTTCAGAAACGGTACCTATTTGAGGTTTGACGCGGCTGGCACCGAACGTGCGCGTATTACGAGTGGTGGCTTTTTCAAGGCGTCGGATTCGGGGACGTATGCGTCAAGTACTGGTTCCTTTCACGAGTTGCGAAGCTCGGCGGCGTCAAGAACACATTTTCAGAATAGCCACGCCAGTACGCCATACGGAATATTGGTTGAATATACTGCAACAACGCCAAACAACTCGGGCAATGAGTTTATTTATTGCGCGGACCCTACAGCAGCTCGTGCTTATATTCGCTCAGATGGTGGTCTTGCGAACTATCAAGCCAACAATGCAAACCTGTCTGACGAACGAGTGAAAACTGATATTAAGCCCCTTGGTTCTATGTGGGATAAGCTCAAGGCAATTGAGGTTGTGGCGTTTAAGTACAAAGACCAAACACATGACGACGACAATATCGGCGTTATCGCTCAACAGGTTGAATCGGTTGCACCTGAGTTTGTGGACATTGATGGCTTCGGCAAAGAGCGGGACGATGATGTGCCACTCAAGACGGTGTATACAACCGATCTGTACCACGCTTCAATCAAAGCCTTGCAGGAAGCGATGATCCGCATTGAGGAACTGGACGCAAAGGTGTCCGCTCTGCAAAGCAACTAATACAAACAATCAACGGAGTACATGATGGCTACGACTTGGGTAATCGAAGGAATGATGCACGAGATTGCTGATGGCGGAGTTGTGACTGCTTATTGGCGGGCGAGCGATGCGTCTGACGACAATCAGTTTTCTGCTACCACCTATGGTTCGTGCGGATTTACTTATGATCCGTCGAGCCCTGATTTCATTCCCTACGATCAGCTTACGCAGGACGATGTTTTGGGCTGGGTGTGGACTCAGGTGGATAAGGACGCAACTGAGGCGATTCTGGCTCAGAACATTTATAATCAGGAGCATCCCACGACGGCGAGTGGACTGCCGTGGGTATCTAACTAAATCCACTAAATACGGAGAGCAAACATGAAGCGTGGTCACCTTGAAGCTGTGAGTCAGGCGTTCAGCGAGCTTGCTGAGAACAAGTTCCGTTACGGCCTTCTGAAGAAGGTGCGTGAGTGGAGCAAGTTCCTTGACTCAGAAATCAAGGAGCGGGAGGAGATGCGGGGCCAGATCGTCAAGCAGTATCTGCTCGAAGGAGAGGATTCTGTTGGCGTGGACAGCCCCAATTACGCTCAGTGTGTGCAGGACCTGACCGATCTGTTTAACGAAGATGTGGAGGGCACCCCCTCCGCGATTGACATGGCAGACCTGCCCGACAGCATGGAGCTTTCGGGACACTGCTTTACAATCTTAACTGACGCAAAAATCCTGACTGAGTAATAAATATGATTGCCGATGCATGGACTTTTTTGGTACCGGTTGCGACCGTTGCCGTTGCCTATGGTGGCGTCAAGGCGGGATTAAACGGTACCAAGGACAATATAAAGACCCTTACAAGGGCTATTGAAAAACAGTCCGAAAAGATTGACCTGCATTCGGAAAGGATTACTAGGCTGGAAACCGAAACAATCAATATTAAGCACAGATTAGATAAGAATTTTTTTGGCGAGTGATTCATACCATGGCTATTGATTACCGTGGCGAAAAGTTTTCTGGTTACAACAAGCCAAAGCGGACACCCAAGCATCCTGAAAAGTCACATGCTGTCCTTGCAAAAGAGGGCAGTAAGGTCAAGCTGATTCGATTTGGACAACAGGGTGTAAGTGGCAGCCCGAAGAAAAAGGGTGAGTCTGAATCTTATCGCAAGCGTCGTGAGTCTTTTAAGGCTCGCCATGCAAAAAATATTTCCAAGGGAAAAATGAGCGCCGCGTACTGGGCCGACCGCGAGAAGTGGTAAGATGCCCTTATTAAAGATTTCCCCACGGCCCGGCGTCTTTACGGATGGAACCAGATATTCCGCAGAAGGAACTTGGTTTGATTCCGATAAGGTGCGATTCAGAAAAGGCTTTGTAGAAAAGCTTGGTGGCTGGATTAAATACACTAACCAGACTTTTATTGGTATTGCCAGAAAGCTGTATGTCTGGGCCACAAGTGTGGGAGAAATCTACGTCGCCGTAGGTACCAATAATAAGTTATATGTTAATAATACCATTGAGTATTATGACATTACTCCATTAAGAGAAACCAAGTCTATTGGAATCAATAGTCTTACTACGCTCTCTGGTACCGGACTGGTTGTTGTTTCTGATACGGCCCATGGCGCTAGTGCTGGCGATTTTGTGACGTTTAGCGGTGTTTCTGGTGCCGTCAATGGTATTCCAGCCGCTTCTCTGAACAAGGAGCACTACATCGCCTACTTGGGTGATCTCTCAGGGACAGACGATAACAACAAGTACACGATCCTCGTGGAGGACCAAGCAAGCAGTACTGGTGCCGCAGGCTCAGCGTTTACGGCAGCTTACCAAATTAATTCTGGGCCAATTAACGCCGCCGCACTGACCGCTTGGGGCACGGGAACGTGGGGTAGTGGAACTTGGGGATCGACACTCTCCACTCCAGAGGAACGCATTCGTCTTTGGAGTATGGACGATTTTGGCGACGACCTGATCGCCAATGTTCGTGGAGACAAAATTTATTATTGGGATGAAAGTGCTGGGACATCCCAGAGGGCTGTGCCGCTCTCCGAACTAACAAGACGGGTTGTTACGCTAGAAACTAATCCTATTACAACAGTAAGTGGATCCGCTGTAGTTAGTATTCTTGATGATGGTGGCCATGGCGCAGCAGCGGGGGATACCGTAACCATTGCGGGTGCGTCTACCGTTGGAGGCCTAGATGTCAACGGAACGCACACAATCACATCTATTGAGACATTATCCGTATTTACAATTACACTTGGATCTACAGCCAGTTCTAGTGCTACCGGTGGTGGCTCTAGTGTAACGGCTACATACAAGGCTGGAGAGTACTACCCCCCCGTAGAAGCCCTACAAGTCATTTGTAGTGAAATCAACAATCATGTCATTGCTTTTGGCTGCAATCCGATTGGATCAAGCCAACTAAGTGCAAATTTCGTCAGATGGTCATCATCCGAAGACGCAACGGTCTGGCAACCGCTCTCTACAAATAGTGCTGGCGGGCAGGAATTATCTCTTGGCTCTACAATCATTTCAGCCATGAAGACCCGCAATGAAACCCTGATCTGGACCGATGCCGGACTAGTCAGTATGCGGTATGCTGGCGACCCATTTTACTTCACGTTTAGTACAGTGGGTGTGGGCATGTCCTTGATTTCACCGAATGCTGCCGCGAACGCAAACGGTGTTGTGTTCTTCATGGATCGTGGAGCCTTCTACATCTATACCGGAACCGTTCGGAGACTGGTTTGCCCTGTTCTTGGCACCATCTTCAACAACTTTAACTATGATCAGGGATACAAGGTTGTTTCTGGCAGCAATGTAGACTTCTCAGAGGTGTTCTGGTTTTACCCGTCTCTTTCGGGTAACGGAGATAACGACAAATACGTTATCTACAATTACGACGAACAGATCTGGTACTTCGGATCACTTGCTCGTGGCTCGTGGGACAATGCGTTTATTGTTAACAACCCACTGGCTACGTCTATTAATACATTTGATCTTGGTCCAAACCCATTTTCCTGTACTTCCGGATCTGCTGTAGTAACCGTAACAGATGTCGATCACAGGTTATCAACCGGCGACGAAGTAATTTTTAAGTCTTTCTCTCAGTTTGGTGGGTTCCTAGAAAAACAGATTAATAACTTACATGTTGTTACTGTAATAACAGATAATACATATACAATTAATCTGGGATCTGACGCTACATCCACACAGGCGAGCACCGGTGGTTCAGGCACTGTGTATTATCCCAATTTGGTGTATCGCCACGAGTCCGGTTGGGATGATGTTGACACCGCATTTACGTCTTACGTCGAGACCGGAGACATGGATCTTGGCGAAGGCGACAAATTTATGCTTCTCAGCAGAATTATTCCGGATATTCAGTTTATTAATGCTGGCAATAGTGACGAAGTGACTGTATCTATTAATGGTCACAACTTCCCCATGCAGGCACAGACCGAAATCGCCTCGTCTACATTTACTCCATCTGCAACACAGTCGTATATCAGGGGCAGATCTAGACAGGCTTCCGTCAAGGTGTCGAGCGATGGGGCTGGATATGGGTGGCGTGTCGGTTACATCAGGGTTGACGCAAGACCGGACGGTCGCAGATGAGCCATACTGGAAATAAATACCTAGTCATCGGCGTACCCCCGCAGGAATACGACCCAGTTGAGGCTGGTTCGTTTCGGTACACGCTGTCTCAGAATTTTCAGGATGTTGGTACAGATCTTCAGGTGGCACTGGATCACAGTGACAAAACAGCGTCTCTGTCTCTAAGAAGGTTTCAGTTTTTATTGATGGGAGCATCGAATGGCTGACCAAATAAAGGTTCTTGGTCAGGTGTCAGATGCGGCCACTGGTGTACCGGCAAACTTATTTACGTTGTATACGGTTCCATCTGGCACACAGACGACCATTAGTTCTCTTGTGGTATGCCATACTGGCTCTGGCGGTACAACATTTACGGTTGCGGTTAGGGTTAAGGGCGCTCCGTTAGATAAAAAGCAGTGCATTTTTGGAGGTACCAGTATTTCTGGTAATAATACAAATATATATGTGATGGGAATGACACTTAGTGATGGTGACATAATTTCTGTTTCTGCCGGAGCAGATGATGTCACATTTAATTTGTTTGGTGTTGAAACTTCGTAAGGATTAAACGGAAATGGACGAGTACTTAAAAACCATCCTTGGCCGCATGGTTTATGGGCCACAATACGGCATGTCAGAAGAAGAGATTGCTCGTGTATTTCCTAACGGATTACCCGTTAGCGGCACAGCGCCAGCCTTCGGCCCCAGTGGCGTCAGGTCTTTACCTGCTGCCATGAAAAGCATTCAATCCATTGCAAGGAGGTCACCCGATCTTATTAAGTGGATTCAGTCTGGCCGTAAGATCACTATTGGGGGTCCTAAGTGGACTCAATTAACACAAAATCTGACTGCCAATCAGAAAAACATGCTTGTAAAAAATTTGGAGGCAGTTAGGAATTTTATCAGGTCTGATCGTGGGGCTCAAATTGTTTCCAGTACTACACAGCCTACTCAAGCTGCTGCCCAGACAGCACAAACCGCTCAGGCTTTTCCGCTGGGATGGAGTCGAGTTCCGCGCTATATACCAAGGACAAGCCAACCCGCTGCAAATGCTGGTATTAGGTCCGTGCCTCCGGCTACGGGCCAAGCTGCCAGAACAGCACCACCTCGCCTCACAAACCCACAGGCTACACAAACCGCACAAGCCGGACCCGCCACACAAGTAGCACAACAATCCACGCAGGCTGCCACACAGTCTGCACCAAAGGACAGTGATACCCTTAGAAACTGGTTAATGGGTTTGTCAACGGCGGCGTTACTGGCTGATCAATTTCTTCCCGAGTCTTCGTCTTCTGGTGAAAGGATTGTTAATGTTGCCTCCCCAAAGCAACTTGGAACTTATTCAGAAACTATGGCTGACATTACAAATAGGATGAGGGATCAGACAGAGGAGGCCAAAGCATATGTAAACCTCCCTCCTGTTAGAGAGAGACTTGCTGCGCTTGATGAGGAAATTCCAATTGGATTATCGCCCGGCCTTCATCAATACATGCAGGATGATGTTGGCGAAGACTTGGCACGACCTACAAGGATTGTTGCGGGCGACGGGAACCTTAAGCAAGGCTATCTGTTTTCCAGTGAGGAAAAAGACAGATTGGCACAATTGGTAAATGAAATGGTAGAGGCGCGAGCCGCTGGTGCGGAAGCTGGCCGCAGAATTCGTATGAATAGACCAGAAGATCCAATTTACTTAAGGCCGATTGATCTGGACATCTCTCTTGAGGATTCCATGGCTCCGTCTTCTTCCGCCTATATTGACATGCTTCTTGCTAATGCTATTCCTCGTACAGTAGAGCTGGAGCGGAATTTTATTCCTAGGCGTAAAATTACAGTGCCTCCTGTGTCCCCCCTTCGGGGCCGTCGGTAATAGGAATTCAGGGCTAGAGACAAATGAATAGATCTGACTTTTTCCGTGGTGTCAGCTACGCAGGTGGCGGCATTGTAGGACTTCCCGCACAGCAAATGTATGGCATGGCACAGGGCGGCCTTGCTGACATGGGCTATGCTGGTGGTGGCTACATCCCTAGCTATGCCGCTGGTTCTGGTATCTCTAAATGGATTAAGCGCGCTGCTCAGGTTGCGAGCCTTATTCCGGGGCCACATCAGGCTATTACGATACCCGTTGCTGCTGCTGCAAGTCTTTCCCAGAGTGCCTTTGAAGCAAAAGAAGATCCCAACAAGAAATTTAATTGGGCAAAGTCTTTAGGTAGGGCTGGACTGGATGCTGCTGCGGCATATGGTGGCACAAAAGTCAGTGGAGCGTTTCAGGCCGGAAGGACCGCGGCTCAGGGTGCGGCACAAACAAGTGGTGCCAAGCTTGGCCTTCTGGACCAATTGGGAGCCGGATCTAACGAAGTACTGAAATATCTTTCAGACCCCGCAAAGGTGGCATTCCTGTATCCACAGATTGGTAATGTAATGCAGGATGTTTACGGTGATGACATGTCATCCATGCCCAGTTATGCCCAGATGACTGGCATGAACCTTACAGGAAGGTCTCCCCAGAGGGTTATGCCCACATATGGTCAGGCTCAGGGATACGCCATGATCCCCGGAAGGGCGCGTGGCGGTGAGATCGACGAGTACTACGATCCTCCCATGGTTCAGGCTTCTTCGCCATCCGTAAATCTTGATCCTATTAATGAGAGGCTTGCAGCATTAGAAGCAAGGTCTATTCCGTCCGTCAACTTAGATCCAGTTACACAGAGACTCGCGGAGCTAGAAGCTAGGCAGATGCCCAGCTTGGATCCATTTAATCAGAGACTCGCTGAACTTGAGGCCAGACAACAGTCTAGTCTCGACCCTTTTAATCAGAGATTATCCGAGTTAGAGGCTAGGCAACAGTCCAGTCTCGACCCTTTTAGTCAGAGATTGGGCGAATTAGAAGCTAGGCAAACATCCAGTCTTGACCCTTTTAATCAGAGATTATCCGAGTTAGAAGCAAGACAACAGTCCAGCTTGGATCCGTTTAGTCAGAGGTTGTCTGAATTAGAGGCAAGACAACAGTCCAGCTTGGATCCCTTTAATCAGAGACTCGCGGAACTTGAGGCCAGACAACAGTCTAGCTTGGATCCATTTTCTCGGAGGCTGGCCGAGTTAGAAGGTAGAAAGACTCCTACAGTTGATCTTGATCCTATTAGTCAAAGACTGGCAGCGTTAGAAAACAGAAAGACTCCTACAGTTGACTTAGATCCATTTTCAAGGGACATCAGTAGACTTGAGCAAGAGATTGGATCATTAAGGGATTTCCAGCCGGATTATTCCCCTATCCGTAAAGAATTCGAGAGCGACATTGGGAGACTCAGAGAAGAGATTGGATCATTAAGGGGTTTCCAGCCTGACTATTCCCCCATCCGAGAAGAGCTTACTAAGGATATTGGAAGGCTTGAGCGCGAGATTGGATCCCTAAAAGACTTCCAACCCGATTACTCCCCTATCCGTCAAGAATTCGAGAGCGACATTGGCAGGCTTGAGCAAGAGATTGGCTCCTTAAAAAATTTCCAGCCGGATTATTCCCCCATTCAGAAGCAGTTCGCTGATGAGATGGATGTCCTCCGCAGGGAAATTGAAGAACTGAGGAGCCCGAAGATGGCCACCAGTGAGTCCGATATTCCTTCTTGGGACCGAGAGATCCCGACTGGAGAGTCGGATATGGGCCCCAAGGGGGGTGGTGGTGAGACGATGACGTATGCACCGGTTGGTACGTCTGAACTGCCACCCAGTGTCCAAGATCTTATAAACGATCCTAACCGGCTCGCTGATCGCAACCGTGCCCGTCAGGATAATATTGCCAATGAAACATTCTTGAATGTCGGAGACGGCGAGGACCCCGCACTTACATCTAGGAAGAAGACTATCAAGGCTACGGAACATCCGGATATTGGTGATACGGTAGAAGCTACGCGAAACATCGGCACATCTGCACCAGTATTGCCGCCCCAGATTCAGTATGAGGGGCCGTCCATGCAGACCGTTGGGTTCTCGCCCCAGTGGCAGGCTCCGCCGTGGGAGGTTCAGGACATCCCGTCTTGGTACAAGGCTGGATTAATGCCTGAAACCGCGATCACGGGCACAGAGCCACCTCCTGTACAGGGTGACCCGTTTACTGTGTTCTCTGGAATTGAGGTACCGGAAAACTTTGAAAAGAACCTGAGAAATCAGATTCCCGCTACGGCCAACTTCCCGTTCCTACAGCAGTCCCCCGCCCAGCGACCTGATATTGCGATGCCGCAGCCCATGGCACCACGGCAGTTAATGCCGCCACGGCCAACGGTTGAGCGAGGAGACGTGCCACGGGACATGATGAGTCAACCCGCTATACAGCCCATGATGAGTCAACCCGCTATACAGACCCGCATGGATCAACCCGCTATACAGACCCGCAGGGATCAACCCGCCATACAGAGGATGATACCCTTACATGGCCCTAGTGGGCCAATGCCTGCTCCGACGTTTGTACCTGCTCCGATGGGTGTGCAGGAACAGGATTATGTAGAGCGTATTCCTGCTCGCGCTGATGGCGGAATGATGCCTCAGGATGTCCCGTTTGATGGACTTATTGAGCCATTCAATGACGGGTCAATAGAGAGTAGTGGCGCTGTTGATGACAGGGTGGGTATCATAAAGCCGGATATGTCTGAAGTGTCTGAAGAGAAAGGACAGATGCTTGAAGCCATCAAACAGGCACTGATGAACCCAGATAAGGCTTGGGCTCAGCAGGTTATCAAAATCGCAAAAGAAATTTTTGGCGAAAAATTTATGAACGATCTCGCCATGGAAGTGGGCGAATCAATGTTTGATGAAGACCTTGAGTCCGAAGACGACAGTGATCGCTTAGTTGAAATGCAGTTCCGTGAAAATCTGGCCAAGGGCGGCCCTGTAAAGATCGGAGCCGCAATCGCCCCTAATGAGTTCGTATTAACAGCTCGTCAGGTCCGAAATATTGGTGGTGGCAGCACGGATGAGGGTGCCAACAGGCTTGAGAAGTTTGCTAGGAAGGTTGAAGTAGTTGGTTCTAAGACCAAGGGACCACTTAACATTGAAGTGATGGCTTAAAATGAAAAGGTTTCAGGTAATGCCCCAGAGTGACATGCGTGTGCCGCCGCCCTCTAGGCGCGGTCTTCGTGGGATTATTCGTGAGTTAATGAGTGGTAATCGTCTTGGCGATCCTGACATGCAGGTTCTTGAGGCCATGGCCGCACGGCAGGCCCGTGATGAGGCCAAGAGAAACATGATGTTTGAGTCCATGTTGCGCCGTCGCCGCATGTTACCACCCGAATACACCATGGAAACCGCTCCTCTTATGTCAGAAGAGGAGATCGCTTCTTGGGGTGTTCGGCGTGGGATGAACCGTGGTGGGATGATCCCCTCTTATGCTAATGGCGGTCAGGCCGACCAGATGGGTCAGACCGTTCAAGAGACTTTTGTGTCGCCTGAAGTGGCACCTATTTACGCAAACCTCACCGACCGCATTGCGTCTGAGGGTATGCGTCCCTATCAGCCTTATGGTGGTCAGCGTCTTGCTGGATTCACTGATCCAGAGATGACCGCTATGCGCGGTATCTACCAGTATGGAATCGGCGGTGGCCCAGCGGCTATGGGTAGCGCGGAACAGGCCCTGATGGGTGCCATGTCTGGCTACGGCGGCGTTGGTTATCAGTCTGCACCGGGTGCCCTTGATCCTTATATGTCTCAGTACACTCAGGGTGTTGTTGATCCTCAGGTCAGGGATATTCGTAGGGAGGCCGAACGGCAACAGCAGTCACTGATGGGTAGGGCTGGTATGGCGGGTGCGGCTGGCGGCTACAGGCACGGGTTAGGAGAGCAGGGGATCCGTATGCAGGCCGCTGAGCAGATCGGTGACGTTCGTGCCCTTGGTCGCCAGCAGGCTTTCGAGAGCGCACAACAGGCTTTTGATCGCGACAGAGCGGCTCGTATGGCCGCGGCTCAGGGTCTCTATGGGGTTGGTGGCGGACTTGCAAGCCTTGGCGGACAGCAGCAGTCCATGCAGTACCAAAGGTTTGGCGAGATGATGGGTGCAGGACAGCAGGCCCGTCAGCTACAGCAGCAGTCCATGGATATTGGGTATCAGGATTGGCAGAATCGCATGAATCAGGCTCGCCAGAACATTGGTTGGCAGCTTGGAGCTATGGGCCAGTTGCCCTACCAGAGCACCACCATGACCACCGAAGCCGAAACTCAGGCACGACCCCCTGCGGCCCAGAGGTATTTAAATACTGCAGTTGGTGGGCTTGGTCTATATAACGCATACCCGCGATCAACGCCGCCCACACTGCCACAGGGCGCCACCACATCTAGACCCGGTGGTACTATCTCCAATCCCGGCGGCACCCAGCTTTTCAATCCCGGTGATCTTGGAAACTATTGGACTAATAAGTTTATGCCATCACTCCCATCAGGTTTAGGTGATCCCTCCAGTCGGATTAGTTAGTCGTTAATCATGCCCAATATTCTACAGCTTCAGAAAGAACTTGAGAGCCTTCCTGATGAAAGACTTATTCAGGAAGTTAATTCTCCGTCCATGTACCCATCATATCTGAGTACTCAGGAGGCGCAGCGCAGGGAACAGTTGCGTAATGCGTACAAGAGCCGTGTTTCTCAGATGCCCCAGAACACGGTTAAGGATCAGTTGGTTCAAAAGCTGATGTCGGGTATTGGTAGTATCCCGCAGAATGTGCCGAATGGACCAATGCCCAATGAGATGATGACCCAGATGCAGGCCCCAATGCAGCCCCCAATGGGTATGTATGCCGGGGGTGGAATTGTTGGGTATCAGACTGGTGGGGAGGTTGATCCAGACCCTCCTCGCCGTTTAGATGATACTCAGATAACATTAACAAGCCCTCCTGAAAGTGAATGGCGGCAGCGGCTTAGTACGGCAGCACCATACGCTTTGATGCTTTCATCCTTTGTACCTTCACTTAGGCTTAAGGGGGCAGGAGGACTACTCGCGGCATTGACGGCTGGGGGATGGAAGCCGACGCTATCGAGACTCGGTCGTACTGCGGCCCTCACTACCGGAGCTGGTTTAGCAATTCAAGATCTTATGAACAGAGAAGGGGAGCCCGAGCAAACTCCTTACGGGTTCCCCCCATTAGTAATTCCAGACACATCTGGCATGGAGTCACCGTATGGCTTATCCCAGATTGATCAATTAATTGCTGACTCCCTAAAGAATAGAAGAGAGATTAGCGCCGCGGAGAAGGATCGCTTAGACATGCTTGAAGCGCAGAGGGGTGCGGCGGCTGAAGACGAAGCTGAAAGGCTAAGAGTTCTAAATAGTTTGCGGGCATCCAAGGAGGACCTTGCAAGAAGGGAGCAAGAGCTTACCGAAAGTGAGATTCAGCGGATTCAATCTTATATGGACCCGGAAGCCGAAGATAGAGAGAGGCGCGCCACAATGCTGATGGCGGTATCAAGGGCTCTTTCTGGGAGAGATATTGCTAGTGGATTAGCCGAAGGCATTCCCGATTTAATAGATCTTGGCAAGGAGCAGAGGCGGGCGAGGCAGCAAATTGATGAACAAGTCAGGTTGCTAAATCGTGAAAAATTAAGGTCAGCACAAAATCTACAGAACTTTATTGACGATATAGAGGTTAGGGTTGCAGAGGGCAGAATAAGCCGCAGGCAAGCTGAGCGTGAAATTGATAGTCAGATTTCTGCTACAAGAATGGAGATTGAAAATAGGCAGAATAATATCAGTGACATGATCACCCTCTATGGTGCCCAAACCCAACGTATGGCGGTTGAGGCGGAGCGTCCATCTACGGGTGAGAGACGCCAACAGCTTTACAATCTGTTGCAGTTGAACAAAAAAGATCCGATTCAAGGTACGGCTAACATTATCAGATCTGCTGTTGAAATGTACCTAAACACTGGTAGCGACAGAGACATAGATGCAATTAAGCGGGTAGTTATTTCTGCCCTAAGGGCAGGATCTTTCCCCATTGATCAGCAGGTACAGGTTCTGAACATGGTTTTCCCTCAGGCCACACCTCAAGCTACTTCTCAGGATGGCTTTGCTGACGGTGGACTCTATACCGGAAAAATTACTAATATGATTCCACAGCCGTAGACACATGCTAAGGTTATCATCGTCACAGAATAGGCAATACAATAGGCTTGTGGAGCTTGGTCTTTCAGAAGATGAGGCCCTTAGTGTTATTTCCTCTCTTGCAGAAAGCCCCGCTCCACGGGTAAGATCTTCTAGCAACGACAATATTTTTGACGCAGCTAGGGAGTTTGCCCAAGGACTTGGCGTTGGTGCGACCAAGGCCGGTACAAGCCTTATTGGTGGAACTGGGTGGCTTCTAGGAAAAGTTCCGGGCTTGGAGGGCGCTGGGGAAAGGTTGGAGCGTGGTGCTGGATATATAGAATCTGATGTAGAGGATTTTTTTGAGCCCGAAGGTGCCGCAGGCAAGGCCGGAGAGTTCGTTGGTCGCCTAGGTGGAGAAGTTTTATCGACAGTAGGAACGCTTGGATTAGGAAAGCTTGGGCTTGCTAGGTTTGCGCCGGGTGCCCTGTCCACGATCCGTGGTGTTACAGGTGGATCCAGAGCCGCATCAGCCCTCGGAGCCGTGGCGGCAGAGTCACCGCTTTCGCTAGCTAGGGCCGCGTCTTGGTCTGAAGAAAGGGGCACTGGGTTTGGCCAAGAGTTGGCCATGGAAGTGGCCGGATCTGCACTTGGTGGCGCATTTGCAGGTGTAACCCCCACCGCCGCTCGCCAAGGAACCAAGGGTCGCTTTTCATCCGTGAATCTAGCTGGTGGACAACAGCCGGGTATAAAAACCAAGGGATTCTTAACCGGAAAAGAGAAAATATCTTTTGGGTTGTTCGACGAGAACGTCCCAGTAAGAAAGCTTGCTAGGGTGATGGGTGGAGTGGATGCCGAGCAAAACCTTTCTGGTAGATTGGCTCAGATGTATGGAGCTAGACAAGCTGGTGTCCTGAGCCTTAATCAGCAGTTAAAACCGTGGCTTCTGAGCAACAATGTAGACATTGATGAAGTCGGTAGAGCAGCACTTATCAGGCGGGAAATGGCCATTCGTTTCCCCAAGGATCCCAAAAACGCCACGCAGCGCCTTAGCAACATCAGTGATGTGGAGCTTCGTAAACAATACAATGAGATTATGGGAGATAAGGATCTCGTTAAGCTTACGGATGATCTGCAATCTTTCTTTCGTGATGACTTAGCGAGACTCAGATCGGCAAAAATTATTTCTCAGCAAGAATATGATAACATCATCAATTCTTCTAAGGGACAGTTTTCTGATTACTATACGCCGATGGTTGGTGGTGAAATAGATAAGATTCTATCTGGCCCATCCATCACCACGCGCACAAGCAGATTTGGTCCACGAAAGGGTGTCTATGAGCTTGAAAAAGACACCATTGTTGATGACGCATTACTTAACCCTGTCGATGTACTCGCTTACCAGCGACTCAATACATTTGACAGTGTAGCAAAACAGAGAGTTGGTGATTCCGTTGTAGACTTCATGACCAGCGGGGGAACACCCAGTCTCCCCAATGTAATTAGGCTCATTAAGCCTGATCACGCCAAAAGAATTGGTGCCGACCGGGTGTGGAAGCATGTCAGTGATGGCGTGGAATACAACTTTGAAATCCTTGACGCAGACCTGTTTGATTCTCTCAAGCAAACAAACAAGGAAGCAGCGGGAGAATTATTAAAGATTGCTCAAAAGGTGGCGGATCTAAAAAGAAAGTCCATCACATTGCTCCCAGACTTCTCTGTGATGGCCATTCTGCGCGATTGGCCGCTTTATGCATCTCAGCGATTAGTCCAGAGGGGGGCGGCAGGGGTCGCGGAGGCCCTTGGTGGTGGAGCGGCTGGTGCGGCTATTGGCGCATCGACAGAGGGAACCGACGAGGAAAGAGCACAACGTGCCATTACCCTAGGTTTAGCCGGACTTGGTTTTGGAGCATTGGCTAGGCCGACAGTCGAGCTTGCCAAGGCTGGTGCCACAATTTCTAGAGCTAAGTCTAATTTTCTAGCTAACTCTTCTCCAGCTAGTGCCCAGATCCTTGGTGCCCTTGGGGACAACCTCGGGATTGATCCCAAGATGTGGGAGGAGTTCGTTAGAGAAGGTGGCCTGACAGCGGGTGTCGCGTTCGGCCAAAAGGATGCTTCCAAGTACGTTAAGGCCCTGATGGGCGAGAGCGACAGGAACAGCATCTTGGTTGGACTGGGCAAGGCCCACGATGTTCTTGAGACAATCGGAATGGTGGCTGAAAACGCACCGCGCCTCGCTATGTACAGGGCTATGCGTTCTGGTGCCGCGAAGAACCTGCCGGGATCGTCTGTGCAGGAGGCCATCTGGAGTGCTCAGGACGTAACACTCCCGTTCGCATTGAGGGGTAACTGGAAGGCAGTAAAAAGTCTTTCTCAGATTACACCATTCTTCAACGCACAGCTTCAGGGTTGGTCCAAGATTGGTAGGATGTTCCGTGGAGACCCAAGGAAAAACGCACTCGCCGGTGGATCACAGAGCCTGCTCGCAATGGGCACTGCTATTACGGCACCAACAGTTGCACTGTGGAATGTAAACAAGGATAACCCTGAATATTGGGATCGTCCCCTCTGGGAAAGGAACATGTTCTGGTTGGTTCCAAAGCCTGATGGCGGGTTCTACAGAATCCCCAAGCCTTTCGAGCTTGGATATGTCTTTGCATCCCTCCCCGAAAGAGTACTGGATCAGGCGGCACAGAAGGGTGTGCTTGAGTCTGCGGTACCGGAGGGCATGTCCACCGTCAGCGAGTTAGCTGAGACCGTAAAGACACTCGCTTCGTCTCCGATCACAGGAGGCTTTCCCATTCCAGCCGTCGCGGCTCCATTCCTTGAACAGGCACTCAATCGTGACCTGTTCAGGTGGAAGCCGATTGTTCCAGAATACCTGTCTACAAGGCCGGGTGAACGACAGACAACCAAGTCTACGCCAGTTCTTGCTCAGGGCATCAGTAACGCCATTAAAGAGACAACTGGTAGGGGTATCTCGCCTCTCAGGATTGAAGCCCTTATTCAGTCAACCGGTGGAACATTTGGCCGAAGGGCGATGGATATTGTGGATGTAACGGGTGCATTTTCGGACAGCCCAACTCCGGCATCGAAGATGTCGCCTGAAGAAAGACTGGCATCCGTGACCGGGTTATCTCGTTTCAATACAATGCAGTACGATGTAGGCAATATTGAGTCTGCGGCGTATCAGGTTCTCAGGAACTCAAAAAATGTTCTTGATGAATTCAATCGGATGAAAAAGGCCAATATGGATCGTGAGGCTCTTTCTAGGTATCAGGAGAACTACAAGGACGAGCTACGCATTGCTCAGGCCGCAGGTCCGATTCTATCTGAGATGAATAAAATCAGGGAAATAAGAAACTCCATACTTGCTGATCAAAATATTTCTCAGGATAGATTGCGAAACCAACTGGATCAGTTATCCAGCATAGGCAGGAGACTTGGTTCTAGGGCCTTTGTGGTTGTTGACAGGGTTAGCGATTAATGGCTGAGCATATCTGGTATGTCAGGAGAGAGGCGAAGGATGGAGATGCCATCTCGGGGCGCATGTACAATCAGGATGGCCTGACGTTCTGGTGCATTGAGAACGCGGACAAGTCCATTCCGGATGGCACCTACACATGCAAGCGGGATTGGTACCACCGTGGAAACTACGAGACCTTTGAGATCATCGTAGAAGGACGGGATCGGATCCTAGTACATGGTGCCAACTACGCAGATCAGCTTGAAGGGTGCATTGCCCCCGGTAAATCCCGTGGACGAAGCGACACAGGAAAGCCCGCCGTATGGAATTCCAAGAAGGCACACAAGGAATACATGCAGTCGCTGGAAGGTGTAGACGAACACAAAATTATTATTGACACAGTTATTGGCGGAGATCTTGAGTCATGACAAAACTCGTAGGATGGGTCCAGATCTTTAAGGACGATAATGACTGGAACGAAAAGACCATTATTGGTGGCGCCAGTTTTGCCATCATGGTTCTCACCGCAGTCGTGGACATTGCCACGGGTGTCCTTGGTGTCGAGCTACAGGTTCAGGAGTTTATTTACAATAGCTTCCTGATCATCACTCTTGGATCGTTCGGGATTTCTGGTCTTGAGAAAGTTTTTAGTGGGCGACAGGACTCCAAGTAGTTCCGCCAATGGCGAATATTAATGATGAAACAGAAATCTCAATGCCGCTGCGCAACTTGCTCAGTCTGGTGTTTGGCACAGCTATCGCCGTATGGGCCTATTTTGGTATTATAGAGAGGATTAATTCCATCGAAACCTCCATTATGATGATGGAGGCCGATGTGGAAAGAAACAGCGAGTTCAGGATAAGGTGGCCAAGGGGTGAGCTTGGTGCGTTACCCGCAGATGCGGAGCAGTTCCTACTAATGGAACACATGCAGGAAGAGCTTGAAAAGCTCACAGAGCAAATAGAAAGTGGTGATGCTCCATATGATCAACAGCAGGAGCTTACCCTAGCATGGTACTCAGAGCGACTCGCTCAGCTAGAAGCCAAAGTAGAACAATTAAAATCCAGATAATAAAATGAGATGCGGTAGGTGCCTTTCCGTCGTAAGCGACGAGAAGTTCTGTTGGATGTGCGGCCTAGATCTCGCTAAAGATTTTATTGTGTGTCCACGTTGTGGAGACGATGTTAGTAACGACGGGCAGTGCTGGTCTTGCGGCATGATAGTACTCGAACAAGACGACGACATCACCTCCGAAGAAGAGTGACATGTTCTCAAAAAAGGCGGCATCTGGATCCGATAGACACATTGTAGTGTTTTTCGGAGATACCCACTGTGGATCTACCGTTGGGCTGTGCCCAGAAAAAGGTCTTGGTCTTGATGACGGTGGGTGGTATACCCCGAACAAATCTCAGATCTGGCTATGGGAGAACTGGCTAGAAGCTTGGAAACGTGTTTCCAACATGAGAAAGCTTGTTCGTGGCACCAAGCTACACATTGTCTCCAATGGAGACGCGATTGACGGGGACCACCACAGGACCTCCCAGATCGCAAGCAGACTCACGGGGATCCACATCGGGTGCTTCATTGAATCCATGGCCGTACCGCTGGCACTAAAGCCAGATTCAATCCACATCATAAGGGGAACCGCCGCACACGTTGGAGAATCCGGCAATACCGAAGAAGGAATTGCTCGGGCACTCCACGCTCAGGGTTGGCCAGTTATTGGTGACCCAGATACCAACCAGATGTCATCCTACTGGAGAGATCTGAATGTTGGTAATGTCAAAATTGACATAAAACACCACGGCAGGATGGGGCGCAGGGCTCACACAAAGGGGCCTCAGGCTCGCTGGTACGCCCAAGATATATTTTTCAACTATGTAATGGACAATCAGGTTCCGCCCGACTTGGCCATCCGTAGCCACTACCATCAGTTTGCCGACAGTGGAAAGATCCACAAAGTCAAAACCAGACTCATCGCCCTACCGGCTTGGCAGTTAGCGACTGAATATGTACACCGTGTTGCCGAAAGCATGGCAGACATTGGTTTAGTGTGCGTGATTATCGAGAATGGTAACTACACGATTGAGCCCATCCTTTTCACACCAGACAGACCGAAGGAGGTTGTTGTTTAATGTCTATTACTGAGACGGAGATCTTAGAACAGATTCGCCAGTCAATAGAAGGTAGGACGTTAGAACACACCGATGACAATAGCATGACGGTTCCTGAGTTATGCAAGGCCCTCGGTCTAGGTGAGAAGGCTGTTCGGCGTCACCTGAAGCCCTTGATTGCTTCCGGGGATGTTAAGGCCGTTAGGTCGTTAAGGGTGAATATGGTTGGTGTCATCACCCCGGTTCCTGCTTATAAAATTGCATAAAAATACAAAAATAAATCATGAAAAATTATTTTGGGGCAGCGGCAGCCGTCTTTGTCATTTTATTCTCAGCAATAAAATATTTGGACCACGGATCCAGTGAGGCGATTCGGGACGCCGAGCGGGACACGGAGACTGCTATTCTTGCTAGGGTGGCCGCAGAGGAGGCTCTTGATTCCATGACTATGGAATATGAGCGGGCTATGGATAGCCTGTCGGTTATTCAGGATAGCATCAGTGATGCAATTGATTCTGCTCAAAGGGACGCCGCTGAGGCATCCATGGATTTTGAGGAGAAGGCCAAATCCCTACAGGACAGCCTTGCTGTACTTGATTCGGGATTGGCTGAGCAGTTAGGTCAGGTGGTTGCAGAACACGACCGTGTGGTTGCCGCGATGTCGGCAGAAATCAAGGCCCTCAATGAGGACAGAAAAATTTTATGGCAGAGAATTGAGTATTCAGATTCTCTTCTCAGTGCCCAAGTTCAATTGAACAATGTTCTACAGATGAACATCATGGCCATAGAAAACGAAAGAGACGCTTGGAGAACGAAGGCAAACCCCTCGCTCCCCAAGCGCCTCGTAGGACACGCCCCGGCTATCCTGACAGGTGCCGTTCTGTTGTCCGTTCTCCGTTAATAGGGATCAATCTCTCCCGCATACATCGAAAGCGGGTATCCCTTGGTCGTCTGGACCCGTGGCCTGACCGTGGTAGCAGTATCGCCTACCTGCTCCGGACCCACCACCTCCTTTTCAAACATAGACATCTGAAGCGGGTCATTCATGGCTTGTTGTAGCCAGAGTGGTACCCCGACTTCGTTGTGATCCTCACCGTTCATTTTGTTCTCCTAAAATGCGGAAGTGACAGCGTTCTCCATAAAAAAGAAACTTGCGAGAACCACCACTAATATGATTTCGGTTCTTTAGCACCTTGACCGAAACAGTTGATGGTCCGCGTGGGATCGAAAAAATTATTTTTCGTCTATCGTTTTCATGGTTATAAAGCGAGACCACGCAAGAAGCTCTGTCCACGACGTACTTCTCAGAGTCCCTGATGCTGTCAATCTCCGGCTGGCCACTTGTGGCTAACTCAACGGGGCAACTTGCCACAACTGTAATATTATTCTTGTGACTGTATTGCTCAAGATTGTCAGCAATTGTCTTGTTCCGTTCATCCCAACTCATTTCACGATTCTTCAATCTTAGATCGTGGTATGAGTCCAGAATCAATACACTTGGGGTGGGGTGGGAATCCAGCAGTGCAATTACATCCTCTATGCAACGTGCGTCATTGCCCCCATCTACAAGAGCTAGGAATCCAGACTTTTGCAGGGCATCCATTTCTTCCGCGGCTTTCTCCAAAGAAACCGTGTATTCATCTTGGATTGGTTTCTTAAGGAGAAACTTTTCTACCGCAATTAAATTTGGCGCATAATTAATATTGCCATTGCATTTCTTCGCCGCCAAACAAGCCAGAAACTTGGCGTACAGATAGTGAAGGCTTTCTTGGTATGTGATAAAAACCACTGGCCCACTGTTGTCACCAGTCTTTGCGAGATGCGTGGCTTTATGCACAGCTAGCTCAATCAGAAAAGAGCTTTTGCCTACACCACTGTTTCCTGCAACAACGTAGATGCCGGGATTGTCAAACCTGCACCCAACCTCACTGAGAGATCCGAATCCAGCGTCCTCTGCTACGTCAGGCTGTTTGAATACAATCTCAGCCTGAACATTACGAACATTGTTTAAACGCTCGTACTCAAGTCTCATCGAGGACGCATCATTCACCTTGAGTATCGTGCCTGAACCACTAGAGCCACCACGCATTGTTCTTCCTCGCTGGTATGTTAGGGAGTTCTGACATTTGGACAATATCTTCCGCAACAACATCAAGTGAGTCAAACTTTTGTTGGATTGCCCTCCTGACCCATTCACTCATGGTCACACCCTCCTTCTCAGCTTCAGCCGCAACAGCGTCCCTCATCTGTCGTGGCAAACGAAGGAGGAATTGGGCATCCGCTACCATGGCATGTCGTCGTCGTCGCTCTGTGCCTCAGGCTCCTTCTTCTCGCTGAGTTCAAGCTTGAGCCTCTTGTAGGCGAGGCCACCCTTCGATACGCTGTCCCAGCCTGCAATCCTGAGTTCGGGATCCGCGCCCTTCTTTGCCTGCTCCACAATGGCCTTGAGGAAGGCGCGGGGGAGGGTAATCGTGCCGACCAGATCGGGGTGCTTGTCGGTCTTCTTGTACTTGTTGTTGTACAGCGCGAACGGAATAGACGGGCCTGCCTGATAGTTGCTCATTTGTAATCCTTTGGTTGGTTTAGAAAAGTTCTTTGGCACCAGACAGAACGTCTAGCTCTTCTTTGACACTCAAAAGTAGGTCGATCTCCCCACGGGAGATGGCAACCTTGATACGCTTCTTGAATTCATCCTCAAAGTCCCACCCAGACTGATTTAACTGCTTCACAGAAGCCTTAACAGACTTGATCAACTCTTCCCCGTAAACAAAGTCAGAGTTCTCACGGGTGGCTTCCTGCTTCTTCGGGGTGGGACTAGCTGGCTCCGGCTTTGATGGCTTTGCCTTCTGAGAAATATTTTTCTCGTTGTCATCTCCGGGCGGAAGATCCTCACCGGCATAGATGTAGTGGCCAAGGCCGAACAAAGCGAAGCACTTCACCATGCACCGCATCTTAGCATCACTGATCGCACGAGCGTCAGGGTTGGCAATCGCCTTGTGCCTGAAGTCCATGACAGGGAGCCACATATGGTGGCTGACATCACCGATGGACACAGTACAACCCACACTTGCGGTTCCACCCGGATACACAATGTGATCCGGATTTGTACCGTCGCCGTGCCAAGTCACCGACAGATCCGGGTAGTGATCCATCATGATCCCCCAAGCCCACGCCCACGAGAGATACGAGAGACCGTTACGATCCTCTGTATGCTCGTCTACGTTGAGCTTGGATAGGGTTTTCCAGATGTCACCGGCAGTTGCTTGCTTATCGCTCATTTGGTTTCATCCTGTAGGTCCATGACTTCACGAATGGCTCTCCACTCACCTGAATCCGTAACGTCCCGAATAGCTCTCCACTCACCGCACCAGTGCGTCTCGTGGACGGAGGGCCAGCCGGTGCAGTACTCATTCCATACTGGCGTGTTTCGCCTGCACTGCCCCGATCCAAAGGAATTGGGGTTCGGTTTCCCATCATCTCCAATACTAGGCCTGAAGAACCTACACTCCTTACAGGTGGTCATATCTCCCCCTTGTTTTGTGGACAAAAATCAGAAACTGCACAGTACGACTCACACCTAATGTAGACCCCACTCCTATTCATCCAACGCTCGCTATCAGAGCATGGTGCAACATCCTCACTCGTGTGCATAGCAACCCTAGAGAGGACAAACTGCTCTGCAACATGAGCGGGCCAAAGAGGAAGCTTGATCTGAACAATTGGTGACTGAGGATAATTTCTTGTTCCGATCTTGCTACGCATCCAATCACGGCATACTGCAATGATTGTGAGTGAGTTTACAGGTTGATCGTTTTGCCTGAGAAGCCAAGCGTAGATGTTAAGCTGTTGCTCCCACTCTTCCTTCACGTTGATGGCACTATAAGTACCAGTAACCTTATAGTCTGAGATGTGCCCATCATGGTAGAGGTCGATTGCTCCCGATACAACGTATCCAGAGGCCTCAGCAAACCACCTACGCTCCACGATAGCGCCGTCTGGCGCACACCCCTCAAGAATGGAGTGTACGCCAGACCCAAGAAGCGCGAACACCATGTCCGAAACATCTGAAGACAGCTTGTCTTCGTGCTCTGCTTCAAGGCGCGCCATCTGCGGAGGGCGAAGCAGTTGCGTGGCACTGAAGTCAGATTCTCCACGGCTGTACCTGTCTCTCTGGACAGCCGCTACAAACTGCTCAGGTGCCCCGTACTGATTCGTAACCCTCACTGAACCCTCCACACCCCCAACCGCTCGTTGTCGTAACGACGAACGGAGAAACGGCGCGCATCACCATTCTTGGCGAACACGCGGTGCATGCGAGATACAGAAGAACGCACACCATTTTCGATGGACTTGGCGTTATCCGATCCGATCAGTACTGGCACAAAGAAACAATCACCAACAGCCAGTTGATCCATGACCTTGCGAGGAACGCGAGCCTGATACACACGGGTAGCGGGCATTTCGATGTTGCTGTGGATTTCGATGTTGCTCATGACAGTCTCCAGATTCCGATTCCAATGTTTGTACGCTTGACTGAGAATTTCCTACCAGACCTCTTTGCCTGTCTCCACACATAACTACTCAGGGCAGAGATGAGCATGTTAGATTGATCTTCCGACATGGGAAGCTCAATCATGTCTCCCACTGAGATGTCGTTCAGCGGGAGGTGCCCCCAACGACGTTTCCTGCCCGACGTTTTGGGGGGTGGTCCTGCGTTCTGGAACACGCGAAAGCGCGGTTCTTCTGCCACGAAGACCTCCTTTGGTTGAGTTTTGAATTCCGTGGTCTTATACTGTGTGACCACCTTGGGGGACCAATGATAAACCTTCTGAAAAAGAAACGCAACACCCTTGACGACGACCCGTGTTGCGTTACGATTATGGGCGAGCCAGCGTCGAAGTCAAACTCACGCCGACTCGTGATGCTCCATGGCAGACCTCGCTTTATTAAGAGTAAAAAAGCCATTGATTATACCTCTTTGTTTAACAAACAAATTGGTACAAGAAAGGTTTTATTAGAGGGTGATTTATGTGTAGGTATGAAGATCTTTTATTCTTCTAGAAGACCAGATCTTGATGAAACACTAATACTTGATTTACTACAAGAGAAGGTATATACAAACGACAGACAAATAAAAATCAAGTATATAGAATGGGGTTTAGATAAAGAGAATCCAAGGTGTATAATTGTTTGTGGTTCTGTTGATCAAAAGGATCTTGTATTAGAAACACTAGGGAGAATCAAAGGGGGAGATAGTGAATGATAATGGTTTACTTGAGTTAAAAAGGCTTTGTAGTGGCCTAAAATCAGGTCAACGAAAGACCAAGTGCCCTTGGTGTCAGGGCACAAGAACAAAAAATGGATCCGACAAGCCACTGTCGGTCATGATTGATGAAACCGGTGTAAGGTTTCATTGCCACCACTGTGGGGAGAACGGTGGATGGTATCACCAAGAGTCTGGTAGATTCCGGATTCAAACTGAACACAAAAAGGAGCCTTTGGTTTTGAGCACATCAAACACAAACCCCGTCGCAATGGAGTACATGGTTTCTCGGAAGATTTCCGACATTGTAATAGACCAGTACTCCATCCTTGGTGAATACACGTTCAATGGTCGTAGGCACCCTGCGATAGGATTCCCATACAAAGATCGTAATGGGAATGTGGTGTCCGTGAAGTGGCGTTCTGCTGATTCCCAGAAGTTGTTTAGCCAGCAAAACGTTTGCGAAGATTTTTTTAATCTGCATTCGTTTCAGAAGGGCAATCACATGCTTATCTGCGAAGGTGAGATGGATGCCTTGTCGTGGATCTCAGCAGGGCTTCCAGAAAACGTGACGGTGGTCTCCATTCCGAATGGGGCACCTGCAAAGGTGAAAGACGGCAAGATTGATCCCGCAGACGATAACAAGTTCAGATACATCTGGCGGGCCAAGGATCAGATTGATTCCGCTAAGAGCATCATCATCAACACAGATGCAGACGCACCGGGTGATGCACTAAAAGAAGAGCTACTTCGGAGAGTTGGGCGCTCCAAGGTGTGGACGGTAGACCTTGGGAAGTACAAGGATGCATCAGATGCCCTCAGGGAGTCGGGTCCGGACTTCCTACTTAATGCCTATGACAATGCGGCACCGTTACCCGCCGTTGGGCTCCACAACGCGAATGTCTACGACCAACAATTCGTAGACCTCTACGAGAAGGGTCAGGCCAAGGGAGCCAGTACAGGGTTTGTCTCTCTGGACAAGCTGATCCAGATCCCTACGGGCATGCTCACTGTGGTCACTGGATTCCCAAGCTCAGGTAAGTCTGATCTCGTGGACCAGATCTGCATCAATCTGGCACAGAGCAACAACTGGAAGACCGTTTACTGCTCGTTCGAGAAACCTCCCGAGCTGCACATGGCGCAGCTTGCACAAAAAATTGTTGGCAAGCCCTTCTTTGACGGGCCGACGCCCAAGATGGACGAAGAAGAGCGCGACTTTGCGTTCAAGTGGATCAATGAGCACTTCTTGTTCATGGATTACAGGCGGGACGGACCTAGCGAGATCGAAGGGATTCTGGATGTAGCGAGTGCCGCCGTGATGCGTATGGGTTGCCGCATCCTTGTGATCGACCCATACAACTACATCAATGTGTCTCAGAGCCTGCGTGAGACTGATGCGATCAGTCAGATGCTTACTACCGTTCAGTTGTGGGCCAAGGAACATGACGCCCATGTCTTCTTTGTGGCACACCCGACGAAGATCTCTCCAGATAGAAGGTCGGAAAAGAAAACGGTTGTAACTGGCCATGACATTGCCGGATCAGCGGCTTGGTTCGCCAAGGCAGACCTTGGTATCTCAGCTTGGCGTCACCCTCGTGATGAGACGCCACCGGAAGTACATGTCTGGAAGGTCAGGTGGTCATGGCTTGGCAGGAACGGCCATTGCTCCCTGAATTTCGATAGGGCAACTGGTAGGTGGTCGGATGTTGATCTGGACGACGACGACTACGATTGGGACTTCTAATGTCTGGGGTCTTTGTGACTGACGCCGATGAGCGTAACGAGTACGAGGTTGCAAAAATTCTTGAGAAGAAATGGAAGTGCAACATACGCAAGTTTGGTAAGCTCGACCCAATAGACTGGTGGGCTGAGCGAGACAACAAAGTTGTGGCTTTCATTGAGTTGAAGTGCAGAAACATACCGTCTACGAAGTACGACACGGTGTTTGTGACCCTTCGTAAGTGGCTCGACTTGCTCAGAGCTAGGGAGTGGTCGCCGGATGGCGTACCATCGCTCATCGTACTCAAGTGGACAGACAAAATCGGGTATCTGGACGTAACTCAGATACCGCCGGGCACTATGTCTGTCCTGAGGAGGCGTGAACATCGGGCCGAACAGGACGTTGAACCGGCTTGGGAGATACCGGTGAAAGACTTCAAGACGATTTGAAAAATTATTTTTTCAGAATGCTTGCAGAGACAGCAAATTTCACCCATATTGTGTCGTATATGCCGGGGGCGGGACTCGAACCCGCAAGCCAGTAAGGCGGGGGATTTTAAGTCCCCTGTGTTTACCGATTTCACCACCCCGGCAGTAACGACATAAAAGCTAGCGGTTGGGGGTTTCCTCCTCCTTTTCCCCCAACCCTACCAGACCCCGCCTAGCCATCTCCCGGTTAGGCGGGGTCACTTTTTACCGAAAAAAAGGAACAGGTTCCTGCGAACCGCCCTGACCACGACTTCTCGCAGCGCACTGGCTGCCCTAGAAATAATTTTCTGGTCAGAAAATTTGCACACGCTGTGTGGCATGGGGCCATTGATTTGAGTCGGGGTGTCCCAAGCGTCAAACCTTTGGTAGCAACCCTTATTTTGGCACACCCAAAGCTCCATAGCTCCCGACTTGGTGAGCATAAGGGGTGCATGGCCTTGGCGAAGGGCGGCAGAGACAGCTTTGTCCCGCGCCTTGGTGGCACTGAAGGTTTTCATTTCTTGATGCTCAGCCATCTGTGGCCATCCTTAGTTCAGGTCACCTGTGGTTTCGATCATCCTGTTGATTTCACTAAGACAGAAGCCAACAATGTCCACCCTCTTGGCCAGAGCTGGACGCACCCTTGCGTCGTGCTCACACCAGCCCAACACCACCACCATGAGGTCGTGGATGTTTCCAAGGATGTCCTGTTCGTTTTCTGTTCCGAAAAGGCTCGGGATATGGTCGTCATCCATTATTCACCCCCTCGTCCGGCAATGACTTTGAGTGCTCAAGAAATTCTTTTACTCGCTGTGGGATCACACGAACATCATTGCACACCGTGCAACACCACCCATCAGCGATAGGCATGGCGTTGTGCCTATCCAGTATGTTCTCCATAGAAACACCACAGATCGCGCAGTCCGCAATCCTTGAATTGTTACTTGTGCTCATCGTCGTCACCCCCAAACCATTCATTGATAATCGGTGAGGCATGTAACGCGCGGCGCACCTGAGACCGCTGTTCTTCTGTGAGCATCGGCCACACATCCGTTGTCTGGATGTCTTTGGCGAAGGCGAGGAGTAGAAAAATAGTTTTTCTGAGGTCGTGGATCGTATCGTCAATGTAATTCACGGAGTCTATCGCTGACCCTACGGATCTCTCGTAGGCAACCCAACTAATGGAAGCGAACCCGTCTTCAAGGATGGATTCCGAATAGTTGATCAGGTCCTCAAGCGAATCCTTGATTGCCGAAATCTCGTTGCTGCTCATGAATAATTTCCTCCGAAAAATAATTTTGCGTGGCTAGATATAAACAATCTCGCCCCAAGGGCTCTGGTTGTGGAATGTCGGCGGTACACGGGTGGTCACCCACATAACTGGATACTTGGGCTTCTTGTGGAAGACCGATCCGTATCCATCGGTCATGTAGATCAGTCCAGCGACATCCTCCCTGTTCTCTTCGATGTAATTAAAGATCGGATCGAACGATGTGCCACCTCCACCATAGACACCCAGAGAGATGTTGTCTGCACCGCACCGCGTAACATCAATGTCGAACCAAGGCGTTCCCGTGTCGGGGTTGTTGTTAATTTCACCGTCAACGTAGGCAACCCTGATCTTGGTAATATTTAGTTGCCTAGCCCACTGCACAATGTTTGTGCGGAATGCCTGAAGCTCGTCCATGCCGACTGATCCGGACGAGTCGATGCAACACACCAGTTCGCTCTTGTCGCGCAGACGGCTCGGCAGATACGCACCCTGTGAAATAAATCTGCGGTTCGGGCGGTCCATGGTGAGCTTGGAACGACAAGACTTTTTCATGAAATATTTTATCATATGCGCAGGAGCCTTCTTGTAGCCCCAGTCGCTGGCGTCAATGTTGGTATAGGTACCAGAGCCACCGTGAGTAAGGCTACCCATACTCTTTTCAATCATCTTGGCCGTGTTTACCCGCTCCTGTATGGCCTCAACCGCGTTTTCGATGTCGCTGTCAGACCCACTCTCAAAGACAGGGTGCGGGATGATGTCACCGCATCCAGCGCCATCGGCAATCTGCTCGCCCTCACCAGTTGCAGACCCATCACCTTGGGCACCATCCGTGGTGGGCTGGCCATTGCCTTGGTTCTGCTGATTTTGTTTTTGGGCTTCGTACTCTTTCAGGTAGTCAGCGCAAGCATCTTCGAGCGACCAGTTGTCATCGCTTGAATACTTCCGGTGGGTCAGGGCATCGCTTGGCAATAGGAAGTCTTTCCCGTAGCCATTCATACGCATGATCTTGCCATTGATGATGAAGTCGGCAACCATGTTGATCATTCTGTGCTCGTACTTGGTGAGCGGAGCCACAGCCATACGCATGGTGTGCAACAGGGATACATGAGACTCTTCGTGCAGGAGCACACCGCGAGTCTCAAGGTCCGTGAGCCTCTCGGTGAATTCCGTGCTGATAAAAATTTTCACACCATCAGTACACCACGTCGGCTGGTTGTCGTTCACAACCACAGGGATGGGACCCAAGATTGCGGCGCTTGCGAAGGAAAAACTGTAGAGCTTCTCCTTCTGCTTGTTCACCTTGGCGAGTACAGCACTTTGTCTGTCGTCCATGATCGTCTCCTTTTTGTGTGAAAAATAATTTTTACATCAGGAAATCTTCGAGCGCCGACGAAGCCTTGTGCGCAATGCTGTCGAAGCGTTCCTTCACGCTGTTGCGCAGGGTCCCGTCGTCCTTGGACAAGGTGTTGCGAGCCTTGTACAAGTCTCCACCAGAGATGTCGCTGACATGATCGAACAGGCTACGCAACTCGTAGGCCGCATCAATCAGGGGGTTGTTATCGCTGAGCGCGGATCCCCACGACTCAAGCTTTGATGCCAAGGTGGGAAGCTTCTCCCAAGTGGGAGCATAGGGGAGGGATTCACCGCTCTTCATATTCTCTGACTGCTCCGTGGCCATCCCCACGACTTCATCCACAAGGTCCCTCACGACATTCGAGACCTTCTGGTTCTGATCCTTGATTGCGGCACCAATTGCATCATTCACGAGATCGGAAGAAGCCTTGAGCCTTACGTCATCTTGGATGTCACGCACATCCCACAAGGGACGGATATTTAGTTCCCAAGTAAACTTTGCTTTGACCTCCTCAAGTGGAGGGTAGAGCGAAAGCATCTGGTCATGGGTGAGGTTGAGCCTCCTGACACCATCTGCCACGAGGTCGGGCCACACACGAAACACATCTTCGGTGCAAGCCTGCTCGAACAGCATCCGGGCCTCAGAAATTTTTTGCGTGAAATCATAAAGGTCCTGCGCCAGCACCAGATATTCACCCCGACTCTCCACGCCACCATCGCTGTTGTTCACCTGAGCACTCCAAGGAATCGCGTACTCCTTGAACGCCGCCTGCAACATGGTGGTCTTGGCCTTGTTGACCCTACTGTAGGCGCTACTCGGGATCAGTTGGATCGAAGCGGACACACGGGACGGGTCCATGCCATTCCGCTCCGCAATCTCCACCGCGAGCCTCCGGTTGGTCTTTACGCGACCCCAGAGGGTGCAACGGTGACTCACGAGTGTGCCGTTCTCGAAGAGCTTGGATCCGGTGTACTTGAACATGTCATTTCTCCTTTGGAAAAATTATTTTTACGAATAGAATTCGCCGTTTTCCTGCACATGCTTTGCAACGCCGGGTTGCTTCCTCACCTCTGGATTCTGCATGATCGCGAACGCGGTGAACGTGCGGGAGATTTCCTTGTCACCAACGATCCCAAGAAGCTCTGAACACTTGCCGTAGTGGCTCGCGTCCTTCTTGCAATACTTGGCGAGGAATCCCACGAGGTAGACCTTGGTCGCAACATTGTTGGATTCAGAAGAAAAGAATTCCTGAATCTCCTGTTTGTGACCAGACGGATTCTCCAGCCATGCCTCCAGTCTGGAGAGCTTGTTACCCACCTCCATGACACTCGCGACCACACTTGCCGCCAAAGTCCCGACGAGCCCACGCACGGCATGCCTGTGCGAGACATTGGACCAGTTGAAAGTGGGCACGGACATCATGTCGCTGAGCCTGCGCACAGAGCGCGGAGTCGCGAACGGTTCGTTGTCGCCCGCGCTGGCGGCGTAGAGGAATTGCTTCGGCTCGAAAAACTTACAGCACGACAACACGATGGGATGAAGGTTCTCGCTCTCGTGCCTGATGAACGCCTCAAGGCTGGTCTCGACCTTCAGGATCATGGACCTGTTGATCAGATCGTTGTCCAGCGGACGAGCGCCCGCATCATCCTCGACCCTGTTTCCCGTGCCGATGAACAGCACACCCGGCGGGACCCGATAGCCCGTGCCAAGGATGCGCTCATTGCATAGCTGAGAAAAGATCTTGAAGAGGTCAGGGTTCTTCGCCACCTCGTCGAACACGACGATACCACGGATCTCATCATGGTCGGGCCATGAATCGTCAGACCCCGGCAGGTCGCTGATCACCTTCTGGGTGTAGCCATCGGCACTCACATGCGGAGCGGCGAAATCCCAAGGCTCGAATCCACTACAGTTCCAGATCTGCACGAAAAACTCACCGGGCTCGGGGCGGCGCACCTTCGCGTCCACAGCGACTTTGCCCGTCTCTTCCCGTGCGATCTTGTTTGCGACCTCACGAATCACACTCGTCTTGCCGATACCGACCCCACCCAACAGCATCACGGTCTGCCGCATGGGCCACGCGAGGTCGATGATCGCTTCTCCGGCCTGATCGGGCGTTACGCTTGCGAATCCCAAAGACATGGTGTTCTCCTTTTTAGTTTGGCAAAAATTATTTTTGCCTGAGTGAATGGGCATTGCCCCAACATCGTACTATAAATATAACACAATAAATACTTGTGTCAACCCACTATACAGATTCAGCAAGATCCTTGTACAGATCATGGACATCATCTTCCATACGGATAGCAAGACTGTGG
>Ga0208542_1000131_pt1 | contig 31696 bp, 48 predicted proteins | sample DEB08_DNA_3_FD_185495 | JGI IMG/M metagenome (GOLD analysis project Ga0208542, IMG submission 185495) | Aqueous microbial communities from the Delaware River and Bay under freshwater to marine salinity gradient to study organic matter... | ecosystem: Environmental > Aquatic > Marine > Coastal ... | reverse complement strand
TGGTAACGCGCGACCCCGATAGTTTCGTAGCGACAGAAATTTTGGAGGCGTTTCGTTTCACATGAAAATCAAGAATGTAGCAATCAACACGGTGGTCCCATACGCTCGCAATCCCCGGCAAAATCAGGCGGCTATAAGCAAAGTCGCGGCATCGATTAAGGAGTTTGGGTGGCAACAACCCATCGTCGTTGATAGCGAAATGGTAGTGATCGCGGGACACACTCGACTCGCGGCGGCGCAGTCGCTTGGAATGGACAAGGTGCCAATCGTTGTCGCGGAAGATTTAACCCCGGCGCAGGTCAAGGCGTATCGCCTCGCGGACAACCGCGTGAGCCAAGAAGCAGAGTGGGATCACGATCTGCTGACGCTGGAATTGCAAGATTTGCTTGGCGAGGAATACGATCTCGACCTGACCGGATTCAGCGACGACGAACTTGCCGCGCTTCTTGCCGAAGAAACCGAAGGGCTGACCGACGAAGATGCGGTGCCAGAAGTGCCGGAAACGCCTGTCACGGTCGAAGGTGACATCTGGGTGCTTGGAAATCACCGGCTGATGTGCGGGGACTCGACCAGCATCGATGCGGTTGAGAAGCTGATGGATGGGCGCAAGGCTGACATGGTGTTTACCGACCCACCCTATAACATCGACTATGGAAACATAAAGCATCCGAAGTTTAAGCAAAGGTCGATCGAGAATGACAATATGAGCCTCGATCAGTTTGCAGATTTTTGCTCATCGTTTGTTTCTGTTTTGGTCGCAATGTGTGATGGCTGCGTTTATGTTTTCGGGCATCCGGGGCCAGACGGCAGGATTATGTTCTCTGTCCTTGATAAAGCAATGCACTGCTCCACCACGATTGTGTGGAATAAAGATCAATTCACTTTAGGGCGAGGCAAATATCAGAATAAATACGAGCCGTGCTGGTTTGGATGGCACAAGAGCGGCTCGTCTTTTATTGACGACAGAAAGCTAACAAATGTTTGGGATTTCCCAAGGCCGAAATCATCTCATCTTCATCCCACAATGAAGCCAGTCGAGTTGGTCGAGAACGCAATCGGTCACGCATCCAACTCAGGTGGGATTGTCTTGGACATTTTCGGCGGCTCCGGCACCACAATGATAGCCGCAGAGAAGAACGGTCGCCATTCTCGCCTCATGGAACTCGACCCCAAATACTGCGACGTGATCGTAAAGCGGTGGCAGGAATTCACAGGCAAGAAAGCCGTTCACGCTGAAACCGGGAAAGAGTTTGATGCCTAAAACTGCAACACATTCGCTCGATACTATATCGAAGCTGCTTGATCTAACGCCTCGCCGCGTGCAGCAGTTATCGAAAGAGGGCGTGATACCCAAGGCGGAGCGCGGGCGATATGAGCTTGTCCCAGCGGTGCGCGGTTATATTGCCTATCTGAAAGAGCGCAGCATCAATCCCGGCGTGATTAGCTTTGACGAAGTGCGCGCACGCAAGACGGCGGCTGAAGCGGAATTGGCTGAATTAGAACTGCTCGAAAAGAAAGAGCAACTTGTGCCAATGACTGAGATCGTGGACACTTGGCTGGACATGGTTTCGGCGTGTCGCACCAAGATGCTGTCGATGCCGGCCAAACTTGCGCCAGTTGTTGCGGTCGAAGAAAGTCCTGCAATTTGCAAGCGGCTCATCGAGGAGCAAATTGTTGAGGCGCTGGATGAGATTGCACGATGGATAGAAGAGGAAAGCGAATCTGATGAATCAGATGCGGATTCTGAAATCAGCAGCAGCACAAGCGTGGAAGCCGCCGCCGACACTAACGGTGAGCCAGTGGGCTGACGCAGAGCGGCGCCTTTCACCAGAGGCATCTGCCGAGCCGGGACGCTGGTACACCGCGCGCGCCGAATATCTGCGCGGCATCATGGATGCAATCAGCGATCCGGCGATCCGACAGGTCGTTGTTATGTCTGGAGCACAGGTCGGCAAGACAGAATTCATCCTCAACGTGATCGGCTACCACATCGATCAGGACGCCGCGCCGATCTTGTGCATACAGCCGACGCTGCAAATGGCACAGGCGTTCTCGAAGGATCGTCTCGCGCCCATGCTGCGTGACACGCCAGTGCTACAGGGCAAGGTGAAAGACCCGCGCTCACGCGATAGCGGCAACACGACGCTGCACAAGGTCTATCCGGGCGGGCACATTACGATGGCTGGCGCGAATAGTGCGGCGGGCCTCGCATCGCGCCCTGTCCGCATCGTGCTTTGCGACGAGGTGGATCGTTACCCATCCAGCGCGGGAACAGAAGGCGATCCGATCCGACTGGCGGCAAAACGCGCGACAACATTCTGGAACAGCAAGCTGGTCACGGTATCGACGCCGACCGTCAAGGGCGCATCGCGCATCGAGGCGGAATTTTTAGACAGTGACCAGCGCGAATTTCATGTAAGCTGTCCACATTGCAGCGACGCGCAAACGCTATCGTGGAAAAATGTGCATTGGACAGAGGGCGAGGCGCACACCGCTGCATACATTTGTGAGGCGTGCGGCGTTGCGTGGACAGATGCCGACCGCTTCAAGGCGATCAAGAACGGCGAATGGATTGCGTCACAACCGCATAATGGCGTCGCCGGTTTCAGGTTGTCTGGGCTATACAGTCCGTGGGTGCCGCTTGCAGACGCGGTGCGCGATTTTCTTGAGGCCAAGAAACTGCCTGAGACGCTGCGCGTTTTTGTGAACACATTCCTTGGCGAAACTTGGGAGGAGCAAGGTGATGGCGTCAGTGAGACTGACATTTCAACGCACCGCGAAGACTATCAAGCGGCTGTGCCGGATGGCGTGCATCTTCTCACTGCCGGTGTTGACGTGCAGGATGATCGTCTCGAAGTTGAACTCTTGGGTGTTGGCCGCTCTGAAGAAACTTGGTCGATTGACCATGCGATTATTTATGGCGATCCGGCTGGGCCTCAAATCTGGCGCGACTTGGACACTTACCTGTCTCAAAAATTTGAGAAAGAGGACGGAACGCTCCTAGATATTCGTTGCGCGTGCATTGACTCAGGCGGGCATTACACGCAAGCCGTTTATGACTTCGTGCGCCCGCGAGAGAAGCGCCGCATTTTCGCCATAAAGGGTGTCGGCGGTGAGGGCAAGCCACTTGTCGGCAGACCGTCTCGCAACAATATCGGTAAGATCAGGCTGTTCCCGGTTGGCGTTGATACGGCGAAAGAAATCATCTATGCTAGGCTGAAAATCTCTAAGCCGGGACCGGGGTATTGTCATTTCCCAGAGCATTATGACGATGAGTATTTCGCGCAGTTGACAGCGGAGCAGATCGTTACAAGGTTCAGCAAGGGTTTCCGGCGGCGAGAGTGGAAGAAGGTGCGGGCGCGGAACGAGGCGCTTGACTTGCGTGTATATGCTTTAGCGGCATATACATTGTTGAATGTTAATATCGACGCTCTGATCGAGCGCGGCGAGCGGCAACAAGACAAGCCAGAAGCGCCGAAGCGACAAGGGCCAGTGAGGCGAAATAATTTCGCAACTTCGTGGAGATAGCCCGCATGGCAAATTTGTTCGACGCCGCTAATTCTCCCACTACAGAACCGCTTCAAATTGTTGTTGGCGACTACATCCAGTGGCGGCGCACAGATTTGGGAACCGATTATCCCAACGATGAATATACGGCGACCTATGTTGCGCGCATCACAGGCGGCGGTGCGAACGAGATTACGCTGGTCGGGACCGCCTACAACGACGACTATCTTTTCACAGTTGATAGCGCCACCTCTGCTGATTTCGTTCCCGGCTATTATCACTGGCAGCTTGAGATTGCGCGAGACAGCGACGGCAACCGCATCGTCGTGGACCGAAACACGTTCACTGCGATTGTCGATCTGGATGTGAATCAGTCCGATCCGCGCACGCACGCAGAGATTATGATCGACAAGATCGAGACAGTCTTGCAAGGGCGCGCGGATGCAGATGTTCTTTCCTATTCGATCAGCGGGCGCTCGCTCTCCAAGATGACGCCCGACGAACTCGTGCAGTGGCGAGATTATTACAAGCGCGAATTGGTTATGCAGCAGCGCAAAGAGCGTGTGCGGCGTGGCGTTCCGACGGGCGCGACAATGGTGGCGAGGTTCTAAAAAATGGGCATCCTCGACTTCGTGCGGCGCGGCAAAGACGCTGATAGTCAAAACAAAATGAAAAAACGATCTTATGCTTCCGCGCGTGGCGGACGATTGTTTTCTGATTTTATAGGTTCATCAAACTCAGCCGACTCAGAGCTGCGCTTCAATCTTGAGGTCATGCGAAATCGTTCGCGCGAATTGGTGCGCGACAACGAATATGCGCGCCGCTATATGCACCTTTTGAAGACCAATATCGTCGGCGAGCAGGGCTTTCAGTTGCAGCTTAAAGCGCGCAACAGCGACGGCTCTCTTGATTCGGCTGGTAATACGATCATCGAAAATGCATGGAAGCGATGGGGGAGACTTGGTTCCCCGACCGCCGACGCGCGTATGTCTTGGATCGACTGCCAGAAGTTCGTCGTGGAAAGTCTCGCGCGCGACGGCGAAGTGTTCGTGAAGAAGTTGCGCGGCAACAAATACCGCGATGGTTTTGGCTTGCAGTTCCTCGAAGCTGATCTCGTTGATGAGAAAAAGAACGAGACGCTATCGAACGGCAATCAGGTGCGAATGGGCATTGAGATGGACAAGACGCATCGTCCTGTCGCTTATCACGTCCTGACCACGCATCCGGGTGATCGTTATTATTACAGCGCGCAGTCACAGAAGCATGTGCGCGTTCCAGCCGAAGAAATGATGCATATATATATGCCCAATCGCACGCATCAGGCGCGCGGCGAGCCCTTTATGGTTTCTGCTATGTCCGCGCTGAAGCACATGCAGGCGTTCCGTGAGGCAGAGGTTATCGCGGCGCGAATTAGTGCGAGCAAGATGGGCATCCTCACAACTCCGGGCGGCGAAGAGTTTATCGGCGATGACACGCACGACGATTATTTGGGCATAACGGAAGTTTCTGCGGGCAGCTTTCATGTCATGCCTGATGGATATCAATTTAATATGTTCGATCCGAAGCATCCCAACACTGGCTTCGCAGAATTTGAATCGGCGATGCTGCGCGGTGTGGCGTCTGGCTTAAACGTATCTTATGCGGCGTTGTCGAACGACCTGTCGAGCGTGAACTATTCCTCGATCCGGCAGGGCGCGCTGGACGAGCGTGATGGCTATCGCAGCTTGCAGATGTTTATGATTCAGCATTTCATCGAGCCAGTGTTTTACGAGTGGCTGTCGAGCGCGATGGATTTCGGCGCGATCCCGATTCCCGGCAACAAGTTTGACAAGTTCGCGGACAACACGCATTTCCGTGGGCGCGGCTGGAACTGGGTCGATCCGCTGAAGGAAATGAACGCGGCGGTCGTAGGTCTGAACAACGGCATCTTGTCGATGCAGGATGTGGCGGCGCATTACGGACGCGACGCGGAAGAGACGTTCAACCAGATCAGCCGCGACAAAGAACTCGCAGAGCAGTTTGGCCTCAAGATGGCCTTCGAGCCGTTCGGTACCAAGACGCCAGCGACGGCAGAGGTAAGCGGGGGAGACGATGGCGAGGTATAAAGGCGAAGACATCGATCTCAAGCCGACCGCATCGATGGCCGAAGAGGCGGAGCGTGGGCTTGCTTGGCGCGAAGAATTTGGGCGCGGCGGCACGGCTGTCGGCGTAGCGCGTGCGCGGCAGTTAAAAAATCGGCAAGAGTTATCGCCTGACACAGTGCGGCGCATGGTTTCGTATTTCGCGCGACACGAAGTTGACAAGCAGGGCGAGGGATTTTCTCCCGGCGAAGATGGCTACCCAAGCGCAGGTCGAATTGCTTGGGCGCTTTGGGGTGGCGACGCTGGACAGTCTTGGGCTAACGCGAAAGACGCGCAGATGGATCGCATTGACGAAGAGCGTGCGTGGCACGACGAAGAGAAGCGTCCATATCCTAATGAACACGCTGCGCGCATCAGCGATCCTGCGAAATATGACGAATTTGCGCGTGAAGCAGACGCAGGCGGTCCCGGCATCGATTTCATCTATGGTATCATGGATGGCGAAAGCGAATTACAGGCTGTTCGTTTCGACGCAGATCGCTATTCTGCTGCTGAAGCGCGTGCGTGGCTCGAAGAACATGAGTTCGAGCCGATTGAGTTTGAAGAAGCCACTGGCGAAAGAGAGGCTGGCATGGACGAAATGGAACAGCGGCACGTTGTCGATGTGCAAGAAGATGACGAGAATGTGACCGTCACCTTCGCCAAGCATCACGAAGAGGCTGTCGAGGAGGTCGCCGCAGAGGAGCGTTTCGATCGCTCAGACATGCAGATGCGCGCTTTCGACATGAACGGTGACAAGGTTATTGACGAAGAGAAGCGTGTCGTGCGCGTCGGCGTCTCCAGCGAAGAGCCTGTGAAGCGGGAATTCGGCATGGAGGTCATCGATCATCGCGCTGGCAGCATGAACCTTGATTTTTTGAATAGTGGACGCGCTCCGCTCCTGCTCGATCACGACATGGAGCGGCAGATCGGCGTCGTGGAATCTGTTGAACTGGATGAAGGTGCGCGGCGTCTCCGCGCTATTGTGCGCTTTGGAAAAGGCGCGCTGGCTTCGGAAGTGTTCACAGACGTGGTGGACGGTATCCGCCAGAATATCAGCGTGGGCTATCGCATTGATGGCCGCGTTGAGGAGAAGAACGATCCTGAAGAGTATTATCGGGTGCGAACAACTCCAATGGAGATTTCGATAGTTTCTATTCCGGCAGACCAGTCAAGTCTTGTCGGTGTCGGACGCTCGAATCCCGAAAACCTTTGTGCAACCGTCAAGACTGAAGGAGATGATCTAATGTCTGACATTAATCTGGACGAGGTGCGGGCCGAAGCTGCTGCTGATGCTGCCAAGACCGTACAGCGCAATGCGAAGGAGATTATGATCCTCGCGCGCAAACACAACAAGGCTGACATGGGCGAAGACGCCCTTGGTCGTGGCCTTTCCATCGACGAGTTCCGGGGCGAACTGCTTGAGGCCATTGGCAACGAGCCGCTCGACACTCCGGCTCACGTCGTTGACGCGCCTGTTAAAGAGCAGCGCGAATATAGCCTTGGCAAAATGATCCGCGCGCAGATGAGCGGTGACTGGCGCGAGGCTGGTTTCGAGCGTGAAATTCACGACGAAATCGCACGCCGCACCGGCAAGCAGTGCGAAGGCGTTTATGTGCCTGACTTTGCTTTCCGTGCTGGCCCCATGTCCACGGCGGCGACCGGCGCTTCTGGCTCCGAAAACGTCACCGACAACTTCGTTCCGACAGTGCATCGCGGTGACATGTTCATCGAGGCGCTGCGCGCGAAGCAGGTCATGGCCGCGCTTGGTGTCACCTTCATGGGTGGCCTTACCAATCGCATCAAGATGCCGAAGATCGCAACGGGTGCCGCTGCTGGCTTCGTTGAGGAACTGGGCAATGTTGCCGATCAGTCGCCGACCGATGGCGCTGTGACGCTCCAGCCGCGCACGCTGGGTGCCTATGCCGACATCAGCCGCCTGCTGATGAAGGAATCGGTTCCGGCAATCGATCAGGTGGTGCAGGACGATCTGCTTCGTTCCGTAGCCGACAAGATCGAGTATTACGCGATCCAAGGTTCGGGTTCCTCTGGTCAGCCGACCGGCATCCTGAACGACGGCAGCGTTGGTAACGTGGACATTTCCGCTGGCACCGACGTTGATGCGCTGACTTGGGCCGACATCACCAACATCGTGAAGACGGTTGAAGATGCCAATGGCGTCATCAATCAGAACGCGCTGGGCTGGCTGTCGAACCCGAAGGTCAAGGCGAAGCTGGCGAACACCGCCCGCGTTGGCTCGACCGACAGCGTGATGCTGATGAACGATCCGTGGAACAGCCTGTATGGCTACCGCGCTGAGTTCACCAGCAACGTTCCGTCTGATCTCGATCCGGGTGATGGCGGCTCCGACGCTTCGGCTCTGATCTTCGGCGACTTCTCGCAGTTGATCGTTGGCCTGTTCGGCGCTCCGTCGATCCTGATTGACGAGACGACCGGCGGTCTGGCTGGTACGGTTCGCATCATCATCCATCAGGATGTCGATGTGGCCCTGCGTAACGCTGTTTCCTTCGCCAAGACGGACGAAGTAAGCACCGCTTAATGCAGCTTGAGATGCGGGAGGGGCGCGCGTTGCGTCTCTCCCAATTCTTGAAAGGTGAGATATGAAAATCAAATTTCTACAGAAATCTTTCATCGGAACCGGACGCAGCGTCTTTGCTGGCGAAGAGCACGAAGTCGATGACAGCTTCGCCAATAAGTTGATCGCGCGCGGCGTTGCCGAAGAGGTAAAGAGCAGCGGTGGGCGCAAGAAGAAAATGTCGCTTTCTGATCGCGCTGTTGCTGCCGACGATCTGGAAATCCCAGAGGCTGAATAATGGCTGTCGAAACCGCCGATGATCTCGCTGTGTTTTTTAGCGTCGATGATTTCGGCGTTGCGGCGACATATACGCCAGATGGCGGCGCGGCGGTGACAGTCAACGGCATCTTCGATCACGAATACTTCGCCGCTGATGCTGGCGGCTCTGTGGCGGTCGCAATCGAGCAACCGCGCTTTCTCTGCCGCACTGCCGATATTTCAAGTGCGGCTGAAGGCGACACGCTTCTCGTCAATTCCACCAATTACACGATCAAGGTTGTCGAAGCTGACGGCACAGGTGTCACCAACCTTGTGCTTGAGGAAGTTTGATGCCGCACGTTCGCAAATCGATCCGCGATAATATCACCACGACGCTGACCGGGTTGGCGACGACCGGCTCGAATGTGTATCAAACGCGCTTTTTCCCGTTGGCCGAGGCTAAGCTGCCTGCGCTGACGATTTATTCCAGATCGGAAACGAGCGACTATGCAACGATCACGATCCCGCGCAGCGTCATGCACGAAGCGGAGTTCGTCGTTGAAGCGTATGTGAAGGCGACTTCCGGCGTTGAGGATACGATTGACGCGATTGCTGTGGAGATTGCAGAGGCGCTTGCGTCTGATGTAACGCGATCTTCGCTTGCAAAAGACACGCGCGTGACCGATTTTGCTTTTGACTTTAGTGGTGAAGGAGATCAGCCGGTGGGCATCGCCACTTTCACAGTGATTGTGGATTATGTTACGCTGGAGAACGATCTGGAGACAGCCGCATGACGAAGATGATTTCGCCTTCTGGCGACACAGAGATCGACGTTCTCGACTATAAGGTTGAGAATTTCGAGCGTAAGGGATGGCGTCGGGCCGATGCTAAACCTAAAAAGCAACCCAAGAAGATAGCCGCGAAGGAGATTGACGATGGCGAATCACAAGGGCTCTGAAGGAACGGTTAAGGTCGGCTCTAACGCAGTCGCCGAAATCCGCTCTTTCTCGATTGAAGAAACCGCCGACACGCTTGAAGACACGAGCATGGGCGACAGTGCGCGCACCTACCTGCCCAGCCTCACAAGTTGGAGCGGCAGCGTTGACGTGTTCTGGGATGAGACCGACACCAGCGGGCAGGGCGCTCTCGATGTTGGTTCTTCCGTGACGCTCAATTTGTACCCGGAAGGCGACGCTTCTGCTGACACCTACTACACCGGCACGGCAATCGTCACAGGCAAGTCTGTTTCCTCTTCGTTTGATGGCATGGTCGAGGCCAGCTTCAGCGTGCAGGGAACCGGCGCACTTACGGAAACCACGGTCTAATAGAAAATGTCCACAATCTCTGAGAACATCAGGCGCAACCGCTCCAAGCCTCGCACGAAAATCACTGTCGAGGCTTGGGGCGACGGGTCTGAGCCAGCGGTCATTTACGCCTCTGCACTTACGGCTGGCGATATCGACCGCATACAGAAGAAGCACAAAGACTTTCTGAGCAATATGTCTGTGGCCGCGATGGTTGATCTCATCATCCTCAAGGCAGAGACGGCAGAAGGTGACAAGGCGTTTACGTTGGAGGATCGTCCGATCCTGATGCGGGAAAGCCTCACGGTGATCTCCGAAGTCGCTGGTGAAATGTTTGGCGAGCCAGAGAGCATCGAGGAAATTGAAAAAAACTGAGGCGCGATCCGTTCCGCTTGAATCTTTTGGCGTTAGCGGATCGGCTTCATAAGACACAGGCTGAAATTGAGGAACTCACATTAGAAGAGTTTCACGAATGGATGGCCTATTTTAAGGTGACAAAAGATGGCAACTGAAAATCTTCAGATTAAAATCACTGCCATCGACAAGACGCGGCAAGCGTTCAACAACTTAGGCAGTCGCCTCAAATCAATGAAGGGTGCGTTTATTGCGGTCGTCGCCTCCGCTGGCCTAGTCGTCGCTGCAATCTTTCGCATTGGGCAAAGCATTGACAACCTTGCAAAGACGGCGGCACGCATAGGCTTTACCGCAAACGAGTTGCAGTCACTGCGATATGCGGCGCAGCTATCGGGTGCATCTACACAAGAACTCGACAAGGGTATGCAGCGGTTCGCGCGCACAATTTCTGAGGCGAACGTCGGACTGGCGACTGCACAAAGAGCATTTGATACGCTTGGCATATCCGTAAAAGATCAGGACGGCAATCTCAAGGGCATCAACCAGCTTCTTGAAGAGGTGTTGCAAAACTTCAACAACATTGAAAGCCCAGCGGAACGTGTCCGTGTCGCATTCGAGTTGTTTGGCAGGTCTGGCGAAAAGCTGACAAATATGCTCATGGCTGGTTCTGATGGCGTCGATCATATGCGCCAGAAGTTTGAAGATTTGACGATTGAGTTGACAGAACGGCAAACAGCAGCCGTGCAACAGGCAAATGACAATCTCTCAGCTTTAGGGACTGCGCTTTCAAGCCTGACACAACAAATCTCCGCAGAAGTCTTGCCAGTGCTGGTTGACGGCTTGGTAAATGCCGTGTCCCTCGTAAGTGAGAAAATTTCTGAAGGTTTGTCGTTCTGGGCAAAGCTGGGCGAAGCATTGGGGCTTAATACGAAGTCTTTGCAATCTGCGGCAGATTACACAAAAACCATGTCTGATTCTCTTTTCTCTTTGAAAGACGCAACTGAAGAAAGCGGCGCGGGTCTGTTGGTTTGGACGGAGCAAGTGAACAACGTTGTGGCTCCTGCCATTGAGAAAGCAACAGATCAGGTGGATCGTCTTTCGGAGAGTTATATCCGCTTAAACGACGAACTTACCGGCGGGATGTTGATCGGCGAGTTCCCACCCGCCTTGCGAGAAGTGTCGGACGAAATGGAGCGGATCATTGAAGAAAATGATCGCCTGATTGCTGGCGCTGGAATTCTTGGAGCAGAGATTCCACCGCAATATGAAGCCGCTAAAACGGCACTTCAAGAATATGGAGATGCTGCGCGCGACACGTTCTCCTCATTGCAAGACATTGGTGTGTCGGCGATGCAAAACTTGGAAGATGCCTTGCTGGGCGTCGTGAACGGGACCACGAGCGCAAAGGACGCCTTCAAATCAATGGCGCTTTCGATCATCAATGATCTGATCCGAATGCAAATCAGGCAAAGCATAACTGGTCCTTTGAGTGGTCTTCTTGGCAGCGCGATGGGCAGCGTGTTTGGCGGCTTCGGCGGTGGCGGAAGTCCGGGTGCAGGGCCTATATGGCAACTTCCTCGTGGACGCGCGGTCGGCGGCAGCGTGTCTCGAAATAGCCCATACATGGTCGGCGAAAAAGGACCGGAATTGTTTGTTCCCGGCGCGTCTGGCACAATCGTTCGCAACGAGGCATTGTCTGGGCAAGGCGGCGGACAGACAACAATCGTGAACCAGACGATCCAGATCGAGACCGGAGTCTCGCAAACAGTGCGCGCTGAAATCATGTCACTGCTTCCACAAATTAAAGAGCAGACAAAGGCGGCTGTTTTAGATTCTCGGCGACGCGGCGGACAATTCGCAGCCGCTTTCAGATAGGATGAAAAATGACGATCTCGTATCCTCTGACGCTCCCGACCGAAAGCGGCATCGCCACGATTAACTTGCGTGCCGTCAATGCGGTTGCGATCAGCGAAAGCCCATTCACATTCAAGCAGCAGATCATCGAGCATTCTGGGCAGCGCTGGGAGGCCGAAATCAGTATGCCGCCTATGGCGCGCGCCGACGCTGAAGCGTGGGTTTCGTTTCTTGTCTCCCTACGCGGCATGAAAGGCACGTTTCTTTTGGGCGATCCGCTTGGCGCGACACCACGCGGAAGCGCGTCTGTCACGCAGGGAACGCCTGTTGTCAATGGTGCGGGACAAACGGGCGACACGCTGACGATAGACGGATGCCCAAACAGCGCGACGGGTTACTTAAAAGCTGGAGACTATATTCAGCTTGGCGGCGGGTCGTCTGCCACATTGCACAAGGTGCTTTCAGATGTAAACACGAACGCAAGCGGGCAAGCTAATCTTGATATCTGGCCCAGCATCCGCACCGCGCCCGCAGATGACGCGACGGTCGCTGTGACGAGCGCAAAGGGCTTGTTCCGCCTCGCTTCCAATCAAACAAATTGGTCGATCAATGAGGCGTCAATATACGGGGTCAATTTCGCGGCTTTGGAAGCAATAGTATGAGCCGCGCCCTTTCAGATTCCATTGTCAACGTTTTGACGGCTGAGTCGATCAAGCCGTTTTTTGCTGTGCGCCTTTTTTTTGACACGCAAACACTCAACTTTTGGACTGGTCTTGGCGATCTAACCGTTGCTTCCGTAACCTACACGGGAACCGGGCGCTTGCTTCAGATCAGCGAGTTATCTGAGACAGCAGAGATTTCAGCGCAAGGCGCGACGCTTACCTTGTCGGCAATTCCGTCCGAATTGATTTCTTTGGCGCTGACAGAGCCATATCAGGGCAGGCTTTGTCAGATATTTTTCGGCGCTATCGACGCAAACCGGCAATACTTGGTTGCGGAAGACGGCACATATATTCTGGCAGAGGATACATCGCGCATCGACTTGTCGTCTGGAGACCCGAATGAGATTGTGGAGGTTTTTTCGGGCTACATGGATCAGATGAATATCGAGGAAGGCGCTGAGACATCCACCATCGGCCTGAGCGTCGAGAGTAAGCTGATCGACTTGGAGCGTCCGCGCGTGTTCCGTTACACGGATGCCAATCAGAAGGCGCGCTTTCCCAACGACAAGGGCTTTGAGTTTGTCGAGGACTTGCAGGACAAGCGATTCACATGGGGACGCGGATGAAACGCAACGACTGGGACATTCGGCTTGCAGAATTTGTCGATGCGGTCAGGGACAGGAAATTTGACTGGAGCGAGTGGGAATGTCTGCGTTTTGCGAACGAAGCGGTGCGCGTACAGACGGGCGAGGGTTTCGCAGATGACTGGACCAGCGGCTATGATTCAGCGAAATCCGCAAAGAAATTATATATAGAGAAGCAGAAATCAGAGCCGCATGATGATATTGTTCAAGCGGTTGATGCTCGCTTAAAAAGGCGCACAGGGCGTTTGCCGTTTCGCGGCGATATTGTGGCGCGCCTCGACGCAAACATGCCGGTTCTTGGTGTCAGCTTTGGCGTATGCGTCAGCGATTTGGTCGCATTTGTTGCTGAAAACGGGATTGAATTCGATAGACCGGCAGAAACAGACATTTACTGGTGCGTGGAATGAAATTTTTTTTCACATTTTTGCTGGCATTTCTGACCGCAACGACTGCTGCCACTGCTGATCCTATCTCGATTGGCATCGCGGCGCTTGCGGCGGCTGGTTCTACTGGAGTTGCATATGCGGCGGGTACAATCGCCGCAAGCGCGCTGCTCGGTTACTTTGCGACAAGTTTCGCGGTCAGCGTCGGGTTGTCTTTCCTCTCGTCTGCATTGACGCCTAAACCGCGCGGCGGGGCTAGTGGCTTTGCATCTACGATTGGTGAGACCGGCTATTCTGTCGCGCAAATCGGTCCAGCGCAGGATCATGCCGTCATTTACGGACAATCTCGCGTGGGCGGCGTTATCGTTTACAAGGAAGTCACGAACGGCAGCAGATACTTGCATCAAGTCATCGCAATTGCTGGGCATGAATGTGAGGAGATAACAAGCGTCTATCTGGACGATGAAATCTTGACGCTTGATGTGGACGGCAACGTTACGGCTCCAGATAAGTATGTCGGCCTCGTGCGCGTCAAAAAACATCTTGGCTCAGACACGCAGCAAGCCGATGAATATCTTGTTGATGAAAGTGAAGGCAAGTGGACATCAGATCACCGCTTGCAGGGCATTTGCTATATCTATCTTAGACTTGATTTTAACGCCGATTCCTTTCCAAACGGCGAGCCCGCACTTAGCTTTTTGGTCAAGGGCAAGAAAATCTACAACCCAAACACTGATGTGACTGAGTGGACCGAAAACTCAGCGCTTTGCTTGCGCGATTATTTGGTATCTGACTACGGCCTGAATACGACAGACATTGACGACACGCTGTTCATCACGGCGGCTAATATATGCGACGAAGCGGTGCCGCTTGATGCGGGTGGCACAGAGGCGCGATATACCACAAACGGGTCATTCGTAACCTCCGACAAGCCAATCGATGTCATTGAATCATTGCTGCGCGCTATGGGCGGCATGATTTGGTATGCGCAAGGCAAGTGGCGCACTAAAGCTGCGGCCTATACGACGCCGGTAGCATCTTTTGATGAGGACGATCTGCGTTCCGGCATCAAGATCATCACTCGACATTCGCGCCGCGACAATTTCAACACAGTGCAGGGTACATTTCGCGGACCTGAAACAAATTATGTTAGCAGCGACTATCCGCAAATCACCTCTACCGAATTCATCAATGTTGATGGCGGCGATCAGAGCGTCATTGATTTCGATCTTCTCTATACAAGCACCGCATCTCGCGCGCAGCGAATTGCGAAGATGGCGCTGTTTAGAAATCGCGAGCAGCTAACAGTTTCCGCGTCCTTTGGAATGAAAGCATTTCAGGTGCAGGTCGGCGACATTATTAAGCTGACAAATACGCGCGCCGGTTGGAGTGAAAAGACATTTGAAGTCATCAACTGGACCTTCACGCCAATGGACGATCAAAGCCTTGTCGTCAATCTTGATCTGCGTGAAATATCTTCTGCTGTTTTCGACTGGGATGCGGAAGAGACGGCATTTGAGAGCAACAACACGACACTATTCGATCCGTTCAGCGTGCCGGAACTTGGCGTCAATGTTACATCTGAAGCGCGCATCATTAACGAGCATCTAACGAATGTGATCGTGGTCACAACCACTTCAACATCCCCAGAGCGCGTGGATCAGGTTGAGGTGCAATTCAAACTGTCTTCTGAGACGGACTACAGGCTCGCAGGTTTCGGCGAACTTGGCATCGTTGACATTCTCGATGTGCAGGACAACACCTTTGATATTCGTGCGCGTGCTATCAACACCTTCGGCATCAAGGGCGGTTTCACTACGGTTTCTGGGTTTCAAGTCGAAAATCTATCAGATCCGCCTGCGGACGTGACGGATTTCTCGTTCAATGTCGGACCCAGCGGAATTCTGCTTGAGTGGGAGCCGGTTGCCGACCTCGATTTGTCATTTTATCGCATCCGACATTCTTTTGTCGAAAGCGGCGCAAGTTTTGGCAGCGCGGTCACTGCTATCGATAAGGTGGCGCGTCCGGCGAACAGCGTTATCGTGCCTCCGCAGTCTGGCACCTATCTCATAAAAGCCTATGACAAAAGCGGCAACCAAAGCGTCATTGCGGCGTCAGTTGTGGTGCGCGCGGAAGACCTTGATATATATGGCACGACGCAGCGACAGACTGAACATTCGACATTTAGCGGCAGCAAGACAGGTTGCAGCGTAGTGGACAGTCGATTGCGCATCACTGATCCATCTACCGCGCCATCATCTGCGACATACGACTTTTCTTCATATGTTGACACTGGATCAGTGCGTGTGGCGCGATGCGCGATGGAAATCGAAAACGTGCGAATTGATGATGCTGCGACTGTTACTTTCGACACGTTGACGGGGAACTTCGACAGCCTTGCGGGACTTTTTGACGATTTGACTGGCGGCAGCAGTTTTTCGGACACAAATGTGTTGCAGTATGTTTCGACAACAGATGATGATCCTGCGGGCTCTCCAACTTGGTCGGATTACAAGCGGTTCAAGGCTGGAGATTTCAGCGGCAGAGCATTTCGCTTTCGTGTAGAATTAAAATCAACGTCAGATGGAGTGACGCCAGCGCTTGCTCAGTTGGCGGCGACTGTGAGGTACTAAATGTCCACGCATGATTATGTGATTAACGACCAAACCACGCCAGCGTTCCGCGCTGATCTAAACTCAGCATTGGCGGCTATTGCGACCAATAACGGCTCCGCGACTGCGCCGACAACGACCTATGCTGGGATGTGGTGGAACGACACGGCGAACAATTATCTCAAAATTCGCAATGCGGCTGATTCAGCATGGGTTATTGTTGGCGAATTTGATGTTGCAAATAGTCGCTTCGAGTTGATCACTGATTCGATCACGGCTGCTAGTTCTGGTGGGATTGACATTCACGACAACACTGGCACCAAAATCATTGACTTGCAGGTTGCGTCGCAAGCCACAGCAGAGGCTGGCGTCAATAACACTCAGATAATGACTCCGTTGCGAGTCAAGCAGGCATCGCCTCTTTTGGCGGGCATGATTTTTCCGTATGCCGGAATCACAGAGCCTTCTGGGTATCTATTCTGCTATGGGCAATCTCTAAGCACGACGACGTATGCATCGCTGTTCGCGGCGCTCGCCTATACCTACGGCGGCTCTGGCAGCACATTCAATGTTCCAGATTTGCGCGGGCGCGTCATTGCGGGACAGGACGACATGGGCGGAAGTAGCGCCAATCGCCTGACTAATCAGAGCGGTGGATTGAATGGCGACACATTGGGCGCGACAGGCGGCGCGGAGACGCACCAATTAACTGAAGCTGAGTTGCCATCATTTACGCAGCGCAATCCTGCTTCGGCAGTAACTCCTGCATTTGCTGACGCCGCGCCTAACCCCGTGGCTGCAGCTTCCAACACCACAGTCGGCAGTGATACGCCGCACAATAACGTGCAGCCCACAATCATCTTGAACTACATCATAAAGACATAGAAATGCAGAAAGATAAGCACCAAAAATTCGCAGAGATCATGTCCGAATACACGTTTGGATTCACGCATAGTGAATTCTCGTGCGGCAACCACACATATTCATTTTTGTTTTATGATCTCGCCTATCTGATGATTGGGTATATTGGCGGCGTGCAAGAATTCTCTGTGCGCGATGTTGATGGCGATTGTCACACGCTTGATCGCGCTGGCGTCGAGGCATTGCTGCACAAGGCTTACACAGACGTAGTTAGTGTGCGGCAGGAAGAATTCTGCAAGAAATATAAAGAATGGCGCGCGTGTGACACCCAAGAAGCGATTGACGCTTTCGATGCAAAGTCAGGGTGGTCTTGGCGCTCTCCGGCGCTTGAGGCATACGAAGGCGAAGATCGGTAAGGATTAACGGCATGGCTGACAAAAAAATCTCAGAACTGGATGCGATTACTGGCTCTGCGACGGCGGCAGACGACTATTTCATCGTCGTGGATAGTTCGGGCGCTGCGACAAAAAAGATCAGCCGTGAAGAACTTAACAACGCGATTGAGCAGGATGTTCTTTCGGTCGTTGACATCAACGGCGGCACCATCGACGGCACGACCATCGGCGCGACCACCCCCGCAGCAATCACCGGCACGACGATCACAGGCACGACCCTGACAGACGGGTTCATCAACTGGTCGAGCGCGCAAATAAACCGCAGTGGCTCGCCCATCGAATTGCAGTTTGCAGGGGCGGCTGGCGAAGATGTGCGAATGTTCGGCAGCACAGCAGCGCCAGTCTATTTTGACAGCACCGGCCCAGCTATGGGCATTGGAACCGCCACTCTCGGCTCCGACACACTACGCATCAGCGCGACCGAGACGATCTCCCGCGTTATCGGAGGCGCAGTGCAGGGTGGGCTTTACGCTTCATCTGGCGGGTCGCAATTTCAGATAGGGTCGTTCACTAACCATGTTGTCCCATTCATCGTGAACGGTTCAGAGGTTGCGCGGCTTGGCACGAGTGGGAACTTAGGTATTGGGACGAGCAGCCCGGGCGGTAGCCGACTCGCCGTTCTGAACGGTGGTGCACAAGCGGTATTTAGTGTTGTGGACAGCGCAAACGGTCGAGTGCAGATCGGCACGACTGATTTCGGCGTGTCCAATTCTTCTGCTGCTGATCTCCAGATCACCAATCAGGCGCTGTCCGGCACTGTCGGCATGACATTCAATGTCGGCGACGCAACCAACAGCGGCAATATCTACTGGCGATCCAACACCACCAACAATGCGGTTCAGATTGTCGGTAATCCGGGTAACAACTATCTGGCCTTTGCCACGAGTTCCGCCGAGAAGATGCGTCTCGACAACGGCGGCAACCTTCAATTCAACGATCTTGGGTCGCAACAGATCAATTGGGGCGGCAGTAACGCCTACATCACCGGCCAGCACACCAACGCATTTCTAAAGCTGCTGGCAACTGGTTCGATCCAGTTTCACACCGCTTCGGGCGAGAAGGTCCGCATCATCAGCAGCGGCAATGTCGGCATCGGCGAATCTGGACCATCTGCACGATTGCATGTGAAAGGTGCCGGAACCGCTCCTCAGTTTATTGTGGAGGAAACCGGGGCAAACTCATCCTTCATGCGAATCATTTCTGACTCAGGAAATGCCGGTCTTCAATTTCGGCGCGGTGGTCTGTCAGGAACAGACACATGGACAATATATGACAGCGGCGGAACTCTGTACGTCGACGACGACTCCGGTTCGGTTTTTAACGTCACTCCTACGGCGTTAAATATTGCCAACGCTGCCGGACCTGCACTGCTGAACGAGGCTGCTACATCAACAAATCCGACGCTTGTTCCAAACAGGGCTAACCCCGGTGACGGTATTGGCGCTGCTGCTGCTGGCAACCTGCACTTAATCACCAACGGTGGGAACCGCGTTGCCATTGGCGGGTCGGGTGTGGTGAACATTCTGACGGCGGGATCATTCGGAACGCCCGCTCTGTCATTCAATAGCGACTTTGACACAGGAATTTATCACTCCGCAGCGGACACTCTTGCGTTTGCAACAGGCGGCGGTGGGCGTCTAACCATTAACACTTCTACAGTTACATCTGGATTAACCATAGACGTTACTACTGCGTCCGGCCCCGCAATGCTGAACGAGGCTGCTACATCCACCAACCCAACTCTGGTTCCGAGCAAAGCCGATCCAGACACCGGCATGGGCTGGGTATCTGCTGACATTGGTGCGCTGGTTGCTGGTGGCGCTAAGGCTCTTGAGTGGAATAGTTCATCAAACGTAGGAATTGGTGCCAGTGCCAGCACACCAAGATTAAATATTCAGTCAGCCGCATTGGGATCAGCGTTGCAGTTGTCCGATGGCACAAACTACGGGTTGAACTTCAACGGCGTGTCCGGCGGTGTCGAATTGGTTATGAACGGCACACAGACAATGGTGCTGGGTAACGTCACAAACGGAGACTTGTTGGAGATAAACACCACTACCGGCAGCACGGGCGGCACTGGTTCGGCTGGCGCTGGCAACCAGTACGTCGAACTCAAAATCAACGGCAATCGTTACAAGTTGCTGCATGACGGAACAATTTAGGAGTAAACAAAAATGACCGTAACTTATTCATGGAATATTAATTCCATCGCAACGCACCCCGAGCCTGTTGATGGATCGGACGGTGTGATCGTGCAGATCAGCGCGTCTCGTATCGCAACGGATGGCACCAACACGGTGCAGGACGCACGGGTTGTGAACTGGACACCTGATGAATTGTCCTCGCCTTTCGTTCCGCTTGCTGACGTAACAGAAGCGGACGTGATCGGGTGGGTAGAAGCGTTCGAGGCGAGCAACGGAATTGCTGAAGATGCTGATGGTGTCGAGACCACATCCCTTGACCGCACGGACGCCGACCTTGCGCAGCAGCTTGCCAACGCAGTTGCCGCACCGGAGTCCGCACCGCTGCCTTGGGCCGTTGAAGAGGGTGTAGCAGCCTGATGGAAAAGCGCATCGTCGATAACGCCCTTGCCTTCCTTGCTCGCATCGACATCAAGGGCAACGAGGCACCGGCTCTGATGGAAGTGGTGCAGGCACTCAACGCGGCTGTGGACATGCCGCAAGCAGAAGCAACTGAGGAATAAACATGGCTATCACCTACACATGGGTCATCGAGACCATCGACACCGCAAAAAGCGAAGACGGCATGAGCGATGTCGCCAAGCAGGTGCACTGGCGCGTGAACGCGCACGACGACACCGACGATCTGTCGGCCACGGCTTACGGTTCTGTCGGCCTCGACGCGCCGGACGCGGACAGCTTCGTTGCGTTCGACGTGCTGACCAAGGATCAGGTCGTCGCGTGGGTGATCGACAAGCTGGACATGAGCGAGGCTGATATTCAGGCGGCTCTCGCGCAGCGCATTGCTGACGACCGCGATCCGCCCGTGGTGCAGAAACTTCCTGCTGGTTGGTGATGCGCGGCGCGCTCGTCATTGCCGCGTGCCTGTTTGCAACGCCGCTCGCTGCACAGCAGCAGATTGCGTGCGTGCCGGATGTGGCGGCGGCGGATGAGGCAGCGCGCAATGCGGGCGAGGAACTTGCGTGGCGGGGCGAAACCAGCGGCGGCGTAGGGATGCGCTTCTATCTAGGGCGCGACACATGGACTGTGTTCTTCGACCGTGGCGGACAATGGTGTACTGCGCCGAGCATGGTGGGCAAAATTAAGCGAGACGGAGCCGCGTGATGACCAACGAAATGAAAAGCGGGATCGACGTGGCGGCGGTCGCTGGCGGGCTGGGATCATGGCTCGCTATCCTGCCCGATGTCGCGGCGCTGCTGTCAATCATCTGGCTGGCGCTGCGCATCTGGGAGACCGACACGGTTAAGCGGTGGACGGGGCGGTGAATTTCAATACGCAATCCATCCTGACGGCGCTGGCACCTATTCTGTTCGCCGCTGTTGGGTACCTCATCACCAGTTTAAACGAACTCGAAAGCAGGCTGCAAAAGACCGAAGGATATCTCATGCTGTTGGTCACGCCGCAAGGCGAGATCGTGGCGTCGCCAGCTAACAGCATTGCGAGGCAACAGATGCGCGAAGATTTCATGCACATAATCCACGATCTACAGGTGCGGATTAAATTGCTGGAGGCCGATAAATGATTGGATTGATCGGGACGCTGATTGGTCCTGTTGTGAATGGCGTCAAAGATTACGTCATGTCTGAGCAGGAAATTAAGAAGGCTGAGAAGGAGAACCGCGCCCGCCTGCTGCGCGACAAGCAGTCGAACAACCATGACTGGGAGATGGCGAACCTTACCGACAAGGACAAGTGGCTGCGTCGCATCTCGTTCTCAATGTTCTCCGCACCGTTCGTTTGGGCGTTGTTCGATCCGCTTGCGGTTGAGGCGTACTTCACGTTGGCTCTCAGCGCCATGCCTGAATGGTACATCCAGATGTACGGCGCGATGGTCGGCGGCGTCTGGGGCATCAGCGCGCTCAAGAACACTGCGCCCGCACTTGTCGCTGGCGTCGTCAAGGCGGTGAAGAAGTAATGTCACGCAACGCAATCGGACTCAGCACTTACACGGCGGTGAAGGTGAAGAAGCGCACCAGCATCGGTGCATCGTCACACAGCAAGCCGAAAAACAAACACAAGCGCCGCTCGTTTAAGCGGTATCGCGGGCAAGGCAAATGATAGATCGTCTGCGTGATCTGCTTGAGCAAGACGAGGGCTGCGTCCATGCGGTCTATCTCGACCACCTCGACAAGCCGACATGCGGGATCGGGCATCTGATTATTGAGGGCGACGCGGAATACGGCTGGCCGGTCGGCGCGCCTGTCAGCGAGGAGCGTGTCGCAGAACTGTTCGAGCGAGACGTGAAGTACGCCATCAGCGATGCGATGTGGCTGCACCCTGACCTCGACGACATGCCGGGGGACGCGCAGATCACGATCATCTCGCTGGCGTTTCAGCTTGGGATGCCGCGCTACTCAAAGTTCGTGCGGCATCACGCGGCGATTGAGGCGCGCGACTGGAAAGAGGCAGCAGCGCAGCTTCGCAACAGCAAGTTATATCGGCAGACACCACAGCGCACAGAGCGTCACGCGGCACGGCTAGAGGCGCTTGCCTAGTTCCAAATCAATCGGCGCGGCTGGCGAGTATCTGGCCTGCTCGATCATCTGCTCATATGGATGGGCAGCATCGCTTGTCGATACTGAGGGATACGACATCATTGCGACACGCGGTCGCGACATCATGCGTGTGCAGGTCAAGACGACACGCATCGTGCAGCGCGCTGGGCAGGGCTACCAATGGCAGGTCTGCAAGGGCGGGCAGAAGCAAACGCTGACGCTTAACGACTGTGATGTGGTTGCGCTCGTCGCGCTTGATGCAAGGAAAGCCGTGTTCATTGCGGTGGGCGAACTAAACGGGCATCTAACCAAGCGCGTCCCGGCAAACACCATGTTGTCTCCCGGCTATGAGAACGATAGCTGGGAGACAGCGCTGAGTCACTTAATCAAGCGCACGCATCGTTGATGTGTTCGATTGCCATGCGGATCATGTGCGGCGTTGGCGTTGACGCAGGATGCGCGTAGATGCTCTCGATGCCTTCCGCGTCGTCTCCAGCGAAGTAAACGTATCCCGCGCCGCGCACCGCCTCGATGTCGAGTTTGGGGAAGCGGGCGCGGATCGCGTGATTTACCTGTGCGAAGTTTGCCATCGTTAGCGAGCCGCGTTGATTGCCTGCCGTAGCGCGAGGCGATTAGCGTTGAGGCACCGCTCAAGTTCGTCATCGCGCACGAAACGGCCGCGGGATACATGCATGCTTGTCATGCTGGGGCGACGCTCGCCGCGCGCGATGCGCGCTTCAAGGTCGGCGATGTTGGCTTCAATCTGGGCTATGCGGTCAGTGGTGTTCATGTCTGTGTTCTCCTGTGTGTTGCGTTGTTAGATGCTAACGAAATTATAATGGGTACTGCCTGCCGCACAGTGACGCTGGATATATTCACCGGGATTCAGGAACTCCCAGCAAACGCGAAAAGCGTGAAATGCGTCCGCGCTCTTTGCGTCGGCAGCGGCTGGGTCAGAATCGAACTTCGCAATTAACTTCTGCGCGCGCTCGATGGTGAGGTTGTCGAGGAAATCTTTCTGTGCGGGTGTCATGTGTGGTTCTCCTGAGAAGGTTGTGGGCGACGCGCTACTGCGCCGCCCGATCCTAATTACGCTGCGCGGATGGGGGCGCAGATGTGAAAAAATTCTTTGATCGCCTTGTTGCTGGCGTACCAGTCGCTGTCGCGGGCCTCGCGGGCGCTCTCGCCACTGTCGACGATCAGCCCCTTCTCTTGCAGGGCGCTCATTACGCCGCCGACTTCCTGCTTGTTCCAGCCGAGCGTGTCGCAGAGGTCCGTGGCGCTCATCCAAGTCATGTTGTCGCACAACATTTCTTCCGCGCTGCTCGCGCCGGTGCAGCCGATGCCCTCGCGGATGAAGGCGGCGATCATGGCGGTTTCTTTTTCGGTCAGGTTGGTCATGTCTGTGTTCCCTTTTGTTTAGGTTGATGACTACTTGTACGCCCGCCTGATTCAAGGGTCAACACCTAATGTGAACTTTTTTGAACAAAAAAAGAGGCGATGCCGAAACACCGCCTCAGTAGGGAGGAAACACAAAAGTGAGAACGCGCCTATTTTAGCGCATAGCCCTCGTCTGTCAAATTGAGCGCGCGGGATCGGTAGCGCAGGCGCGTGATGTATCCGCGCTCCTCAAGCCCATCGAGAAGCTGGTGGATGCGCGACTTCGAGGCACTGTTGATCCCGGCGCGCATCTCATCAAAAGACGGCGCTGCGTTGTTCTCCTCGATGTAGCTGCGAATGAAGCGCAACAGATCAGCCTGTCGCGGCGTGGGTAGCACGTTAGTCATTGTTCAATTCCTTGATCCTCAGAGATTTCGCACGCTCTGCTCCGCGTGCCTTGACGGTGTATTCTTTGCGCGCTGGCGTCATAGGCCATGTAATCTGTGCTATACGCTCATCACCATCAGTGACGAAGGCGGCAGCATGCAGTCCCATGTGATCCATGATCTCAGTTTGCAGATCGCTGATGTAGCGTTCCAGATTGGCTTTCTGCGCTTTTGCCTTGAGCAGCAGCTTTGCAGTTTCATTCACACTGCCAGTCAGCGTGAGGGTGGGCAGATCATCTTCGGGCTGCTGGTAAGTTTTTGACGCATCGTTCGGCGTCATCGCCGCATAATAATCCATCACACCTTCGCGCTGGAACAGGTCAACGCGCCGCTGGAAGTCGCTCACATCATCCGCGATCTTCGCCTGTAACGCCGCATCCTCGCCGCCGATATAAATGCGGAAATCGATGCCGCGATATAACGTGAAGATTGCGTGCCACTTGTACCCAGTACACATCTGCAAGCCCTGACACTGTATCGGGCCGCGATAGGGCGCGGGTGTGTCACCGGCGAACGCACTGGTCAGCTTCGCCTCTGCAACGCCGGGACCATCGAGGCACACGCTTTCGGCGTTATAGACGTAAATTCCTTTCTCCTCGTCGGTCGTGACGATGCGCCCATCTCCGTGCAGGATGCCGTCCAGCGATCCTTGCAGCGGCAGCGATGCGTGTTCGACCCGCTCCGTGATCTCATCATCGATCTGCAAGCCTAACCGCCGCGCGCCGTCGAGCAGGATCGGGCCTTCGTATAGATTGCCCATGATGATCGCGTCCTTGTCTTTCAGCGAATCATCGCGCTCGTATTGATCACCAAGCGAAACGGCGGTGCAGCTTTTCGTGAGTTCATCGTTTGGCGTTGAGAATTGCGAATATCCCATGATCGCGGGCAAGCGTGAGCAGGACATAACTGCGTCGCTGGTCAGCTTGCCGACATAATTTTTCGTCTCAGTCACCACAAAAAACCCCCGGCGAGAACGTGTCGTTCCTCGCATCATAAAAAAGGTTCTGCACGATCTCGCCAGAGGCCAGTCGCACATCGTAACGCGGCGCTTCCTCCAGCGTCCTGCCGACAAGCGTGCCCGGGACAACAGAGAAGCTGTCGCCGATCCACATGCTCACGCTGACGCGGCTATCTAGTTCATGCTGCATGTCATCCCCCGAATGCGACGAGCGCAAAAAGGGCCAGCCCAAAGATGCCGCACCAGCAAGCGGTGATCGCGGCGAAGTTTAGAAGTTTAAGCATTAGTCGTTCTCCCATTTTAGAATGTCTTCGTTAGGGTGCGTCAGGAGACGCTGATAGTCAAAGTTGCGGCGCACTCGGCGCTGCGTATTTGCGTTTATTTCGATTGGCGATTTGCGCGGCGGCAAGTTCAAACGATGCACCTTGCCGATGATCGAGTTGCGCGTGCGCCGCGTTTTGATTTCGGCGAACAGCGCGTCTGCGATCTGCGAGGAAGTCAGACCGCGATCCCATGCGGCGCGGATAAATGCCGCCTCTTCTTCTGTCCAGAGATTGTCACGCATCGTCTGCGACCTCGCCATAGCCGTCACACACATCGCAAATGATAACGCGCTCCTCGTACTCCATCCAGCGCGAGGGGGTGTATCCCGCGACCGGATAATCAACGCTGAAGCGTCCCTTGCCCTCGCACTCTTCGCACGCCTTCCACTGGCACGCACCGCGATGTTTGAGCGCGCCACAATCCGGGCATTTCATTTTGATTTTTCCTCTGTTGTCGAATTCCTCGATGCAGCGATCTATGCCGCGTGCGTCGTGCGCGAACAGCACCACGCTGTCGTTGCGCGCGCCGTTCGCGTCTGTGCGGTACGCAATGAAGCCGCACAGACGCTTGTCGAATTCTTTATGCCAGCGCATATCTATTTCTCCGCGCGCAGGACGCCGCCGACATAAAAGCGACGCTCACCATTTGGGCCGATGTGCAACTCGCGGGCCTTGTAACGCGGCGAGTGTCGCATGTCTGGCGTGCCGTCAGATTTGGCGGGACGATACTCGTTCCACATTGCGATCCGTCAGATTTGGCGGGACGATACTCGTTCCACATTGCGATCCATCCATTCCGGCGCGTTGAGCGAATTGTGCGCGCGTAAGTTAATTTGTTCATCTCTGTGTTCTCCATGAGAAGGTTGTGTGCCGGGAGCCGAAGCCCCCGGCGATTGGATCAATCACAGCAGCGATAACCGTGACGCTCTGCATGTTCGCGCTCTACATCGGCGCGCTCGCGCTGCTCGCGTGAAAGAGGGGGATCAACTTCGACCCAGTGATCGGCGTCGATGTAGCCGCGCTTGGTAACCTCATCAGCGATCTCACGAGCCTTGGTCAGATCGTAACGGGTGCGAGGATAAGGGCCGAAACCATCCTCGTCATAAACAGTCCAGAAGCGGTTGGGCAGCGAGAACTCGCGACCATCCAGAGCAACCGCTGCGACTGCCGGGATGATGTGACCTACCGGCCAGCCGTCGTCGCCGCGATACTCAACCGCTGGCCCCTCGTAACCCAGCACAGTTTTAATCTCGATCTTGTTCATGTCTGTGTTCTCCTTTGAAGGTTGGTGCCGGGAGTCGAAACCCCCGGCGTTGTGGTTAGGCAAACTCTGCAACCATGTAGCGCAGTTCCTCGTTGTAGCTTTCGACGCGGCTGTAATCGTCGTCGCTGAGAGCATCTACTTGCTTGGGCGTAAGCCAAACAAATGCGCAGTGAAGGTCGATGATGTCGCCATCTGCATTGCGCGGGAGGGCTTTGAACTCAGCAGCGGTAAAGGCTTCGGTGCGGTCAAACATGTTCATCTCTGTGTTCCCTTTCGTTCAGGTTGTAGGCATTTTATACAGGTGCTACAGAGGGGCCGTCAAGTCACCTAGAGCAATGAAATGAAGTTTATCGCAAAAAAATTATATCTCTCCGAAGACGTGCACAAACTATTGAGATCATTGGCACAATCGGAGCGGCGCACGCTGTCGAGCCTTGCTGATGAAGTGTTGCGCGCGGCACTCAAGGCGCGCGAGGCGCAGAAGTGAGCGGACGCAAGAGTCGAAACAAGGGCGCGGGATACGAGCGCGAGATTGTGTTGGCGCATACACAGCGCGGCATCGCTGCCAAGAAAACGCCGCTCTCCGGCGCGCTGAAAGATTATCCGGGCGACGTACAAATCGCGGGTCTTATTGGGGAGTGCAAGCGGCGCAAGAAATCTTTCACCACATTGTATCAGGCGCTGTCGCAGCAAAATGACGCGGCTGACATCCTATTCGTGCGGGACGATCAACAAGAGACGCTTGTGGTCATGCCTCTCGAATTCTGGTTCACGCTTTTATCGTGGACCAAAATCCCAGAAAAATATCCAGCAGAAGGAGAACTCTAGAATGGATATATTTGGAAGCAGCGGAGGCGGCGAGTGGCTGTCTTGGAAATCTGACGCAAATGCGTGGGACATGGACGGAGAAAGCTGCTCACCCGCAAAGCTGCTAATTGATCCTGCCTCGATCAAAACAGGCTGGGGCATGGTCAAACGCGGTGCATCACCTGACTTCGTGTGGGCCGATGTACCGGGAACGACGATCCAGCAACCGTCGCCAGAGCATCGCACGGCATTTTCCGTGATGGTCTATTGCTCCTCGAAGCAAGGCGCGGTGAAAGACGGCGTGCGTGAGTGGCGCTCAAATGGGCGCGCGAACGTGGACGCAATTAAGCGTGTCTGGGCTGACATTCACGCGGCGGCTTCTGCCAATCCCGGCAAGTGGGCGGTCGTCGATGTGGCTGGATCAGAGAAAGTCGAAACCAAGTTTAAAGACATTAACGTGCCGATCCTCAAGCTCTCCGGTTGGGCTGACGTGCCAGCGCAAAGTGCGCCTGCGCCGATGCCCACGCCAGAACCGGCGGTCGAAACAGGGGATGTAGTTTTCTAACTGAGGCACGTTGATGGATGACCTTGATGCTCACATCGAGGCCATCGCGCGACACTTCTGGGGTGACGCAACACGCGAAACCCCAGAAGAAGCGCGCTTCGGTTCTCGATTTAGCAAGTCACTAGACAAAAAAAACAAAAGATGGTTCGACCATGAAACAGGAAAGGGCGGGAATGTTATCAATCTCATACAAGAGTATCGCGGCGATAAGCCCGGAGCGGTAAGCGAATTCGTCGCTGAGTTCTTCGGCGAAGACACGACCTATACGCCGCAGCACGCGGATGTAAGTGATCTGCGCGCTCCAGATGCGCCGCAGAAAATCGTTGCGACATACGAATACGAAAACGCGGAAGGTGCTTGCGCGTATCGCGTGCATCGCATGGGGCCGCGCAAGACGTTCTGGCAGCAGCTTCCAGACGGACGCAAGCCGAAGGACGATCCCAACTTTACGCCGCTGCCATTTCATCTGCCGCGCATCTTGGCTAATCCTGATGCGGCGGTGTGGATTGTCGAAGGCGAAAAGGATGTGTTGCTGCTCGAATCACATGGCCTCGTTGCGACGTGCAATCACGGCGGCGCGGGTGCATGGGACGAGCGGCACGCGCAATGGCTGATCGGGCGCAATGTCGTGATCCTGCCAGACAACGATGCGGCTGGACGCGATCACGCGCAGAAGGTCGCAGCGTCGCTGTATGGCAAAGCGGCAGCGATCAAGCTAGTCGAACTTGCGGGCCTAGATGAAAAAGGCGACGTAAGCGACTGGCTCGAAAGCAACAGCATCGACGCGCTCAAGAGTATCGTGCGTGCGTCTATACCATTGCAGCGCGTGCAGACGCCTCTGCCTGTCATGTCGATGCAAGAGGTCGTCGAGATGCCACCTGTCGAATGGCTCATCGAAGACTGGATCAGCGAGGAAAGCCTGAACATGATCTATGGCGCATCGGGCAGCGGCAAGACGTTCCTCGCATTGTCGATGCTCTGCGCTATCGCACATGGGCGGCGTTGGTATGAGCAAGGTGCGAAACGCGGATGCTGCGTTCTCGTCGCTGGCGAGGGTGTGGGCGGCTTGCGGAAGCGTCTGATCGCGTATCATCAGGAGCATAACCTGCCGTTCGATGCGCCGCTGATCGTCATCCCGCAAGCAGTCAACCTGATGCAGGCGGAAGACATCGACGCGCTCATCGAGACCATCGAGATCATGCGCGGCGATCTGCCAGTCAAGATGATCTGCATCGACACGCTGGCGCGCAGCATGAGCGGAGCCGAAGAAGACAAGTCGAAAGAGATGGGCGTTGCAATTCAGCACATGGATCGTCTCAGAACGCATTTTAAGGCGGCTGTAGTGCCTGTTCACCACACGGGCAAGGACAATGACCCATCACGCTTCGGACGCGGCTCCAGCGCGCTTATAGGCGCATTGGACGCGGCTATATTCGTCGCGAAGCACGACGAGGGGCTGGTCGAGGTATCAGTGCGCAAGCAGAAGGACGGCGAGGAAAAGCCGCCTCTGTGGTTCAAGGCGCGGCAGGTGGCGTTTCAACGCGCGTGGCATGACGATCCCGAAACGAGCCTCGTTCTCGATTTGCTTGAGGAAAAGCCCAAAACTGCCAAGCCCAGATCGTTGTCACCAGCACAGACGCGCGTCATGGATGCGTTGCGCGAGGCATTGATTAAGCATGGGCGCACGCCGCATCGAGAGGGCATCAACTGGATTTGTTGCACAGAGGATCAGTGGCGCGATACGGCGATGCAGATGACGATCAGCGAAAGCGGCGCGGATGCAGATCGTAAAGCCTTCGCACGTGCAGCAAAATCATTGCTCTCGAAACGCCTCGTTGAGAAGCGCGAGGGCCTCGTTTGGGAGGTCGAAATGGCGCGAAACGTGGAAAATGCGGAAATCTAAGCATTTTGCGGCTGGACAACTTGCCGGACGCTTTTTGGACAAGTGCGTGTCCGGGACGACCCGCAAAACACATAAGGAAATCAAATGGTTGCAAAAGGTGGACAAAAGCGCGGACGGGTTTTGGACAAATCCCGCACAAAACACGGCTCGCGGACGGACACGGACATACCCTTAAGTATGTCCTGTCCGTCCGGTGATGTGTCCGGCGCAGCGAAAGAGGCGATCAGGAAACTGGATGCGGTGGCAAAAGAAATGGAGATCGCGTGGGATGGCAAATTGCTTTCGCATGTGCAGCATGAATGGCGGGAGAAATTCGATAAGCAGCTTTCGTTCTTGAACGCAGCGATCGAGGCTGACGATCACGAGGCGATGCTTCGATGCGCACACGCAATGCGACGCGCGTGGTTTAAGATCGACGCAGTTGCGCGCGAGGAAGGTATCAAGCCAGCGCGTGAGGCGATATGGGTTGTGCCGCATCCTCGCGGCTCTATGATCGCGGTCTATAGCAGCAACGCCAGCATCAACGACATTCCGCGCGACATGCCGAAATTCCACATCGATGAGTTAGCGCGCCTCGTGCCGGAAACTGCGTGCGAGGTGAAGGACTATTTCCCAGACGCGGAGATCGAAGGCGTGACACTGCGCGATCTTGACGAGGACATTCCGTTTTGACGAAGCAACAAATGGAGAGAGCAAGTGCAGAAAGATGATATCGTATATAGCGAAAATGGGCGTCGCTGGCGCTTGGTGCAGCGCATGGGCAACGATCATTGGATGGCGCACACGATCATAGACGAGGCGGCGCATATTGATGGCGTGTCGCCACCGCTGCACATCATCAGTGAGAAGTATGTCACCAAGGCAGAAAGCGATGCATAGTGGATACGCAGGATGCCCTTGTCGCTCGTGCCAAATACGTCTGGCGACCGCACGCGAGCGTAAAGAAGAGGACCCGATTGTGCGCGCGGTTACGGATCGCTTTCACGCGCGCAGCGCGGAGGGCATCGTGACTTACGGATGCACGATGGCCGACAATCCCGCTCCGACGCTTGAGTGGATTAATCACGCGCAGGAAGAGTTGATGGATGCTATCCTCTACCTTGAGCGATTGAAGGTGGATTTCGACTGATGCAAGTTAATCTGTCATCGAACTACAAGCAGCTTGAGCGACGCTTGAACAATGTGCAGCGCAAGCAGTTGCCGTTTGCTTTCGCCAACACTCTGAATGACACGGCGTTTCAAGTGCGTAAACAGATTGTCGGGCCGACATATGACCGCGCGTTTGAGGTAAAAGACAAACGCTTCGCGTCGCAATCGTTTCGGGTTGTTAAGGCGAACAAAAGAAATCTCACGGCCATCGTCAGGCAGGTGCCACCGAAAGGCGCTACCGGCGTGCGCGGCAATCTACACCTGCACGCCAAGGGTGGCATCAAGTCTGCGCGCGCTGGGAGCCTTGCTATTCCATCTGACAGGGTTAAGAACCGACGCAGAACGCGCGGCGTGCCGAAAAACTTTCAGCCGCGTGAGTTATTAAACCAGCCGCGCAGCTTTGTTGCTGAGATGAAGAGCGGAAAGCGCGGCATCTTTAAGAGGCGAGGCAAGAAGAGGTTGCCGATTGATCTGATGTATAGCTTCGAGAAGAGCGTGGTCATCACGAAGAGATACTTGTTCTTTGAAGATGGGACGATGATTGTTCGCAAAAACCTGTCGAGGAACTTCAACAAGCAGTTCGCACGCGCCATGAAGACGGCCAGACGATAAAGCGGGTCCTACCGCAACTGTTTCCTTACGGGTAACGCGCGACA
>Ga0208542_1000130_pt1 | contig 31830 bp, 31 predicted proteins | sample DEB08_DNA_3_FD_185495 | JGI IMG/M metagenome (GOLD analysis project Ga0208542, IMG submission 185495) | Aqueous microbial communities from the Delaware River and Bay under freshwater to marine salinity gradient to study organic matter... | ecosystem: Environmental > Aquatic > Marine > Coastal ... | reverse complement strand
AACTTCTTGTAAAGTGTATTGCTCTTTTTTAATCAACCAAAGTAATGGTATCAATCGCGGTGGTTGTTGTTTCCAGAAATGTTCTTCTCTGATTTTTTTATTTTTTACTTCTAATAGTATTTCTTTTAAAGATTTTTTCTTCATTGCCTAGTCCTTTTGTTTACAGCACAACGTAAGTCTTATTTGATTTGTAGAGGATAAAACAATACGTTACGTTGTGCTTGTTTATACTTATAGTTTCATTTTATGCCTTTGTCAAGCCTAAATTGCCTTAAGTAAAAATATTTATACAAACTCAAAAAAATATGGTGTCTTTTTGAGTTTGTATAAGTATATGTGATTAGGCAGACACAGGCATATAAATTTCTCAATAGGCAACATAGCAACAGCAAAATTGGTAAGAGTTTAACACACCCTCTAAATTGTGTAGATGAGTTGCAATCTAAACTGTTAGGCAAGGACAGTATAAACAAATGGGCAGTGATGCTAACAGGAGTTGGACACTCTCTTGTTGGATATCAATAACTATACCTTTAAGGTCGCAACGATTCACCTTGTGTTATTGATACTGGAAGTCGGACACTGGAAACAGGAACGTAAGATATGCAATACCCTTTACGTTTAAATGGTTGGATGTTGTGAATGCTGTGAGGAGTTCTTTTGGTTTTTTACTAAAAGTGCTCTTGCCAACTACAGCAAAAAAAGAAAAGGTGATGAGCGAGAGCGATATCACTGATTGGCTTTGCCAATCATACACTGTATCACACAGCCCAGAAATAATTCATTTGTACAATATCTAAATAAATACTGATGAGTTCGAATTGGCAGTTTCTCTTATATAAAGTCATCAAATTGCACTGCGAACTCAATGAGTGGCACAACTACTCCCTATTGCCTAGTTAATGGTTGTGCAATTCAGAGCAGGGGTAATCTCCTACGATTTGTATGTACTAATAAAAGTCGTGATTTATCCCTGCTCATTTACCATTAGGTAAATACTGTGTGGGTCGAAGTTTCCTATGCCATATTTTACTCCGGCCCACGCACAGTATGAAAGAATCCAAGTTTTTCCAAAAATTACAAGAGATAGGACTGCGTATGGAACACGTGCCCAGCACCAAAGGTATGTCACGAAGAAGACCCACTTCATCACAATATTCAAAAGAATGCAAGTACTGGGACAGATTTCAAAGCCAAAATGGTAGCGTATGGAACTTGTATCGAATATATCCTATCTGTGATGATATCAGAGATTGCGGAAAACCACACATACACACTTGGTCTAAACCTCGACAAGAATGGTATTCTCGTTGTCAACAGTGTAGTAAAAAATATTAACTTAGAGCGTAGTAAGGCATCACGTATTCTGTGCCGTTGATCTTGAATTGAGCATAACCCACCAATGATCCCGCAGAGCCCTGTGTGTCCACAAGGAAGTCAATGTTGTAGCCTGTTCTCGCTTCAATTCTCAAATCCGAAGATGAGGATTGAGATCTCAATCGAGTGTACCATAAACTCACTCCACCTATCACGTTTTCTAGACTGTTAGAGCTGGTATAAAAACCATATGTTTTAGAGGCACTTGCTGTGGCTCCAGTATTCAAATACACACCGTATTCATTGGTAATGCTGGTAGTTCCAGTCATAGAAGCATCCATTGTCATTGGTTGCCAATGATAACCATACAGACTGCTTATGTTTGCTGTGGAGCCTGAATCCATATATGATATATGACCCACCCTGACACCAAACATATTACTATAAGTTGTGGTATTATTGGCTCCCTCACTTGGTCTAATAAACACACCTCCGGCCATTGCGTGTACAGCATAGACAGAGTTAGAAGCACTGGCTCCTGTGTTTTTGATCGTGGTATAGAATGCTTGTTGTGGTCCCGATCCAAATGATCCTGTGCTCCAGTTGTATCCTGCAAGATCCACATCCATAGTGTTGTGCTGTCTTACCCTGTTACTAGCAGTCACGTTGCCTGCCAGCGTGATCTCTGTCATCGTTGCGTTGGGATAGATATTGCCTGATTGCACATCTGCCGCAGTGTTTACATAACTTCTCTGTGATCCCACGTTGGCCGCAAATGCTCCCGAGAATGACATTGTGCCATCTGACACGTTTCCGATGTAGATGTCTCCCGTAGGAGTTGCTCCATTGATTCTTAATATGTCATTGCTTCGTATAGGTTTAATCACGTTGTCAGCGATTGTGATAGCATCTGTTGAGATATCACCTGTGATTGAAATATTTCCTGTGCCTGTGATGTCGTTAGAATTTAGATCTAAATTGCCACCCAATTGAGGTGTTGTGTCTTCTACCACATTTTCAAGATAAGTGCCCAAATCTGAAATGTTGCTTTCTGTTATAGTGATTGTGTTGGAAGCGGAATTGATAGTTTTGTTTGTGAGTGTTTCTGATCCATCCAATGTAGCAAAATCAGCATCTGACAGAGCTGTGTTGAACTGTGCGATTGTGCCTGTCAGTGTGTTGGATGACAGATTAACAGTTTTGTTGGTCAGTGTATCTGATGTAGATGCTGTGATATATGAACTTAAATCTGGTCCTGTGATTGTTAATGTGTCACCGCTCACTGCTGTGGTAATACCTGTGGCTCCAGCGAATTTGAATATCTCACCTAGATCTACACCTGTGCCTGTTGAGTCATCTCCCACGAATGTGATTGGATTCAATACATTAGATATAGCACTCGCATCGATGGTCAAAGTGTCCCCAACCACTGCGGTTGTAAGTCCATTAGCACCAGCAATTTTAAATGTTTCACCCGTGTTTAATGTAGCACCTGTGGAATCATCACCCACGATAGTTATTGGTGAATTTGTGATGTAGCCCTGTGATGTTACATATGATTGCGTAGCATACGAGCTTAAATCGGGTCCTGTAATAGTTAATGTGTTGCCCGACACTGCTGTTGTAATATTAGTGCTACCTAAAAATTGAATAGAACCACCATCAGGTATTGCTGTGCCTGTGGAATCATCACCTAATATAGTAAATCCTAACGCACCTGCTCCACTGCCCCAACTTAAATTGCCAGCACCATCTGTCTGTAATAATTGTCCAGCACTACCATCGGCATTAGGCCAATAGTTGTTATCTAAAAGAATTTTGCCTGTGCCTTTAGGTTTAATTTGTATATTAGCATCTGTTGCACCAGCATCAATTTGGATGTATGCATTGGTTTCACCAGTTGGATAACCTGTAGTTAATTGTAATGCTTGTAGACTAGTTTCTCTAGATTTGATATAACCAGTACCTCCCGATTTTTGATAACCTATTGTTACAGTGTTGGAACCAAAATCAATCTGTCCAGATCCTGCCGCAAGTCTAACATTAGCATCTCCTTGTATAGTAGTAGAACCACCAGCATTATTATTTGCAATAGTACCTGTATCTCCAGCAATAGAAAATAATTCGTTGTCTCCAAATTTTACTGTGTTGTGTAGATTAATTTCTCCAGTGCCGTTTGGATCAATAGTTACATCACCGTTGGTAACACTGCTAGTGATTGTATCTATCTCTCCATGGTCATACCACTGGAGAGTACCGGAACTGTCTGCTGTTTTTAATATTTTTCCTGCTGATGGATAAAGAGTCGGATAAAACTGTCTTGAAGTCGGCCATTTAATATAATCAATATATACATGATTACCGGTGTCCCCATAATCAGTACTATATGGAGCCGGTCTCAGATGAATTCCAGAAGTACTTCCAGCTTTATCCCCTCCAAGTATTATCTCACTAGAAACATACGATGTACCTGTTTTAGGATACCAACTTTTATGACTAATTTTAGAATGTCCAGTATTACTATCACCGCTACCCGCAGAAGGTCTTCGATTAGATATTTCAAATCCCTCTCCATCAAATATACCCAATTGTATGGCTGGTTCATCACCTAGTCCCGAACCAATATTACTAACTTTACGGCTAGTAGATAATACTATTTTGTTCTTTTCACTGCCCCCACTACCATCTACATCAGATTCTATTTGGAGCAGACCTCCACTGGTTGTTGCCATAACACCACTAGTATTAAAAGCAAAATTTCCTAATGTTGATCCTGATGGTAAAGTTCCCCAACCTAAATTGCCCGCACCATCTGTAGTTAACACTTGACCGTTGCTACCATCTGCTTGAGGCCATTTTTGTCCTTCAAATACTAGATTGCCTGTTCCGCTGGCTGTTAATGCTAAATCTCCATTTGTGGAACCATTGCCAATGCTGTTGATGTTTATTAAATTTTGTCCTAAAGCAACAGAAAGTGTATCACCCGACACTGATGTTACTATGTTATCTCCACCTGCTATTTTAAATGTTTCATTTAGATTGACTGCTGTGCCTGTGCTGTCATCACCCACAAATGTGATTGGTCCCAGTGTAGATGATATTGCAGAACCATCGATAGTTAAAGTGTCACCGCTCATGGCTGTTGTGATACCATTTGCACCTGCTACTTTGATAGTTTCATTATCTGAAATTCTTGTGCCTGTGGAATCATCTCCCACAAAAGTTATACCTTGTGCTGTGGCCGAAGCCCAACTCAATGTGCCTGTTCCATTGGTTATTAATGTTTGTCCTGCTGTGCCATCTGTATTAGGCCAATAGTTGTTATCGATTTTAACTTTACTTGTGCCATATGGTATTAATTCAATACCACCACCATCATTAATAGCTGGTGTGCCAGAATATGTACTTCTAATTTGTACAGTTCCACCATTATATGCAGATTTTAATTGAATAGGTGTATAACCATATGCATCAAGAGATAAATGTAATTCTCCAAATCCAGGTCCTAATATTTTAGCAGTGCCTGTGGTAAGACTTTCTGTTGGAATTATTTTTAATCCAGTAGTACCAGTTATAAACTCAAAACCCGGATCACCAAACTGTTTGTCTCTTAAAATAAGTTTTGTATCACCTCGAGTGACATACCATGGGGTATTAGATGCACCCGTTTGTTTAAATGTTAATGTTCTATTATCACTATCAAATTCGAATTTTTGACTAGATGATCCTTGTAATTCTATCTTACCCGTACCACTAGTTCTAAGAGTTAAATTATCATCGCTATTGATAGGACTTATTGTAGTACCAACTATTTGTAAATCACCTGTAGATAATGAGTTAGTGATAGTTACAGTGTCACCCGATACCGCTGTTGTAATACCCGTGCCACCAGCAAATTTTAATGTATCACCTGTGTTAACAGTTATACCTGTGGAATCATCTCCCACAAAATTCATATTTGAAATTACTGTAGCAAATGATAGATTACCCGCACCATCTGTTTTTAAAAATTGTCCAGCATCACCATCCGCAGAAGGATATACTAATCCGTTAAGATTACCGGTAACTGTTAAATCATTAAATGTACTTGTACCTGTTGTTGCTGTAACATTACCTGTTAGATCACCAGTTACGTTGCCGGTTACGTTGCCAGTTACATTGCCAGTTAAATTACCTGTAACATTTCCAATAACTCCTCCAACAACATCTCCTGTAACATTACCTGTAACATTACCTGTTAAATTACCTTCAAATGTGTTTGCAACAAACGTTGATGTGCCCACAGTCCACTTGTCTGCCGCTTCATCCCAAATTAATTGTTTGTCTGCTTCTGAACCTCTGTTAATTTCAATACCACCATTTGCTGATGGTGCACCCGATACATTTGAATTTAGAGTTATGATATTGTCTTCTACATCTAGTGTTGTTGTGTTAAGTGTTGTGGTTGTGCCTTGTACAGTTAAATCTCCATTTACGATCAAATCATTAAGTGTGCTAGTGCCAGAAGATGCTGTAACATTACCAGTAACGTTACCTGTAATATTAATATTTAAATCATTAGTAGCAGTAACATCTCCATCATTGTCAAATGCTAAAATTTTATTTGCTCTATTGGCTTTAGAAGGTATATCCAACGATGCTGTGTCGACTGTGGGTTCACCCACTCTTAAAACTTTATTTTTTAAAATGTCTTCTACATCTTGAATGCCTTGTGTAAGTCTGTCTAACTCGTTGTTGATAGTTGCCGCTAGGAACGCTCCACCCTCAGCAAAATCTATAGCTCTCACGTTGTCTGTGTCTCTGATTAGATACACTCGCGTGCCAGAAGCAGGTGCTGATGTCAGTGTTACTGTGCCTGTTCCGCTAGTGCCAGAATCAAATGCAACTGTGTAATCTGTTGTAATAGTTTGTAATGTTGTGCCCACATATACAGCAATAGAATTTGCATCCGCTATGTCAAAATTAAACGTAAAAGCAGTTGTGCTGGAATCTGCTGTTAAGTATGTAAGTCTTGGTGTTGCTGTTGAAGTTGTCATAATTTTTTAGTATTTATATTAATCTTTCAAACCTAAATCTTTAATGAAAAAATTATATAATTCTCCATTTACCCTTTCATCTGTGGCTCTTCTTGTTAATCTTCTTTGTGTTCTGTAATATCTTTGCGGATCAAAATATTCTAAAAATGCATCATAAGTTAATGATCTCCATAATGCTTTTGTCATCCACATATTTGCTAACGGATCGAAACCCTGGAATGTTCTTGCAAATCTAGATACTGAAAGTTTGAATATGTCTGCCGCTTCTCTTTCTCTGCCTTTTACTTCTAATAAACCTGCTTCACCCATTTCTATAACTGCTTTAGTAAAAGATTCAAAATCTTGTATCGTTGGCCCTAAAATATTTCTAAAAAATGAATTCATAGACACTCCAGATCTTGGTGTTTTTTCACCATCTTTAAGGGACATAATATTGAATAATTGTTCTCCACCGTTTTGCCAATATAGATCTCCAAGGAACGGAATAATATTAGTGTATTGGAACATTTCTCTAAGTATAGCCTCATCATCAGTTTTGTAAAATTCTTTACCAGCAACAAATTGTTTTAATTGTACCACAGCATATGTTAATAGTAACATTGGTGCCACTAAATGAGCCAAATTTATAGTCGCTTGTACAAATTGTTTGTCTTTTGCTAATTTTCCTATTGTGCCATATTCATTCAATAATAATTTTCTTGAATGTGCCACAAGGAATGTTTTAAATTGTGTAATTGCTCTAAATGATTGTTCCATAACCGACCCAGGTTTTGAAAAGAATCCAATTGCCGCTCTATCGATAGCCCCAGGTTTGATAACCATGGTTTCTGACAGATCGTTAATTACAGAAATTAATTTTTGTATTTCTGTACCACCATACATGGCTTTATTGTCTTTCAACCATCGTTGATAACCAAATATGTTTAATCTACCGCTAGAATCTAATGCATCATTTCCTGCGGCTAATAGAGATTTATATTCTATTTCATTAAAACCAAATTTTTGAAAAAATTGTCTTTGTTCTGGTTTTAATTCTAACCAGCCCTTTTTATTTGCGATCATATCACCAATTTCTCTTTGAATGAATGATGTTGCACCAATGCTCATTGTTCTGTTCCAAGCATTAAATCCAGTATATTTTAATGTGATATGTGCCATCCCAGCAGAACCTTTCACAAGCCAATCACCCATACGACTGTTACCACCCATTGCTCCGTGATCGATCATTCTAAATCTATCTTGCAAAGTACCTATGTATACTTCAGCAAAATCTACAAAAGCAGATGCATACAATCTTCTTTCTGCTCTAGTACCTTTAAAATCGTGTCCAGTTATTGCTGATATTATTCTACTTTGACTGCCTTGTATTCTAGTGCTGGCCACAGTCCAAAACGATGCCATATCTGCAAGGTTTGTAATAAATGCACTGCCTAATTTTACAATCTGTGCATTTCTTATAGAGCCCAAAATTGATGACCAAACACTGGTATCAATATTTTCTGAAATCCATGGGTGTATTAAATGTTCCACATAATCATTTGCAGATTTGGCTAATTTTTTATCTAAAAAACTACCAGTTTTATAGTTTTGAAGATTGAATGTACCACTATAATCTAATGGGTCATCAATTAATCTACCATTTTCAACAATATCTTTTAATGTTTTAAAATTGGTTTCAAATTGAGCACCAAAAAATTTAGTTAATCCTAACAATCTACCTGACTCATTTACAGATCTATGCACAATTTCTAATAAAGAAGTTTCACCACCTATCAATTTATTCACTTGTAAAAATGCCGCTTCATCACGAAATCTTAATGTAGTTGGTAATGTTGCTTGTGCTTTACCTCGTTCTGTAGATGCATACGGCAGGCTAGCCACGGTCTGTTCTTTGTATTGTTTAATAATAACATCGGCATCTCTCCAGTCACCTGTTAACATAAATTTGTTGTATATAGATTTGGCTAATTGTTCTCTAACTGTAACATCTTTACCGTGTAAATCACTCATATTGTCTGCTAGTAATCTAATAAATGCTTCATCACCTGCGGCTGTTTTTGCATCATAGTCTTGTCTGCCCTTTTGTCGTTGTTCTTCTATCCAACGATCTTGTAATTTTTTTATTTTCCATTTTTTAAATGTTATTTTAGGTGTGTTATCAAATACTGATGTATTTCTACCTACTGCTTTTGTTTCATAGTATGTGGGCAAAATAATACTTTCAGTCCAAGCTCTTGCAACCGCACGTGCTTCTTTACTGCCGCTGACTGGATTTGCTCCTATAGTATTACTGTATTTTTGACCTTTTGGACCTTGAATTTGTTTAGCCATATCAAACAATTCCATAATAACAGCATCTTGAAATGTTATATCTATTTCTGTTTCTACACCAGTTATGGGATCGATTTCTTTTCTTTTGCCCACAATATCTTTACGAGTCCAAACAGAAAACGGATCATCTAATGGAATACCGTATTCTTGAAAAATATCTGATATTTTTTTAGCCAACATTGCTTGTTTTATTTTAGTATTTGCATCTATAATTCCTTCTAGTGTTTGATGACCAAATGTATCACCACTATTAAAAATTAATGCCTTCCACGCTTTTAAATTAAGTTCTGTTCTTGATTTGTTTGGATTGAGTTTTGCTAAGTGTTCTGTATTAGTTTCTAATTCTAGCATTCTCATATTCAATATAACTTTTTTGTTAGCTTCTTCGGCAAATTTACGATCAGAATTTTCAAAAAAGTCTTCTATTAACGATTGAAAAAATACATCTTTTTCTCTAACAATATCATTGCCTTTAATTAAGGAATCAAATGATTTTCCTTGTGATTCTAATTCTAATTTTTTTGCTTCAACTGCTTCTCGAAGCTCTGCTACTTCACTTACTTTTAATACAATATTATTTTCATTTAAGAAATCATTTAACAGTTGAGCACATTTATTAAGAGCCATTATCCGCAATCCTTGTTAGTGTTTAAAGCTGTTTTAATTATATTTTGTTTAGTTTCAATATTTGTTTCATAATCATTGATTATATTTTCCATTTTTTTCACAAACCCTTTTTGACCATCAGTCAAACCATTATATACTGCTTGATCGATAATGACAAATTTTCCAGTCTCTGGATCAATATCAACCCCAAAACCCCGTAAATCTATTGCACCGGCATTTCTTAAATTAACTATTAAATCATTAGCAGTTTTCCTTTTATTTAAATTTAATGGTTGATCTGGATTTTGTTCTATATCTGCTCGTAATTCTTCTTCTGTTTTTAATCTGCTTTCAATTCCTAAATCTTGATCTATTTGTTTGTTGTCTGCGGCTTCTATTGCTTTGTCTTGCACTGTGCTTTCTCCTGTGCCCTCTAATATTCGTTCTTCTGGAGTTTTTGAAATAATGTTGCTGGTTGTTTTTAAATTGTTTGCTGTGCTTCTAGAATCAACTAGATTTTCTGATGGTTGCCCCAATATCTTTAATGCTTCAACGGCTTGTTCTTTTGTTAATAGTGTTCGTTGTCCTGTTTTGGTATCTACTTTATACATCTTGCCTATATCATTAGCAGGATCAAAACCTTGTTTGTCTGATTTAATTTCAAACTCACCCTCATATATAACACCTTCTATTTCTTTAGATTTAAATGCAACGTTGTCATCTAATGTGCCTTCAAAAGGTTTAACAAACATTTTTTTAATGTCCATTAATGTCTCACCTAATTGCGTGCCTTGTAATGGTTTAATTAAATTACTGTTAACTTTAAATATTTCTTTATCTACCCATCCTTCAATTTCTGATTTTTTTAATTCAACAGATCTGCCAGGTTTGTCTGATCTTATTATTCTTATAGATTCTCCATCGTTGATATATTTTGCAATAACAGATAAAACTTTTAAAATACTTTCATTATTACCTGCTATAGTTTTAACACCATCGATTGGATGAAAACTAGCAGTTACGTGCTCTTTAGTTCTTATGTTATTAACATCATCATGAATTTGTCCTGTAGTATCAATAATTTTCATAGTATCTAATACAAATGGATCTGTGTTTCTTATGCTAACTCCAGTTGTGTTTGCAATATCAATTGCTTCTTTGCTTAATAAGTTTCCAAACTCATCTGTTATTGTGTATTCTCCTCGTTTTGCTCTTGCCGCAATACCAGGCAAACCCCCAGGTTCTCCTCTGTGCCCCATCAATGAAAAAGCATCTAAATATCCAGTTACACCTCTTACACCCGAAGCAAGTAAACTTAATCCTGCTCCTGCTCCAGCCGCAAATGCAATATTTGTAGCGAGATCACGTGGAGTGTATTCTTCATTTCGTGCCGCATATGCTCCCATAGCAAATGGAGTAAGACCTACTTCTATCAATGCATTGGCACTTGCCGCTCTACGAGCATTGGCCATAACCCCTGCTCCTTTAACAGGCATACCTAACGGAATATAGTTTATGGGATCTGTTAATCCACCAATAAATCCACCCAACATATAATATCCTGTTGTTGCGAATGTGGTGTTTTCTTTCATCATTTGAAATTCTTTTTTTCTTTCAAATGTGTCTATATAATTGTTTGCGACAGCCATAGTCATACCAGGAAACCAAGCCATATCAGGTGTGACTCCAGGCATATTTCTAAATTCATCTTCTGTAAGTTCTTGACCCTCAACATCAATTCTTGCTGTTGCATTTGAAAGAATATCTGATAGATAACTCCAACTAGTTTCTTTTAAACCAGAAGAAATACCTGCTCCAATAACTTCTGTTCTTGAATATGGTAATGGTTTGGCTTGTTCGGGTGTTCCAACCTTAATATAATCAGGTAATTGCTCAATAGGCATTATGCACCCTCGTTTAATGTGGTTACATCAACTTGTGGTGCATAATCATCTGCTAATTTCATAATCACTTGCCATGGACTCATTCTTGTTGCCCCATCTGTTGGTGTAGTTAATTTGCTTATTTCGTTAAAATCTTTCTTCCAACGGTTTAAAATATATTCTCTTCTATTTGCATCATTTAATTGTAATTTGCTCATCATAGGTATATTTTGGTATGCCCATAATAAATCTCTATCAGTTAAATTATTTTCTACTGCTTTCAAACTGATTGCTTGTGCTATGCTTCTATTTTTTTCACTAAATCCAACCAATCCAGGCACGATCCAATCGTTGTATGCTTGAACTGTTCTGCCTTGATTGTCTTTTTGTATATAATTGTTATTGAATGTTTTTTGTAAAGCATCACCATATGATAATAATTTGTTATCCATTTTATCAGTGAAATCAAACCCTGTTTCATCGAATACATCGTATTCAACTTTTATATCTTCTTTAAATGTACCAGGTAATTTTTTACTGAATACTTTTTTATTTTGAAATATATCCCAAGTGTTTTCTGTGTCATCAAACACTGTTTTAGGTTTATGTTCTTTGTGTGTGGTAATTACGGCATCACTCAAATATAATGTTTTGCCATCACTTGGATATTTTTGTAAAGGCTGTGCCACAATGTCACCTGCTGAATTTCTATAAACAAATCTACCATTGTCAAACACCATTATGAATTGATCTTTATTATTAATCACTTGATCATATGTTTGTCCGTTAGGTGGAACAATATTATACAACCATGGTTTGTTTATGGTATCATTTAATTGATCCTGTATGTAACCAGTCATATTGTTGCCTTCACTATCTCTTAAAAAAGATTTAGGAAACATAATTTGTCTTCCGTTTGACAATTCCATTTTGATATGATGTTGCCCAACAAATGAAGCCGCGGTTTCAAAACTTTCTGAAGCATTCATTATACCCGCACCTCTATTTTTTAGATACAATTGATATGTGGTTGCTAATAAACTTTTGCCATAACTGGTTTTTAAATCGATCTCCTTGCCAAATTTCTTTATAAATTTTGTTTGAAAATCTAATTTTTCATTGTTCCAATCTGTTGCGGGCATTGTGGCTTTGAGTGCTTTTTCTGTATCTTGTCCATTCTTCCAAGCCGCAAACAATTGTTCTGATTCTGCAAATTTGCCTGCTTTTCTCAATTGAATAACTTCTACCAAAGCATAATCATTGCTTTTATTGTTGTCTGATGATGCTCTTAATGCTGATGTAACCAAACCCTCTGCATACTTGCCCTGTCTAGAAATCAATTGATCTATGTTGGATAGTCCTTGCTGAATGCTGACAGCGGCACCTTGTTTAATTGTGCCCAATTCAATTGTGGCTTGTTGTGTAGGCAATTCTGAATATCTGATTGGGTTGTTTGAAAAACTTTCATATTTTGCACTCAAAGCATCTAGCCCTTCTTTTGTGCTTAAATTGATATTAGGGTCCAAACCAAATGCTTGTCTATTTTCCCAAAATGAAGTCATACCTTCACCGTTGGTTTTATCTGCTGTTCTTGCTTTAATTACAGCATCTACTCTCTTTTTTGCTTTTTCTGCGGCTTGAGTATATACAGCTTTTTGATATGCTGTTTTTGCATTATTGGCTTCGTTTTCTAATTGTGCTATTCTTGTGTAAGCTTCAGTCATTCTGCCTTCGCTGTCTGTTTTTGCTCTTATAACAATGTCACCTGCTAATTTTGAAGACATTAAATCTATTTTGTGTTCCATAACAACTTTTTCATCATTGCCTAACACTCTTGATTGTGCTTCGTTATAAATTAATGCTGTGCTGTCATAAGCAATAACTTGACTACCATCTGGGTTCCAAGTAACTTTAAATCCTTTTGTTCCATCTGCTATTGAATCTGAATCTGATTTGTGTTGAAGATTAAATGTGTATCTTTCTCCTGCCGCAAGTTTAGCATAATCTGTTTGATATTTTTCTAAAATAGAAAGATAACTTTTGCCTTCTGCTAATGTAATCTGTTTACCACCCGGTATGTAGTTTCCATACTCTTCACCCAATTGTCCAAATGTGTATGTGCCGTTTCTTAATTGTTCTTTTAAATTTTTTAATCCTTCTGGGTTGTTTGCATTATTTTTAAATTCTTGTTGCAACCATTGAGCAAATATTTGTTGTCTTGCACTATCGCTGATTGTTTTTAATTCTTTAGGACTTAATTGTATTACATCTTTTAATGTTTGTAAATTGCTTGTAATATTTGTAAATCCTTCTGTAATAGCACCAGAAGCATTTATTCCATGATCTCTGATTGCACTAAAAACTTTTGTAGTATCTCTGTCAATACCATTAATAATTTGTTGTTGATTCTCTTCAAAATTATCTTGTAATATTCTTAAATTAATTTGTGAATTAAAATTGTTTTTAGCTTTTTCAAAATCATCACTAACTGCAAGTTGTACATTACCTGGTAAATTTGATAATATTCTTGTTTTGATTTCTCCTGCTTCTTTATTGAATGCATTTGGATCTCTTCTTCTTTTTAATGCTAATGCTCCCAATTGCTCATCAATCTCACCTCTTTTTTTATTAACCATAGCAACTGTAGCACCCGCTTCGTAGGCTTTGCCTGATAATGTAAATGCCGACCCACTGCCCACATAGTTAGGATCACCTTGCTCAATTCTTTTTTGTTGATCTTGATATCCTGCTATTTTTGCTTCTTGAATTGCATTTTCATCTGCTATTTTATTAAATGTATCAGTCAGTCCGCTCACTGTCCTTGCCGCAGATTCTCCCGCAATAAATGGTGTAGTAAATGTAGATTGAGCTTCAGGTCCCGCAGAAGTTACTGTAGGAATTGGTTTTGCTTTGTCTCTTGAGCCCGGTAATGTTTGTTCTAGTGGTGGTGTTTCAGGTATTGTAGCCATTAAAATGTTTCTCCTTGTCCCATGGGTATTTCGGTAAAGATATTTGTTTTAGGTTTTGGTGTTGTACCTCTCATACCTAATGTAGTAACTGCTTTGGTTACTCCACCTAATATAGCACCTTGTGCTTCTACTCTTAATTGTTCTGCACTAATTTGTTTGCCGTATATTTTTTGTGATGTATTAAAATCATCAATGAATTGATCTTCAGCAAATTTAGCTGATGTTTCACCTAACACATCTGTAGGTGTTCCTTCAACAGTTACACCAGTTGTGCCCCATTTTGCATATTGACTTGCTAATGCCGTTCTCATTTGTCTTTCTCTTTTAATCTTTCTTAATGCTGATGCTTCCATATCCATGGTAACAGAATAATCTACAAAGTTGGCTTTAGATTTTAAAATATTTGCTTGTATTACTCCGCTGTAGATTGACCCAGCCGCTCCCATTAAAGGTGCCGCAACTTTAACAACATTTGATAGAGTTGAAAACATTCCAGACCAGTTAATTGCTGTTGTTCCTGCTGTAGTTGCCGCTGTGGTTGTGGTTGCCGCTGTGGTTGCACCTATGCTGGCTCCACCGGTTGCATATGCGGCCGCGGCTATTACTGCTAATTTGGCTAAATCTTTGGTTGGTGCACACATATTAAGTTCGATTCATCTCCATTAATAAAATCTCTTCATTCCCAACGGAAAATGATGAAAAGGGTTTAAATTTTAAAATATTTAGCCATTTTACAGAGTCCTGATGTTTATTCCAAACTTGTACTATGTGTCTGGCTTGAGGATTAGTTTTTTGATTTTTTGTTATCATTTTCTTGGCTTCACGTGTTATATTTTTAAAAAAATCTCTCACCAACGGTGTAGCAATAAACCAATACCAGTACACGTTGGGAAATGTTTGATAACCTGCACATAACACAGGGATATCTTCGTGTGTTGCACTGACCCCTTGCAGGTTGTCAAACATTTTTAGCAGTTGCTTCTTGGTATAACCCTGTAGCATCACTTCCATATGATCCCATTGTCGCATATGTTCAATCACATATTCATAATGATCAAAACGTAATGGATATGCTGTGAGTTTATCCTGCTTCAGATAATTTTCCGAGACCAAATTTAACCTCCGTTGTGAGAGATAACAATGTTATAGGTAATCCCACATCATTAATTAGAGTTACTTGAGGTGATCTATCGTATCCAGATAATCGCATTCTTTTCATACCGGTAAATGGAGTTACGGGAGCATTCAATAGAGTACCACCCACTTCTTTAAATGGTATGTTGAAACCATCTATTTCTAAATATTTGCTTTGATAAAATTGTAATTCACAAGACACTTTTCTCACTCGCTCACCCAATGTGGTTAAATTTGCTGAAGCAACTTGTACAGGCAATGTTTTAGCTGTTGCAATATAATTGTAACCCACTGCGGTATCACTGCTGACACGTGTTAATGTAAAGTTACCATATTCATCTATGGCCACATCTGGATGCACCAATTGATCCGCTATGGCTTCTACTGTGCGATTTTCTAAACCTTGTGCACCTTGGAATGCTTGTGATGTTGTTGTTGAATAATGGAAACAATCTAGATACACTGCTTCTTCTGTGAGTTTTTCTAGGAACACCCCCGGTTCTAATGTGCTACCATCTGCTGTGTATCTCTGTGTCAGTGTGTATAGGCTGTCATCAACCACAATCAAATCTTTAAATGCTCCGTTGGTTGTCCATTTAGTCCAACCCACGACTGTGTATTCTGTGTTAACACCTAATACAGATAGAGTACCATCATCATTGAGTGCAAACACAAAGTTGTTGTTACTATTGTCATAATTTTTAAGGTATGCAAGATTGGTTGCATTTGACAATATGTCGTGATGCACTAGATTGTAATTTTTTGCTGAATAAGCATCTGTGTTAAAGTTATAAACAAATGCTCTCACTGCGGCACCACCCCGTTGAACGAATAACACTTCGTTGTCTACCACTTGTGGCACTGTCTTACCTAAATCTAAACCATAACGTGTTTGTTGTCTTACTAATACGTTGCTAGGAGTCACGGGCTCACCAGCCATGTCAAACTCACCATCTGATGTGAATATGAATAATGATTGCTGTGACACAATGTGTCTAATGATGTTTAATTGATCTGAAGCAATGGTAAATTGTATTCCAGAACTGTCTACGATTTCTCCTGTAACAGTACCTGTGCTGGATACCACTCGAGAATAGTTGTCAAAGTTAAAAAAGTCTCCTGATTGAGATCCAAATATGGTTTGAGGTTTATCTCTGCTACCTCCAAATATCAATCTGTTTTGATGGAATGAAACTGATCTAGGCCACCCACCACCCAACGATGCTGATAGGTTTGAAAAAGCATCAATCTTCCATTCGTGTCCTTGTGCTGTTTCGTTGTCTACTAATTCGTATTCTATCTCACATACTGCCACTGTGCTGGATGAAATAGATTTAATTCTTGCCATACCACCATTGATATCAATATGCATACCCACGTGTCCATTGGGATAAGCGGCATCAACCCAAGCATATGTGCCTCCTGCCAGTGTGAAGTTTACGTTGGCTCCTGAAGTGGATGCTGGTGTAAGAGTAGAATTAAAATTAAAATTTGCTTGAGGCACGTGGTCAAAATCTATGTATGTGCAAGTCCAATCTGTGTTAGTTGCTCCTCGCACCAATTCCATAGGTCTTATGTCTGGATGTACTAGAATCATGTAATCAAATGATTGTGCATAACGCACATCATCGACTTGATCATCAGCTATGGGAAATGTATTACCGGCAACACCATCTGTCAAAACTTTTATTCTAACATCATTGTAGAAGATGTGCATTTTAGCGGCCGCAACGGAATCTCCGCTAGGCTCCATCACTATCACATATTCTTGTTCATCTGAAAATTTAAATGAAAACATTCTACTGTTGATAGAAAATCCGTTTGTGCTTAATGGTGTTACACCATCTGGTGTGGTAGAATTATCTGGATCCGCTGATATGAATTGAAAACCTTTTCTTTTGGTAATACCTCCTTGTGGTAAACAAAGAAAATTTTCACAGGTTTCTAGTCCTGCTTTGTATATGGGAGTGTCTCCTCTACCTTGGATGTAAGGTCCTACCTGTCCTTGTGTAAAGTTGTTTTGAGTAAATTTTCGTGTTGCCATTCATATTACTCGCTGATTTGACCAACTGCACCGAAATGTGCTTCAATTAATCTACCTGCGGGCATAACATTTCTTGGTGGTTCTTCTTGTCCATCAGCGATCCTTGCCGCTCTTATTTTGATGTTAAAATCATTGAGCAATCTGTCGCTCAATGTGCCAATTCCTGTGATTGCTTCATTGATTTCATAGGCCATTTTTGATACCAATGCTTCAATAAAAAATACAGGAAAATATTGTTCATCCATGTCTTGGATGTATTCTAAAAACACTGTGGTATTATTAGAATAAATTTTTTGTCCTTCTACGCTGTAATCTCGAATGAGACTACCATTTTGATCAAACACGCTCTTGATACGAATTATGTCTCCCGGCAGTGAATGTGCCTTGGTATATTTTTTATCTGTAGGTGTTTCTGCCAATAGATTTAATTCTTGTTTTGCTACAGCAAAATTCCAAAACGTATAATACAACAAACCTTGTTTGGTAGTTTCATACATCGTAGAACACACATTCGCTTCGTGTGTGCCTTCTGTCATGGATGCTATTGTTGCGGCACCGCATTTTAATAACGCTTTGTTTGATATGGAAATATTTGTTTCAGTCATTACGGGATCCTTTGTGATTATTTATACAGTATAAAAGAAGACAGGCCCTTAACGGGCCTGCCTTAATGTTTATTGCAAAACTATTACCGATAATTGAAATTATTCAGCAACGTTAATAGTCACAACACCTTCTGAATCAATTACAGTTGATCCACCTGACATTGTACCTAATACTAGGTGCGATGCTTTGTGAGGAACGTAATCGATTCTAGCCTGAATGTCTTGTGCAAGAGCAAGACCCACTGCTTCTTTTTGAATTGCGAAGCAAGTTCTTACACCCGCTGTAGTTCCAGTGCCATCTAATAAATTAGAAACTATTACTCTGAAACCAAACACTGATGGAATGTATCCAGTTGCTAGTGCTGTGTTTGTGATAACACCATTGTCTGATGATACTAACGTAGTGTCAGTTAATAGATCAGTTAACACGGCTGGTGATATAATCAAGCATCTATCCATATTTGGTACATCTAAAGAGTTTAATCTTTCGTGTACTTTTAATAGATTAGCTTTTGTTAACCCAGAAAAGTTAAACGGTGTTTGATCAGTATCTGCGTTTGTGTTTAATGCACCGATGATTTCATTATCAACACCTCTTGCTAAAGCCGCACCAATTGATTGTGCAAAAGTGCTTCTTAGATCGATGTTAGTTTTGAACTGATCCATATCTTCGATGTATTCTCCAGAATGGAAATTATTAAGTGTAGCAGTCACAACTGATTGTGCCGCTTCACCACCTGAATAAGTTGCTCCACCTAGAGATTTGCTTGAATCAGACATTGCGATAATATCCGCAAATCTGTCTTTGTTTTTTAAATATCCACCTTTACCAATTTTGTGGAATTTGTATGTTGAACCAGTAACGTTTCTTACAACTCTTACTGAATCAACAAGTTTTGATGTCTGTTGCTGATACGCTTGTTTGACATCATCGGACCACATAGTAATAAAACTATTACTAACTGTTCCTCCTGCATTAGATAAAGCCATTGCTTTTCTCCTTGTTGTTGTTTGTTTGTTATAATAAAACGCTGGGAATTGTGTTTTTGTTTTCAGGGTCCTTGCGGATTGTCCCTACTAGCAATGAACGTTCTTTGCTTGTAGTTTACAGCACTACCAACTGTCCTAAATTATTAGACATCAGCGGGTTCTTGCGAATTGTCCGCACTGTTATTTATAATCCTGCATAAAATAATCATCGTGAGTTATAGTCAGCCACGGGAAGTGTTGTATTAGATCTTTTTCAAATGTTTCGTAGCGTGAAAGATTACTTTCGCACCAATCCAATGTTTGATTGCTGGCAGTTTTGCCTCTGTCAGCATGGAGAGGACCACCATCAAATCCTATGAGATGTAGATGTGTGTAACCCAAACGAGCGGCTAATATTATACACCATTCTCCAGATAATAAAAATTCAAAATGTTGCCCAGGCAGGGGTTCTATTAATTGTATGTTGGGAATGTTCAATCGTTGAGACACAGGTCTTCTACGCACTCTAGGCACAAACACTGTGTGGATGCCATCTCTAGACATACCCATTAATATTTCTGGATCCTGTGCTACTAAAAATGTGGGTAGGTATGTGCGATATATGGTGTTACTGCCAAATGTGGTCACTGGAATAGAATTTAAATCATATTGATTGCGGCTAAGACCATTGCCAATAATAAAACACTGTTTCATTATCTAGGTTTTCATTAGAATTACCACAATGGTAGATAGCAATCCAGCAATCACTGTGCCCGCAGAATAGATCACAGTGCGTATAGTGCCTGATCCATTTTTTTGCATACACTGTGTGATCTCATCCAATTTGCGCTCTATGTTATCCAATCGCTCATTGATGCGTTTGAAACGCTGTGTGCATAACTCCACGTGTGCTTCTAGATTGGTGTGTTCGATACTGCCGTTGCTCATAGCCACTCCTTGGGATCCAAATCATGAATTGGATGACAAACGAGTATGTCTTCTCCCTCTTCCAATATGTTGTGAGATCCGCTGGATATCTCTGTAAAACAGTGCTCTCTGTCTAAAAATTTGTAGTCCACTCGCTCTGGCTCAAACTGTCGTAGCCATAATAGGATGGTTTTCACATCAAAATCCTTGCAACTGTATACATCCAACTGTATTACAGGATAGTGTGCTTCAATCCAAGAGTGAAATGTGATAGAAGATGTTTCAATGATCACTGTGCCACTCCAACCTTTGTTGCCTTCCACAGGACACCACGCAGTGTGCGGTCCTGACAGTATCTTCATATCGATATGATGCACTAGGCTGGCTAATTCCAGTGTGAGATCATAACCCTCCATGGGAGGTGCATTCACTTCCGCTCTCACCAATAAATGTTTGTGTGCTAATAGGGGTTGCATTCTTCTCATCATTTATTTACATTTTTTTCAAACAAATAGTTAAATTGTGGATTAATTTTGTCTGAATGTATTTTGTGATTCCATTCTTGAGGTATAAAAAATAAATCCATATCACGTTTACGTTTTACACCATTGTGCCATAGACCCCTGGGAGATTTAATCACGTGATTAGTAGTAAACACACCATCCAGCCAACCAGTCTTTTTAGAGCATACTCGATAGTTTAAACCACGCATATACTCAATTAAATTTTCTGCTCTGTAATTAAACTTACGACATTGATCAGCTAGAATTTCCATTTGTATGAGAGGTCTGCATTTTTTTATGGTACGAATTGCACCTTGTATCACAAACAATTCATAGCCTTCTGTATCTATTTTGATAAAGTCCACTTGTTCAAAATGATATGAATCCAGTGTTCGCTGTGTGATTGGGTGTGTGTTCCTACCCAGTCGCTCTGGTTTAGCACGAGGGTTTTTGTCATAGTGGGCAAGATGATTGTGTCCGCTGTTGTGTTTGTGCAGTATGATTTTTGTGGTGCCTGATGTTTCTGCCAGTGCTTCTGTGTGTAACACAGCATTGGTAACACCGCAATCTCTCACCGTGCAGTGCCATAACTGTTGTGCTAAGGGAGTGGGTTCCCAGCATTCTACTCTATCAAATCGTTCCGCATAATGCACAGCATTGCAGGCATTGTTGGAGCCCACATCTAGACATACTCGATACTGCCGCAACACAGTTTGGGCAAAGTCCCAATTGGTGCTTTGATACTGACCTTTTTTTAGTCTTGTGCCCATCATACGATTTACGGATTCAACCCAATAGGTTTTGCCGTTGCGTGAATGTATGGGTATTATCTGGGATTGTCTCTCTTCCATTTCCGTTCTATGCGGTCCTGTTCCTCCCTGCGACCCATACCACAGGGGTAGCATATCCAACGATTGCGAGACTCATCATGCCACCACATCATCACGGTGTTGATGCGACAGCAGGATGGACAGAGTGTGCGGTTAGAGTCCACTGACACCCTGTCATCATCAGCCCTTGGGGCTGGTGCGTTAAGATTTTTTTTTGTATCCTGAGGCATATGCGGCCCTGGCTTGTCTGAGTGCTCCACGCTTGGAACGGTAGACTTTGCCCCGTGAGCCCCAGCGGTAGCCCCCCCGTACTTTGCGGATGGGCATCAGTAGCTCTTCCTAGATCGTTTTTTGGATCCGGCACTGTGAGAGGATCCCTTCATCAATCGGCCTCCAGGCATTCTGTGATAGCCTCGGGGTGTTTTACGTGATCCTTTTCGCATCGAATGTTTTGGCATTGTGGTTCTCCTTGGTTTGGGCCCTGACCATGCAGTGGTGAAGGCTCTGGTTATGGTTGTCATATCAATATTTATAGGATTGGGGAGACCATGGGCTTAAAATGGTGGCCGTGAAAAATCGTGCTTACAACACATATCAATCAACCACGTTTTTTTTGGGCACCAAAATAACCATAGTGTCAATGGCCCCCAACCATTTTTACTACAAATCACGGTTGACATCACACAGTATGATGCTATAATGATAGTAACAAAGGAGCAAATATGGAATTGGGATTAGCAGATTGGGGCATACTATCGCTGGGTTGGCTGATAATAATCGCAACGGGCATATGGTTAGCACGTGATTGACATCACACAGTATGATGTTATAATAACAGTAACTAAGGAGTAACAATGACTAAAAACGAAATACAACAACAGATTGAGATTATAGATATATTGAGTGATCGCAAAATTAAAATCACACCCGCGGGGGGATACTTTTTACCGTTACACGTGGGCATAGAGGTTGAAATTGATGCTGGTAAATGGCACACAGCTAACACGGAACAACGCAAAGAACTCTTACGAGAAGCAGTCATAGAGCGAGAGGAACAGGGTGATGATCTGTTTGATCATAATGATTGGGATGATGCTTTAGAAATCAACGATTGGGAGGTTATCAATGGTTGACACGGGGGCATAAGATGTTATAATGAGAGTAACAAAGGAGAAAATATGGCAAAAACAAAAACAAAAACATACACAGCGGAAGTAACAGCCAGCAACTTCCATAATTGGCTACTACGTTACACCATTGATGAGGAAGAGTTACAGCACGACTACGATGGTGACATTCAAGAATGGCTGTCAGCAATTAAAAACAACGAGTGTCACCCCGTGGAAACTATCGATGAAGGTGATGGTGGCCGCATAGAAATTGATGGGGAACCATATACCATACGAGGTTGACAGTGAGGAATAAGATGCTATACTATGAGTATGATAACAATTGAACTAGAAAGAAAAGAAGCTTGGGGTCGTGTGTTGTATTACACTGTACACGAGCGGGATCATTGGCTTCCCCGTATGTTGGGGCAAAACTCGCTCACTGAAGCCAATATCGCAACGCTAAAACGCACGGGGCACTTCCGCTTTGTGCCGCACGAGAAGCCCATATGAGGAGATGGCATAGAATGACTATGTATAAATTTACTATATTTGCTTACACCTCGACAGTTGAACTAGCGACTATCGCTGAAAAAAATTTCGAGGACCCAGATTTTCATCACGCGTGTTACGCAGTTGAATATGGTAACCCAGGCACTTACTTCCATACTGACAGTTGGGATTTTTATTCCAGAGTATATGACTACTTAAAACAGCGCAATTTGTGTGATGAGAAGAAGACTGAGCTAGACAACTTTGCTACACTGATACGACACTCCTCCGATTGACAGCAGGACAGCAACTGATATTACCAATATTACCAACATAGATCTATTACCAACATAGATCTATTACCAACATAGACACCAACCTTCGAGAGCCCTCGACTCTATCTGGGTTGCTAATACCGTGCCCGCGAGAGTGAGTGTCAGGGTGGGTGAGAGTGGGTGAGGCTGTGATAGAGCCTGGGAAACTCTGGGGAACCCTGGCTGTGGGGGTGGGACAGGCTGGTAAAGGGGGCTTTTAAAGGTGGCTGTGACACTCACTCACGGTGGCTACTTTTAGCACCAAACCAACCTCGTAACCCGCGGAGTCATTCTTACCCAAACCAACCAAAATCACCAAACCAACCAAAATCACCAAAATCACCAAACCAACCAAACTCACAGCTCTCTGACTGGGGGAGATGGTAATACCTCTAAGACTCTATGATGCTCTTATCGCTCACTATAGTGATATCGCTCTCGCTCACATTTAATGGTTGATTTTTTGATATAAAATAAATATAATTGTAGAAAACAAACAGAGGATAAAACAAATGAATAAAAAAACATTAACATACGTGGAAGTATTACGATACAGTGATACTACACGTTACACCGACAGTGATTTAATACACATAGCACGAGCGGAACACTATGCTAGTGGTGGTAATGAAATCACATTCCAACAGTTACAAGCACGAGTTGACAGCATACCTCGCGGGGCTATACGGTTGTATTTTTTACAAAAACAACTCACTCACGCGAGATTAACTCGAAGTAAGGTAGCAGTATGACTGTATCGCTAGACTCCATCGAGTGTCGTGTACGCTACGCTCGTTACTTAAAACAGCAATTAGATTCCATCACTGGGGAAATGATTGACAGTGAGGCTGAGCGAGCTCATCGTGTGATGAGTTTAATCATCGAGGGGTTAAGTGAGGGCTATTTAGAAACCTCTCCCATAGTTACAGCAACAGCAGTGGTGCCTAGTATAACCTTGCTAGACCCTATGGCTGAGACAGCACAGCTGGAAGACACAGCACAGCCCCCGGTTGACACACCGAGAAGAAGATGCTACAGTACATTAAATCAACAGAAAGGATAAAAAATGCAATTAAGAAGGAAATATGAACCCCAACACATCGATGAGTATGTATGGGGTAACAGTGTAACAGAAGCACAGTTCCGTGGGGACATCGAGCGAGGTGAGTTACCCAACATTATGATACACGGGCCCGCTGGTACTGGCAAAACATCGCTGGTGCGAGTGCTATTACGAGAGCTTTGCGTAGACCCTATGGATTTACTAAAAATCAATGGCAGTGAGATAACTGGCAAAGATCGAATCAATGATATAATACGCTCTTCAATTGATCGAAATTGTATGGGCTTATTTACTGGTGGTTATGGCAAACGAGTTGTATGGTTTGAAGAAGCTGATAGATTGAGTCCCAACGCTCAAGATTCTCTAAAAGCCATCATTGATGACACTGAACATCGTGTCACATACATTTTTACACTGAATGATTACAGTGGCATACGAGACCCCTTAAGACAGCGGTGTCGTGTCACATCACTCAATGCCATCAATACAGCAACCTGTACAGCGTGGTTGAAAGATGTTTGTGATATAGAGTCTTTGCCCCTCTCTGATGAGGAAATACAGCGTATAATTGCGACACAGAAACCATCGTTGCGAGATATGCTGACAGAAACAGAGCGACTGGGTGTACAAAAACGTGTAGCGGCATAAATCAAGCAGACCAAACCAAACCTTACCAAACCATTACCATATATATGGTATTACCATTCTATAGCATTACCAACAGAAGGCAAGGTATTACCATTCTATCCCATTACCAACAGAAGGCAAACTATTTTAATCGTGGCATTATGCTGATCAAAGCATATAATTGTTGAAATGTATAGCCCTGTTGCTGTAGTTTACACAGCAATAATACAAACAGACATCTGGGAGCTTCTCGAGGATCGAGATCATGATCTATGATGTTTTGTAGTTGAGTATCTAACTCACTCCAACGTGCAGTCTGCTGTTGCTCACGCTCCAGCAGTCGTGCTAGTTCTCGTTTGGCTCGCTCTAGATCTAACTTTACAAGGTTGTCCTGGGATGATTTCACCATTGATGCAGTAGTTCCACAGCTTCTATCAGCACTACTAGAGCGAGTTCTATGGCCAAAATGGTGTGATAAACGTGCCAAATCACCGTGTGTTTAGGTCGTTTGCGTTTCATGGGGTGTTTACCTACCCTGTTTCTCTAATCTATCCAATTGCTCGTATAGAGAGTACAATCGCTGTCTGTGTGTTTCACCCACGGGATCACCTGGAGGCAGTTTAAATTTAGCATCTGCTCGCATCTCTCTGATGTTTTCACGCACAGAGTTAATGTCTTGTGAAGGTGCTGATTGTGTATTAGTGATTGGATTGGGCATTCTGTTGCCTTCCATAAGGGTTTCTAGGAACTGTATGCCCTCTGCTGTGTCTATCAGAGGCATAGTGAGTGCTCTTTCTGGAATGGTAGTAGAAAATTTACGCACTGCTTCCAGTCTGGTTTGATAGTCGTTGCCCCAAACTTTTTTAAGGTTTTGTGATTCTGCTTGTATGTCCACAACGGGTGCTGTTTGTATCTGCCCCTGTATCTTTTGCAATTGATCAGAGTATAATGCCAGCATCTGTCGGGCTTGATCCTGATTTAATCCCGCACTCTTAAATGCTTGTGATAGGTTTAATTCTTTGTCTAGATCGGCAGTTATTTCATCCAATCCAAAGTCTTTAGCAAATCCCCAATCGTACTTTTCAGGCACTTTGGTAGTCATTTTCTTTTCAAGTTCAGAGTATGACTTGGCTAAATCTTCTGGGGTTTTAAATTTTTCTGGTAACCAACCCGGCCTTGTGTCCTGTGCGGGTTTAATTTGTCCTTGTGCTAATTCTTCCGTGCTGGGCACTGTGTCTACGGGTGCTTCTGGTTGTGCCTGTGTGTCCAATAGATGTGCGGATTCTTGCACTGCTGTGTTTGCTGGTGCTGTTGTATTTTCATTCTGTTCCATTATATTATATGCTCCTTATCGTTGTTGCTGATGGCTTTTTCGCTACACATATTTTTAATTCTTCTCAATAGGTGCTGTTGTGCCACGATATAAACAGCAGAATATGGGTTGGGAGAATCAGAAGTAATACGTGTTTGATTTACGATTCTATCTAAATCATTTAGTACTGCTTGTCCTGATGGTGTCTCAAATACCTGTCTATAGAATTGTTGAAGTTGTTGTAGACTACGTGTCATATTCTGTTCTTTTGTTTTAGTTTATGTTCGTAGATATTTATGCCGGGTGTTATGGAGCGATAGGAGTTTCTGACTGCTGTTGCTGAAGTTGCTGTGCCAGCATAGCCAGTTGTTGTCCTTGCTGTTGCTGTGCTTGTTGCTCAATCTCTTCTTGCACTTGCATTTCACTCTTGATAACTTCTGGGCTCATATCACCATCTCGAAGTATTTTTCTTGCCATCTTTTGTAGATCAATATTTCGTATAGCATCAGGACCCAGTGCTGAAACCTGTTGTAGAATTTGTAAATCTCTGGTGATCTCTGTCAGTGCTATGCCTCGTTTAACTGCTGAATTCACAATTAATTCTAGTATTTCACTGCCTACTTGGAACTGTTGTATCTCACCACGCTTCTGTAATCGCACAATAAGACTGCCCACTAATGGTCTTAAGAATTCTTGTTCCAATCTCAAACCATATGGTCCCAATCTCTTGTAGAATTCTGCTTGTCTTATCTGTACTTCTGCCGCAGTTTGATATGTGGGTCTGTCTGCTGGTAATATAACATCATTAAACAGCATCTGTCTTATCATCTGTCTGTGGCCGTTGATCGTGGCTTCTGTGATGTTCACGTTGCCAGCGAATGGTATTGCTTGTAGGGGTTGATCTACTGTGACCACATCACCTGGTCTTAATTTCATATTGCCAAAGTTTACTGCTGTGTCTGATGATACTTGCCAAGCACCTAAAGATAGATATGCGGCTGATTGCATGAATAACATTTGTGCTTCGTTGATAACTCTGATATGCGGCAGTGCCATTCTCACAGGGCTTTCACCCCAAATGTCACCCACAGTCTTGCCAAAACGGAACACTGTAAACATCTGCACAGGCATCTTTTTCTCTTCTAATATCTGCCCTTGTTCATTGAGTTGTACCACATAGGTGTATTCTTTTGCGTTGGGCATACGGAAACAACTTTCTAGTATCTTGTGCTGTTTGTAAGGATCTTTTTGACACGCTTGTCTCATGGAATCTTCCAGTTTAGAACCATATGTTTCTAATAGATAGTGCCCTGGTAGGGAGTGATCTCTAAACACTGTGTCCACTTCATTCTTGTGATTGTCTAGGAAGTATAATTGATGGCTTGGAATAGCAGTAAAATTGATTGCATTATCTTCGTATGTGCCAATACAACCCACACCCGATATAACAGCATCAGTGAGTGCTTCTGATGATGCCACATAAAAATTTGAATCTCTCAGTGTCTTAAACACAGTCCTGTTGGCTATGTCCAATTGAATTTTTACATCACTTGCTACTCTCTCTTTCAGATCTTCTCGCACAGACAGAGTAGCCCACTGTTGGTTTTGCGGAATCAACAAATTCAATATTGTAGATACTAAATTTTGCACACCTTCTGGTGCTGTCGAATCGTAAATTCTGCTTCTGTCCGTGGATGTTGTGTCTGCCCTGTCGATATCCCTGTTAGGTCTCGTGTAGAGATATGCTTCAGATATCTCTGATTCGTGTTTCTGTCTTTCTGATTTTGCTAAACGATATGCTCGTGCAATAAAGTCTTTCATTATTACTGTCCTGTATATAATGACTGATATTCTGTTTCACCAGTTGTGTCTAATGCGGAAAACAATCCACCTTGTCTAGGTGTCATTAAACTTACTTTACCAGCCTGTCTTCTTTTTTCTGCCAGTGCGGCTTTTCTTCTCTCTTTTTCCGATTTTTCTGCCGCTTCGGAAGCAGATTGATCTGCTAATTTTTTTTGAATTGCATATTGCTCTTCTGCCGAAGGCATCGCTGGTGCTTTAGGAAATATTCCTCCCATTAGTATCCTCCTCCTCTCAATAAGCCCAATATAGTTTGTGCCGCTGATTGTGTTGGTTGTAATAAATTTTTTCTAGTACCACCTATCTGTTCTTCTGCTGTTTCTTCCACACCCAACGGAGCAGTAGGTCGTATCAATACACCTCTACCTCTCGCAGATTTTTCTAGAGCTCTACCTGTGGTTCTCGTAACCGTTGGTTCCGGAGCAGGTGCTGGAGGTGGGGGTGGTGGGGGTGGTGGTGGAGGTGGTGGGCTTGGTCTGCCTCCCATCATCTGTACCACTGGTCCCGTGTATTGAGATGAAATTTCTTCAACGATGTTGAAATCCTTATCCCAAACTATTTTTGAATAAATTTTCATTTTTTCTTTTTGGCCTTTCGCGCGTGTGTTATTATTATATAAATAACTTTGACAGTCAAATTATTTATCAGAATCTGTTGCTAATTGATCTTAAATCGGCTTCCAGCGTTCTGTAAGGGGTTGAATACCTTAGCTACCTTTGTGACATCCACAGAGAGATTTGGTAGGTTGCTGATCGCTTCAGCGGTAGCATCTATGCAGTCATCGTGTTTCATACGCGGAAATGCTTGTAGTTCATCCATAAACAAACTATTATCTCGCACTCGCTCATGGACATATAATCTACCCACTTTGATCAGAGGTTCCATTATTTGTGCTATGAATACCATTTTGTTTTTGTTACGGAATTTAGGCACCACTTGCACCATTATCTTCATTTCACGTGCCACTCTCCTTAATTCATTAGCAAGTGTAGCGGAAAAGTTTTCTTCCACAAATACGTGAGATATTTTGTGTTTAGCACAAGACAAAATAATTTCGCGACATTGTATTGTAAAATCTTTTGTGTCAGCATCCACCGCAGAAAGTGTAACAACATCATGGACAAAAGTATTGCCATCCATATCTCTAGCCACTATAGATAACACAGAGGCATCTCTACCATGGAGTCCTGTTGCGGCATCCCACGCGGCACATAATCTTGAAATGTTGTGTTTGCCTAGATGACAGGAAGTCAGATAGGTTCCAAATGGCTGTGCGATATTTTGCCATAAAAACTCATCAGTATAATATTTTATATTTTCCAATTGTACCAGTGATTGATATATGCTGACAGGTTGTAGCATATACTGTGATAGATAGTCACCTTCTGTGGTTTCCATCCTCTGTCGTTCTAACCAATCGTATGTAAACATACCTTCTGGGTGATTGTCCCAAGCAAGATATTCTTCATCAATTTCTGTAGAATCTTCCTGTCTAATTTTCCTTGTGCGTATGGCTGGGACTTTCTTTAATTCATATCCCACTGATTGTAAATGATCATAGATGGTATCTTCGTGATGGGGTGTTCCCACCATCAAAATTCTAGGTGCCAGTTTTCCAAACTCTGCTACTCGCTCTTTGGTCTTGGCTCGCTGATCCGCACTTAACACGTTGTCAGATGTTTCCACATCATCACCAATCACCATAGAAGCGTGTAATCCTGTATAAGATGCTCCCAGTGATGACACTGTGACAGATGGGTTAAGTTGCATAATGGGTCGCTCCACTGTGAATGTTTCTGATTTCCAAGTGTATAGATCTGATTTAAGATGCTGTAGCAGAGGATGATTTTCTATCGTGTTCCTAATAAACATTGAGTTACGCAATGCAAGATTTCTTTTGGCAGAAATCAATAGACAGGTCCAATTGGGATCTGTGTATAATTTCCAACACACGTAAGCCCCAATGATATAGGACTTACCACCATTACGAAACATTTGAAGAATCCTTCTAGGATTCTCTTCTGTTTGCTCTAGCCAATCAGCAATTTCTAAATGGACATCAGGTGTTGTGTGTTGTGATATAATGTTTAATGTATCTAAAAACACCTTGAAAGGTATTTTAGACATTATTCATTTATGCTTTTATTGATCCTCTGAGTTGCTAATTCAAGTAGTTTTGCCGCTTGTCCTTTTTCTTCCTGACTGTTTTGTCCAGTAGGATGGATTGCTCCACTCTTGGATTGTGCCAAATATTTTAACATTTGTAATTTGGCTCTCTTAGCATTGTCTAAAAAAGTTGTCTTCTTGATGTAGTCTTTGTCATCAGAAGATGGATAAGCCGCATTGAATAACTCATGAGCTTCGTTGACTTCTTTATCCCAATAACCATCAGCGAACTGTTTGAGGATATCTAACCATTCTTTATCTACTCTATTTTTTGTCATTGCTGTGGTCCTTTGGGTAGATATGATACAACTTTGTTGTACACTGTGGCTACTCCTGCTAGGTCTGCCGCAGTGAATATACCTCTACGTGTAGCCATATCGATGATTTGTGCTATCACTGTGAGTTCTTGTGGATTGAATTGTGCCTGTACTGCTCCTGTAAATTCAGGCATAGATGTTTCTTTATCTTTTTTCATTGCTATTCCTTTTGTTTTTCTTTTCTATTTAGATGGTGTTATTGAAAGAGACTACTTTGTATGCCAGAGTATTAACGTTAAAAATCAATAACACCAAAATTATTTAGCAATTAAACTATCAAGTATTGGATTTCCATATTGTTTATTTTTTTGTTTCATTTCGATCTGCTGATCTATCCATATGGTTGCTACTTTTGGGTAATGTTTTTCCATTATAGTTTTTAAATCATCCATCATTCTATTCCATCTATCAATCTGTCTTTCACTTATTCTTCTAGTCTTTTGAGAGTGACACATAGACTCCACTATCTGTGCTAATTGATCTAATATACTTTGTTTGCCTAATCCAACTGTGCTAGAATGATAACGAGCTTTTCTTAAATGTGTTAGCCAATAATCAGAAAATGTTATAAAGTCATCTGAATCAGGTATATCTTTTAACATCAATTCTATTGTTTCTAATATGTGAATGTTTAGTGCTTGTTTGTCACTGCCTTTATGATCTAAATAATCATAATATGCCCCACCATTGAATTCAAATATATCATCATAATTAAATGTTTTCATACTGTTCCTTATTGTAATGTTTTTTTGAAAAAATTTCCCACCACATCATATTTGAGAAATTCATATATTTTAGATACTTTAGGTGCTATCAACACAGATGTCGCAGGAGCAAATTCTTTACAGCCTTGTTCTTTAGCCCAACGCTCCGCACATTTAACCAATTTGATAGCCAGCATAGGCCAACGATTTCTGTAGTCTGGATCGATATAGAAAAAATAATCGCTGGCTGTTTTCTCACTGTTGAAAAAATAATAACTGATGTATGCCACATACATTCCAATTATTTTGCCTTGATATTTTGCTGTCCATCCATTGCCCCATTGTCTGTTTTGGACACGTATCTCTCTGTCCAATTGTCTCAATCTTTCAGGTTGATAGGGAAGAAAATGATAGGCACCTTCTTGATGCATACGTGCACCTAATGCTATCATTTCTTCCACATCTTCTTCCTGGTATTCTTGTATGGAATAATTATTTTCCATTTTTTTCTTGTTGCCTTGCTTTGATCATTAGAAGTATTTCTTCTGCTCTTGAAGCACGGGCACAATTCAATCCCGCGGTAACAACTTCTTGTAAAGTGTATTGCTCTTTTTTAATCAACCAAAGTAATGGTATCAATCGCGGTGGTTGTTGTTTCCAGAAATGTTCTTCTCTGATTTTTTTATTTTTTACTTCTAATAGTATTTCTTTT
>Ga0208542_1000127_pt1 | contig 32130 bp, 40 predicted proteins | sample DEB08_DNA_3_FD_185495 | JGI IMG/M metagenome (GOLD analysis project Ga0208542, IMG submission 185495) | Aqueous microbial communities from the Delaware River and Bay under freshwater to marine salinity gradient to study organic matter... | ecosystem: Environmental > Aquatic > Marine > Coastal ... | reverse complement strand
TTTGCTCTTTGAAACGTTGTTTGATTTCGACCAATGATTGACCTTTCACTTATTGCTAATTGTCCTAAGTGTGGAAGCTTATGGCACGAAAAGCGCATTCCAGAAGAAAGCAGGCATCACTTTGGCAATGCAAAATTCTTTTCAAGAGTGCTGGGCATTTACGACCGTGACCGGGACCGTACTGTGGCTTACCAGTGTCCTGATTGCAAAGCTTGCTGGGATCGTGATTCTGGCAAGATTCGTCCTTCGTTGTGGCAAGGCAAGTTAGATCGTTTCATTTGACAGAAAAGTGACAATGGGCGACAATGGCTTGTTACGATCTTGCTCTTGAAGCCCTTTCCATGCCTTCCCTGCAGCACTATGAGCCACGTCGCATTAGCCTCAATGGAAAAAGGCACTATCAGTGCGTGGACTTTCCTAATGTGCCTCAGGGAATGCTTTTGCCATCAGTGACCACTGTGCTTTCCTCCATGGCTCCTGTGGGGAAAATCATGGCTCTCATCAATTGGCGGAAGCGTGTGGGAGAAGAAGAAGCAAAGCGTCGCACCAGGCTTGCAGCCAATCGTGGCACATGGATGCACGGTGTCATTGAAGAGCATTTCAAAGGCGAAGACATTGAGCACCATTTAGACAGGGCTCCTGATTGGAAGCCCTATTACGAAGCTGTCGAGCCATTTCTTGAAGGCATTGCTTCGCCAGTGTTAGTGGAAAGTGCTGTGGCATGGTGGCATGAAGAAGACAAGCTTGGTTTCTCGGGCACGTTAGATATGGTGGCAGCAATGGGCGATGGGACAGTGGCTCTCGTCGATTGGAAAACCAGCTACAAGGAAAAGCCTGATTACCAATTGGCGGATTACAAGCGACAACTTGGCGCGTATGCCATGGCCGCCGAACAGCTCTATTCCTGTCCCATTGAAGAAGCCTGGTGTGTGATTGCCTGCTACGATCCTGAAAACAAAGAAGTGGAGCCATCGCTACAACTGGTGCATCTTGACGGCTTTGAACTGATCAGCCAGCAGCGCATCATGCACGACACTGTTAAGAGGTATTTCAAGGCTTGCTACCCAGGGGGCAAGGCGTTTGCACTTACGGAGGATAGGGGGTAAGATGATCAAGCCCACATGGGCAACCAACACTAATCCTCCTACGGAGAGACGCCCCATGGCTAATCGCCCCACTTTCAAAGGTACTTTGGAACTTACAGCCGAATTGCTCGGCGCAATGAAAAAAGCAGGAGCCAACGAGCGCGGTCATTACACGCTTGAAATTGCTGTCTGGCCCAACACTCGTGGTACTTCAGAGCGTTCACCTACGCACACTGGTCCCATCAAAGTCAAAGGCCAGCAAGACTCGCCCGTCGCCTATGCGTCTTTTTGGGTGAATGACGGTGAAGCGACTGGTTCCGCCTCTGCAGACGATTTGTTCTGATCATCGTCACGACAATGGGCACTTCGGTGCCCTTTCTTGCTTTATGAACAATTTGACTGTTTTTCTAATTTGCCTTGCAATTAGCTTTGCACTTGCTGGATACCTTCATCGTTAATCTTCCGAACCATGGCTCTTCTCACTGACAAAGAAATTTCTGCACTTGCTGAGCTAGACATTTTCCAGCCCTATGTGGGTGAAAAGCGGAGAAAGCTAGACAATGGCACAAAAGCTATTTCTTATGGTCTTTCCCAGGCAGGATATGACATTCGCCTTTCCCCAAGACAATTTCTCACTTTCACTGGCGGTTACACACAAAGGGCTAATGCCACGCTAGACCCCAAGCTTGCAGACCCTACCATTCCTTATGAAGAGGCTCTCATTCACCATCAAGGCAGTTCTTATTTTGAACTTTCCCCTTTCAGTTTTGCTCTTGGTACAAGCCTTGAACTAATTACCATGCCAGCCAATATCATTGGACTGTGCGATGGAAAAAGCACTTATGCACGTTGCGGCGTGATTATCAATGTCACGCCAATTGAGCCTGGATGGAGCGGCTATTTAACCATGCACATTGCCAATCCATCGCCCTTTCCAGTGCGCATATATGCCAATGAAGGCATCGTGCAAATTATGCTTTACGAACTGTCAAGCAGCGTAGAACAGGCATACACGGGCGCCTATCAGAACCAAGGTGCTAGGGTGCATCTAGCTGCTGTCTAGCCTTTGAGCGCTCTTGAAGATCAGTTTCTCAGTCTTTGGCAAGCTCATTATCCTCAGTTAGTTCTTGAAAGAGAATTTTCTAATATTGATGCGTGGGAAAAAGATTATCAAGAGCGCTATGCAAAAAGCAAACGATCTAAGCGTTATCGTCTAGATTTTGCTCACTTGTCTTCTAAAACGGGCATTGAAATACAAGGCGGTGTATATAACCGTGGTCGTCACGTGACAGGCTCTGGTTATGAACGAGACTGTCGTAAATATAATCTTGCTTATACAAGCGGCTGGACAATTTTCTTGCTCACGGCTACCATGGCAAAAGACTCCGAATGGCTTGCCATGATTGCTGCCCATTTGCGTTCTGCTTCTGCATAGCTTCAATCAAAGCAGAAGCTTCATTGACAATTTCTTCTGCCGCTTGCAAATCCACATTGCGCTTATCCAGGGCTTGTCTGAGTTGAATGTTTTCAAGCATGAGGCTTTGAAAAGCAGTTTGCAAAGACGACCATCCTTCCAAGAGGTTCTTAGCCACTGGCTTTAGCTGCTCCAGACTGCTGCAATCATCAATGGCACGGCGATTAACAGTAAGAGCAAATTCGCGCTCGGCTGAATGGTTGAAAGGCCCCATGTGAACGGCATAGTTTTTGCCATTGTAGGCGAACTGGGCAGGAATTACAAAGCTCATGGTTCTATCGTCTCTTTGCATATGCTATTCGCGAATGGCGAACGACAAGGAAATGACGACGGGGGAGAGCCGAAAAACCGTGGACGGCTTGCCGAAAAGCACTGAAGCTACTATGATGAGCGAGCCTTTCCCTTAAGCCATGCCTTCTTTAGAAGACGACAAATGGTACATTAACGACGCGGCAATGTCCGCAATGCCAGCATTGATCAACAGCCTTGAGCCTGCAGGATCCTCAGAAGCAGAGCTTAAAAAGTATGCTCATGACATTGGCCTATTGGCACATTTGATTGGCGTGGAGATGCTGCTCAGCCGCAACAGCACTTATGCAGCCATTGAGACAGTCCGCAAAGAGGAGGAAAATGCTTCCTCCTGAAAAGACTGCCGCCGAGAAATGGGGCGAGCTTTTTGGCCTGTTGCTCACTGCTGCGATTGGTTCTGCTCTTAATGGCTGGTTACTAAGCCTTTGTGCCGCCTTTCTTTTCCCATCGTTCTTTCTGACTTTCCCGCAGTGGTGGCTCTTGGCCTTCACTTTTCGCGCATTAATTGGCCAAAGTTCTTCTGACAAATGACCTTTCCTTCTCTTGATCCATTGGGCGACGGTAAAAGCACCGTAGCACTAATTGATTCCATGGGCAACAGTCTTTCCATTGTGAATGATGCTCGTCAAAGCTTTGACAACAGAAAGGAACAATGGGAAGAAAAAGATGGCAAGCTTCTTAATTACTTAGCCAAGCATCATCACACTTCTCCTTTTAGAGGCGTGGTGTTTAAGTGGCAAGTAAAGGCACCATTGTTCATTGCCAGGCAGTGGTGGAAGCATACAGTGGCATCAACTTTCGTTGATGATCAACTGGGCTGGAACGAGAAGAGTTTTCGCTACTGTTCAGCAGAAGATGCAGAATTCTATTGCCCTAGTGTTTTCTATCAGCAGAGCGAAGACAATCGCCAGGCCGCTGGGAAGCCTCTGTCGGAGGCTGAAACAGACTATACAGACTTAGCCCTGCAATACTATTGCGCGGCCTTGTACGCGGCCACAGAAGCCTATGAAGGGCTTCTACTGGCAGGCGTGTGCAAGGAGCAGGCACGAGCCATTCTTCCTTCTGCTCTTTATACGAGCTTTGTTTGGACCTGCTCTCTCCAGGCTCTCTTTCATTTCATTTCCTTGCGCATTGGCCATGGCGCCCAAGGGGAAATTGTTGCCTATGCCAAAGCCTTGCTTGAACTCGGTCGTCCTGTAGCGCCCGAAGCATTTGCTGCTTTTGAAGCAAACAACTATCAATTCTGATCATGACCGACTTCGTTAATCATCCTCCGCACTATCAAGGCACCATTGAATGTATTGATGCCATTGAAGCCTCTATGAGCGCAGAAGCCTTTAAGGGCTCATTGAAAGCCAATGTGATGAAGTATGTTTGGCGCTATGAAGCGAAAGGAGGCGTGGAATCGCTTCAAAAGGCACAGTGGTATCTCAATCGTTTGATTGCCACCATTGAAAGCGAAGAAGCAAAACACGCGGCTAATTACGAGGCCGTTAAGGCAATGCTCTTAGAGGAAGTGGGCGCTTACGATCCTGATGACTATATGATTAGTGGCTGCCCTGATGGCTTCTGTCCATTGCCAGGAGTGCGCACTGGTCCGTCGGAAAGCATATTTCAGCCCATCAACTAACTAGCTTCAAAATTAACGAAGGCGGCATAAAGGCTGCCTTTTCTTTTGGCTGTTCATGCACTGGCAAGATGCGCTGAGTGTCTTCCATCCATTGCTCCCAGCTACCTAGTTCAGTGTGGGCGCTGACAAAACTATGCGCATACACCCAAGCAAGCAAGGCTTCTTCTCGCTGTTGCGTCCAGAATTCTTGCGGCCTCCACCATTCAAACAATGACAGGCTTCCCTTGTCTGCATTGCAATCCAAGCACGAAGGTATGTTGTTCCATTTTGCAAAGTGTGGTCCGCCTTTGCTTTTAGGAACAATGTGATCAATGGTCAGTTTCTCGCCCCACGCTCCGCAATAGGCACAGGCACAATGGCCAAATGGTCCTTTAGTTGGAAAGTCTTCAAAGATGCTTTTGCGATAACGGCGCTTAGCTTCGCCAGGGCGTAATTCAGTGAGTGAATGGAGAAGATCATCTGGTCCATTTCTCATCCCCATGGCATTCTTTAATTGTCCTGCTCATAGCCTAAACGGCCAATGGAGGAATAGTGATTGCCTAGAATGAGGAAAACATTATCATTTATCACCAATGGAATCATGGCAGGATAAGCTTGCAAATTTGGCTGTAAGCATTACTGCTGGTATGCTTCTCGCAACTGGGGGAATGATGATGAGCATTGGCCATCAGCAAGTGAAGATCACTTCACAAGTGGAAAATATCACGGAAAAGCTTGGCACCCTCACGGAAAACATTAAGAATTTGGAAGTGCGCGTGCGCGAGCTGGAAATCAGTCGCTAGGCTTATAGTACCTTCGCTTTATTGCCGTGGATCCCGTTGAATGGTTTATCGTTGGTGGCATCATCGTTGCTGCCCTAGACCAGCTCATTGAATACTCGCCTTGGAAGAGCAACAACGTTTTGCAACTGATCCTTGATGGTCTGCAAACCATCTTCCGCGTGGGCAGCGCTAAAAAGTAAGCCATCATGGCTGACATTGCCAATTCCTGGGAAGGCATTAGCTCCCATGCTCGTCGCGTGGGGGCTCGTTTTCCTGAGCTTGTTGCCTCGCAATGGGCGCTGGAAAGTGGTTTTGGCAAACACTTCTCTGGAAAGAACAATTTTGCAGGACTCAAAGGGAATGGCTCTAGCGTAAGCACGAAAGAGTTTTACGATGGAAAGTGGGTGACAATTAACACTGGCTTTATTAACTTTCCCTCCATCGCTGCTTGCGTTGAATACCTAGTCACACGCTGGTACAAAGACTATAAGCAATTCAAGGGCGTGAATAATGCGCCTAATCGTTACGCTGCTGCGCGAATGCTGAAAGAACAGGGCTATGCAACAGACCCTGACTATCCAGCAAAGCTTAGTAGGCTAATGAAACAATATGCGCCTGAAAGCACAAAAATTACCATGGTTGGTCCTAAAAAGCGCCCGCAAGACTTTGGCTTCAAGAAAGGCGACTCCCATTTGATTGTCAATGACATCATAGAAACCATGAAAGCATTTTCTTTTGAAGGGAAGCTTCTATGGGAGATTCCTTGTTTAGCTCGTGGACAATATAGTGATTATGAATGGAGAATACAAAAATCAGACTGTCCTCCAGGATTATACAAACTGGGCAAGTTGTATAACGATTATGCTCTTTATGGCGACAAAGGCATGTATGATCGCACGCTTTTGGCTTATGGCTGGGCTTTTTACGATTTGATTGAACTAGAAAATCAAGAAGCTGGCAATGGACGAGCAGGCATAGGCATTCATGGCGGGGCCAGTGCGCTTGGATGGCCTGGAGCATGGGCTCCCAATCAAAAGCTTGTGCCAACTTTTGGCTGTGTTCGCTGTAGAAATTTTGATCTTATTCATAAAATTTTGCCTTTATACAAGCAAGGCACTGTATTTTGCTCAGTTTGGCAAGAAAGTCAATGAACGCTGAAACGTTCTTTTACTATTCTTGCTACGAGGCAGGGATATGGGCAGCAAAGAGATGGCCGTGGCTGCTATTTGCGCCAGGCTACAAAAATATCATGGACACTCTTCGTCCATTCTGGGAAGAATGGAAAGTTCAATACACGATTGAAGAAGTGGATAAGCAGGCGGTAACGCTTGTAGAACAATGGGAAAACGAAGAGCGCGAACAACGAGCTAATGCGCTTGCAGAAAAAGCTCAAGAGTTATTTCCAGAAGCTACAGTCACGCCACTTCCTGATGCCATTGTCCCTTCCGTGATGATCATTCATGAAGCCGCAGAAGGCAGCAGCGATGCAGTGAAGGCCCTTGGAGGCGAACTACGAATTACTTGGCGCCTAGAATAGAACAAGCTTTTTAATCGCCATGGAAATCATCGTTGGGCTATGTTTGTTTTCAGCAGGCTTGGCCATGGTTTCCCGAATGTACATACATTGCGTACACCCCTACCATCCGCATCATCCTGATTTTTCACGCAGACAAGCAGGGCGTTAAACAAGCTCTCTCCAGCCCAGCAAGCCCGTTGCATTTTCAGAAGAGCTGCATTGCACAGTAAGCACCAAGATGTCGCTAGTGCCATCAATGGTGCGACCAAGGCTCAAGGCCAATCCACTATCAGGAGAAAACTCTACTGCTCCCCTGGAGGCCGTTAGACCAGCGCCAATCACTGTTCCGCCACTAAATGTGCCACTGCTCATTGTTTGCACATTTCCCCTTCCATTGTCCGCCGCAAGCCAAGTGCCGCTTATGGTGGGATTAAGCCGCAAGCGCCATTGAGCCACAATATTAGAAGCAGGATTGCCACCTAAGCTCACCTCCACTTGCGAAGGAATAATCACATTGTCAGTGCGACCACTTGTCATACGAATGGCTGCCACCATCGTCTCAGAGGAAATGTTGTCAAAACTAGAAACTCCACGGCCCGCAATGTAAATAGGCCCTGATGGTTGATAGCCTCCTTCGCTGATAACAGTGCTGCACACTTGCTTCATCGTGGCAGGAGAAGCAATGGAGGAAGAATTATTGATGCGATAAGACAATGGCAGAATGGCTGTGCTCATATACACGCTATCAATGATATTGGCATGGTTAAATTCATGGCAATATAGGAATTCTCCATCTACGACGAAGCCTGCTCTCACTCGTCCCACACCTAGCCATTCCAAATCAGCAACGAAAATGTTGGCTTTAGAAAAGTCAAGCGATGGGAAAGAATTGATGTTCCATGAAACTTGTGGAACAATGTCTTCTTGTGCCGTTCCATCAACAAAGCTACGAATGACAAGTTCAATCGTGGTGCCATTGGCTCTTACAAAAATGCCATTATTGTTATCAAAATATCCCACTTCCTGCACGAGCCCTGCCATTGGCTCATTGCCTACAAAACTTGCAAGAACAAGCAAGCTTTTTCCTGATTGATAGGGAAAGTATTTCCTAGATCGCCTTAGCACTGTATCGCCAGACGCCGTGGTAGTTTTTAGCTCTAGCGAGCTTTCATTGGAAAGAAAGTTGACAGTGCCGCTAGCCGTTAGCTGTTCGTCCCATAGATCAGTGCGCCTGCCATGGCGCATGATGCTTTCAAACACCGTGAAGGGCTGACTAAAACGCTGTCTGGCAAAGGCATCAAACATGCCACTGTCTGGTCCCTTTTGAATGATTCGCCCGCGATGATCAGCTTCTATATGAGTTTCAAACTGTTCGCCGCCTGCAATAATTTGTCCCATTGTCTTTAGTTTTAATGAAAGTCTAGCGAGGGCTTGTTAATTGCTTGTATCATGAACAAGCCAAGAAAAGAGGCCATGCTTTCCACATCATACCGCCTAAGACTGTCAACCATTTGCAATAGAATTGCCACACAACAGTCCATTGACTTGGAAGATCGCATTTGGGCGCAAAAGCTTGGAGAGGCAAATCGTACTGCTGCCAGTATGCTTCGTCGTGCTCATAGGAATGCTGTCAATCCAGATATGATTGAAGGAAGCATGGATGCTTTTTTGAATGCTTTAGATCTTGGTGGTCAGCCCAAGAGACGATTTGAAGGGCCTGATGACATTGCCGACTGGTTTAGGCGGGATGATTCGTCAGACTGGCGACAGCGGGACTAGAACTGCAAGGCGTCAGGCTCTAGCGGCAAGTCAAAGAAAATACGCGCCTCTTCTTCTGTGTCGAACCAGTACCATCCGTCAACGGGGTAGGAAGGCTGATCGTGAGTTTCACGCCGCAGTTCGTAGTCGGCGTTTAGCACGTAGTTAGGGCCATACAGCAGGCTCCCGTCAAGCTTGTAAAATCCGCTTGTGTCCATAGTTTTTTAGCCGGTTACGGTCCACCCTTTGGCGGTGGCGATGGTCGGGTCGTCGCCAGCAGTTCCCACGTTGTTGCTTACTGTAATGGTTTGTCCTACGACCACGGGAAGGTTTGTGTAGATCTCATTTAGCTCGGTGGCGCCTAGCTTGCAGTTGGCAACAGAGAAAGTATAATTAAAATTGGACGCTTGGATGCGAGACAAGGAGCCGCAATCGGTAAACATAGAGCCAAAGTTTCCTGAGGAAGAAACGGCAGATACATTAAGTGCTGGCACGCTAGACAGGGAAGAGCACCCCTGAAACATGCTGCCTGCATTTGTCACTGCTGCGGTATTAAACAACGGTACGGTGACCAAAGATCTGCAGTCCCTAAGAAAATTATTTGCATTTGTAACCGCCCCTATATTAAATAATGGCACGCTGGCTAAAGCTGCGCAACTAATAAACATTTGGTTTATATCAGTAACTGCTGCAAGATTAAGAAGTGGTATAGAAACCAACGAAGAACAGTTTCTGAACATTGTGGCCGTGTTGGTCACCGCTACAGTGTTAAATAGCGGCACAGTAGTTAAGGATGTGCATTCCGCAAATGTGCCAGCCATTGATATTGTGCCTGTAGTCTTGAAATTAAACAAGGGCACGCTAGTTAAAGACCTGCAGCCAACAAACATTTCGTTTGCATTATTTACACTTATTAAATTAAGCAACGGAACGGTAGTTAGGGATGTGCAGCCGTTAAACATGCTGCTTGCATTGTCTACCGCTGCAGTGTTATATAACGGAACTGTAGTTAAAGATGAACAACCAACGAACATTTGCGAAGTGTTATTTACGGCTGCCGTATCAAAAAAAGGCGCAGCGGTAAGGCTGACGCAACTGTTAAACATGCTAAATACGCTTGTAACTGCTGCGGTATTGCCGAGTATAATTTGTCTTAGCTTTCGAAAGCCATTGAACAAATTGCTTAAGTTAGTGCAGCTACCGATTGACCGAATCGCTGCGCGTTCGCACATTGCAAAGCGCACATTAGTGCCGCCAATAGTTAGCCCTGATGATGTTAGCTGCGTGCCGCTAAACTCCAGGTCAAGCCAACCAGTTTCGTATGTTTGCAAGTTCGTGGCAGTGTGTTTTACGTTTAAGTTAAACGCAGTAAGATTTTGCCCTGCTTGCGGAGTAACAACAACAATGGCCTGCTTATAGGGCAGTAGGGTTGCAGAGCCGTTTGTAGTGAGCGCAATGGCAGAGCCGCCTACTGTTTCCGTCACTTGAAAATTATTTGTCGTCGCATTGATAACATAGTATGTCTGTGCTGCTGTCAGTCCAGTGGTGGAAACAATGTTATAGAAACGCACTTCCATACCATTGCTATAGCCGTGTGCCGTGCGCTCAACCAAATCCCCTGAATCAGTTAGTGTTACTGGCGCATTGGTATTGGCTAGGTCAGCATCGTTAAAGTCATACAGCTTTAATGCCGTGACGCCTGTATTTACGTTTTCGCTGCTGCCATCGCCCCAATCAACGGTGTAGTTACCAGCAGCAGAGAGTGCCAGGTATGATCCTTGTGGAAACACTGCAACTAATCCCCGAAAACGTTGCTCGCTATCACTTACTGCGGTAAGGGCCAGCCACGAAGGATTGCGAGCCCAAGACGCAACTTCAGCCCCCAAGGTGCGTGGCTTAATGGCAGAGCTCTGTACTCGGCGGGTGCTCATTATGTAATTTCCGAACCAAATAGTGAGAATGACATGTCTGCCGTGCCAGCGCGAACAGTGACCACATCAGTGGCAGCCAGCGTAATGCCAAGAGTGAGAAATACTGCGTCGCCAGCATTCACTACATTGTCATAAACGATGTAATGCTGATTGGCAAGTGTTGCACCGGCAGGGCGCACTGCTGCGCGGAATGTTGTAGAAACTCCACGGTTGCATACGCTAAGCGTGGAAACCACGGCACTGGTTGCACTTGGCACTGTGTAAAGGCCAGTGTCAGTGGCAGCACTCGGGGCGCTTTGGCCTAAAACTTTATATGTTGTTGCCATTTTAAGCTCCCATTAGCAGGAAAGGGTTGGAAGGTTCAGTGCCGCCACCACCGCCTCCGGTGGCAGCAATGGTAGTGTCAGTGATGGTCAGGTTACTTCCCACTGTAAGGTATGTTAGCTTGCTCGCACTGTCGTCCCAGAAGACGAGCTTATCTTCTCCAGCATCATCAGCCGTAATTTCTCCTGCTGCTGCAGAAAGCACATCCGCTGCGCTAGTGCCAATGGAGACAGAACTACCTCCGGCCCCAATCTCTGCCATCGTATTGTCATCTGCTTTGATATATAGCTTCTTCGCTGTCTTATCCCACGCAGGCTCTCCCACGTTGAAATCAGCACCACTAGGAACAGTGGTGCCATTGCGGATGATGATATTAGTTTTACGAGGCATCAGAAAGTTCCGCCGTCCACGTCGAAGCCAGAAGTGGCTCCATCTTCCAAGAATGTTACCAAATCAGACAGTGCCACTTGCACCATTGCTCCATTGTCATTCACGACCATACGATCAGCTAGAGCCAGCGTAGTGGCAGTTGCAGCAGTGGAACCATCAATGACATTCAGTTCACTATGGGTGACAGTGGCACCATCAAGAATGGCCACTTCCGTAGCAGTGAGCAAAGCAAGCGCAGCAGGAGCGCCAGTTTGCATGGTGGAAAGCGTGTCAAGATCAGCATCCCATGCCTGCACATCTACGCCCACTTCCAAGTCAAGCGCAGCTCGCACGCCAGAGGCCGTTGTAGCGCCCGTGCCGCCGTCTGCAATGGCAAGAGTGCCAGTGATACTAGAAGCGCCCAAGTCAACGGCTAGCTCGGTGCTTTCAATGACCAAGCCACCATTGGCCTTGAGATCAAGGGATAGTTCGCTGCCTACGAGGTCGAGGCCATCTCCTGCCGTGAAACTGACTCCTGTAGCATCTAGCGTGATAGTGCCATTGCCATTGGTAATGGTTATGCCAGAGCCTGCCGTAAGCGTGGATTTTGACAGCGAATTGTTTGACGAATTGCCAATGAGTAATTGTCCGTCTGTGTAACTTGATTGGCCTGTGCCGCCATAGGCAACGCCTATAGCAGTGCCTTGCCAAGTACCGCCACTAATCGTGCCAACAGTAGTAAGGCTAGAACTGGTAACGCCAGCACCAACAGCAGAACCACTTAGTACATTGGCTCCATTGATAAAGTAACTTTTGCCATTGGCGAGATTAAGGTGCTCGCTAGAAGTCCAAGCATCAGTAGCATCCACCCAATTGAAAGTCTTGTCAGTGGTGCCTTTCAGCGTGATACCGCCACCATCAGCGCCAGCATCAGTGGGCACGCCACTAACAGCGCCAAGTTCAATGTTTTTATCATCAACGCTGACCGTCGTAGAGTTGACAGTCGTAGTGGTGCCATTAACCGTCAAGTCGCCGCCAATAACGACGCCTCCAGTGGTGGAAAAGCCATCAATGGTGGCGCCCGACATTACGAGCGTACCAGCAAAAGTTTTTGTGCCAGTAATAGTTTGATTGGCCGTCAGATTGACAAACGCACCAATGCCTCCAATGGCAGGAATAGTGGTGGCATCGCCATTACCATCAGCGCCTTTACCATAGTAAAGAATATCATCTACTTCATTAAAGGCTAGCTCTGCGTTTTTAAGAGATGACGGAGCGCCAGCCGCGCCACCAGCAACGCGCCGCTTAATCCTTAAAGTGTTAGCCATTAGAAGTTAGCCCCGTCAACAATAGTGGAGGTGGTCCAGATGGCATCTGCCTTATAACTGGACGATGCGGCATCGTAATAAACAATGCTTTTGTCTATCTTAGCGGCATCATCAACAAAAAGGCCGCTACCAAAAGTTGGTGGTCCTGGTGGTCCTTGAGGGCCACGAGCAATCACTTCCACCACTTGGACAGAATTGCGTTCAGTAACAATAACTCGTGTCACGATCAACCTCTCCAGGTGAAGCCAGGATTAAAGAAAGCAGTGCCTTCTAGGAGATAGTATTTCTCTCCACTTGGCTCAACTACCAACACATCATACTGCCCTTGGTTAGTGACAAGACTAGTGCCTGATGCCGCAAGGCTTAGTTCAAAATAGCCGCTTGCTTGTGCTAGCCATTCAGTAGTGAAATTAGCTAGTTTGCTTGTGCCATTGTTATTCCATAAAGTGCCACTAACAGTGTGACCGCTCATATTAACAGGCGTGCCAGTGCTATCTTTATATTGAACAGGCAGCACAAAAGTGGCCCCTTGGTGAATGGTTATGTCATAACGCCCAGGATCAGCCACTGTTTCTATTCTTCTTTCTTTCTATCGTAGCAATAAGCAGTGCCATATTCGTCAGCAATGGTGGTCATTGCATCAACGGCATTAGACGGGGCATAGCCACAAGCCATCATAAATTGATAGAACGCTCGTACTACTGCCATGGCATCATCATTACTACAAGTGTGATTGATTTCTTGGTAGGAACAATAGCCGCCAATTGGCTGCTCGTCAGAGAAGCGATGGGAAAAGGAAATAGTATTGACAAAAGCCATGGGAAGAAAGCGAGGCTTTCGTAGGGTAGCTGCTTAAGAACCAAGTGTCAACCCTTCCCTTGTCCTTTCAAAAGCTTGCGACCATGACTAGGCTTGCTTCTTTTTCCATTGCCCTGTTTTGTTAACTTTGGAGGGCCAGCCTTATGCTCGCGCTTTAATGCTGCACTGCCGCCTCGTGTTTTTACTGCCATAAGAAAATACTAGATCAAGCTTCCAAGGCAACAATGCGAGCCTCTAGGGCTTCAATCTTAGCAATAGCTTCTTGCAGCGCAGCAGTGAGAAGCGGCACAATCTTGCTCTGGTCAATACCTTGGTAGATGGGTTTGCCATTTTCGTCTACCTGGTCCTTTTCGCCAGTGACGCACTCAGGCACTACTGACGCTGTTTCGTGGGCGATGAAGCCATCTACTACGGTGTCGGGGTCCGCAATAAAATTGAAACGGTGAACGGGGATTTGCTGCAGGCGATCAATGGCGCCGGTCAGTGGAACGATGTTCTCCTTTAGGCGGTAGTCAGAGGAGGTGTTGTAAGCGGTGGCGGAACCACTGGTAGAAATTGAACCGACAATGCCATTGGAGTTGACAAATGAAATGTGGTGTCGAGTAGCGGAGGTGCTGGCTACACATTCAAGGCCAACATTTCCGTCGTTATTTCCCGCGCTGGTGCGAGTAATTGCAGAAGTGGTTGAAGTGGCAGGAGTGTCGGTTGAGTTTAATCGAGTTAGGCCGGCTACATGCAGCGGGGCATCGGGAGAAGTGGTGCCAATGCCCACATTGCCAGCGAAGTAGTTAGGAGCAGTGCCGTTGGCGTAGAAGTTCCAGCGCCCAGTTCCTGATGGCAAGTCGCCGTAAAAACCATAATTATTAGTAGCACTGGTCAGGTTACTGGCTGCATTAAAACCATATAAATTAGTAATAGTCGCGCCAGCCGTAGAACGCGATGCACTAAAATTTGTTACGTTTGTGATAGTCCCAGTTGTAGCCGTCCAGTTTGCCGAAACAACTGTTAGGTCTGCGCCATTTGCGTCTTGTATAACACGTACTCCAATTTCTGAGCTTGTCGTGGCGCCAATGCCCACGCGACCGGAGCTATCGATACGCATCCGTTCCGTCAATGTTCCAGAACTGTTGGCAGTCTCGAAAGTAATTCTTCCTGGCACAATGCCAGCACTGGGGGTGCCATCCACTTGAACGCCAATTACCGCCGCGTTTTGAAAATCAACGCCATCAGCACCTGCAAAACGAAGCTCGCCTAGGTTTTGACCGCTTGGAACAATCGTGTAGGTGCCAATAGCGCCGGAGCGGCCTCTAGCTATAAAAATACCAGCAGGAGCGACGGTGTCACCCCAGTTGACTGCAGAATAGCAAGCACCAGCGAAGAGATTGGACGTAGCAGCATGTATCTGCTGGACAGGAGTGCCACCAGTGCCGTTTAGCGACAGGGCAGTTGTGTGTCCTTGAACCACGCGGCCATTTGCATCAATTACAAAAGGAGTGCCGTCAGGGTTGGCACTGTCTTCAACCACAAGAGCGTTACCCGCGCCAGTTTGCGTGACACGCAAAGCATCTTCTGCGGTATTGGCGCTGATATTGACAAGAGCGCCAGTGTCAGTGGTGCCAATGCCGACGCGACCGCTTAGAACTGTTGCGCCAGTTACGTCTAGGGTGCCAGGAATATCTACGTTGTCAGTCCATTCAACACCAGTACCTGCCGCGTCAGTTTGCAGCAGTTGTCGTGCAGTTCCATCGGCTAACTTGCTGACTGCGATTTCAGCACTTGCGCTGATGTCGGCATTGACGATGGTGCTATTAGCAATCATCGTGCTCGTAACAGTGCCACTGTCGCCAGTAGTAACAACGTTGCCAGTTACGTTGGGAAAAGTGATAGTGCGATCAGCAGTAGGATCAACTACTGCCAGTGTGGTTTCAAAGCTATTGTCGCTGCTTCCTTCAAAGACTAAACTTCCTGCAGGGCCGATTTCTAACGCTCCAGTGACTCTTCCTCCGCTTTTGGGCAATGCCGCATCGGCAAGGTCATAAGCCGCCTTTACGGCAGTAGCAGAAGCAATGGTGGTGGAACTAGTGGTAGAAGTGGAATCGCTAATTTTGCTTTGCAAGCCAGACGGCGTGACAGCGCGAATTGTGTCAGTGCCAGTTTGCGTTTCCGCATCAGTTGCAAGCTCAACTAAGCCAGCAACAGAAGTAGTTCCAGAAGGCGTGAGGTTGACAAAAGCAGAGCCCGTGTAATAATTAAGACCGTGAATAGTCGCACTATTATTCACCCATAGTTCTCCTCGTGAATTGCCAGCGCTTCCTGCTGGCGACACATTGGGAGCACTTGAGCCCACATGGGCAGGACCGACTTTTACAACAGTGCCAGCACTATCCTTGAAAAATACGCCTGGAGTGCCAGAGGCAGTGTTGATGCCTAATTGTCCATCTGCCAGTCCAGAAGCAGTGGGGCGCTTATTTGCAGTGGACGAACGAAGATGCTTAACAGTGGATGCCATGGAGAAGAATTCCTAGGTGCTCAGCTCATCAAGAGGAGCGATTAACTTATCACATTCTAAGGCTAATAATACTCGCCTTCATCTATCACGCCATTGGAAGAATTCAAAATGTGGTCAACGTTGTCCCATGCCGTGTAGTAAAAGGCTTTTGCCGTCTTGACTAAGATTTGTCCTTCGTCGCCGTAAGGAGGAATTTCCTTTCCTGCATAGACAAAACGCTGTGCTTGATGAGCCATTTACTCTTCCCCATTGCCATTAGTAGGATCCATCGTCTACAGTGCCAATGCTCATAATGCCAGTGCCTGATGCCACCACTATTTCCGTGGATGCACGAACAATGCCTGCCGTGGAATTATTAGCAATTTGTACCTTTGGCCATACGCTTTCGTTGAAATCCTCTTGAGAAGCAATGCCAGAAGCTGCGGGAGACAAGCTTGCGCCTGCTACCAGCACGTCTTGATCGCTGACGCCTGCCACTGCGCTAGACAGGCTAATCTTTGTCCAAGATGTGCCGACGCCTTCGGACAACACCCAGTTGCCAATAGCCAGTGGCTCTGTTGGCGCAGGGGCTGTGCCTGTGCCGCTGGCCGTAACAATTAAATAAACGCCATTATTACTGGTGTTGGGCGATGACAGCCCTTGGCCAATAGTCAGTCCCGCTTCAACGCCGTAGCTGTTGATGCTTTCAACAGTATTGCCAGAAGCATTGTAAGTACCACCAAAGCGCAAGTTGATTTGGGTGGGAGAGCCATAACCAAGGTTTAGCCAATAGCCATTTGGCGTGGGAGTAACTTCCCCCACCCATATATAAGCAGCGCGATCATTAGGATTGATCCACCACTGCCCGGCAAATTCAGGCGTTGGAGCACTTTCGCTTACTTGTGCAATGCCATAGTCTGCAAGTTGAGAAGCAGTGACGCTATTCTCTGCTAAGAACGAACTTCCAAAACTTCCGCTAATAATCTTGCTTGCATCCAAGTCGGGAATATCAGAAGCTTGCAAAGTTTCCACGGCACTAACAATGTGCCCTTGTGCATCAATGGTCACAGCTCCTGCATACGAGCCAGCAATTGCTGAATTGCTATGGTTGAGCGTACCGGCGCCATCAACGGCTAAGCCCGTGCCAGGCTCCACTGCCCCTACAGTGCCGTCAGCGGCAATGGGCAAATCGGAAGGAACAATGGCGCGGAAAGTGGGTGCAGAAGCGTTGCCTGATACTGGTCCAGCAAAGAAACCATTGGCAGCTTGGTCTTCAAGCGTGGTGGTGACAGTTGCCGAATAATTGTCTGGATAAGAAACGGCAAAAGCAATGGGAGTGGAATCAACAAAATCAATTGTTGACAAGGCAGCAATGCGCTCCCAAGAATCACCGTCCCATACATAAAGGAAGTCAGTGGCTGTGTCTTGATATTGTTGACCAATAAATGCACCAGCGTCTATCGGCGCACCAAGAGCAACAATGGTGGAAGAATTGTCCGCTAGTTTGCTTGCCGTGACGCCGCTTGTGGCAATTTTATCTGCAGTGACGGCACTATCAGCAAGAGCCGCTTCAACTACACTACCAGCCCCATAGTTATCAAAAGTGAGTGAACCTGGCATGATATTGGCGCCTGAAACCACTGCAGCACTAATGTCCCCAGAGGACACTGTGCTTTTAGTGGACAAAGTGCCAAGGCCAAGAACAGTGCGGGCATCAGACGCGCTATTGCCACTCGCTAAGAAGTCTCTTGAATAAGAGGGCAGTGGAGACGTGGCATAAGTGTCGGCGCCCGTTAAATAGAGAAGCTGATCTGCGGCAGTTGTTAGACCAGCAATGGACAAGAGGCCAGCATCATAAGCTTGCACGTCCGTGCCAATGGCTAGGCCAAGATTAGTGCGAGCGTCTGCTGCAGTGGAAGCTCCCGTGCCGCCTTCTGTAATAGCAAGATCAGTGATGCCTGAAATGGTGCCCCCAGAAATGACAAGGCTGCTTGCGTCTTGCGTGGCAAGCGTTCCTAGGCCAAGCGTGGCCCTCACTTCAGCAGCAGTGGTTCCAGAAGCAATTGAACGAGCAAAGGAAGTGAAGGGCGTGGAAGCAACTACGCCTGATGCGCTTGCATAAATGATTTCATCGGCTTCATCGAATTGCGCCGCTACGCCAGACAGAACGGCACTATAAGCTTGGATGTCAGTGCCAATAACAAGGCCAAGATTTGTTCTTGCCCCTGAAGCCGTAGATGCGCCCGTGCCGCCATCAGCAATGGCAATGTCCGTGATGCCACTTATCGTGCCGCCACTAATCGTTGCGTTGCCAGTGACAAGTACAACTCCGCTCACAGTGCCGCCAGAGATGGCCACACTGTCTGCATCTTGGGAAGACAACGTGCCAAGCGTTGGAAGCCCGCTGAGGCTCGCATAGGTGCCACTGGTGGCCACTGGAGCCAAGCCAGTCACTCCACTCACATCAATGGCAATAGGAACGCCAGAAGCGCTAGTGATTAGCCCTTTCGCATTGACGACGAACTGCGCAACAGTATCTGCTCCTCCGTACACTCCTGAAGCAACGCCCGTATCAGCAAATGCCGTGGCAGCAAGCTTTGTCGTGGAGGATTGATTAAGCTTGATTAAATCAATGAAGCTGCTAGGGGCACCACTAATGCCCACTTCTAGCAAACTTCCTATTTCTATTTTCTTAGTCTCGGCTGCGCTAATGTCAACAATAGGCAGCACGTCTGACTGTGAGAGATCAACGGAAAGTTCGTTAAGTTCAGAAATGCGAACGGTCATAATTAGTTAATCTCCAGCAGGGTGCCTAGTTCGTCTAAAGTGCTTTCATTACCAATGTTAACGCTGGCTTCGGTGGTAATTTCAACAGGGTTATCACCAGTTTTGAAAAGGAATTGACCAGTAGTGACAAAATCAAAGCTACATTCCACAATGGCATCACTTTGCACTGTCAAAGCAGACTTGGTAATCATTGCCCTCACTTGATAATAGGCACTTTCAATGGTCGTGTAGCCCCTTGGTGGACTAGACGATGGAGCAAGTAAATAGAACTTTCCTTCAAACTGACTGCCAATTTCTACTTTTTGAATGAGATCAGCCAAGGCAGCGGGAATTTCTTTGCCCGTGACATTCTTAAATTCAAACAAGCAGTCAACAGTGCCGCTACCACTAATGGCACTGGCTGACACCCCTCGATAGCGATCTCCCAGAGAAGTAATGTCAATGCTTTCTCTATCCGTGGAAATAGTGAAGCCTTCCACTTTGCCGAGAGTGTTATAAGCACCAGGAAGGAGCGTAACTGTTACTGGCCATGGTGCATCGCCTGCTGTTTTACTCAGCGGAACAGCTAGATAACGTGCGTTGGGATTGGCAATGGCATCCGCAAAATTTCTATACATGCGAATGGCACCCATTGTGTCTACATTGGCAAAAAATTCCAGCGGCCCAACGGAGGCTCCTGGATCATCAATGTATTGAGAATTGGCAACATTAGTAAAAAAGCGAAATGGCAGTCCGCGATTATCAGTGGTTGCAATGCGCACTCTATCGCCAGTGGTGATTGTTGCCCATGGAATGTCTTCGCCTTCTTTCGTGGAAAAAGCAAAGCGCTTGCGCCCAGAACTGATGTCTTGAGCCCGAATTTCTAGATCAAGCTTGAAAGGGCCGCCAATCCTTTTAAGCTCAATGCTTCCATAGTGGCCCGCAAATACTGTCACAGAAGCACAACGCCTGGCTTGTAAGGCACGTCTAGCATTGCGCCATCTACGGTGAATGAAGTGTCAATAGTGACCACCTCCCCATAGCTCGCGCCAATGCTAGAGCTAGTGATATAGGCATTAAAAAGAAAATTAGTCTTCCACAAAGCATTACCACCCACCTGTCCAGATGATCCAGAAGTGGAGCCATCTATGGCCAAGTTCAGAATCACGCGAGGAGGAGTGTCTTGCGGAAAGAGCAAATCAATCAGCTCAAAAGTGTCCTTCTGCCTGTCCAAGCCCCTGTTGCTAATGTCATCCTCATAGAACATGAGAGTGGCACTGCCTTCTCCTGAAGTGATGGAAGGGCTAAAGCTTTTGTTCGTATCGCCAAGAGCAGTGGTTTCTACCACTTCGCTATTGCTTGTCAAGGACCAGCTACGAATTTTTGCAATGCGATATTGATCGTCCAAAATTTCTCTTTCGCTATCCACGCCCCTAGTGGCGGTGGATGAAATGGTGCGAGTGCCTGTCACGTCAATGATGTTTGAGCCATCTTGATAAGCAAAGCGCACCACGTCTCCCGCTTGATACCCTGAGCCTCCTCGAACTACAGTAAACACGCAACTCCTAGAAGAATTAGTGCGAGAAATGCTAGATTCAGCCCTAACTCTTGCTCCACGACCATCGCCGTTGATGGTGCGCACAATATAAGTATCGTTTTTGACCACTCGCTGCCCTTCGCTTATATTAGCAGTGAATGTACCTTGCAAGCCAGCAGCCACAGAGCGAGCAATGTAAATGCGCCCATTATTGCCAGTGTAAATCATCGCGAGAAAGCGTTTGTCTTTATTCTAAGCATTTTAACGAAGACAGACTATTGTTGCTCTCTTTTCCCGTCGATGAGAAATAGCCCTGAAACAAAATCGTTCTTGACGTCTAAGCCACGAGAAATTAAAGACAGACCATCAGCATCAGTGCCATGCTCCACTGCCTTAATGGTCACTTCGCCCTCCTCATCCATTGACACTTCCGTGATGCGAAACACTCGCTTATTTCTTCTTACTTGACCAAGTACAAACACATGGTCCTTAAATTTGCGCAAAGCGGCAGACGCGCCATCAACGATTGGCTCCGCCTCTCTGTAGATGGTCTTATTCTCAATCATCACTGGATTGTAAATCAACATTTGATAAGAACCATTTTTAATGGTTTCTCCAAATGGTAAATTCAACTCGCCTCCTTCGCCAATGATGCCTGTTTGAATGCGATTCCATTGATTCTGAGCAAATTCCACATAAATGTAGAATCCTGGTGCAACAAAACTGTCCGTGGGAAAAGTTTTGAATTCAATGGCGCGACGAGAATGACGCCGCACTTGACAAAGGTATTTGCCTAGCAAAATAGCCTGGTTGCGATTGGTAACGAAAGTAGAAGTGTCGATGGTTTCCCTGAAAGCGTTTTCCTCCTGAGTGTCCCTTAACATCACATCTACGCTATTGTTGCGCGGAAATGCACCTTCGCTTTCGTTGTCACGATATACCACGGTGACAACAACATCCTCCGCCCCTGCTCCGTAGTCTATAAATTCTTCTTTATAGCTATTTTCCAAGATATTGCCAGGATTAAACAATGCGCTAATTTGCAAGCTTCTCTCAATTGATCCAGTGCGCTTGTTATAAGGAACGGCTGGAACAAGTGATTCTTTGCCATCTTGCTTGGTCAGTTCGAGCAAACTAAAGCCAGCAGTTTCAGACCAAAATTGCCGCCAAGAAGTGGGTTCAGCAATCACGCCATCCATGAACAACTGGTTCTTTTCGCAAAACTTTTTGCTTCGCGCAAGTTGTTCTAGGTCAATGGAAAAGAGGTCACCAGCATATTTGCCAATGCCATCGTTTGCATCCAACAGTGTGTCAACAAAAATATCAGGAGCCGTATTAGGAAAACCACCAGCGCGAACCTTGCCAGTGCCGCTTACTGGCCCTTTGGCGATAAACACTTCTCCCACTGCAGCCGTAGTATTAGTAGGCAAGCCTGCTTCTTGCCAGTTTGTATTGCCAATGTCCGTTATATAATATGAAGTGCCTTTAATTAAAGCGTCTGATCCTATCTTGGGATTTCTTTGACTGTCACCATTTTTGTAACCAGGCAAATATTCAAAACAGGGACTTCCCCATTCAATGCCATCAACTTCTCCCGATGTGCGAAGCAAACGAGAACGTCTCCCCTTTTCAACAAAGACAGTAAAAGAGCGCAAATCTTGCACGCTGCGCCCTGAATACATATTGAACCCTATTAAAGACAAGTCATCATATAACCTGGGAAAGTTACTATCAAAAGATGTTCTAATTTGCTCTGTCACCGCCGTCACTATAAATTCTGGCCCGTCATCAAAAGACATTTGCAACTGAGTGTCAGCAGTGTGACTAAATAAGTCCCATTCGTTGGTTTTATATGGAGTGTTATTTGAAGGAGGCAGCTTATTATTGCTTATTCGCACATTTCCAGTGAATATGATGGAAGACTTGTCATCTTCAGTGTTAGCAGCACTAATGCGACGTGGGTCTCCAGAATTTTCTAAATAAAAGAAGCGAAACCTTCCTTGTGCGTCTGTCAAATCGCGAGCGTTAAATTCAGCGGTGGAATCATGAACCGGCTCAATTTCAAACTGCCAATGTTCGCGATTTTCTAGCCCTGCAAGTCCCGAATCAAAACGAAAATACACAAAATTGTCTACATCAGCAGCCCTTGATACTACAAAAATACCTTTAACAAAGCGAAAATTTTTATCTTTATTTTTTTTATATTTAACCAAGAACATTGAGCTTCTTTTCTTGATGCCATTATCTGAACTGTTATACCCCCCAAACCTTTTGCTGCCATATTTTTCCTGTCTTCCGCTGATGCGCCGCCACACCTGTCCCTTTAAGGCAAAATCTACCATGTGACAAGGAGACAGTGTTTCGTACTTCGCCACTTCTATTTTTACGAGAGCCTTCGTAAAGAAGAGGTCATCAGCCCTTGTGCCATCAGCAATTTGCTGCTGGTAACTGATGTATGCTCTAAGCGTTTGCTTTTCGTCTTCCGTTAAGTTTCGTTTGAATTCAAGATATACCAGCAATGGGCGGTCAGAAATACTTGCAGCTTGTAACGCTGTTAGAAGTCCAAACAGTCCCGATTGACGTTCGCGCCATGCAAAAATGCGTCCATCATCTAATAACTGTTGCGGAGTGGTAATGGCACCAAAACCTCCGTTTCGCTCGTCTTCGTTCAGAAGGGCTTCTGTACCTGCTCGCAACGACCAATACACTGGATCGCCATTTGCAATGGCTTGAGCATCTTCAACGGGATCGTCAGCGTCGTAAATAACAGAAGGAGCCCGTCCAGCCTCTGTGCAAATGAGATCAATTCGCATGTCCTGCTCTTCCGTCGACCCTGTGTTGATCTTCAGCACGGAAAAACGAGCAGAACCAAGCTTCATCACCCCCGCATTATCAAAGGTCTGAGAGACGGCTCTCCTGAATTCTGCAGCTTCTTCTTCTGCAATGGGATCGTAATCCTTTTCTGTCTTTTTAATGGTAATGAGCAGTTGCTCGCCTTTTGAAATAATGCCATTTGCTCGAAAGCGATTATTTTCCCCCCAGTTTGCCAATGTCCAGGCATAAATACCACCTGTAACCCTCTCGAAATTGCCACTTTCATTGCGCACTTCAATCTTGGTATTGAGAGGCACTGGGGCATAAATACCAAAAGCATTTGACGTGGATGGTGAAATGGCATTACTAAAACCATCCGTAACGGCAGAAAGCTGATTTCTTTCAAACACGCGATAAGGACTATCAGCGGCGCCGCCAATAGCCCCTGGATCTTTTGCATTAGTATTGTCTTCAAACAAGTTGCGCTTAGCTAAGGCGCCAGTGCCATTCTCTTTGAAATACAGCCAGTAGTTTTGAGAAACTAAATCACGAACAGGCGTTTGCCCAAAAGCAGATCGTTCATAATCAATGCGACCAATACCGCCAGCGCCAATCAAGAGAAGCATTTGAATGTATTGACTACTGCCAAAACTTTTTATTGCAGACCAAAGCAAGGCAGTGTTCACTCTTACGCCACCAGTGCCATCTTTTCTTAAATTGGCATAGACAAGGTTAACGGGGTCGCCATAAGCGGCTAGTTGTTGAGTGCTATTGAAACCAGTGCGAGGAGCAAAGATGTCGTCTCTAGTTCGCCTTCTTCCATCTTCTTCTGGTTTGGCAAGAAGAGCAGCCACCACTTGCAAGATGGTGCCGATAATGGTGAGAATCAATGCAATTGGTGCTGCGATATCGTTTCTCGCATCAAAAATCGTGCCTTCTTTAATGTCCTCGTAGGCATGTTGTTGTGCAACAAAGTCTAAATAGTCTTCTTTCGTAATATCAAGGGCTTCAATGAGCTGATGCTCATACGGCATGAGCTTGCGTTCATTTGTCATCAATCAGCCCAATAGAATCTTCCACCTGCCACTTTAGCGAACGGCAAGGCTATTACTCGTCCCGATGGTCCAATCAACAAAGCACTATCACTGTCAATCACCACTGCCAAGGCTAGGCCTGTTGCATTTGCTCCCATCGTCCTGAACACTGCTCCTTCGCGAGCACCATCAATGCGCTGTCCATGGTCCCAGAACCAGCGTAAAATTTGCCTTCCTCCCACACCTTCATGACCATAAGCCTCATACACCCATTTGAAATCAGGATAGAAATCACGCAAGCCCATGCGCCTTCTTGCTTCCATCACTAAAGCAAAACAGTCTGTAAAACCGCTGCTGTCCAATGGATGGGCGCCCCATTTATATTCAAGACCAATTAAATCATTGAAGACGGTCATGATTTATTGAAGGCGAAGTTCAGAATTAAGCGGAACAATGCCCACCAAGTTGCGAGATAATGCACGAGCGGGAAATTTACCAGACACGCTATCCATGGCACTTCTAAATCGAAGTTCAATGGTGGTCTCCGAAAATGATGCACCAATGCCCAAGAAACGCTCTGCAATGCTTTTTGTTTCCCCATCGTTTTCATTTAGCCAGGCAGTAGTAAGCTCTAGGCGGCTTAGTCTATTTCCATTGCCTTGTTCAACTAGACGCAGTGCCACTTCCACATTGGGAAACAACACTTGCACTAAAGCATTATCTCCTCCGAGAGTAGACGATGTGCCTTCCATTTTGAAAGGAGCAAAGTCAAAACGCTTGCCAGCGCGTTTAATTTGTTGATTGATGAAGAAATTTTGATAGCGATGGACAACGGCGCCAGTATCTCCTTTCTGCACAATACCATCGGCTTGGTCTATGTTGGCGAGTGATCGCGCAGCGTTTGCGCTCGTAAATGCAGTGAGTTCAAAGTATTGGACAATTTTGAGAGCCATTATTGATAAGCAAGTTCGCCAGTGAGAGAAAATGAAACAGTGTTCAAATCGGGAGGAATGCTTTGCACTTCAGGCGCTGCTTCATAAAACCATAAGATGCCTTCTGGACGTTGGATGCGTCCAGCCAAATCACTGTCCATGCCAGACAACAAAGTGTCTGGAATGCGAAAGCCATTTAATGGTCCACCTTGACCATGGTAATGATCAAAAATTACGGAAACAATGGCATCAGAAACATTGGCAAATTCAAGCTCCAAGGAATAATTAAATGCTCTATTGCCAAAAGCTCTTTTTATTACTGCGCCAGAAATGCTACGGTAGCTCTTAATTGGGTATTCGCCAAAAGAAAAGCTCCTATTAGTAGGCTTAATGTCAATGCGAGAAGTGGCACTAACGCGAGAAGGAAAGTCAGCCATGATTAACGAATGCCAACACGGCGACGAGTGGAAGGAGAATTTTGAAGCCTATCTAAGGCTAGCGAAGCACCACGAGAAGCACCATCACGGGCGGCTGATTTCCTAGTCTCTGCCATTGCCGCCTCTAGCTGCGCTCTATCCACATATTCCACTCCATTGATGGTTGTACTCTGGAAGCTCATAGAAAGCATTGTAGGGGCAGCAGAGGCAGAGCCAGGAGCATTTAGAAGATCACGAGAAGAGCCGCCACGCATTTGCACGGGAATGGAACGCCCGTCAGGAAGAGGAACAATGGCCTCGTTGTATTTGCCTTCGCCTACTAGACCAAGCGTAGGACCAGTGACAGTGCCACCGTTTGCAAAGGCTTGGAAGCCGCCTTTCCACACTGCGCCATTGGCAGCGGATAGCTTGGCGATGCCTCCAATGGCACCACCAACGCTCAAAAGAACAGAGCCAATGCCACCAAGCACATTAGCAGTGCCGCCTTTTTTAATTTGACTGAGGCCAGCAGCAATGCCCATAATGGCCCCTGCTGCAATGCCAATACCCGCTGCTGTTTTGCCAAGCGCTTCTTGCATGTCTTCTCCGTTTTCGCCTGCTTCTTCGGCGGCCTCGCCAGTCTTTTTGGCCATGTCTTTAGCATTGTCGCTAATGTCTTTGAAGCTATCGCTGTAATCCACTGCTGATTCAGAAAGGCTATAAGCACTTGCATCCAAAGCAGACGAAAGGTCTGCAAACACGCCCGTTAAAGAGGCTGTCAATGCTTGACTGCCTTCCTTGAAAACGCTGGAATAGTCAGCAGCATTTATTGCGCTACCAAGAGAAGTAGACATGCCAAACCCTTTAGGCAAAGCAGAGGCAGTGTTTGTAGATTGATTCGTTCCTGCGGCTATACCTTGGATGGCAGTCGTAAGATTCTTAAGCTCTGTAGTGTTTGCATTGGTTGCATTAGTATTATTATTGGTAGCCTCCACGGGATCTTTCGTTGCTTCTTTTGGCGGCTCCTCGGCTTCCTTTTTGGCTTTCGGCAGGAACAGTCCTTCAAGGCTTTCCTTTAGGAATTTCTCCACAGGAGCCATGGCAAAATCAAGGAAGATGGTTAACACTCTATCTTTCAAGCCTTCCTGGAATTGCTTCAAAGCATCAGCCGCATCTTCGCCAGAAATCACTGCTTTCAGGAAGCCTTTGTAATCGCTGGAAGTTTGCGAGACGAAGCCATCAATGAGAGCGCGAGCGTCTTTAATGTTTTTTTCGAGCTTTTCGAGATCAATAATTTTTTTAATTTGTCCCTCTGTAAATAACGGATTCTCTGCGCGAAGTTCTGCTAATCGGCGCTCTTCGCTATTAATAATTGAAAGGAGCTTGACCTCCTTTTCAAGGGCTTTAAGTTTTGTTGTGTAAAGTATCTTTTTATTTAAGTCATCTTGAGCTTTCGCTTGATCCTGGATGGCCTTGGTAACTTCAGGTGTGATTTCTAAGCCTGCTTGTGCCTGTGCCTGCAATTGCCTGTTGACTTCAAGGCCGATGCGCTCTTCTGCTGTTAATTCCGTCCTTCCTTCTCTTAGCGCCTTCAATGAAGCTTCTAACGCTTCATTTTCTCCTATCAACTGCTTTTCTAGGGTTAACAATGGAGCGTAAACAGACTGGTCAAACTGCTGTTGAATTAAAGTTTTTTCATTATCGTATTTTTCTTTGATGTCTTTCAAGTATTGATCTCGCGTTTCTATCGAGTATTTGGCGGCATCGCGCTGATCTTCTAGATACTGCCTTTCATTAATCGCATTGCTTGCTCTAAATTGCTCTTGGCTTTGCAGAATGCTTAATTCTTCACTGGACAACCCCATTGTTAAAGCAATGCGATTTTTGCCAATTTGCGCCATTTGACGCAAGAAATCTTGTTCGTTACGAATGTATTCCTGAAGCTCTTTTCCTTTTTTAGCCTTCTTGCTGCCTCCGCCATCGGCTCCACCACCTCCGCCGCCTGGGAATATTCTTGGTTTTTCGGTTTCGCGACTCGCGGGAATTGCTACTTGAGAAGAGCCAGGTATATACTTTCCAAACATCCCTGAAGTCTGTGCATTAGGGGCCGAGGCGCGACTTGCAACATCCCCTGCGTAGCCAGCGGCTCCAACTAATATGGAAGCAGTATTGCCGGCAAGAATGTTGCGAATGGGAGCAGGTAGACTGTTCCACCAATTACCGATTAAAGCGCTCAGCCCACTAAATGCCGCCGCACCTTGAGACAGGATGTTGTCAAATGCAGTTGCAAATGCGTTGTCAACATTACTTGCACTGGATTCCCCATCGTCTGATACGGAACCAAAAACATCTTCGAAGAATTTTTCAATAAAATTACCAATGGGCTGCAAGTTTTGCTTTAACGTATCAAATGCGCTTTCAATTTCACTTGCTGCAGTTCTAGTATCATCGGCCATGCCATCTACGGCATTCTTAAAATCAGTGGCGAGAATGCCCCCAATGTTCTGTACAAAATTACGGAACGTTTCATTCGTGTCATAAACGCCCTTGGCCAAAAGAACTAAGCCTGCAATGGTCAGCGTAATTGGACCTCCCAGTCCAGCTATTGCAAGTTTCAACGTCGCCATTACACCGCCATAACCTGCGATTGCTGTAGAAGCAGTTGCAATTGCTGGTCCTATGGCCGCGAATGCAGCGCTAATTCCATTGACGGCCAGAATTGTGCCACCAAAAAGCAAAGCAGCAGATCCTAGTGATACAATTAGTTCTCCATATTTTCCAATGAAGCTACCAATAGCTTGTGCTGCCTGAGAGAAAGCTTTGGCCAATGCCACAAGATTTTCTTCGTTATCGGCCACGGCATTTGCAATTATTTCTTGGAATTGTGCTCCCAATGGTTGTAATTCCCTGCCAACTGCTTCTCGCATTCTTGACATGGTGGTGGCAAGACGATCTCCAGCGGCTTGAGAGCTGGCGGCAATTTCAGAGGCAGAAGCTCCGTACTCTGTAGAAAGAGTACGAACAAAGCCCATGAAGTCATTTAGTGTGACTTGCCCTTGCTCCAGCATTTTGTCTAGTTCCTGCGGCGTCTTGCCCATTGACTTGGCAAAAAGCGTAAACGCACCAGGTAGCCTTTCGCCAATTTGCTGCCTCAATTCTTCGGCGCTAACCTTGCCCTTGCTAAATACTTGAGCCGTGGCCCGCAAGGCTCCTTCCATATCAGCTAGTGAGCCGCCGGTTCCTCGAATACCTGCAGCGATGCCAATAAAAGCCTCTTGGGCTAAGTTTATATCACCACCAGCGCCAATAACGGAAGCAGAGAGTTGAGTGAATTGCTTGTTTAATACATCCTGAGGAATAGCCAAATCCCTGCTAGTTTTATCAATAAACGCAAGAGCATTTTGATATTCAGCCACGTCTTTAGTGACGTTTTTGAGGGCAATGCGCTGCTTGTCAATTTCTGCTGTATAACTAGCAGTGGCTCCTAGTACTTGCCCGATATTGTCACTCAACTGACCCAATGCTGCACCAGTGAAGGCGCCGGGCACGCCTCCTGCTAGGCCGCCTGCAATGCCTCCCAGGGCGCTGCCAATGCCACCGCCAAGGCCTCCTCCATAAAGGAAGGCACCACCGGCTGCTCCTGCACGTTGGCCCATGGTAGGACCAAGGCGTTGACGCTTTTGAATCTTGGCAATTCCACGCTCTAATTCAATGGCCTCTTTGTTAATGGCTCGCCATTTATCGCTATCGGGATTAATGCGGCGAGCTTCTTCTTTCAGTCTGGTAAGTCGATTTTCCAGTCGCCCTAATGACAATGGTTCCAAGAAATCGGGACTGCCGATGATGTCAGCTCCTCCACGGATGGGGCTTGCCACGCCAGAAATAGCACCTCGCTCTGCCATGCCAGAGCGAAACTCTGCGATGGCACGCGCCCTGGTATCAGCAGCTCGTAGCAAATCTTGATAAGCCTGTTCATATTCTCTTGCTTGGGCCTTTATGTATTCGGGACTTCCCGCAATATCTATGCTTCCTTGTATTGGGCTTGCTAATGATGGAATAGCGCCTCGCGCCCCCATTCCAGAGCGGAAACTTGCAATAGAATTAGACAGATCTTTATATGCTCTGTCTAGGTCAACAACTGCGCTGCGAGCAGTCCTTAGTCCAGAATTTAACTGGCTTAAGTTGGAAGCCGATTTAATGAACTCGCTAGATCCAGCTTCTGCACTATTGAATTCTTTGGTAACTCTGGCAATTTCTTTTTTTAGCCCATCAATGTTCCTTATAGCAGCGCCTGTTTCGGCGTTAAAACCAAGAATATATTCAGCCATTTGCCTTCACCTCCCTTTCCAGTAGTTTTTCAACGATGTCAGGCAGTTGCTGAATGGCATTGTCAGTAAAAGCACGCGCAGGCATTTTGTTGCCTCCCTTGGAAACATAACCATCATGCACTTCCAAGGCGTAAGCTTTTTCAGAGCCATTTTCATCTGCGCCCGTCCAGACAAAGACGGTTCTATCTTCTCCAATGTTTTCACGCTTTTGGCTGCTCATTAGCCCTCCTAAGTCCACGATGTTCCTTTTAATACCAGCTTCTTCGCCACTTTTGCGAATGGTGATTCCAGGCCATCCCCACTTCACGGCTTGGATTTCCTTTTGGAAATCCTCCTCAGCCCAATTCATTGCCTCTTGAAAAACCCTTCCAAAGGCTCTTTCAAGCTTGACAAGTCGATTGCTAATGTTGTCCTGAACAGGCACAATCGCGCAATGTATTTTGGTTGAGTCTAACTAAGTTCTGGCCCAATTATGCCTACAACGGCAGGCGGAAGCTTTTCATTCTTCATTGCCCACTTCATTGCACTAATCGTAGATTCCTTCAATCCGCTCGTATCTTTCGCTTTTTCAAACGGCAAGAACGATTCTAGGGACACTGTGCTTCGTTTTCCGCCTAATGCACTATGCACTAAGCAAGCTAATTTTGCTACTGCTACGCTATCAGCATTGATAGTCTGCTGCTTTTGCTTCATTAAGTTTTCGCTAACGCTCTTTAAGAACTTAACGGGCACCAAGCCAAAGCGTTCAGCATGGAACAATGGATCGGAAATGCCAAGGTGAATGAGCTGCGTGTAAATTTCAGTCCAATCAGTGGAGCGTTCTAAAGTTTGCTCACAGTTTTGCTCTAGCCCTTGCACCAAGCTTACTTTGGGGCATCTTCGTCCTCCTCGACGGTCTCTTCCCCATTGACTTCTTCATCTGCCATGAATTGCTCAATGGCGGTCAAAATAGTTGCAGGAAGCTTTTGCGTGTCCTCGTCGCTCCAGTCAGAAGTGGAAGTCCATTTCTTACCTTCCATCACTTCCCCGCGATTCCTGAAAAACAAAGTGACAAGCTCTTCAAACTGTTCCCTGTTAGAAGGAGCTAGGTCCATAATGCCATTCACTTCATCGCCAAATTCTTTCAGCAAGTCTTCGCGATCCTCTCCGCCTGCTTGCAACAATTGAAAAGCTTCGTCTTCTTCAATGCCTTTGACTTTGGCAATTTTACGAGCCAAGCGAATCACTTCTAGCGTGAACTTTGCCTTTTTCTTGCCTTGAGCTTCACGACACCACATTTCCTCAGCAAGCCAGCTTTTATAGGAACGCAGGCGGAGCTTTTCGTTTAACTCACAGTATTTAGCACTGCTTAGCAGGAAAAACTCGGAATACTTGCTCATGGTCTTCAATCAAACAGTGGAAGTCTAGCATTGATAATACTGACCGCACCAGGCTTGTCCACTGCCTTGCTAGACAATTGAGCTTTGTACGTCTTGTCTTTCACCATGAAGGTAGCATGAGAGGGACTATGGGGAAGAAAACAGGCTAGTCCTGCTCCAATGTGGTCCTCTTTAATTTGACAATCAAACAACCACACTTTCTCGCAAGTGCTTTTGAGCAGTTTCATTGAATGAGGCGACCAATTTCCAAATCGGGAATGACCACGCGATATTGACCATACACCACGTCAGTTTCTGGCATGAATGAAAAGCGTGCGTCAGGAAATCGTCGGCTGATTCTTTGTGCTGCATCATTCAGTTTATTGGATGATGTGTCATAGTCCACTAAAGCCATTGACCATTCTTTACGCTGTTGAAAAATGCCCACGCCAGGACGAGGATTAAGACGAGGGAATTCTTGAATGGCCACTTCCAAGCCTTGCGCCTTGAACTCAGGAGGCACGCCTTGTCTGCCCACCACATAAATGGCAGGAATGGTAGAGCCATCAGGCAACGTATAGGAACCAATCAAATTGGGACTGGCGCCTAGAAGCGTGGTAATAATGTCTCGCAATTGAGCAATGTTCACAATAAAAAGCCTCCCCGTAAGGGAAGGCTAACAGAAACTATGGCAAAGAAAGTTAGTTGGGAGCAGTTGGGATGATAGTGCCAGTGTTTTCAGCATTCTGGTGGATGCCAATGCGACCACGGCTGGTCAAGTCAAAAGTCACTTCAACAAGGTTATCAGCAGGATAGCTCTCACTGTAGTTCATGACGCAAGCAGCAAATGCCACGCGGTCATAGTAGTAAGTGCTGCCACTCACGCCCAGTTGCTTATTGATCTCCACATACACTTCATGATTCTTGTCGTAGCGTGAAGCAGCAATCACCTGGAAAGCTTCATCAAAGCTATTAGGAATGAAGACAGTGCCATCAACGTCCTTCTGGAAGTAGGAAGTGACGGAAGCGGTGGCCTGAGAAGTGACGATCACGCTATCAGCAAAGCCGCCACCACCAAGCAGGTAGAATTCGGTGTTGCCGTCGTTAAAGGCCACAGAAGCCGTTGTAGCAGCTTGCAGCGTATAGAGCGTAG
>Ga0208542_1000125_pt1 | contig 32353 bp, 50 predicted proteins | sample DEB08_DNA_3_FD_185495 | JGI IMG/M metagenome (GOLD analysis project Ga0208542, IMG submission 185495) | Aqueous microbial communities from the Delaware River and Bay under freshwater to marine salinity gradient to study organic matter... | ecosystem: Environmental > Aquatic > Marine > Coastal ... | reverse complement strand
GACAAGGCACAAGCATCAAGCTTGACCAGGGCGCAAGCATTGGGCGGGACCCGCCCACAAGCGCGCTGCGCGGTTATGTCACATTGACAAGATATTCCTGAACCTTGGACCAGGATTCGGCGACCGGGGAACAAGCATCACGCTCAATAATTTTTAATATATCTTTTCCTTCATAAAGTTTCGGGCTACAAGGACCGAGGGCCTTGGCCAAGATGAAAGTGTTGTTCGGATGTCTGATATGGAAGGCAATTTGGTGTGGTGAGAAGATCAATTTTTTACGCTTTTCTACTTTCAATTCAATTGTAAAAAACTTTCCTTTTTTATTATAACACAATAGATCTGGCACACCTGCAGAGGCCCAACTTTCAAGTCTTGTAAAGGAAATTTCAGTGATATTTTTTTTAACTTCTTGCCAAAATTTTGACTCGTCTTTGGCCATGATTTTACCGTAAGTAGTATGGTTATAATTTCTTTAAAATCTTACCCATTCGAGCTCTTTCAGGCATAACGGTTAAAACAATTCTATGAGATTCTCTCACTCCAATTAATTTATTTTGCATTAACTTTGCACCTGTTATGTCATAGAACTCACCATTAGGTAATACAACTTGAACTCTTGCATCACCACCAACGGGTGACTTAATAAACTTATCTAATATTTGTCTGAATAATCTTCCTGATACCATATCTTTATAGGGTGGGGGCCCAGTATCTGGTACTACATTAAAAGGTTATACCTCGTAAGCCGACCCCCGCCATTTAACATTAACAAAACGGAGTAGTTATGTTGCGTTGACAAATACAATATTTTACGGTATCAGTCAAGTGACTGCGACAGAATGACACAATGGGATTACCAAAACAATTAACACCAAAACAAATTAAATTTGCTCAAGAGCTCGTCTACAATGAAGGTAGAAAGACAGCTACGCAATGCGCAATTGAAGCAAAGTATTCAGAAGATAGAGCTCATGTAACTGCATCAGAGTTACAGAATCCAAAAATGTATCCATTAGTGGTTCAATATATTGGACAACTAAGAGCTGAAATCCAAAAGAAATATGACATTACTTTTGAATCTCATTTAATGCATTTAGGTAAAATGAGAAATGATGCCTTAGATGCAAAAGCATGGACCGCTGCTATCAATGCAGAAGTAGCTAGAGGTAAAGCCGCTGGATTATATGTGGAACAAAAAATTATTAGAACAGGTAAGCTAGATGATTTAACTGAAGAAGAATTAGACAGTAGAATTGCAGAAGTATTAGATCAATACTCACCTATACTTGAAGGTGTTGAAGCTGAAGATTTTAAAGATAAAATAAAAAATACAAAACCGACATCAAACCGAAGACTCCCAAAACATATAGATATTGAATCAAAAGAGATTTCCTCTGATGTTTCTGAACTACCTGCAGTCTCTTCATCTTCGGATTCATAATTTAAATATTTATTTTCTCCAATTTAACTACACAACCTTTTGGGAATACATTTCTATCACTAAAGGATTCTGAGTTTGCATCATAACTTGCAAATGTTTTTACTACTTTAGAATCTTTATAAAATACATATCCATAAGTAACCATCTCTGCAGGTTTCATTTTACTAAATTCCTCTGTATCTGCATGTCCACTATCACCTAATATATCTAACCATACAATACGATAAAAATAATATCTTTTTTTATCAATTACCAATGATTTAAATTTTGACTTTTTTCTTTTGGATTTAGGCATATCAGCTGTATAGCACACTTTTTTCACCATCACAGCATTTCATACTCTGATTTTCCGGATTCCTGTACGACTAGATGAAATTGTCAGATGTTTTTTAAAATTGTCAGAAAAAAAAGTGGCTTGTATCAACAATTGTGGGTTTTGTCAGATCTTTGTCAGATTTTTAAAATGAAATTGTCAGATGTTTTTTAAAATTGTCAGAAAAAAAAGTGGCTTGTATCAACAATTGTGGGTTTTGTCAGATCTTTGTCAGATTTTTAAAATTGTCTATTATTCGCTAATACCAACACTTTTAGACGATTTTTCGGAAATTGTCAGCAAAAATGGGGGTCTGAACTTTTTTTTAAAAAAATTTTTTTTATTTTACTCTCGAAAAAAAGCCTACATTTGCCACAATCCGCATAAACATTGACTTTACGATCTGACAATTTCAAAAAAGATCTGACAAAATGTGTTGCAAATATGTCATACTTTCTTATTCTTGTCACATTCTCGCCTTATTTCTGCCGCAATCTCATTAACCTTCTTATACCATTCAACCTTAAGTTGTCCCCGGTCCTTGATGCTTGCTTCATCGTGCTTGATTTTAATCTTATCAAGTTCCCTGGTCCGTGAGTCAAGACTTCTGTTCATTACATAAACTGCGCTATTTCACGTTTCGTATAGACCGCAAAAGGTTTTTTTCCACCTTCTTTCCAAGTGTCGATAAAATGTTCTCCTGTAGAATTATCTAAATAGATAACCCAATCGCCTATAGTTACATAAACGGATTCTTCTGATCTTTTGTCTATTTTTATATTATTTAAGTTTATTTTCATTTTCTTTCTCTCTTTCGTTATAGTATTGATCTACTCTTCGGAGCCAATCAAATTTGGCCTGTCTAAATTCATTACCTTCAAAAACAAATTCTTGAAATAAATTGTCTTTAGTACAAATCAAATTAACTCCTTTGTTAATATTGGTACCATACACCTCATTGTGGGCCAATGCATATGCGGCAAGTTGAAGCATGTAGTCACCAATCCATTCTCTACGTTTTGGCTTATTACTTTGCTTAAAATCGACAATCGATTCAGCATCATCATATACCCCTACAACGTCCGTAGCGCCCGCATAAAGCCCAGGATAATACAAAGTGACCTCTAGGCCCCAAAATTCATTAAGCCTCTTCTGTAACCCTTGATTCCATATCTGATAAGCCATTTTTTCTGCTTGCTGGCCAACATCCGTTAAATCCACATGAGGTTTATCCAATAGCCATCCTTCTAATACATGGTGCATCACGGTTCCACGAGATGCTGCTTGGTCCTTGATCCGTGTTGCTTCATTCTGACCTACTCGTGCTTGCCACGCGGCTAAAGCGGCTTTCTTCTCTTCAGGTTGTGTTGCAGCTAAGATGGTTGTGACACTCGGTAAAGGTTCCGTTTGACCTTTAATAACATAGCGTCGTTTACCTTCAATTTCCATTCGTTCCGTTGTCGGATAAGTATATAAATTATTCAGTTTCATTAATGTAAACTCCTTTTAGTTATTTCTTTTCTTTCTTCGTAGGCTTTAGAATGTTCAAAAGAATTACTATCACCAAAGTAATGTGTATTACGCTCAAAAGATTTTTGACAATAATAACTATTAAAAAGATAATCACCAAGTCTTATACAATACTTAAGAATACTATTATTAATATTTAAAGTACGATTATAAGAATCAGTATGAATAAAACCAATCTGTTTTAAATAGGAAAGAGCAGAATCAATTTGTGATCGATTTAAATTTAAATAATCAGACTCCATTAAAAATACTTTTGGATGCCTGGTTCTATATAAAAGTTCATTTTTAAATCGTTTAATATTTACATTCCAACCTTTACCAAAATGTACTTTATAAATTAAATAAATCATGACACTTAAAGAATGATGAATCGTATCATCCATATGATCAACACCCCATAACTTGGTAAAAGGATCCACCTTCCATCGATTAGCTAAAGTATCTAATCCTTTAAAAAAATAAGGTAGATGTTTTAATTCAATGACTTTTATTTCTTTTCCTTTGTGAAACGCTTTTATGGTTAGTCCGTCTTTAATCATTTGGGTTCTCCTATCATGTTATGATTATGCATTAATTTATTATTAAGTTCGTATTCACCATTAACTTCTCGCCAATGATAGTTAGGAAACAAAGCTTTAATTTCTTTTTGATTACCATTTGTATATTGAGTCTTAATCGTGTGATATTCCGTTACAATAACAGGTTTATGTTTCTGTATTAATTGATAAGCGCCTTGTAAAACTTCGAGTTCATGACACTCCACATCCACTTTAATTAAAGCAATATTTTGTAATCCTTTTAATTTTTGATCTAAAGTTATTTGTTGAATAGGAAATCCTGCATCCATTTTTATTTGTTGAATTTTTACATTACCACTATTTAATCCTGTCCCCGTATAATCGACTTCACCAACATGAATTTCACCGGATTGATTGGATACAGCTTCTTGGTACGTGATGATGTTATATCGATTATTTAAAATAATATTGGTATTTAAAATTTGATGGATAAATCTTTGCATTTCAAATGCAATGACATAACCATTAGTAAGTTTTGATAAGGGAATACAATGCGTTCCAATATGAGCACCTACTTCTATAATATTAGAATTGGGTTTAATATACTTTTTACATTCATCATAAATTTCATTTTCCCAACCATCGTATTTGATTAAGGATTCAGGAATATAAAGATCTTTTTCTAAATGAATGAATACGCCTTTAGAACATTTAGTTTGTTTAAGATTCATTCAATTCCTTTTCTATTTCTAATAAACGTTTCCACATCCATTTTTCAGATGCATTTTTCGTTTGATTACATTTAACACATACAAAAATAATATTACCTACTTTATAAGTCTGTGAATTGTCATATCGATCAATTGAAAAATTAGTTTCATATCGTTTACGAGGAGCTTTGCCTCCATTTTTTTTCGTATTAATATTGGGTTTACTTCTTAAATAGGTCCAGGGTTGTTCACAGATACGACACAGTCTTCCATCGGATCCGGGATGTTTATCCTTCATAAATTGAATATGTAAAATAAGTTCTTCCCAAAATTCTTGCTTAGTCATTTCAGGAGCATAAGCTTTAGGTTTTTTGTGTTTCATAAATTGAATATGTAAAATAAGTTCTTCCCAAAATTCTTGCTTAGTCATTTCAGGAGCATAAGCTTTAGGTTTTTTGTGTCCTGCAAGCTCATTAAAGGCAACATCTTTTCTAATTTGATTCATGTTGCTTGGTTTAAATTTAGAAGCAATACTTCCTGTAACAAAACCCGTTTCATTAGTAAAATATTCTAAATAATTTAAAGCACTTCTTTCTTTATTATTTTCTTTCCACTCATGAGTAATTCCAACAGAACAAGGTTTACAATAAGAATCATAATAACCATCAGATCTTAACATAAAATTATAGATCGGAAGTATTTCTTTACACCTTAAACAGGTTTTATATTTTGTTGATGACTCGGTTTCCATTGGTTCGCTTTCTATCTTTCCATCTAAGATCTAGTGTTAATACATTATCGTTTTTACCATAACATATTTTTATTAAATGCCCTTGAGCCGTATCGGATACCCAATGCTTTTTATAATCGTTAAGAACTATTGTTTTTCCAGACATATTTTATTTTTTCCAGCTTCGAGTTGTCTAAAATCCCAATACCCTAATAGATCAGATATTTTACTCATATTATATTTTGGATAATCATCAAATACAAAACGTGTACCTGGTATAGATCGGTCCGCAAACCATACAACTTCTCTTATAACATCTTTTGTCATATGTGGGCCATCAAAATGTACAAAGTCAAAAGGTCCTGCATCATAAAACTTATTCATAAAATCAATGTCGGTCATATGAAATAAATCAAAATTCTCATAACCTGCATCAGCCATATCTTTTAATAATTTAAGCCTCATCGATTCTGTATAATCACATTGATAACTTCCCGTATCATCATAATGTTGATAATTTAAATTACCATAAGGATCAATACCAATATGTTTATTGGGTTTTAAATGATCTAATATCACTTTCGATCCGAGTCCTTCTCTTATACCAATTTCACAACTTAAATTATTATTTTTACAAGTTGCTGCCCATTTAGCTAACAATTCGTATTCAGTGCTATCACCTAAAATCATGCTATTCCTTTTATAGTTTTAGTTTTTCTAAAATCTTTTTTATCTCTCATCATTGTGTAAGAATCTTTGCCATCAAAATAATAACCTTCGACTATCCAGGTTTTCTTTTTAGGCTTCTTCTTTTTTTCCTTCTTTAACATTTTTCTCCCTCAGTTTAGATTGAAGATATATTTTTTGTTTCCTTAACATATCAATTTCTTCATGTAATTTTCTAATATGTTCAACAGTCAATACATCTCTTTTAACTGTATCTTTCATTGGATGATTATCTTTTAATTTACCAAGTCTGTCTAAATCTTCTGGGGTCATTGCATCCTCGCAGATTCAACATGATCTAATAAATCATTAATAGATTTTTCAGTAATTTCTATCTCACCTTGATTATCACATTTTTTACAATCTTTTTGTAAATCCGCTTCCCGTGAATTACCAATATATCCATTACCATTACAATCGGGACAAATCATTTTACCACTCATTATTTTCTCCCAAATAAAGTTTCTGGTGTAACATCTAACGGCCGAGATAAAAGGATACCTGTTGTTTCTTCAATGTAGGTTTTCTTTAACTCTTCTTTATCTTTAGCCACCATTAATTTAGAAATTAAATCAACGGCTCTTACTGCTACTTGATTTGAAGTTAGATCGCCTTTAGTCAGATGATCTTTTAGCATTTGTTTATGCGTTCTATTTAGTTTCATATTTGCTCCTTACTTTCGTTGATAGATTATTTATAGCAGATACAAATTTTTCTGCAAACTTTTTTCTAGCTTTTCTTTTTATGTAACCAGGATCAAATCCTGCATTCTCACATAAAATTCTAAATTCTTCACTTTCATTATCTTTCAAAAAATTTAAAGCTTCCTGTCTATCTTTCTGTGAAGTTTCATATTTGGGTGGACCAAAAGCATCTTCAAATGTTTGGCCTAATACTGCTTGCCAAAGCTTAGTTTCTGGATCCTTTGCAGATTCCAGTTCCATTGCAAACATACCATGAGCATAGTAATTAATACCTGCTCTGCTTTGTATTTTAGGCATCGTTATCTACTCCTTTTCTTTTTTACTTTCGTTAATTTACCATTTAATGACTTTGCTTTTTCATTAACTAGTAATGTTATAGTTTGAGATCGACTGATTGTCATTTGTGGCACAATGACGCGCCTAATGTCATCAATCTTATTATAAGTATCTTTGGGTAAAGATACATTTTTGTATTTACTTATGTCTGTCATTAGTATAACCTTTCATTTAATAACATTGTATGTGGGATGTTATAGTAATTTATTCAAGGTGTCAATATGAAATTTTTCTTAACATTATATATTTGTTCAGTAATTGATGGGACTTGTATTGTTCCAATGCAAGAACCTTATCAATATCCTAAAATATTAGACACGCATTACGAGTGTGTGAGAGCTGGACTTTCCGAGTCTTATGAGATATTATTTGCCGAAAAATTTTTTGATAAAGAAATAATTCAACAATATCAATTATATCCAAAGTTTGCTTGTGATAAAGCTATCGCCCCTGGCCACGATACTTAGCCTTGTGCATTCTTTTTTTAGATTTATTGGGTGATTTTGCATGACGTCCAGGACGTTTTTTCCTGGTTTTAGATATAAAATTATTTACTCCGAACGTTTTTGATTTCTTAGCCATATTTCATCTTCTTGAGTTAATTTAATATATCTTATTGACCCATTAATATATTGTTTTGTATCTTCACCACAACTTGTGCATCTATAGTAATCATCTACAATTGCAACTAATATTGTATCTTCACCACAATGTTGACAATGTCCACTAACAGTATCAATACTTTTTAAAAAATTATTAAATTTATTCATACAATATCTTTAAATTTTCCTGTTACGGGTTTATATTTTGTTTTACCCTCAGCTTTAAAAGCATGTAAACAACTCGCTCTTCTATTTTCAGGAACATAGCTGCAATGAATCCATCCCGAGTTAGGTTCACCTGGTGTGTAGAACTCAAGAATTAGCTGATCATATTCTAAATTATTTTTAATCCAATCTGCAACTTCTACATTATCTACACCTGGACATTCAAAATCGGCGGCTTCAGCTTTAGTATGTTGGCTGTTAATAGAACTACCTATTGCTAGACATAATTCAGCGCTACGAAATCCGCTAGTCACAGTAACCCTTCCAAATCTATCTCTAACAGGCTGTAATATATTTTCACAAAGAACTTTTAATTTTTCTATTTGATCTGCAGAGGGATTATTATTTATCCCTTTACGGATTGCTGTATCTGATTTTGTTAATTCTGATAAACTAAAATTTCGGGAAAGGTTCATTGTTATATTTTTTTCTATTATATACCTTTTTTGATTTAACTACACGTTGTTTATACAAAGGTTTTCTAAGTTCTTTTGCATAATTATTTTGACGCGATATATTCATAATTTATACCTCTGTAGATTTGTCTCCACTCACATTCTTCGTATTCGTTATTATAGTCATATTCCTGGAAAGATCCAGCATTGATAAGCATAATTAATGTTCTTTTATCTCTTCAATTCTTTTAATACCAAATTTATCTATATAAACTTTAGCTTTTACTGTAGCACATTTAATGTGCATATTATTACTACCGCCACTTCGTTCAATTTTTCTTTTAGTTTCTAAACATTCAGATAAAGAGTCTTTTGGAGAATGTTCAATCATTTTCTCCCCAATAAACATACAAAGAGCAACAACCATTTCTATCATTAATGTTTTCCATTACCATTTGAAAATTTAATATCTCTTGTAGCATCTTTTAATCTTTCAACATCTTTTTTTAATTTTTCTATTTCTTTTTCATGTTGCTCTAACATTACATTGGTATGTAAATTTTCCTCTAATATCTTTTGTATTTTTTCAATTTGTTTTGCTTGAAATTCTATTAACATAAATTGTTCTTGATCAATGGGTTTTTGTACACTTGCTTCTAATAAATCATTTTCAAATAATTGATTCTTAGTTTCTAATTTATTTAAACGTTCAATAACACCAAATGCAAACCAAGCACCTACAACTATAGCCCCAATTAGGCCAATTAAATTCCTTAGTGGTAAGCCCACATTTGTATTATCGCTTATTTTCATAAGCCTCTTCTATAATTTATTTTTTATAGGATCAACTACCAATTACCATTGGATTTTGTAACTTTATGAGCCAATACTTTTCCTTTATTAGGTCCATGTTTTACAACGTATCCAGACGTACCATTAGCATTGATATCAACTTCACTTCTAGCACTAAATAAAGCTTTTGCTTTAGAAACTAGATTTTGTTGTTTGTTTCTATTTTTAAACAAATGTGTAAATCTATCAATCATTAATCCTCCTTGATTAGGTGAACCTAATATTATAACAGAAATTTTATTTTTTAGTAGTGTTATTTGGTTCTATCTCATAGAACATTTTGTCAGAATCTTCTGTAATCCAATCCGAGCCTTCGACATCCCAGACTGTATTTTGTACTTTATAGTCAGGCCAATCGTTATCAGTAGTGTAGTTATTAACATGCCACAAAATGCGATTATTAGGCTGAGCTGCAAAATTACCGTTATCGAGAGCCAAAATATGTGCACACTTATGTTCTTGAGGTATTTGAGAATGCTCCACATCAAGAATATTAGGTTCAGGATGGGCCCAATCAACAGTGAATAGATAATTTCCTGGATAAAAGTTTTTATCCTTTCCACGAAACTTACCATCTACACCAGCCAAAAAATCAAACACATGAACAGAAGGCCAATAGCTAAAACAGTTCCACAGCTGTAACTCGTCCGGGCGCATATCGGGCACTTGATCTCTAGAAAAATGTTTTTGGAAAAACGCTGAGATAGGCAGACGATAATATACCGCGCCATTCGGTAATAAGATATGAAAGAGGAGCGCACGGCCAGAGATGCTTGCAATGCCGAAAATAACACAGTCTCTTTCACCTCGTTTCTTTTCGTCCATATCGTAGAGATACTCTGTACGAATTTTACAATATATTGGTGGTATATTCGCGTTAAGGTAGGCCATACTTTAATCCTAGGGTTATCCATAAATATCTCCCCAATTCTCACCTGATTCATAATCAACTTTATTTGGGACATCTAGTGTAACAGCATTTTCCATGATTTCAATAATTTTATCTGCATGTTCTTGTGACTCTACAGATAAATCGAGTTCATCATGAATTTGAATATGTGCTACAATACCTTCTTTGTATAAATCAATCATAGCTTTTTTAGTCATATCAGCTGCACTACCTTGAATCAATTTATTTAAAGCTTTGTAAGTATAAGCTCTCTTGATCCCTGGTCCGTGTTCCTGGAGTGCTTGTTCTTGAGGCAAGGCTTTGTGCATACCAAACATATTCGGTTCCCATAAATGAAACCTACATAATCGTCCAAGTAAAGTTCTAATCTTACCTCGTTTCTGCGCTCGATTCGATGCAGCATTCATTAAGTTTTTAACAAAAGGTACTCTTTCATGATACTGTTCAAATAATTCTGCAGCTTTTTCTTTTGTGACACCTAGTTCAGCTTGTAATTTAGTTTTACCCATACCATAGAATAATCCTAAGTTAATGGTTTTAGCTTGAGACCTTGGTATATCCGCCATATCTGCTACTAATTGGTGAAAGTCTGTATTTGTATTTTCATTATAAGCATCAACAACACTATAAACAGATGGAAATTTTTCTAGTGATGCATAATGTACAACCAATCTTGGTTCTTGTTGTGAGTAGTCAAAACATCCCCAGGTACATCCTTCTTCAGGTAAAAACAAAGATCGTATCATAGGTCCAAGATCCTTGTTCCGTGCTGGAAGTTGCTGTAAATTTGGATTGTTATAACTAAATCGTCCAGTCACAGTTCCACCAGCATCAGAACGGATCTGATTTATTTCAGCATGAATTCGTCCTTTATGTTCAAATCTTAAAATTGTATCAATAAAAGTTGTATGTGCCTTGTTAATTTCTCTAGCTTGTGCTATTTTTTTTACCAAAGGATGTTGATGTTCAGAAAGAAAATTTTTAGTAAATGATGGTGCGTCTGATTTTTCAGTTCTTGAATATTCTAAACCAAGTTTGTCAAAAACTTTTGCAATACTTCTTGCCGCCCAAATCTGAGGATCAATACCTGTCTGATTTTTTACTTCTAACAATAAGCTTTCTTCTTTGCTTTGTAATTCTTTTTTTAATGATAGAGCCCGTTCTGCATTTACTCTTACTCCTTTAAATCTCATATCGACTAGACATGGAAATAAATCTGTTTCTAAATTAAAAATAGATTCTATGTCCTGGTGCATAATTTCTTTTTTAAACATTTGCCATAACTCTAATGTCAGTTCAGCATCTTTCTCTGCATAAGATCCAACATGTAATGCAGGGAGCTGCCACATATCTGCTTTTGGATCTAAACCTTTTTCTTTTGCAGCTTCATTTAATGCAGCTTCGTTTTTACCATGACCTAAATAATCCCAAGACAAAGAATTTAATGTGTATGAAAATCTATTCTCATCAATTAAACTTGCTGCAATCATCGTATCTACGATTAAACCATTGATTTTTATACCTAAATTTCGTATCCAACATACGTCATACATGGCATTATGAAAGATTTTTATAGCTGGGCTCGCCATGGTATCTCTAAACCATTCTAAAGTTTTTGCTCTATCCATGTTGGGCCCTGATCCGTGAGCAATGGGAAAATAAAATTTTCGTCCCGGCACAGCAACCGCAATACCGACAACTTCACCATTACCTATAACTGAACCTGAACCTAATTTTCTTAAGTCAGGATCTCTAGTTTCTAAGTCAACCGCAATCTCATCATACGATCTTAAATCTGGATATTCTTCGGGTTCAACCCATTCGGTTTGTGCTACAAATAAAGGTACTCTCATTATTTCTTTTTCTCCTCTTCTTCTTTTTCTTTTTCTTTTTCTTCTGGTTTCTTTTTTCCAAAGATTTCTTCAAAGTTTTTTTTATATAAATCACTAGGTAGTCGACTACGACCATCCCATTGTCTACCTTTTTCTCTTCCCATTATTTTCTACTTTCATTTGTTCAATTTCTAATTCACAATAATGAATTATTTTTTTAAGATCTTCAATTCCATTCTTATCTTTATAACGACAAACATATTTAATAACATTTCCTTGAAAGAAACTCAAGTCGTTGGTCCTTGTAAAAGTATAAGGTTGAATTTTAAAATTTTTATAGTGATTTCCTCCAACTTGCTTGTCCCTTGGAAATGCACTTTCAAATAGATTTTTATCTGTCATAGTTTGCTCCTTTATAGTTATGTGGTAGTTGTTGATTTAACAGGGTTGATGAATATATTTGGGACTCGAAGGCCCCGAACCAACGTCGCTCGTTAGAGCATGAAGCTACCACTCTCCACTGAGACATTCCCTCTATCCCGACCGGTTTAAAATCACAAAGAATAGCCATAACGCTCCTTCTTTGGTTTTAATAAGTACAAACTGTTTTTAGTTCTAGTAATACCAACATACCAAACTCGATGTTCTTCATCTGCTTTTTTAATATTACTTTCAACTGAATCTCTTATTTTTTTAGCATTGTCTAAAACAACAATAACATTTTCACATTCTCCACCTTTAGCTGCGTGAATAGTAGATACTTCTATTCTTGGGTCTTGATTTAATTTTTCTCCATTACCCAACATAGTTCTTATATAATAACATTCGTCCTGGTCTGCTTTTGTAAATACATTGTACCAAAGATCATCTTTTTGATATCCAAAGTCTTTAAGTTTATATAAAGCCTGTGTTTCTTTAAAATTAGGATGCATAGAAACATATTCTGATAATTCTTTTGCATCTGCTGAAGATAAAGCACTACCTTTACAAAGATAACCAAAGTTTAAAATAGCCTTATAAAGCCTAGTATTATAACTCTTTCCAAATCTACTTTTATAATATAAATTATTCTGTCTTAATTGTTTTGATATTTCATCAGATCTATAAGTTGTTCTAGTTAAAATTAACCAATTACCTTTTGTTAAATCAATATGATCCATATTGTATATATGTTGAACTGAACCTTGTATTCCTTTTTTAGGAAAATAATCTTTTTGTTTTCTAACGGTTATTCTTTCTAAGATAATATTTGTAAGCTCTTGAACTGCTGGTGGTATACGATTTGAATAATTTAATATTACTTCTTCTGCAGGTTCATTTAAAAATCTTTCAACATCTGCACCAGCCCAGGCAAAAATAGCTTGGTCATCATCACCAGCTAAATAAATATCTTTTGATTTTTCTTTTAATACATCAAACATTCTCCATTGTATTGGAGATAAATCTTGAGCTTCATCTATAAAAATAACATCAAACTCTTTACATTTTTCTTTTTCATCTACAAATTTTGTAATCATATCATTGAAGTCATATAGATTATCACCTTTGAAATGATTATAGTTTAAATAAACATGACCTAATGTTTCATAGTCTAAGTCATCACTATATTCATTGGTATTAAACTCTTCTTCTGGAGAAATATTTTTGACTCTAGCTTTATTAATAAGTTTAAAATACTCACTATTAAAATTTAAATAACCAGACTCATCACCTGAATCTGTAACTCTTAAATTTAATTCTTTACCGATTTGCTCATAATGTACTGGCTGCATAACATTCTCTTCACTCATACCTAAAGTATGAAATGCAAATGAATGTAAGGTTTGAAAATATGGTAAATCTTTTTTATCTAAGTCAGGATTCTTTTCTAACATTCTTTCTTTAGCTTCATTAGCTGCTTTTCTGGTAAATGCAAAATAACCAATTTTATTTAATGGTGTACCTTTTTTAATATATTCATCTACATAATTTAATAAGGTAGTTGTTTTACCTGTACCTGGAGGACCAAAAATCTTTTTAATCATTAAAAATTTTCTCCTCTAGTATTATTAATTACTCTTTCTTGTGGTTTCTCTCCATCAGATAATAATTCTGGAAACTTATCTAAAGATATCTTAACAACATTTATGGGTTTAAAATATTCATCATTATTATCTTTACCTGGAAATCTTTTTTGATTATTAAAATCTGCTTCAAATAATTTTTTCATCATTTCTCCAGTCACCATTCTGTTTTCTTTCCATTCTTTATTTTTTAAAGTATTAAAAAAACTTGCATATACAAAGTATGCATGACTATCTTCAATTAATACTGCACCTGTTTTAAATGATGCATGAGTCTGTGCTTTAGGTCCATTTAAATAAGTTAATAAATATTCTTCTAATAATTCATCTGGAGTTGTGCCTTTTGGTGGAGGTGTTGTTAATTTAGGTGGAAATAAATTATCGAGTATATCTTGAAATTCATTCTGTTTTATTTTTGGTGGAACTTTATCTGCTGCCGCACCTATGATGGCTCTAATATTATCTAACTCAATAATTTGTTTTATATTTTTTGCTCTAACTTCTTTTGTAGTTTGTCCATCAGCTAACGTTACATTAAATGTATATTGTGGTTCAGGATAAGTTATTTTTTGTAATCCTGATAGTGCTGGAAAAACTTTTTTCTTATCTGATAAATAACCAAAAGCTCTTTTACGACACTCTGCTTTCATACACACAGGTTGTATTGGATCTTCATTACAAGTATGACCTTTGGTTTCTCTAACCCAAGATTTTAATTTCTTTTTAGTTTTATCTTCTGACCAATCTAAAACACCATTTGCATCTTTTTTAAAATATTTACCTGGTGCTGCAATAACCATGTCTTCCCAATTATCTGGGTATTTCTTTTTAGCCATAACCATGTAGTTATATAAAAACCTATCTCTACCATCTGTTAATGGTTCTTTGGTTAATATTTGTAAACACGGTGGACCATCATTAAATTCTTCTCCACCGCCATTTAATAAAGACCTAGTATGTTCTAATGTAAATTCTTCTAATTCATCTGCGCTATATGTATTAGCATCAATAACATCTACAAATTGATCAAATGTAAATGTTGTACCATCTAAATTAAATCCAACTCTTTCTGTTTTTTTGTAATAAGGTAAATTGATATACTGACCCATGTTCCACTTACCTTCTGCATCTTTACCTAACTCAGTTTGTTTAGGATAGATTTCAATGTTGTTTGGAAGTTTTAATGTAAGTAATAATCCTTCTAAAAAATTTCTTATAGCAACTGCTCTTATTTTTTCTTTAACAAATAAATATAAATGTAAACCACCAGATTTAGATTTAACTGGAACTAATGGTAATTTATGTTCTGCAATAATATCTAAATATTTTTTATATGGAAAATTAGAATAACTGTGTTGTTTATCATCAATATCAATAGCACCAAATTGTGCCATACCATTATCATCACATGGTTGAATACCAATAGATTGTCTACCATTTAAATGATCTAAATAGTCTTGTTCCTTAATTGGATGATGTGACCAACCATAAACTGGTTTTGCTTTACCTGTACTTGGATCAATAGATAATTTGGTTAAGTCTGCTTTACCAAACGCTCTTTCTAATCCTTTAAATGCTTCTATAAATCTTTTTTCTTTATTCATTAACTGTCTCTAGTTTATGTGGGCGATTGCTCGCCCACACATTAAATGAACTAAAAGTTTGTAGCTTCAGCTTGTGCCGAACCATTTGATTCGCCATGCTTAACTTTAACATCACCTTTAGATACACTATCAGCAAAAGACTTAGCTTGTTGATACAATGCAGCATCCTGCACTGGACCAATCTTACTAACTTCCCAACCAAACCATGTACCTTTATCATTTGATTGTTGAGTAGTTCTCAACTTATATGTATGACTAAAGAAAGCTGGAGTAAACATTCCGTTCTTCCCTTTCATCTTGATACTAGCCATCATACTATTCCACTTTCTACTAATCTTTAATTGTGTTGACTTCATGGCAATTAAAGCAGTTGAAGGTGTTTTACTATTAACTACTACAAAATGACTAGCTGTTTTTTCAATATAATTACCATTTGGTAATCTATCTTTATAGTCAGTACCTCTTGTAGTTTTAGTCATGATATCACTAGAAGATGGGTGGATAGCAACGGGTGCTCCGGAACCTTCGCCTCTATCTTGCCATTCAATATATTCTAATTTGTAATGACAAGGAATGACTTCAATTCCTTTTTCACCGTCGAACAATTCACCAGTAACAGAGTTATAAATCATTCCAGGTTCTGCACCTTGAACATATTTACCATCTCTTTTATTAACTTCTGGAGATAATTGTCCGAGTATCTTCAGGAATGGTAATGCTAAATCTTCATGAGTTAGATTTTCCACTCCCTGGTTTGCATCAGCTTCAAATATATTGACAGATAATGCACCTGCATTAACTTTTTCAGCTACTGCAGTATTGGTCTTTGGTTCTTGCTTCTTGGTTATTTGTTCTTGTGACATATTTTTTTCTCCTTTATGCACGAGTTATTTTGGTTCTGTTTCCTGCGAACACATTAAATAAATCAGAGGGCATCTCTTTCCCAGCTTCGAGACGCTCTCTGACTAATGCCTTAAGTGTCATAGGTTCAACCTTTAATTTCTGGGTAGGTTGAAATCCTTGACCTTGTGCAAGGACAGCATATTCTGCCGCCTTGTTATCTTCGTTACGACCAAAGGAAACAGTAACCTCATTTTTAATAAGATCACCCAGGCCATTTTCACGAAGCCAGTTAAATGCTTCTTCCTTTTTTGCTACAGGAATTGAAGCACCGTAGACGGGTTTCACTTCAACTGCGGATCCGTCTGCTAATTTCATTGTACTAATATTCATTTCAGTCATCATTGTAGGAATGACTTCACCTGAAAGAGTATCAGCTTGTTGTTTAAGATTTTTTAAGTTCTCTTCAACTTCTTTTATTTTGTCTTCAAGTTTTTGTAACTTGTCAACTTGCTCAGCTAAAGAACTTTTATCTTTATCAGAAGATGATTTTAATTGATTCTGCTCATCTGCTTCAAAATTAATACTGCTCATATTTTTTTATCTCCTTTGTTAGAGTTAGTATTTCTTTCTTATGTGCTTTTAATATTCTAAAAGCTTTAAATTTATTATAATAAAATCCCAGAATAATGTCAAGTCCGAAAATAAATAAATGTATAATACTTAAAATATATTCTTTAAAACTTTCTCTAGGTCTTCTACGAAAAGGATCATATGCTCTTAAGAATAAATAATCTTTTGTTGTGTTGAGTATAAATCTTTCTAGTTCGGACTTTCTTGCTTTCATACGATACAGTTTATTTTGTATCTCCCATTCCTCATCAGCTGTCATCTATATCACCTTTCTCATATAAATTTATTTCAATCGGATAGTATGTATGTTCTTGTCTATCCCATTTCAAGAGGTTATACTTACCACCTGTTATATCTGCGACAATTGAACACGCTACACCTATAATTGCAGGATCACCTGTTAATAATAAATAATCTTTTTCAGTATAATCTTTTAACAATTTTCTTAATTTAAATATTAATGGACCTGGTGACAAAATAATTTGACTAAATTCAGGCAACAATGTGATTAGTTTGCCATACTTTTGTGCACCCATAATATTAAATTTTGGTTTACCTGATCTTGTTCCAGGTAATTCTTGAATAATGTAAACTTTGTTTTCTTCCATATTTTATTTTTACTTTCTGGGTTGACAAGTAAATAGCTTTTATTATATAGAAAGTCAATAGAAAGACAATAAAAAATTATTATGAATTATAAATTTAAAACTAAACCATACGCGCATCAAATAACTGCGTTAGAAAAATCTTGGAATAAGGAAGTATTTGCGTATTTCATGGAAATGGGTACGGGTAAATCAAAAGTACTTATTGATAATATGTCTATGTTATATGACAAAGGCAAAATTAATGGTGCCTTAATTATTGCACCAAAAGGTGTTTACCAAAATTGGTACGACACTGAAATACCTACACATATGGCAAACCATATTGAAAAAGATGTTGTGTTATGGAAAGCTATGATTAATCAAAAACAACAAAAAGAATTAAATAAACTATTTGAATCTACAGAAAAATTCCATGTACTCGTTATGAATGTTGAAGCATTCTCAACTAAAAAAGGTTTAGAGTTTGCAGCTAAATTTATTAATTGCCATAATACTTTAATGGCTATTGATGAGTCTACTACAATTAAAAATCCAGATGCTAAAAGAACTAAAAATATTGTAGCACTAGGTAAGCATACTAAATACAGAAGAATACTTACAGGATCACCTGTAACTAAATCACCATTAGATTTATATAAACAATGTGAGTTCCTTGATCCGTGGTTATTAGAATATAGTTCTTACTATGCATTTAGAAGTAGATATGCAACTATGAAATCTGCAAACTTTGGAGGTCGTTCAGTGCAAATCGTTGTAGGTTATAGAAACCTGGGTGAGTTATCTAAAAAATTAGAACCATTTTCATATCGTTGTTTAAAAGAAGATTGTTTAGATTTACCTGATTATACTTATACCAAACGTGTAATTCAATTAACTCCAGAACAGAAAAAAATATACCAACAAATGAAAGTATTAGCTTTAGCCGAACTGAATGGAAAACAAATGACAACTCAATCAGCTATGGTCCAACTTATGAGACTCCATCAAATTACTTGTGGTCATTTTACTGCTGATGATGGTACAATTAAAACTATCAAGAATGAAAGATTAACTGCATTAATAGATATATTGGATGAAGTAGAAAACAAAGCGGTCATTTGGGCTCATTACAGACATGATATAGACGCTATTGTTAATGCTGTAGAAAATCATTTTGGTAAAAATTCTTATGTTACTTATTATGGTGATACAACAAATGAAGAAAGACAAAATGCAATTAAACAAATTCAAGATCCCAATAGTCCTGTTAGATTTATAATTGGTACACCACAAACGGGCGGATATGGTATCACATTAACAGGTGCTAATACAATGATTTATTATGCGAATGGTTATGATTATGAAAAAAGAATACAATCAGAAGCTAGAATTAACCGTGCAGGTCAAACTAGAAAAATGACTTATATAGATATTATTGCAGAAGATACTGTAGATGAAAAAATTGTAAAAGCGTTAAGAAGTAAAATGAACATCGCCAGTAAAATCACTGGCGATGATCTCAAAGATTGGATTTAAGGTATTTAATTATAAGTTATGAAGGAGCGGGAAATAAATTCCCACTCCTCTTCGTTGTAAGGTAACATTATTTTATTTTGATTTCTTGAGCTTTAACTTCTTCCGGTTCATTAACTCCTAATTTAACAGTTAATACACCATCTTCCATTGTAGCATCATCTACAACAACATCATTTCTCAATGAAAATTGTTTAAAGAATTTTCTCGCTGCAAGACCTTTTTCAATGTATTCTTTTTCTTTGTCATCTACTTGACCAGAAATAGTTAATACACCGTCTTTGTATTCAACTTTAACATTCTTCTTATTGAAGCCTGCTAAACCTAATTCAATACCATATTCACCTTTTCCATATTTTACTACATTGTAAAAAGGAAATGATTGAACTTTAGATAAACTATCAAAGATAGAATCAAAAGAATCACCGAACATTGTATTGGAATTATTCCAAAGATCTTTTTGGAATTTATTTATTAAATCTAAACCTGTCATATAAACCTCCTTGTTAATAATTAAGCAAAGTTTAGTGGCCAGCCAAATTGCTGCACCTGCAGTATATATAGGGGGTACTTAGGGTCGTGTCAAGGTCGTTTCGTGCGTCTACGAGCTTCTATGGAAGACTTTTTAGAGGTCAACTAGGCCAGTTTCGCGATTTAAGTACTTATATTCAATTTTAGAGGTATTAAAATCATTCTGTATTTTTTTACAAATTTGTTCATGATCAAACTCACCACAACTATAAACATCAAACTGCATCAATGCAGGTTTAACTTCATCCCATACATGCATAGCAATATGTGATGTTTCAATAATAGCTACAGCAGTAATTCCTCTATTACCGGGCATAGTACAGTACTTAACATATGGGCCCATGAATACTTTCATATTTATTTCTAAAATAAAATTATATAACCAACTCTTTAAATAATTTTCATCTACAGGAGGGTTTTTTATTTCTGCTCTGACAATAAGATGCTTATGCACCAATAGACTGTTTTCCATATGTATTCCTTTTTAATATATACCGAAATATTTTCCGGCTATAGCACCAAGTGCTGCAACAATCAATCCTAAGATATAATCTATTTTTTTAGATGTTTTATCTATATCTTCATGCATATGTTTTAAATGATTGTTTTTAATTGTATATATGTCTTTCTTTAAACCCTTAATATGACCATATAAGTAAATTAAATGTTCTCCAGTTGTTTTAGGTTCTTTAGCCATGTAAAGCTCCACCTCTTTCTGCAGAAGAACCATAACCGCCGTGACCAGAAAAACCTCCACCTCCACTGCCTGTATTATTACCTCCACCAGTTTTTGCTCTATCTCTGTTGGCCGCTGCTTGAGCTGCCGCTGCTGCTTGAGCTGCCGCTTCTCTAACTGCTTCTCTATTAGCAGCTTCTTGTGCTATAGCTGATTGTCTAGCAACCTCTTGAACCCTAGCCTCTTCAGCTCTATCATAAGCAATATTTCCTAAAATTCCTAAAGCAGGATTAAATAATCCTAATATACTTCCTGGATTTATTCGACTTACAGCTGCATCAAATACATCGGACACTACACCTGGTATATCTCCTAGCGAAGTTATTCCTGCATTATTGGTAGTATCAATATTACCACTAAAAGCTTCATCACCACCACCTTGAAATTGAAGGACATTTAATGGTTGGTTAGACTCTATTGTTTTATTTTCAACTGTAGTGGTAGGGATTAAAGTTTCGGTATTAGCTACACCTGATACAGGTGGAATTGACGTAGGTTTAACTAAACTACCTAAACCACCTAGACGAGTAGGTTTTGTAAAACCGTAATCTACATAACTTTGAAATAGTTCATCAAATGTCATAATTATCCTCTAGGAAATAGTATACTAAATCTTGGATCTTGTGAAATATTAAATCTTTGTCCAAATGTTGTTGGTTGTGAAACTGCTTGTTGACTTACAGGTTCACCTGTAATTCCTGTAGGTAAATTAACCCTTGTTTCTTGGCCCGGGGCTACTGTTACAGGAGCTCTTAAATCTCTGGTTCTAATGGTAGCTGGTGTTAAAATATTTTCTAAATACTCATCTAATTCATCTATTCCTCTTCTTAAACTAAACTCATTTACAGAATCTTTAATATCGTCATATAAATCCATAACAGTTTCAACTTCTCTTTCAATTCTTGATGCAGCTAATGGATCTTCAATTCTTAATCTCTCAACTAAAGATGTAAATGCATCTCTACTAAAGTTAGGTGCTTTGAATTGACCGTCAGTTATATTTCTGATATCTGATTTAGTTAAACGACCTTCAAATTTTTCTACAACTTTATCTTCAGATATACCCATATTTTTTGCATCTTGAATTACGTTATATAAACTTTGTTGACTTTTAAAATTATCCATTACTGCTTCTCTAAATGCACCTATTTTTTCTTCAGGTGATGTTCTTGCACTATAAGCTCTTGAGTTAAACTCTCTATTAATTTCTCTTCTATCTTTATTATAAGAAGTAATAATAAATGGCATACTTGCTAATGGCTTAGCTTCTTCAATTCTAACTCCAGATAATAATGCAGCAACTTCAGCTTTTGTATCTCTTGATGTACCATAATCTGTAAATGTTCCTGTTGCACCATCCCATATTCTTTGAGCTGATGTAAATGCACCAGGAGCTAAACCACCAAAAATATGATCTATACTTTTTGCAATTTTAACACTTGTTGGGTCTTGTCTGTAATAAACATTTTTACCTGTTCTTGTAACCCCAGCTCTTCCAATAGGAACAACATCAGTTAATCTTTCAGTACCAATAGATTCAGTTACAAATGGTGTAATAAATTCTGCAATTGCACCTTTTCTTTTACCATCACCACCAACAACACCACTAAATAATGCATCCATAACAATATCATTTGCAGAAGCTTGATTTAATCTACCATCTGAATATGCACCTAAAATTGCATTCACCGGTGCAACTAATGCATCATATGGATTTGAATAAGAAAAATTATAATATTTAAATTTACCATCTGCATCAGGAGCAGTTAAAGGAATTAGTGTAGAGTTCTTTTGAAAACTTGGAGCAAATGACCTTTGAAAAGAATTCATCGTTTCATCATCAACACCTGTTACATATTGTGCAGTTTGTTTTGTAACCGTTCCTATACCACCTAATACCGTTGACACACCTACTAATCTTCTTGCACCCATTTGTCTAATAAATGGATTTGTACTTGTAAGTTCTCTTGCACCTAAAGAAATAATATTAGATGTTGTTCTTAAAATTTCAGCTGGAAAAGCGATGAAATTACCAAGTGGTAAGTTTCTAATATTTTTAATTATATTTGGTACTTTACTATAGGTCGGTATTGTGTTGGTAGTTAAGTAAGCGGATATATCTTTTAATGCTTCCTCAGGAGTTTTCTTCATTCCTGTTAACACATTATTTTCAATAAATTCTTCTTGAGCAATTGTTCTATACCAATCTTTAACATCATTCATAAACTTTGTTTCAAGCTTAGTTCTATTAGCTCCTTTAGGCATGTTTCTAAATACAGCTGGATCAATACCAAAAGCGGTTCTTAATGAATCTTGATAAAAATTATCTGCATAAATTTTCCAAATGTTATCTGATCCTTGATAGATATCAGTTAACTTTCTCATAATTTTAGATTCCATAGCTCTATCAAAACTTAATCTTCCAGTTTGAGCTTTATCTAAAACTTTTTTAATTTCTTGAACCTGAATGTTTTGGTCAATCACACCTCTATTTACCAGGTCTTCAATACGAGCTAATTTTTCTGTATTTGTTTTAGCTCCATTAAAAATATCATCAGCAACGATTTTAAATCCATCTTTAAATCTAACCTTACCTCCAATCAATCCACTTGCTAATGGAAAGAAAGATGCAGTTGTAAAGTTTCTTATTTGAGTCATTGGAGATAGAATTGTTTTAGCAATTTGAGCTCCACCTTTTAATTGCATGATACCTCTATAAAAAGGTAAATTATATAAACTTCCTGATAATTCTTCTGCACCAATAATGGCAGATGCAATTTCTTTATTCGTTACATAGCCTTTATTAAATAATTCACTGGTGCTGATTGCATCAGGTATATCTCCTTTAGGAGATACAATGGGTTGTAGTTTAGAAGTATCTTTACCTCTTATACCTGCAGTTTCTGCTTTAAATATCCAACCATTATCTAGTCCATGTTTTAACATGGTATCATAGACTCTTCTTCCATACATTTGTTCTGCTTGATTGATAACTGTATCTAATGCAGCATTTTTAAAATCAGATGATACAACTTCAACTTGTTTCTTACCTACTTTAATATATGCATCTTTTTGTTTAGAAAATAAATCTCTAATTCTATCATCAAATGTTTCACCTGCTTTTAAATCAACACCTGTTCTATCTGCTACTCTTTTAAATATTGTTTCAGGTCTAGCATTAGAATTGATAACTAATTTCTTTAAACTTAACATTTCAGATTTAGCGGATTTTTCTAATTGATCTTTGAAAGCTTTTGAATTTACATTTTTAGTTCCAGCTAATTTTGCAACTTCTTCAAATTGATCTATATTTCTAACAATACCTTTTTTCTTATTACCTAATATTCTATCCTTAAAGAAATCAACTGCTTTAGTTTCTCGTGTTGGATCAAATTTAAATAATCTATTTTTAAATGCAGCAAGTCTTTGTTTAGAATAAGAATCAAAATCGGTAACAGCAGCATTTTTTAAATCTAAATCAGATATAAAGTTTTTATATCTTGAGGTGCTTCTTTCTAATATATCGTGTAATGCTTTTACTTCAGGATGAAGTTCTTTATTAATATCTTTTAATATATTCTTATAATCTTCTGATCCTTTTTTAGTTTTTAAAAAGTTTGTAATTTTTGTATTTTCATAATCAATTAATAAATTAGATTCACCTTTATCAAATAATTTAAATTTATAATTTTTAATTAAGTCTTCTTGTTTCTGAAGAATGTTATTAGATAATCTTTCAACCGTTCCTTTTTCTGCAGCAATTTTATTTAATGCAGTTGTTTGAATTTGTTTCATTTCTTTTGGTAATGCACCTGCAGTCGTAAATTGATCTTGAAGTAATCGTATTTTGTTTAATACCGTATTTACAAAACCACCTTCAGATGGAATAAATCTCCATTCTTTATTGTCAGGTAATCCTGTTTTTGCAATACCTTTATCCACTAAAGCTCCAGTTTTAATAACCGCTTGTTGTAATGCACTTTTTTCACCTTTACCTACAATTGCATTTAAAGCTGCACCCAATGGTTTATCAATAACTTGTAATGCTTTACCACCTACATAACCCACAGCCTTAGACGCTGGCATTAACCCATATTTAACACCTAATGATCCTGCAACGGGAAGTAATGGTATACCACCACCAATAATAGTTCCTTCTGCTCCAAACTTTAATTTAGATTTTAAAGTTTCTAATGCTCTTTCTCTGCCATCTAATCCTTCAAGAGAAGTTTTTTCTACTAAACCTAAATCTTCAGATAGTGTCGATATGGATCCTGGTGTGGAGACAGCTAAATCGGTAATACCTCCAATACTACCAAAATACCCAGCTCGTTTTGCAAGCTCAGCACTTTTACCTGCAGCAGTTGGAATAGAACCTAATCTTGTCATGGTACTTAAGCCTTTAAGCTTACTCATACCACTAGCTAATTTTAATGCAGCTCCACCGGGTACACCAAATTGAACTAGAACAGAGGTAATGTCTCCAACAGATGTTGTAGTTTCTGGTGTAATTTTATCAAATACTTTTTCAATAGTTTCTAAAGCATTGGTGTCAAAAAGTAAATCAATTGGCATTGCGCCAAGTTGTAATAAACCTTCAGCAGCTTGACCTAATCCTTTACCTGTTCCTCTTACAACATCAATAAAGTATTCACCTAAAGGTACATCACCACCTCTAGGTTCTACTACACCTTCGTCTCTTAGATATTCGTCGAAACCTTTAAAGCCTTCAAAAGCCACTGAACCTCCTATCCTCTAGTTGGAGGTATTACTAAATTAACTCCATATTTTGCGTTGAAGCTATTTACATCATCTTGAGTTCTGATGTATGCAAATTGTTGTAAAGCTTCTTCACTATTCGCTAATAGATTAACCACATCATCAGTTATTTCTTGAGGTAATCTATCTCTTAATTCATTATAACTTAATCTTTGTACACCTTCAGTTACGGTTTGAGAACCACTTCCTTCTCCAATTTTATCTACAGCCATTCCAACAGTATTATCACTTGTTTCCATATCAGTATCTTCATCAGAAGCTTCTCCACCCACAGCTTTCATAACTCTTCCACCATTTTTTAAACCTACTTCAGATTTAAATGTTGTTCCATAGAATTTTTCAAACTCTGGAAGATTAGTAAAGAATTGTAATTCACTTTTGTGTTTTTCAAGTTCCTGCTGTAATGCTTTTTTAGTTCTCTCATTAGTTTTTGGATCAGCAAGTTCTTTTGTTTTTCTAATAATTTTACTTCTTAGATCAAAAATCTTTTCACCACCTTTTGTTAAAATTTCTTCTCTACCTTGTGCATCACTAGTTTTACTTGCAATTAAATCTTGGAATATTTGATCTTCAGATTTATTTTCATATCCTGGTCTACCAACCAATGATTTAGCTTGTGATTTTAAATTTCTAATATAATCAGTATCTTGACCATATCGTGTTTGATATTTTTCTTTTTCTTTAGCAGCTTTGTATGCAGCAAGAGTAATTGCTTTGTCTTCCTCTCTTCGTTTTCTAGCGATTGGTAATGAAAGCTCTCTAGCTTTATCTAATTTTTCTGAAATACCACCTGGTTCTTTAACTGCACCCGCAATAATTAATGCAAGTTCACCTTTTGAATAATTCTCATCTTTTAATAATTTTCTTAAAAAATCTGCTTCTTCTTTGACTGTTGATTCAATGTCAGAAACTTTATAAGTAGAATCATCTTTAGTACCTGTGTCTATAGTTCCATTACCTGTCTTTTTTTCTAAAGCAGCTTTTTCTGCAGCTGCAATAGCAGCTTCATTTGCTTCTATATTTTGTTTCTCTGTTTCAAAAGTACCTGTATCTACAGACATTCCAGTATCAGTTCCTATTGCTGTTATAGGCTGTACGTTAGCCATGATCCCTGCTTCACGACTAGGAATACCAGGATCCATAAAACCAAAACCAGTATTAGTTGAAAAGAAATTTTGAAATGGTGATTGATAATTAGGATCCGTGAACCGTGGTCCAAGAAGTTGACTAAACATACCTGGTTGGTTTCTTATATTTTGAATTCTTTGTGCTTCAGCTTGTCTAAATGCATCTATCTCTGATTGATCAGGTTGTCTTGATAAACCAAAAGTTGGAAAACCATTTGCAGCATTAACTCTAGGTTCAACATGAGACATGATTCCTGTACCTGTGGTGGAGCCACCTCTTTTAAACATAGGTCTTTTAAAAACGTTGTATGCCATTTTTATCTCCCAAATAAACTACCCAATCCATAAATTGTAGCTGCTCCAGATATAGCTTGACTTAATGGTCCTGCTGTTGCACCTCCAGGAGTCGTCGTTACAGTTGAGTAGGGTTGTGGTTGTCCTGATAACATACCTTGAATCGCAGAACCTAAGAAAGCTAATCTTTCTCTTGGTTCATAAGCAGCCATTTGTGCAGCTTGTGCTTGTGCATCTAGTATTGCTTGTTGGTAAGCTAAGTTTGAAGTTCCTGCAGCACCTAGTTGTTGTATTTGTGATTGTGCTAAGCTTGGTTGTAATGAAGCTAACCCTGCTTGTTGCGCTTGCGCTTGAGCTGCGGCAGCTTGCGCTTGTTGAAAGCCTTGTTGTCTTAATTGTGCTTCTAATAAAGCTCTGTCTTGTAACGACTGTGCAGTAAATTCTGCTCTTTGAACACCTTCTCTTCCTCCACCAAAAGCTCCAGCTGCTATAGCTTGCGCTGGAAGTTGTTGTTGTGCAATTTGTCTTTGTCTATCAAACTCTGCTAAAGATGTAGAAATAACATCTTGTTGATAAGGAGACATGAAAGCTTGATAAGCAGTTGGTCCTGAATATGCAGCAGCTTGTTGTAAGAAAGGTTGATAACCTGCAACACCTGTTCCCGCACCAGCACCTGTAACAGCACCAGTTTTTGGATCAAAAGTTAATGTACCAAGTCCAGCTTGTGTCGCTGCTTGTTGTTGTGCAGCTTGTGTTAAAACATTTTGTCCTGCAACAGTGGGTGCAAATTTACTAGTATCAATTGGTTGAGCAGATAGTTTTGCTGATAGATCTACAAATCGTTCACCTGCTTTTTCTAAATAGGGTGCCGCTCTTGCTATTGTTGTTTGTGTTGCCATTATACTACTTTACCTTCTAGTTGTTTCATGAGTGCATACATTTTTTGTGCACCTTTATTTACACTTCCCCCACCTGCAGCTCTTACTGCATCAGCGGTAAATACAAATTCATTATTAGATAACATTGCAGGTATATCATCTGCCTTTTCTTTTATACCAATTGGAGGAACAAATCCACCACTTTGTCTATAATCTAGTTCCTTGGTCCCTGCTTCATTCTGCCTGATGGGTACTTCAGAACCCATGGCATAACCTTCTCTAGTATTAATAATACCACCTTTAGCTTTTTTTTGTGGTTTCGTAAGTTGTTCTATTATAGATTCACTTAAACCTGTTATGGATGATATGGTACTAAAATCCATTCCCATTCCAATCATTTGTTCCGCTTGTTTTATTTTTTTAGGATCCATCATCCCCATTTCTGAAGAACCTTTTTTTGAAGTACCTTCACTAAAACCAACTCGTCCACCATTAGCTTTTTTTTCTAATTTAATACTTGGTATACCAGACTCTGTCATTTCTTCTTTTAATTCTCTTAGTAAATATTCAAATGATTCTGGTTGAAGTATGTCTTTTGCTTTCATTAAAGTGTCTAATCTTCTTTTAAAAACAAATTCTTTTGGTTTAGGCATAGGTAGTATTCTTTTTCTTACCTCCGATTCACCTAAAGGTTTACCTTCCATATCCATTAAAATTTGATCTTCTTCTGGCATTTCACTAAAAGCTCTCATCGCTTCTGCTTTAGTAATTGGATTACCTTCTGGATCTCTGTAAATAACTCCTGAATCATCATCTGTGTAAGAAATAAATTCTTCTGGAACACTTCCGTCCTGTTTCATTTTTCTAAGTGAAAGTAAACCCCCTTCAGCTTCTTGAGCTCTAATTCCAAAAGCTTCATAAGGTAATATTTTTTTATAGTAATCATCGTATCTTGCTCTATCTGCTTCATACATTTCTTCTGTGTAATCATCTGCTTCTTCAACAAGCTCTGCTTCTTCAGCTAACTTTTTAGCTTCCATATAACTTGCAGCTCCTGCAATCGTTGCACCAACAGCAAGTTTATCAATAGAACCATCTTTGGTTGTGTAAATATCTTTTAATGCTTTACCACCTAATTCTTTTATGGCTGCAGTTCTTTCACCTAATGTTGCACTAGGCTCAACGACTTTTTTAAACAAATTACCATAACCAGTTTTTTGATCTTGTCCGTATATATTTTCTATAACCTTATCTGCATCAAGTTTTATCTGAGCTAATTTTGGATCAGCTTGAGCAGTTTTAAATGCTTCAATACTATCAAAAGTATCTAGATCTTGTAGTCTAGCTGTTCTTGCAGCATCTGTTTGAATAGCTTTACCAATTTCTTGTGACTTTAAAAACTCTTCTCTACCCGGTCCACCGAACATTTCATATTGACCTAATTTTAATCCAGTTTGTGTTCCAATAGGAGAAGTACCTAAACTTCTAATACCGGACATAATTCCTCCAGAAAAATCTGCTCCTGCAAATGGATTAAAACCTCTTTGAAATCCTGCACCACCTATTCCTCTTGCAAGTTGTCCACCACCATAAGTAAATAAACCTGATTTTAATGCTCTACCAAAACTACCTGTTTGATCATAACTACCAAGTGCAGCCATACCTCCTGCAAGGAGTGGGTTAAACGGTGCTACAAACGGAGCTGCTTTAACAGCTATATCTGCTACTTCATTTGGAATAATTTTTCTAGCAGTTTTACCAATACCTGAAACTGCTTTTTTAACTGATTTAACAACTCCACCCATTATTTAATCCAACTCTTTTTTGTTAATCTTGTAGATTTTCTATATATCTTATTATCCTCAGATATTCGTAACCAATTGATAGGATAACCAATTCCAAATTTTTTAGTGAAATAATCTTTTGTCCAATCCATAACTTTTTTTAAATTTTTAACACATACTGTATCAAAGTGCCATAATTTATCACCACTTTTCCAATCGCTAGAATTTAACATTCCAGTTTTTATATAGTATTTTTCAGCTTTTTCATCTAAAAAAGCCCAGTTTGTAAAAGCAATCACTTCACCCTCTTCAGTATGAATTTTGTATTGTTTTAATTTAAAGGACGGCAGTATATGATGATAAATTTCTTCAGGAGTATTTTTATCATATCTACTGAATTTTTGATACAAGCTAATAACCTCTTGCATGTCCGCAGGGATTTCCTGATTATTCATTAAATTACTTGATTTTATGTAGTTAGTCAATCTATTTAGAGAATTCTAAATCATCCATTAATCGACCACAAAATTTATACTCACCTACATGGGTAATATATTCATTTACTAAAATATGACATTTACCCCCTATTTCTGTCCATCTTTTACAGAAGCCAAAATCCTCACCATAGTATCGTTTAGTTTCAGGTTCATGATAAGTATCAAAAAAGTTATACAAATACTTTTCTTCTCTCTCTTCACCATTTATAATAGTGGGTTGATTTATCTTTAAATCAGGTAATTCTTTCATCATCTTTTCAAATACCTGTTTTTTAATTAACATACATCCAGTAGGAGCATGGGTTACTTCGGCTACACCGTTTTTAACAGTAATTTCTTTATCATTTTCTATCTTAACCGGCCAGGTATATCCATGTAAAGCCATGGTTAAACCATCTTCTATTTTATTCTTTTTAATTCTATTTGCTATTTTATTCCAATTTAATGTTTTTAAAGGATAAGGTGTTGCGATAACATCTTTATCGGCTTCTATCATTTTTTTAATAGTTTGAAATGTAAATTCAATATCCGAATCAATAAATAAAAAATATTTATAATCTGTTTTTTCACACTCAACTAAATAATTAGCTACACTTAAATTTCTACCTTGTGTAACAAGTGATGATTTTAGTAATGAAAAAGAAACTAAGATATTATTTCTTAAACACTCTTGTTGAAATTGTAACAAAGATCTAGTGTAATGAATAGAACACTGATCGTGTACAGGCGTTGCAACATAAATACTGATTGTATTTTTTTTATCTTTTAAAGCTTCTTCTAAATTTATCGTCGTAACTTCTTTATTCTCTGAATTTATCCAGATCGGTTTACTTGGATCTTGCATCTAATGCTCCTTTCAAAAATCTTGTCCAGGCTGCGCCTTGTTTATTCCAATTATAATATTGATTTGTATAATCTATTTGCATTTGTAAATGTTTTTTAACTCCTTCCGAAGTTAATTTTTCTGCCACTGCTTCAATTGCAAAAGCAAAATTTTTAGCTAAATTTAAATAGTTTTCTTGATAAGGAATATAAGAACTAAATTCTGCACAGGTTTCATATAAAGCTCCGTGGTTCGTGGTAATTAAATAAAGACCCGCGGCCATCGCTTCAAGGGCCGAGATACAAAAGGTTTCTTCCCAAATATTAGGATAAGCAAATATATCATACTCATGTAAATGTTCTTTTATATATTCATTGGGTTTATAACCAATGTAGTTTACATTTTTTAATTGTCTGGCTTGATCATAAAGTCCTTGATACTGTGCATCATTTTGATCTTTAAAAGATTGTCCGTAAACTTCACAAGAAGAATAAACATCCAATTCTATGTTAGGATTTTTAATATATTGCATTGTAGCTAACATTACATTGAGTCCTCTCCAAGGGGTGGGATGAAATATAAGTTTAATCTTATCTTTCTTTTTACTTAAATCTTTAGGTTTAATATTATCAACACCATTTTTTATTACTAAACATTTTTCTGTAGGGATGTGAAATAAGTATCTAAATTTTTCAAAATTCCAATGGGAATTAAATACATACCAATCATATTTATGATGATTAGATTTATCTTCAAACCAAGGTGCGAGATTGGGTTGATCATATGAATTCTTCTGCCAAAGAATATTCATCTTTGTTGGATGTAACGGAATTTTTTCCGGTACAGATGTTGTAATTTGTACTTGATCCAATAACTTAGGATCAACATATTTTTTTAAATATTCAAATTGAAGCTCTGTCCCGCCTCTAGGATTTTGGTTCTTCATTTTTTTGATTCATTACTTTCTGTAAAACATTAAGACCTTTAGGTGAAACTTGTACTTGAACATCTTGAGCAATATCATTTGCCGTTGTTAAAGTATTCGGGTCAGCTATGTCTGCGTCTCTTTCTGCCTCATCTTTATATATTTTATTGGTTTTAGTATTTCTAATAATCACTGTAGTTGTACAATGAATTTTTGGTAAATCATCGTGTGCCATTATCCGTTCTGGTCCTCTCTACTTATTTCTAAAATTGATAGTGCTGCACTTATACCAGATGTATCAGAAGTTTCAAGGGCTATAGAATCATTATCTTCTAAAATTAAAGGTCCCTTAGCAACATTACAAATGGTCGGTCCAGTAATACTTGCATGAGCAACAATATAACTGGTTGTAGCTGAATTATCAGTAATATGAACTTTAAATGTTTTTGACCCACCAGAATTTGTAACTTGTACATTTTGTATAATTGCATTGGCATTACTTGGACAAGTATATGTTGTTACAGCTGTCGTAACCGTTGGATCATAGAATGCGTTTTTATAAAAATTAGCCATTTGTAGTATCGTACCATTTTATTGAACCCACAACATCATCACCATTTGATGCACCTTTAGCACATAAAGTTAGTGTGTCAGATGCACCTGCTATTGTTTGTCCAAGTTGATATTCAAAATTAAAACCATCTCCAAAGTTTTCAATAGAAACCCCTTTACCAGATAAATAAGTTCTATTTATAATAGTCCCACCTGTAATAGTTGTAGTACCAGTTAAATCATATTCTACATTATCAGAATAACTTGTATATGAAAACGCTGTTGATGGAGTTGCATTTTGTCTTAATTGTAGTTCAAAATCAGAGTTAGATACAGCAGAAGC
>Ga0208542_1000120_pt1 | contig 32527 bp, 52 predicted proteins | sample DEB08_DNA_3_FD_185495 | JGI IMG/M metagenome (GOLD analysis project Ga0208542, IMG submission 185495) | Aqueous microbial communities from the Delaware River and Bay under freshwater to marine salinity gradient to study organic matter... | ecosystem: Environmental > Aquatic > Marine > Coastal ... | reverse complement strand
AGCTGGCAGCACTAACGCCACCATCGTTGGCACCCGCAGCTGGAGCCTGACCACCACCAAGGAAACCTTGGATGTCACCGATCATGGCGACACCTTCCGTTCCTTTGTTGGCAGCCTGATCTCCGGTTCTGGCACCGTTGAGCTGGTCTACGACCCCGACGCAACTGGCCAAGCTGGCTTCCTGGAGGATGTGCTGACTGCTGCTGATCCGGCAGACGCCACCTTTGAGCTGTTCACCACCGGCTCTACTTCTGGCTCTGATTCGGTCAGCTTTGCTGGCATCATCACCGACATGGAAATCAGCTCCACTGTTGGCGAACTCGTCGTTGTCAGCTGCAACTTCATCACCAGCGGCGCCATCACCGGCAACCTTGAGTGATAAGGGGTATATTTGGGGCGGTTTACTCGCCCCTTTAAGTGCCCGTGGCTAAACGTCTTGTCGATGAACTGGTCGAGGCATTTGACCTAAACCAGCGTCGCAAGTTTGTTTTGAAGCATCCCAGCGGTAAATCCTGGGATCTGTATTTCAAGCCGATCACCCGCGCTGACCGTAAAAAGGCTCAGTCATTGGCTGGCACTGATGATGCGCTGGACATCAGCACTCAGATGCTGTGCCAAATGGCTGAGCTGGAAGATGGCTCTAAGCCTTTCGCGGCTGCAGATACAGCCAAGCTTCAGCGCATGTTGCCTGAGTCGGTCCTGAACGAGCTTGAGCTGTTCCTGTTCGGCTTGGGCGATGCTGAGTCGCTTGAGGAAGCAAAAAACGGCTAAGGGAAGACTCTTGGCTCTTCTTTGAGTTCTTCCTAGCAACTGAACTGGGCAAAACCGTCAGCGAGTTACGCGGCAACCTGACGGAGGCTGAGTTTGTCATGTTCGCGGCTTATTACGAAGTGAAGAGCGAACGCGAAAAAGCAGAGATGGCGAAGGCGCGGGTAAGGAGTCGATAAAACGTCGGTAGACTGAATCAAAGGATTAGGTCGGGCCGTGGCTGTTGCCGTTGTTGACGTACAGGTAAGAAGCGGAAACGCGGTCAGCCAACTGCGTCAGATCAATACGGCTTCAAGGCAGGCTCAGGGCGCAATTCAGGGCCTTGCCAAGGCTGCTGCTGGTCTTGCTTTAGTTGAGTTCGGTCGTAGGTCTGTTCAGGCTGCAGCTTCAATCAATGATCTCAATACTCGCCTCAAGCTTTTAACGACTGAATACGGTGAATTTGAGCAGGCACAGCGGTTAGCAGGCCAAGCAGCTAAGACATTTGGCTTGAGCACTCGTGAGGCTACGGCGGGTGTTGCTGATATTTATGCCCGCTTGAGGCCGCTAGGAATCAGTCTTGAAGAGATTTCTTCGACCTACAAAGGCTTCAACGTTATTGCCAGGCTGTCTGGTGTTAGCGCCGAGGGCGCATCAGCTGCGTTCACTCAGTTGGCTCAAGCGTTGGGTTCTGGCCGGTTGCAGGGTGATGAATTTAGAAGCATTGCTGAGCAGGTGCCGGGCTTGTTGCAGGCCGTGGCTGAAGAGACGGGCAAGAGCGTTGGGCAGCTCAAGGAATTCGCATCGCAAGGCAAGCTGACTTCAGACATCCTGATTTCAGCCCTTCAAAAAGTTGAAAAGGAAGGCGCCGGAAAGATCGCAAAATTAGTCCAAGAATCCGACGTTCAAAAATTCAAGGATCTGCAGAACGCTGTTGATGAATTATCGACGGCCTTTGGTCAAACTCTGCTGCCAGCGGTGACGCCAATAGTTAAATTGCTGACTGATCTGGTTAAAACTATTGGGCAACTGCCTTCACCTGTCCGCACTGCAGCTGTAGCCATTGGGGCGCTGGCCTTGGCTGTTAAGACCTTGAATGGATCAGTCAGTGTGGCATTGATTCAGCGTCTTGGAGTTGCTTTGGGCACTCTGGCCGGGGTCACAAAATCAGTCACTGTCGGTTATACGGTTGCCGGCGCAGCGATTACCCAGACCAACTTGGTCATCAATGCCAGCACTATTGCGCTTGGCGCCCTGAAGGCCGCAATGATTGCATTGCCCTTTGCCCTTGTCGCTTCAGCGATAGCAATTTATATCAACGATGTTCAAAAGGCTGAAGAGCATACTAGGCGTTATGAAGGTGCACTGAAGAGTGAAAGCAGAGCGCAGCTTGACGCTGCATTGAAGGCGGAAATTCATACGCAAGCATTGATCCGTCAAAGAGTTGCAAGTCAACAGCTATCGGCTAGCGGTAAGCGCGGTGGTGGATTCGGCTTGATCTCCGCGCAGAAAGATCTAGAGACAAGCAATGCGCGCATTCTTAAGCTGCGTGATGCTCTGAATATCGCAGCCGAGAAAGAAGAGTCAACTTACAAGAGTGCAACCAAAACCCAGTCAACTATCGAATCCAAGGCCAAGGGTCGTGCAGATATTTCAGCCAGACAATTAGAGCTTGAAGCTCAACTGCTTGAGGCTCAAAAGAGAAAAGACGTTCAAGAACAGGCCTATCTTGAGAAGTTGATTCGCAGAGAGCAGATTGCCAATCAAGAGATGAAGCCCCGTGAGCGAATGCTCGCATTGCTGCAATCAGAGTTTCAATACAGCGACCGAATCAAAGAGATCAGGCAAGAAATCGCAGACATCATGGCGGGGGCCGCGATCAAACCTTCTGACGCTTTCTCTGAGGGCGTGGATGGCAGTATTTTCACAAAAGGCTTCAGTGAGAGCAAGCAACACGCTGATGAACTCAAGAAGAGACTTGAGAATCTTCTCAAACCCTTGGAGCAGGTGAAGTCAGCATCTGCCGCAATCTCGGATGCATTCAGTCAAGGCATCAGTGGCATGGTTCAAGGGACCGTAACTGCTCAAGAAGCATTGGCTGGATTCTTTAGGTCAGTGGCGCAAAGCTTCTTAAATATGGCAACAGAAATAATTAGAGCTGCCATACGAATGATGGCGTTCAATATCATCACAAGCCTGTTCCCCGGCGCGCCTTCTTTCTCTGCCTCAACAATGACGGCGCCAGGCTTGGCTGGCAAATTAAATGTCCCCGGCATTCTTCCTGGTATCTCACCAGCTGGGGCCTTGGCTTCGGGCGGCACCGCAATGGGCGGAAAGAGCTATTTGGTTGGAGAAAAAGGGCCTGAGCTGTTCACCCCTGGTCGGACTGGAAGCGTTGCCCCAAATGGCGCCTTGGGCGGCTCGAATATCGTCGTTAATGTGGATGCAACCGGATCCAGTGTCCAAGGTAATGAGGATGAATCCAAACGCCTGGGCGAAGTCATTGGCATTGCCATCCGCCAAGAACTGATCAAGCAAAAACGTCCTGGAGGCTTGCTCGCATAATGGCCACTTTCCCTTCAATCACTCCGGCATACGGCGCACAAAAGACCAGTCGCCCACGGACTCGAACTGTTCAATTCGGTGACGGTTATTCCCAGAGGTTGCTTTACGGGATTCCCAGTCACATGAATCCGAAAGAATGGGATTTGACTTGGAACGTTTCCGAAACCGACTCGGACACGATTGAGACTTTCCTGAATGCCCGCGCCGAGGATTCTGCCAGCTTTGACTGGACCCCGCTAGACGAGACGACTTCTTACAAGTGGATCTGCCCAGAGTGGAGCAAGTCAATCCCCTACAACAATCGCGCCACGATCACGGCCCGTTTTATTCAAGTTTTTGAGCCCTAATGGCAGTCCCGTTTTCCGAGCTTCAGAAGATCAACCCGAGCAGCGTTATCGAGCTGTTCTCACTGGAGCTGTTTGCCAATATCCATGGGTCTGCTTATACCTACCGATTCCACGCAGGCATCAACGACGTTGGCTCTGGGCTGCAGAACATCACTTGGGATGGCGATGAATATCAGAAGTTTCCTATTGAAGTTGACGGTTTTGAATACAACGCCGAAAGCGGCAGCCCGCCACGCCCCACGATCACCGTCTCCAACCTGCTCGGCGGCATCACTGCGATTCTGCTGGGCGTCAACGAAGCCACCCCTGGCAATGATCTGACTGGCGCAAAGCTGACGCGGATCCGCACTTTGGTCCGCTACATAGACGCGGTGAATTTTGAGGGTGGCACCAATCCTTTTGGGACGCCGGACGCTACTGCCAAGCTGCCCGATGAGATTTATTACGTTGCCCGTAAGGTCAGCGAAGATCGCAATGCAGTCCAGTTTGAGCTCGGGGCAGTATTCGATCTCGCCGGAGTCCGGGCTCCGAAACGTCAGTGCAACGCCAATCTTTGCCCTTGGATTTACAAAGGCTCGGAGTGCGGCTATAGCGGCACCAAGTATTTCGACGAGAACGACAAGGCTGTAACAGGTTCTGGTCTGGACGTATGCGGCAAGCGTCTTTCGAGCTGCCAGATTAGGTTTGGGTCAAATAACGAATTGCCGTTCGGCGGATTCCCCGGCATCGGCGCATTTAACGGATGAAGGCAACCGCTAAGGCAAAAGCACTGGAGCACGCAAAGGCGGAGGATCCACGCGAAGCCTGCGGTTTGCTGGTGGTGGTCAAAGGACGGGAGCATTACGTCCCGTGCAAGAACTTGGCGGAAGGCAACGAGTTTTTCATCCTTGACCCTGCTGACTACGCAGCAGCAGAAGACAAAGGCGAAGTCACCGCCGTCATCCACAGCCACCCGGTCACCCCGCCAATCCCAAGTCAAGCTGATCGACTGGCGTGCGAAAAATCCGGCTTGCCCTGGTACATCGTCAATCCCAAAACGGAGCAATGGGGAAGCTGCGAGCCCGAGGGCTACAAAGCACCGCTAATCGGGCGGGAATGGGTCTGGGGCGTAACTGACTGTTGGACGCTAGTCCGCGACTGGTACGCCGAACAGGGAATTGAGTTGCGGGACTGGGACCGTCCAACGACACCGGAAGAGTTCAACGAGAATCCGATGTTTGACACCTGCTGGCAGGAGATTGGTTTTTACAAGGTCGATATTGAGGACATGCAGCCTGGTGACGCGCTGCTGATGGCAATCGACTCAAACAAGCTGAACCATGTCGGCGTCTACATCGGTGATCAGATGGTGTTGCATCATTTACGCGGTCGCCTGTCCAGCCGTGATTTATTGGGTGAGTGGCTCCTAAAATGCACTGGCAGGGTGCTTCGGTATGGTGCGTGAAGTCAAGCTATACGGAGCCCTCGCAAAGTTTGTGGGGCAACGGCGGTTTCTAGCTGAGATCAATAGTGCCGGCGAAGCAATCCGAATGCTGCTGGCTAATTTCCCAGGGCTGGAACAGCACATGGCTGACCAGCATTACAAGGTAATCGTTGATAACTACGAATCAGACGTAGACGAAATCAATAATCCTGCATCTCAGCGCATTCAGATCGTCCCGGTTCTGGGCGGTGCTGGTGGTGGAGTTGGAAAGATCGTTGCCGGAGTTGCATTGGTCGCAGCGGCGATTCTGCTGGCACCTGCTGGTGCAGCCGTGTTGGGCATCGCTGGGGCTGGTGGTGGCGCGGCAACTGCGGCAGGTTTCACGCTCGGCATTGCGGCTGCAAATCTTGCTGCAACTGTTGGTGTCGCGCTGATCCTTGGCGGCGTTTCTCAGCTGATCAGTCCAACACCCCAGATGGGCACCATCGGTCCCTTGGGCGGCATTGGTGGAACGGGACGGCGGCAAACATCTACTGAAGGAACGGAGTTTGACCCGCAGGAGTCTTATAGCTTCAGTGGGATTCAGAACACCAGTAAGCAGGGCGTCCCGGTCCCTGTGATCTACGGCGAAACCATCGTTGGCTCGGTGGTGATTTCTGCCGGCATCGACGTTGACACGATCTGATCATGGCTGAGAAAGAAACCAAGCAGATCATTGGTGCCGGCGGTGGCGGCGGAGGTGGTGGCGGCGGTCAAACGGTCGTTCAGCAAACCGTTGTTGTCCAGCAGTCCGCACCACCTGCAACCCGGACACCAACCCGCGAAGGCGACAACCTGGCGTCTACAGCCCACGCCAACCTGCTTGATCTGCTAAGCGAAGGCGAGATTGAAGGCTTCCCTTCTGCCCGTGCCTACACACGCGGCACCACCAATTACAACTTGGCGCTGCTGAAAGATGTTTATCTGACCGACACGCCTGTTCTGCGCTCTGGGGCAGACGTAACCAACCTCACTGATTCGGACTACAACTTCAAAGGCGTCACAGTCAAAGCTCGCTATGGCACCAACGCCCAGAGCTATATCGACGGCTTTGGCGCGGTTGAGGACATCAAATCAGTCAACACCGAGGTCAAAAAAGATACTCCAGTTACCCGGCAGATTACTGACACAAACGTTGATGCAGTCCGCATCAGCTTGGCAATTTCCCGCTTGGAGCGCGGCACACCTGAAGGTGACGTTCTTGGCACGAGCGTCGAAATGTCGTTCCAAGTTCAGTACAACGGCGGCGGCTTCACCACCGTCAAGACTGACACGATCAGCGGTCGCACGGCGGATAAATACGAACGGGATTATCTGATCACTTTGGATGGAGCATTCCCCGTCGATATTCGTGTCGTCCGGGTTTCAGATGACAGCACGGATCAAAACGTCAGCCCAACCTTTTTTGTCGCTTATACCGAGCTGATCTACGAAAAGCTGCGCTACCCCAACAGTGCGCTTGCTGCAATCCGCTTTTCAGCAGACCAGTTCAACTCCATCCCGGCGCGGTCTTACCGAATCCGTGGCATCAAAGTCAAACTGCCCGATAACGCCACCGTCGATTCTGATACCGGCAGAGTTACCTACAGCGGCACATGGACTGGGACGTTTGGCGCTGCCCAATGGTGTAAAGATCCCGCGTGGATTTTGTATGACTTGCTAATTAGCAAGCGTTACGGCTTAGGCGATCACATCGTTGAAGCACAACTTGATAAGTTTTCGTTCTATTCCGCAAGTCAATACTGCAACGGACTTGTCGATGATGGCTTTGGTGGGACAGAACCACGCTTCCAGTGCAACGCGCTAATTCAAAACCAATACGAGGCATACAAGCTGATCAATGACCTTTGCTCGGTCATGCGTTGTCAGCCGTATTGGTCCACTGGCTCGCTAACGATTACGCAAGACAAGCCAACTGATTCGAGCTATTTGTTCAACCGCTCCAACGTGCTGGAGCCTGGCTTTAGCTATGCGGGCTCTGACCTGAAGACCCGCCACACGGTTGCAGTCGTTGCATACCTGGATCTTGAAACCCGTGAACTGAATTACGAGGTTGTGGAAGACCGGGATGCCATCGCCAAATACGGCGTGGTTACGACCCAGATTCGCGCCTTCGCCTGCACTTCACGCGGTCAAGCCAACCGACTGGGGCAATGGATTCTGTTCAGCGAACAGCAGGAAACAGAAGTTATCAGCTTCACCGCCTCGATTGATGCTGGCGCATTGATTCGACCTGGTGCAGTTGTTGACGTACAAGATCCCGTCCGGGCTGGCGTTCGTTACGGCGGCAGGATTAGCAGCGCCACCGCTCAGGTCATCACAGTTGATGATGCGGAAGGTTTGCCCACGAACACGGGCACGTTATCGGTGCTGTTGTCTGACGGGTCAATGGAAACCCGCTCGATCTCTAGCCGCAGCGGTACGGCAATCACTGTTGCATCTGACTTCAGCAGTGCCCCGAACGCAAACAGCATCTGGATCCTGCAAACTGACTCAGTTCAAAGCCAGCAATATCGCATCCTGACCGTCAAGGAAAAGGAAGGGCATCTCTATGAAATCACCGGGCTGAAGTACAACTCCAGCAAGTACGACTATGTGGAACGCGGCTTCCAACTTCAAACCCGCACGATCACCAATCTCAACCTGATCCCGGATCCACCGAACACACCGAAAGCAAGCGAGAAGTTTTACACCCAGAACGACAAGGCAAAAGTCAAGATCATCTTGAGCTGGCAGTCGATCAAAGGCGTCCCGCAGTACAAGGTCCGCTACAGGGCTGATAACGACAACTGGCAGGAAGTTATTGCGGGCAGACCGGACGTTGAGATCCTGGACACCCGCGCCGGTGATTACGTCTTTGAGATCTACTCGATTAACTCACTGGGTCGCCAATCGACCGACTTTACGGAGTTCACTTTCACCGCGATTGGTAAAACCGCTGTTCCCGGCAATGTTCAGAACCTGTCATTCGAGCGGATTAACGCCAATACCGGGCGACTGCGCTGGGACGTTTCCACTGATGTGGACGTGGTAGCTGGCGGCAAGGTTTATATCCGCCACAGCAGCCTGACGGATGGCACGGGCACCTGGAGTAATTCGGTTGACCTGATCGAGGCGATTGCCGGTAACTCCACCGAAGCAACGATCCCAGCCGTTGAAGGCGAAGTCCTGGTCAAGTTTGAGGATGACGGCGGACGCCAGAGCACTAACGCCACCAGCGTCATTATCGACTTCCCCGATGCCCTGGGCGAGTTCCCAATACAAGTTCGCCGGGAAGATCAAGACGTTCCCCCGTTCCAAGGCACAAAAACTAATTGCTTCTACAGCGATGAGTACGACGCCCTGGCAATTGATGGCGACGCCGATATTGACGACGAGGATGATTTTGATGACCTGCCCAACTTCGATTTCCTTGGCGATGTCCTGAACAGCGCGACTTACGAGTTTGACGACACGCTGGATCTTGAGGCGATTTACTCGGTTGACCTACAGCGGCGCTTCGTCACTCGCGGTTTCTACCCGGCTGACCTCCTGGACAACCGCACCGAGAACGTCGATGACTGGGACAGCTTCGATGGCGACGTGGTGGATTCGGTGAACGCAACCCTGCAACTGCGCCGTACCAACGACGACCCCGCCGGCACACCTACTTGGGGCGACTGGCAGAACTTCGTCAATGGCACGTTTAGAGGGCGGGCATTCCAGTTCCGCGCTCAGCTCCAGTCAACCGACGCTGACCAGAACATCCTGATCGACGAGCTGGGATACAAGGCGACATTCCAGCGCCGCACGGATCAGAGCACAACGACCGTGACCAGTTCCGCTGGGGCAACAGCAGTCAGCTTCGCCAACAATTTCTTCACCGGCACTTCTGTTCTGGGCGGAGTAAATAGCACTTTGCCGACGATTGGTATCACGGCGCAAAACATGCAAAGCGGGGATTACTTCGAGGTCAGCAACGTCAGCGGCACCGGCTTCACGGTCCACTTCAGGAATTCAAGCGACACCAGCATTTCCCGTAACTTCAACTGGAGTGCAACTGGGTATGGACGAGTCGGCTAAAGTGCAGACACTGAGCACATAGGGCAGCGCCTTGGCAACCCACGACTATGTGATTGCTAATGGAACGGGCGCGGCAGTCCGTTCAGATTTGAACAATGCCCTTGCGGCAATCGTTAGCAATAACAGCGATACCACTGAGCCGACTACGACTTACGCCTTCCAGTGGTGGGCGGACACAACAAACGGTCAGTTGAAGCTGCGCAACGCGGCTAACTCGGCATGGGTTGTCGTTGGAACGCTGGCTGACACCAACCTTGGGTTGGCAACGCTGGCATCCCCGAGCTTTACCGGCACGGTCACGTCTGCTGGCAATATCAGCATGACCGGCACGGGCGCCATTGATGTGGCGTCTGGTACTGCTGCCCAACGCCCTGGCACTCCAAGTGCGGGCATGATCCGTTTCAACACGGATGACACGACGTTCGAGGGATATGACGGCAGCGCTTGGGGAGCCATCGGCGGCGGTGGTGGAGCATCGGGCGGTGGATCTGACGCCGTGTTTTACGAAAACGGGCAGACCGTGACTTCGGACTACACGATTACCGCATCGACCAATGCGATGTCGGCTGGTCCGATTACGATTAACTCAGGAGTCACGGTCACGATTCCTTCTGGTTCTACCTGGACTATTGTTTGACCCATGGCACTAACTCTCGACGGCGACAACGGAGTTTCAGGGGTCAACGGCTCTGCTGGGACGCCTGCGCTTCAGGGCACTGACACAAACACTGGCATCAGTTTTGGTACTGATACGGTCAACCTTGTCACGGGCGGCAGTACTCGGGCGACGGTTGATAGCAGCGGCGGACTCGGAATTGGCACTACGAGTCCTGCTACAAAATTGCACGTTTCTGGCGCTGGTACGCAAGTAATTAGGTTTGAAGAAACCGGAAGTTCTGTTATTGGAAAGGTATTTGTAACAACATCGAAGGTTGGGATTGCTGCTCAGTCAAATCACGCTCTTTCCTTTGAAGCGAATAACGACGAAAAAGCGCGTATCGACAGCTCCGGCAACCTTTTGATTGGATGTACGACTGCAAATGCAAGGGGTCTGACCCTCAATCCACAGGGATCTGGTTCATCGCCAACGGCAATTTTTTCGAAAAATAACGATGGAAACGCCAACGCCATTGCGTTCATTAATGCTGGATCAGTAATCGGCACAATTTCCTATGACACCACTAGCACTGCCTATAACACTTCTTCCGACTACCGCCTCAAAGAAAACGTTGTCCCACTGACCGGCGCTGCTGATCGCCTTAATCAGCTCCAGGTTCGCCGCTTCAATTTTATTGCTGATCCTGACACCACGGTTGACGGCTTCATCGCCCACGAAGCACAAGCCGTTGTTCCTGAGTGCGTCACTGGTACTCAGGACGAAGTTGAAGTCTGGAAGGAAGGCGAAGAACTCCCCGATGGCGTCTCAGTTGGCGATAACAAACTCGACGAAGACGGAAATACAATTCCGGTCTATCAAGGAATCGACCAGTCCAAACTTGTCCCGCTGCTGACGGCTGCATTACAAGAGGCGTTAGCAAAGATCGAAACCCTCGAAACCCGTCTTACCGCACTTGAAGGAGTTGCTTCCTAATGGGACTCAAGATCAACGGCTCTACTTCCGGCAGCATCGAGATTGATGTTCCCGCAGTTGCTGGTACAGACACCAGCATCACGATCCCTGCGAAGAACGGCGGCACCTTCATTGTTGAGGAAAGCACCGGCAACATTGACCTTGGACCGCTAGACATCAACGGCAGCGCGTCTGACGATTCGGTCAACATCGACGGCTCCGGCAGGCTGTTGGTGGGGACAACTGCTGCTCGTACTAACATCAATAATTCGAGCTGGGGCGGAAATGTCGCGGTCAACATTGAGGGAAATGCTCTTTACGGAAATGCCGTCAACATAGTTAGCAACTATAACGGCAACGCATACACAATGCTCAACCTTTGCAAAAGCAATGGTTCTGCAATCGGCTCAAACACAGTTGTTTCCAATGGCGACACGCTGGGCATGATTACCTTCCAAGGTAATGACGGCACCGAGTTCGTCCAAGGCGCAACTATTCAAGCAATAGTAGACGGCACCCCCGGCGCTAATGACATGCCGGGCAGGCTGGTATTCAGCACTACGCCGGATGGCGCGTCTTCTCCGACGGCGAGAACTATCATTGATCTCAGCGGAACGCTCCGCCCAGCCGCTGACAATACTTATCAAACAGGGAGCTTAGGAACTAGATGGACCGCTGTTTGGGCGGTAAATGGAACAATTCAAACTTCAGACGAACGCCTTAAGACTGAAATCACTGATTCGGTTTTGGCTTCCGATTTTATCAAGTCTCTACGACCTGTTTCTTACAAATGGATCGAAGGCGGCAAAACTGATTCAGGCGAGCGTGATGAAAACGGCGACCCAATCTACGAATCAGTTCCCGGTCAGCGCACCCACTGGGGTTTCATCTCTCAAGAAGTAAAACAAGCCGCTGACGATGCTGGTGTTGATTTCGGCGGCTGGGTGCTTGGTGACAAAGACGATCCCGAAAGCACTCAATCACTCCGTTATGACCAATTCATTGCACCTTTGACCAAGGCATTGCAGGAAGCCATTGCCAAGATCGAAACCCTAGAAACCGCCAACGCCTCCCTTGAGGCTCGTCTTACCGCCCTTGAAGGAGGTGCATCATGAGCCGCATTATTGCAAACAACATAAGGCACAATGATGCCGCAAGCGACAGTCTCAGTTTCGATAGCTCTGCCCGTGTTGGCATTGGAACGGCATCCCCGACAGAAAAACTGCACCTTTCTGGTTCCGGTGGGACAGTAATTTTAGTTGCTGATTCCAGTAGCTATGCAGGACTTTCTCTTTCTGGAAGTGGGTCGTCAAACTTTATAGTTTCTGATGATCGACTTGATTTTCTTGTCAACGGAAGCACTCGTGCGTCAATTCTCACCACTGGCGGTCTAACCTTCAACGGCGACACGGCTGCTGCTAACGCGCTGGATGATTATGAGGAGGGGACTTGGAGTCCTGAGATAGGTATCAATAACTCAACTGCCGGGATCACTTATACCTATCAAGTCGGTTCCTACACAAAAGTGGGCAATATTGTGCAAGTCGGGGCCTACGTTGTACTTTCGTCTAAAGGATCAAATACTGGAACTGTAAGCGTAAGAAGCTTGCCTTTCACTTCAAAAAACCTTACCAACCTTTATGTCTACCCGAGTGTTCATCTAACCAACTGCACGTCCACGTTGACAGCAGCTGGGGTTCTTGAGCTTGGTCCAAATACAACATCCGCTGCCATTATGCGCAATACTGCAGGAGGAGCGGATTATTTGGCTGACAGTGTAATTAACAGCAACTTTGTGATCGGATTTAGTTTTACGTACCAAGCCAGTTAAGACCGTAACCGTCTCAAAACTAAGCCTAAAACCTGTCTCATCTGGAGGATGACCCTAATGGCTTTTACTGAACGCCACGAACACAAGATCGAAATCATTCCCCCTTACTCCATCTTGCAATGCCGTCGTGCGGACATTGTTGAAAAGGATGGTGTCGAAGTGGGGCGCACTTATCACCGCCACGTCAAAGCGCCTGGTGATGACATGAGCGAAGAATGCGCCGAGATGCAAGCTGTTGCTACGGCACTCTGGACCGATGAGGTCGTTGCTGCTTATCAAGCATTCGTTGCTGCACAGCAGCTCCCCTGATGGCAGTCAAGTCGAAGACGGCGCTGGGGCGGATTGAGCACCGCCCTGGAAAGCCTAAGAAAACCCGTCAAGGTGCGGGTCAACACTCAAAAGCCAGCCACGGTAGGAAGAAGTATCGCGGTCAGGGTAGGTGAATGGACCGGCATACCCGCGAGAACTGGCACAAGATCAAACAAGTGCTGGAAGACGCGGGTAAGACCGACTCCTACTTCTACAAGCGGGCAGTAATTATCTGCCGTGGCGGAAAGGATCCTTTTGAGGATGGAACCGCTTCTCCTCCCCAGCATTAACATCCCACCGCCTCCGCCTTTGCCTGCTCCTGTCTTGGAGTTGCCGAGGGCGGAGCTTCCGTCTTATACGCCGCTTGTCATTCCACCAGCAGCTACCGCTGGCACACCACCTGTTCCACTGCCGCAGACCGAAGCGCCCGCCGAGCCTGAACGCGAGACTCAACAAAATCTGCGACAGCTAGTAAGGGAAGCATTACGCCAAGCAGAGGCAACACCATCAGTGCGGCGGGTCGAACCATCAGTCCAAGCAATTCCCGAGCCATTGGCGGCGGAGGTAACTGAGATCGTTGTACCGGGTACGCAGCTAAAAATCCCTGTACCAAAAGCGGAGATCCTTAGCGCAGCCGCAACAACTAGCGTGATCAGTGTTGGCGCGACGTTGGCAGCAACTTCGATGTTTAAGCGGCTGGTTCAGATCTTCAAGCCGACGTTCAAGGCTTTGACGGCAAAGGTACAGAAGCTGCGGGGGAAGCCGGTAAAGACGTGGGCGAGGCAGCGGCTATCGGAACGACATCAGCGCAGAGCGGCGCAAAGGGTGAATCGTCGCGGATCTTGAATCCGGTTTTGAACAGTTCAGCGCATTTCAACGCCCGCACTAGGGCGTAATCCAGCCGCTCTTTTTCTAGCTTGCGTTTGGCAAGGTCTTTACAGAGTCGGACCATTTCAAAGTCCAGTGGGACGCTAAAGCTGACTTGTGCGCCAAAGTTTTGGTTGCGGACGTATGGCTCTGGGTGAACGTCGTTGCCTAGATAGAAAGGCGTAAACACCAGCGTTGATGAGTTGCACTGATGCCCTGGACCGTAGCTTTGCTGGCTGTAACTGCCCTGATTGATCTGGACGGCTTGATTACTGACGCTGCCCGTTGACGTTGCGACCGGGTTGGCTATCGCCGTTGTCCCGCCGTCCTGTGCTGCTGCTGGTAAGCAGGTTGCTACTGCGAGAACACCGACAGCGAGTTTGTGGTGGAACTGGTGGTGATAGTGCGGGTGATGTCCTGCTGTTCGACGATGCCCGCCGCCCTGGTAACGGTTTCCAGCTGGTAAGGCTCGCCTGCTGTTGTCACGCTGTAAGTCGTGCCTGCTGCGCCAACCGCTCCTGATGGCGTGATATTGGTGCCGGAATAGCTGGTGTAATCGCCACCGTAAACCTTGATCTGGATTGTCTCGCTGATCGTCTGACTGCTGGTGGTCGTACTGGTCATGCTGCCCTGAGTGAAGTTGGGCGTGACTGACTGACCGATTGCCGGCAACGGTAGCAATATCAGCGCCAGAAATAAAGCGCATTTCATGGCGTGGGCGGCGTCTTTCTTTTAATCGTAGAGCGCGTCGATGTCCCGTTAGATGCGTTGTTTGTGCCCTTGTTGACTGCATTGACGCCAAATACCGCCGAAGACCCGCCAAATACCGTCACAAAGAACATTTCACTTTTGCTTGATACCCAGCCCATGCTCATGAATGTCAGCATCGTGGCGGACCAAATCATGATCCCAAGCGAAGCAATACGGTTGAACCGTTCAACGCAGAAAGGTTGCTTCCTGGGGCTTGCCATAATGGAAGGGTAGCTAGGCGGGCTTGTGGATCCGTTTCTGACACCACTGGTCACCGCTGCGATCATTGCCGGCGTTAGTGCTCTGTGGCGCATTGATAAGCGCGCCAGTGTCATGGATACACGGATGGCGCTGATCCTTGAGCAGATCACGGCGTTACGCAGCGATCACAAAGAACGTCTTGACGATCACGAGCTAAGGCTCAGGACACTGGAACATCACCTGAAATAGAACTAGGCTGCGTCAAGTTGTCCCAATAACCATGGACATGGACTTTCTGAGCCATCCCGCCTTCTGGGTGATCGTTGGCGCCGCTTCTGAAATCATCGGCATGTCGCCGCTGAAATCCAATTCAGTGATTCAGCTGCTGTTCCAAGTGCTGAACATGCTGAAGGCAAAAAAGCGTTAGGGCTGCCGGCTGATGCTCGGTGGCTGTTTCGCTTTTCGACGCGCTCAAGAATGGACGAAGTGCAGCGAGTGATTGCTGCTCAGAAGTTCAAGGCAACGCTGAAGCCGCGTTTGGACAATGCCGTTGAGGAATGGCACAAGTCCCAGCCGCCCAGCATCGCGCCGCCAATTATTGACTTAGACAATCTCCACATCAAAGCCCCTTGGACCAATGACGAAAGCTCCAGTTCGTCTGACTGATCTTTTCAAGTATTACAAGAATCTGCCGCATCAGCAGGCTGCATTGCATTTGCTGGAAGAGGCGATCTTCAAGGCTGACGAAAACCTGATGGGTCGTGACCAAGAATGGTTCAAGGTGTGGAGCCAAGCTGGCAAGCAGCCTGTAAACGATCTAGGGCCAGGTTTGGCATTGATCCGCAAATGGGAAGGCTGCAGGCTTGAAGGTTATTTGTGCGCCGCCAGTGTCCCGACCATTGGTTATGGACATACAGGCCCCGACGTAACCGTTGGCATGAAGATCACCCAAGCTGATGCTGATGCCTTGTTGGCGTCTGATGTTGAGCGTTTCGCCAAGGCTGTTGATCATCAAATCACTGTTCCGCTTACGAATAATCAGCGGTGTGCATTGATCAGCTTTGCCTTCAATGTCGGCACTGGGGCGCTGCTTGATAGCACCTTGCGTAAGCGCCTGAATAATGGCGAGAACCCACAGAAGGTGGCGATGGAAGAGCTGCCCAGGTGGAACAAAGGTGGCGGCGGTGTTCTTGAGGGTTTGGTGCGTCGTCGGCGTGATGAACTGGATCTGTTTTTGTGCGGCACCAAGGCACTAACGGATGACACCAAGCTGACGCCCGATAAGCCGTATTACTTCAAGGTGACGCCGAATATCACCTATGGCGAGCTTTGCAATGACGAGGAAGAACGGCGCTTCCTGCATCAATATCAGTGCGATGTGATGTCAGAAGTGATCTGCCCGTTCCTTGAAAAGGTGCGTGCAAAATTTGGCGGTCCAATCATCATCACAAGTGGCCACAGACCCCCGAAGGTGAATGCACGAATTGGCGGCTCAAGTCGCTCGGAGCATTTGATGGATGCCCCAGACACGGGCGCTGTTGATTTCTATGTGGGTGGCGCTGACATCTACACAGTGCAAACCTGGGTTGACGCGAGTTGGCCTTATAGCCTTGGATACGGTGCTGCAAAAGGTTTTTTGCATGTGGGAGTCAGGCCGGGCCGCCCTAGAGTCCGTTGGCAATACTGAGCCCTAAATGCTGCTGCCTGATCACGAGATTCGTGCGCTCTGTCTTGAACGCGCTCTGATTAGTCCTTTTAATGAAGAGCAGCTGCAACCCTCGTCTTATGACGTGGCTCTAGGGGCTCACATCATGATTGAGGTTGCAGAAACTGCGGATCTCGTCAGGCACACCATCAGCGGCCACACAGAGGCTGATCCGTATTGGCTTGAGCCTGGGGTGTTCATCCTTGCCGAGACAGAAGAGATGTTCAACATCCCGGATGATCCGGCCATTGCTGCACAGTTTGTACTGAAGTCAAGCCGTGCCAGAAGTGGTATTCAGCATATGCTCGCCGGCTTTATCGACAGCGGATACCACGGCAGCAGGCTTACGCTCGAACTGAAAAATGTGCGGCAAAAGCACAAGGTTGGAATTTGGCCTGGAATGCTGATCGGTCAAATTCTGTTTATGCCCCTTACGGCAAATCCTGAACGGTCCTACGCCGAGATCGGTCACTACAACCGGCACGAAACCGTCATGCCCTCTTGGGAAACCCTTAAGGTTGGGACGGGTCTTACGGTTTAACGTTGGACCGGAGAACAGAGGGAGCGAGCCGCCTTCACGGGCGGTTTTTTCTTGCGCGCAAAATTAAGAAACGAAGCGAAACCAGTGGCGTTGGCTACCGTTTAAGGAATCAAGCGGTTGCTTGTGATTGAGCATATTGATGGCTGGGAGTTAATCCCAAAGCACGAAGCGAAAAAGCGATTTCGCAATGCTGTCCTAGATCACTTCAACCATCATTGTGCTTACTGTTTCGAGCCGCTTGGTAGATCGCCAACGCTTGATCATGTTGTGCCAAAAGCCAAGGGCGGCAACAGTGAATTGAACAACCTTGTTGCCTGTTGCTTTGGCTGCAATATGTCAAAAGGCCATAAGGATTGGCGAGTCTGGTACAGGGGTTTGCCGTTCTGGTCAGAAGTTGGCGAAGCGCGAATTATGGACTGGATTATGCAAGATATGGATCAGGGTGAGGTCATCTGATGTTGGTAAACCTGCGCCTGCCAAAGGTCTGAGCTGTACCGGCACATTCCTTGATAACAAGTGCGGTAATACATTTCACCGCCATCAGCAGGCTCTAAAACGTCGATATAGCTGCCATCTTCAAAATCAGTCCGGCTCAGAATTTTCGGTTCCATCGTTGTACAGACTGCACAGGTTGGCAAAACGACCGCGCAAGTAACTCTTGGCCTCGGGGAAACCAAGTGAGCAGCCGTTACCCCCATTGTGGGTCAGAGTCGGTGCCCATTGGATGCAATCCCAGCAACGCTTCCCGGTAGGTTCAGGATCTTCTAAGGGTTGCAGCCGGTCGCCCTTACGGAACGCTTGATAAATGTTGTTTGCCCTGATGAAGGCTGCTCGCAGGTCAGGGGTTTTGAGATCCACCTCTATTTGCTGTTCAGGTTTTGGACCTAACCGCACACGACAGCGCCAGTTCTCGGTCAGCTTGCGCCGCTCAAGAATCAGCCTGTTGTTGAAGAGGTGGATCACAGCTCTTACTCGTCTTCGCCGTAAGAGGGCTGGTGAAAGATCCGCTCAAGGTTGAACGCATCAGGCATCAGCTCATCCTCCGTTCTGGGCTCGCAATGCGGGTCATGGTGATCACGCACGATGTAGGTAATCAGTGAACCGCGCATCCTGACCTGAATTGTCCCAACACGAGGGCTATTGGCCAAGATGTTTAGAGCACGATTTTCGATCCAGTTAAGGAATGGCGCGGTGACTTTCATTGTGTTGCCCAATCCTGCATAAGATGGGCGGTCATGACGGCAATGGCAACATCAGCGTTGCGCTTAGCCACATCGTTGTCAGTGCCACCAACAGCACGAACAATGTCGTCGCGCATAGTTTCATAATCAAGGTCACGAAATCTGGGGGCTAAATACTGTTCAAACTCCTGCCAAAGGTTGGTGTAGAGCCTGTTTGTCCGTCCGCTGCTTTGGTAGAGCAGTTCAAGGAAATCAGCACGGCGCTGGTCAAGTTCAGTGGCTTTCAGCATGTTTTTTGGCAAGGTCAAGAGCTTGTGAATAGGTGTCACAGATTGGCCCCCACCAAACGGCGGTGCCATCCCAACACCAAGGTTCATAACCGGAATGCAAACCGTAGCCTGTCCAGTCGGCGCCGTAGCAAAAGTGTGTTGGGCTGTTGTAACGGCTCTGGAAGGCTTTAATCGGTGGCATTGTTGACCGGGCACCTTTCGGCTTGATAGCGGATAAATGGCTGCAATGCAGCGTGCATCCGTGCCGGGTGGTCAATCAATAAATCCTTGAAGCGATCAGACCAATACTCGTCCAAGCACTGATCAAGGATTGCTTTGATTTCGCTTGTAGAAATCGCATCCGACGGCGTAGTAGGGCTCATCTATGGCCTCCGGGAAACCGAAGGAACATTCAGAGCCGTCCCATTCTGTGCAGTTTTGGCAGTTGGGCTTTTTGTGGAGGAAGTCATGGCGCACCGATTCCTTGACGCGAATTGGGATGCGTGGGATCTCAGGCGCTGTGCGTTTCCAAGTGATGCCATTGCGGATGCTTGAGATGCATTGACGAGTGACCCCGAAGCGTTCGGCAAGCACTTCGTTGTATTGATCTGATAGCAGGATTTCAATTACGTCCTGCTCAGTGAGTTTCTTGGCGAATTTCACCTAGATGACCGGGAGTTTTACCTCTGAGTGGTTGGTGGCAGTTAGCCATTTGATCTCGTGATAGAGCGGTGCCCATTCTTCAAAGGCGGCGATTTTTGCCTCTTCAAAGCTGGTGGCTAGCACCCAGTCGTAGGCGCCAGAGGAGGGCACCGTGAAGTAAAAGCGGCGGAGTTCGGAGGTCATTTGCGTTGGTCAAGGGGTCTTTTGGACAGGTAGAGCTGGGAGACGGTGAAATACATTCCGTCTTGGAATTGGACGATGTAGGTGGGCCAAGAGAAACCTTCGGCTTTGGCGATCACCTTGTATTCCTCCTGTGGCCAGCCTTTGACGTAACAGGGCATCCCGGCGCAGAAACGCCACACCTCACGTTCAGCGCGAACGCCATTGCGATTGGGGGACATCTTGTAGACCTTTTGCTTAGGGCTGATCACGGGTGCGACCTGGCCGCAGCATTGGGCAGAGAGGGCGACGTAGCTCATTTGATGGCGCTGATGTGATGTGCGGCGGGTTGGCCGTGATGTGCGGGTTGGAAGGTCAGGCCGTCGTAGAAGATGGCGGCAAAACCGATGGTCGGAATCAGGAACAGAACGGTGTTGGCGACAAGGTTTTTCATGGGTTTGTGTGGTGTGTAGCGGGGGCCGGATCGCTCCGGTTGGGTGAATGGTAGCGGCGTTCCATAGGGAGTAAACCCCTAAATTCGGCAAGTTGTAATTCGTGATCTTGACTAGCGACCTAGCGTGAATGTGCTATGCGCCGAAACCATGGACGAAGCCGCCTGGGAATGGCTGAAGATGAAGCGTGATGCATCGCAAGAGTTCAGCGTTGAAAAAGAGGCCCGACGCCTGGAGAACACCCCAAACGCAGGCCCCATTGCCGCTCAGTTGTACCGTGCTTGGTCTATGCAGCAGACCTTGCTACAGCAGGCCACCAACAGAATTGCAGCACTTGAGCTGCAGTTGATGGATTACCAGCGCGATTAGACAGGCACCTTGATGTGTGCCCAGTTCTTCCCGTACTTGATGTTGTTGACGGTACTGACGTGAACCCCGAAGGACTTGGCAATCTTGGTTGCTGGTTCCTTGGTGGCTAGGCGGGTCTTGATTTCAACCACCTTTGCCTCGTTCAGCAGAGTGCGGCGACGGCGACGGGTAACACCAGTCTTAGCAGCCTTGGGCTTGGCTTCGGTGACAGCAGCAGGCTGAGGCGCGCCACCGGCTTTGATGACCTGGGCGGATTCAATCAGGCGTTGGATTTGACCAATGCGGTTGTTCAGTTCGACAACCTGGGCGTCAGTGAGAATGATCATGGTTGACATCAGAAGGAGGAATCAGGGGTGTCAAGTTTGAGGGGGCTAAAGGAGCCTTTGTTGCCCCATTTGCCACCCCACAGCGAGAACCCGGTCTGTTCCGTGAACTCGTCTTTGCCGGTGTAGATGCGAATCTTGGTCCCGTCAGCCTCAGCCTTTTCGGCCATGGTCATCAGGTAATTCGCAGCCTTAACGGCCTGTTCGGCGGTGAAGTCAACCACGAGGTTTTCCTCAGGCGCCTTGTCGTTTTTACGGTTGCGATTTTCCATAATTCGGAACTTCGCTTGGAAGGCAAATTCAGCCATGAGTTGAAAGGAAGGTGGTGATGATGTGCCGCAGGGCTTGGTTGATGTTCTGCCCTGTTTTGGCGCAATAAGCCCTCAGCTCTTTGTGGACATCGCCCGAAAGCTTGGCCGCTACAACGAAGCGGTTTTTCTTGCGGTTGATCTCAGCAGGAGTTTTGGGCCGTCTTGCGGTCATGCAGGGTTATCAGCGATGTACTGATCAATGAACTGCTTGTGTTCGGGGAACTGGATTCGGTCAGCGATACGCGGAGCCATGATCTTGAAGTGCTTTTTGAAAGCGTCAATCAGCTCATCGCGTTTGGCGTAAGCCTTCACGGATGCTTTGACTGCTTCAAGTTCGTCATCAGTCAGAAAAACCACTCCGGTGGTCTTCTTTGCTGCTGGCTTTGCTTTTTCAGCTGGCTTAGCCGGTGCTTCAGCTTTTGGCTTGTCTTGCTGAACAGCTGGCTTAGCTGCTTCCTCGCGGTGCGGGTTTTCGACTGGTTCACGCGCCCAGAGCTGCCATGCCAGACCAAACTGTGCGGCGGCTGCAGTGCATAGGCAGCGTCGGTGAGCATCTGTGAGATCACGAGCAGTGACCTTCTCAAATGGGATCGCATTGTTGCGGTTGTCCATGATTGCCTGAGGGAAGTCAGGCGTACGGAGACCATCGGGACCACTGAAGCAACCGACGACGTAGGCGGTGCCATTAGGCGATTGCCAGACGTGGCTATCTTCAGCAGTGCGGACTAGGTGGAACTGCCAGCCAGGTGCGTGCTCATGCAGAAGGTGAGCCACACGGCACCAGTTGACGTAATCGGCGGCGTAAGAGCCTGTGCCTTTGGTGTCAACGTCGGCCTTAGTGATGACAGCCCCGAGGTTGGGGAAATCGGTCATAGGTGTGCGGTTTGATCGGAGAGGAGGGAAGCCTCTACATGGAGTATATCCCTAAATTTATCTAAGTGCAACCCAGTGGTAGCCGCCTGCTCGATGCCCGTATTTGCAAGAGTTGTAAATCGCAGATGGGTCTACAAATGCGAACCTTCCCGCATCGCGGTAGCCCAGGAACTCCTGTCCTGTCTCAACGCACCGGCATGGCGTCGGGTTGTAGCGGTGCGCCTTATGAACCTTCGGCTGGGCCAGGATTAGATCAACCAAGGCGCGATCCTCAAGCACAACAAACAAGCCCTCAGGGTCAAAGTCACGAAATACGCCTGGCTTCTTACGGGCAAGCCGCTTCAGCTCTGCGCGAGACACAAACCAAGGTTGGTTGGCGTGGTCTGATTCTTTCTCAGCCTTCAGCCCATGCTTCCGCAGTGAATACGCAGTGTGCCGAGTCGTTTTGAATAGCTCAGCCAGCTGAGGGAACTTGTAGAAGTCCAGCTCAGGCATCAGCGGAATGCCCATGTGCTCCAACTTGCACCTGAACGCTGCTTCCGTGCGCTTTGGATAGCCCCTATCTGCTGCCATACGGCAATAGGTCTGATAAAGCCTTTTGGGCGGCATTGACGCGCTGATCTCTTCGATGATGTCCATTTCGCCCTTGGTCCATGGTTTCGCCCGTCTTTTAATCAGCTTCAAGTGGCATGACTGGCCGCAGGTGATTCGCTTGCTTCTGCGATCACGTCCGTGTTTGAGCTGTGGGATGTCAAAAATTGATTCGCAGATGACGCAGATACGCCGCTTGCCTGAACCTTTCACAGTGCGTTGATGGTGATGATTGCGCCAGTTAGTTCGCCTTCGTTGGCGTATTGCTTAGTGGCCATGAGGCTTGCCACCTGAGAGTCATCCTTCAGCAGAACACCTGTAATCCCATCAAGGGTTGAGCGACAAAGCTTGTCAATGTCAGGCTTGCTGATTTTGTAAAACGGCGCGTTGGGCTTGATGATTCCCTTGGTGTTGCAGTGAGATTTCAGCCGAGGGAAGAGAAATGTGATCCCGACGTAAACCGGACCCGTGAACATTTCATGGCCCGTCTCTAATGCCGCTTGGCTGACTGCGAAACGCCACGGTTTTACCCGAGCGCACGACTCGCGCATGATTCCATTCCCCACATGCGTCTTGCTGCCCTGTGGTGCTGGCTCAATCCCTTGGACTTGGAAAATCATCGACGTTGAAGCAATGGCAGGAACTCGGCGCTTAGCCAGGATTCAAATTTGGTGGCTGTCATGTTGCCCTTAAGGAGGGCGATGCCTTGATGGCACCAAACCAAATTGTCAGGATGAAAAACGGATGAAGGCCCAAATTCGTCAGCCCGTGATGCAGGCAGCTTGAAGCTGAGCCCAGCCGTTGATCCAATCTCAATTTGAAGCCCGGTGTAAAAGCATTGCCCGTTCCATTTCTCAAGGATTGCCGCTGTCCACTCCTTTCTGACCTGGGGAGTGTATTGAGGGACATAGCAAGATCCACGAGCTTCAGTTGAACCGAGCAGCTGCCGTTTCCGGTCAAACTTAAAAGCCTCTTTGATGATGGCTTTCATTTGGCACGGTTGACAACGTTGCCGATGGAGTAGGGCAGGCGCATAGAAGCAGTTGGCGCATAAACCCAGTTGTTTGGCCTCTTGCCTTTTGTCCCGGAGGCGCTTTGCATTTGCGCTAATCATCAGAACGCATGAAGCAGTTTTCAAGGTGCACTTTGTCTTTTAACCGCTTGTGATACAAGCTGCCTTCAATTTCCTCTTCGGTAAGAGTCAGCAGGTAGACAGCGAGTTCAGAAACGGCGTTCCGGTATTGGTCCGGCTCCCATAGGTCGTATTTGCCAAGGATGGCTTCAATCCGATCATCTACGGGAGTCGGCTGCATCAGAACTCTGCTTTCGGCAGGGTCACCCGCCAATACTCCGTCTCCCTTTTAAGTGCTACGCCCTCGAACTGCTCAAGCTGTTGCAGCTCCTTCACGGCATTGCTGTAGTGCCAACTCGTGCGGGTGCAGCGGGACACCTTGACGGCATCGCTGACCAGATTGCCATCGTCGTCTTTCAGGTCGTCCAGCTCGCCAGTGGCGTACATCAGGGCCAAGTCATCCATGAGCACCTGGAGGGCGTCTTCATGGCGCTTGATCTCGGCTTTGGTGCTGGCGATGGCGCCAAGCAGAAGGTTGGGGTTGGTCATGCGGGGGCATCTCTGCGAATGGAGTATACCCCCTAGGCGCAAGGGCTGACAACACTTAAATCCAAAATGACAACACTTAAAAGGGAAATGGGGTCACTTAAACCCCAAATGAGGTCACTTAAAACTCAGGTTGGTTCAACGTCAGGAACGCATCCCTAGCCGCCTGCCATTCGATGTACGCCTGGTCAACGTCAACCTTCTGCAGCGTCGTTCCGCCAGGACGGCTCCACAGCACGCCCGCCTTCTGCACATACAGCCGCGGCCAGTGAATAGCCAACATTCCTAGGTATCCACCAAGCTGCTGGCTCACGTCGTACGGGCTGGAATCGGCCTTGCCCTGGGTCTTCAGATCCACCAGCACCAGTTGCCTGTGGTCATCCTTCCGCCGCAGTAGGCAATCAAACGACCCGGCAATCGAGCGTTCAACGTCCGCCAAGCGGTATTCACACGCCACCGCCTCGTAGTTCTCCCACACGGAATGCTCAATCAGCGGCTCCACCCATTCCGCGTATTCCGCCGGGAAGCCCCCAGGGTCACCAGTCGTCAGAAACGTCTCCAACGCCAAATGCACCGCCTTCCCACGCGGCTCCCAGATGTGCTTCGTCTCCATGATCCGCTTCATCGCCCACGGATCCTTCCTTCCCTTGCACACCTTCGTGACTGAGTGGTTCAGCCATTGCCCCGTTGGTTCCCACTGATAACGGTGTGCTTCCTCGTTGAACGTGATTGGCAGGGGCTTGAGCCACCGCGAAGTCTCTGGGGTCTGTGATTTGGACTCGTTCTGCGGGTGCGGGCTCATCTCTGAGAAGGTTGCGGTAGGGGCGGTGCGTGAAGCCTGGGATTCGCTTGGCGTCAAGTTCGCTTAGAACCCAACCCGGCGGTGGATTGTCTAGATCTTGAAGAGTCCAGCGGCCCTTTTCAATGCCTTGCCTGAGAACACGGCGAGCATCGTCAGGGTTGAACGTCAGCTTGAAACGGCCCATTAAATCTGCCTCCGAATCTGTTCGTGTCTAACGGCTGATTTCATCCGCGCACCTTCCAGACAGGTTGACGGCGGGCATGACTGCGAACGCTTTTGCTCTTAGCTAAACGGCCAGTGTCGATCAAAATGCCGGCCTTAACCAGTTGATTTGTAAGGCTGCCCCATGCGTTGTGGTGGTGGGGCGTGATGCCCTCTTCCTCGCATAAACGGCGCATATCTTCAGCCAGGCACTCCACGCCGGCCAGCCGTTCAACAATCAAAGCCTTGGCCTGATCCATGAACACGGCACCGGCATTCGTGCCGACTGTTGCTATCGCGCTATCACGGGCAGCCCGACTGGCGTCCGCTGAGTAATCAAACAGAGGTCCGAGGGTCATTTCTCTAGGGGGTCTAAGTAGGAAAAGTCAGATTTCGCGCCACATGCGCTCGCGGTCGGCCTTGTCCCGTTCAGCAGGCGCCAACGGGTGCAGCACATACCGGGCAGCAAGTGGGCTCTTCGGGTCGTCAGCGCCGACATTCGGGCAGAAGGTCATGAACACGCCCTGCTCGTCGTACTTGCCAATGGGATGCCCGTAGCAGGCATCAGGCGGGGCGGTACGGGTCGTGGTGACGCTGAAGCTGACCTGGCGGGTCTTGGAGTCAGCCACCTGCCAGACGTACTTGCCTTTGGCGTCGGGGGAATAAAGCTTCATGGTGATCAGTCGTTTTCAATCCAGCAGCCAAGATCGGCGCTCCACACGCGCCCAGCAGCCTGCGTGACGTGCTGCTCCAGATAGACCTCGTACTTGCCGTCCCGAAGCCAGCGAAACAGGTCAGGAAGGCTCCCAACGAACTCTCCGGCGGTCTTCCTCCGCTTCTGCTCGTCAATCGCCCTCTGAACGGCTTGTAGGAGGGTCTGAGGGCCTTCAAGGCCAACGATGGACTTCCACTCGTCGAACGCCTTTGGCTTTGTCTGAGATGAGACGCGATCAGGAGCGGACTGATACAGCTTCCACAGTTCCTCGAACTCTTCGCTGTATGCCGGACGCTTCCGGGATTTCCCGGCTTTTACCGGCTTATCCTGGTTTTCGTTATTTTCTTTCTGACCGTTCTTATTATTAATACTTAAATACTCTTCTTTAATAATACTAGAAGAAGATATAGAGGCTTCGCTCCCCTTCGGTCGCTCCGCCAGCGTAACATCCCTGTCAACCCCTAGCTCCAATAAATAGGCGCAAAACATAGGCAGGGACAGGGTTCTGGGCTTGAATTTGACCAGATCATCGGCCAAGTCATCGGGAATTTGAAGTTCGAGTCGCATCGGTGGCTAACGGGTTCTTCCGGGGATTTCCGGGAAACAACGGGGAAAGATTAGCCATCAAGAAAAATGCAGGCAAGTATTCCAGCGCACGATTTCGGCAGTCTCATCCCGTCTATTTGCGTCACGCTTGTCTCACACGCGTCTCAAAAGAACGCACATCACCAATTTGGGTTTATCCTGTTAGCAATCATCTTTTCCCGCAAACTTGGCGCGCTCCACTGCTGCCGAAGTGAACTTCCGTGTTGACACGATTTACGGTCTTTTGACCGAAGGACAATCACGCGGTCAGATCGTTCAATTCTCAGCGAATCAGTGGAAATGTTCGGCACGTCAGGCTGATGAATATATTCAGCGCGCTCGTATTCGCCTGGAACAAGATGCTGATATGGCGCGCCCTGCTTGGCTCGCTGAAGCACTCGGCAGACTTCGTACCTACGAACAATCGGCTTATAAACGCGGGCAAACGCAAGTCGCCCTGAACGCTGTTCAACTTCAAGCCAAGCTCATCGGCTTTGATTTATGAGCCTGCTGGCTAATGCACCTGGCGGCAATCTCCTTGAACCGCCAACAGCTCAGCTCACTGGCCCGCCTGCTCAGGAAACCCTGGCCCGCATCCGGCAAACCCTTCTGCCGCATCAGATCGCCTTTTGCGATGACACCGAACACCGCAAGCTCGCCCTTGTCTGTGGGTTTGGTGCTGGCAAGACCCATGGCCTAGTTGCCAAGGCTGTTCACATGGCAGCGCTCAACATCGGCTATGTCAGCGCCCTGTTTGAGCCTGTCGCCCCGATGCTGCGCGACATCCTGCAGCGCACGATGGATGACCTGCTGGAAGAGTGGGAGATCCCATTTGACTTCCGCGTTAGCCCGTTGCCGGAATACACGCTGCATTTCGCGGAGGGCAGCCACACCATCCTTCTGCGGACCATGGAGACGTGGAACCGGATTCGCGGCCAGAACCTCTGTGCCATTGGTTTTGACGAAGCGGACACGGCGAATAAGCGCACGGCGGAGCAGGCGACCCGCATGGCGCTTGCCCGTCTTCGTGATGGCAATGTCCAACAGTTCTACGCCGCCACGACGCCGGAGGGCTACGGCTGGGCCTTTGACACGTTTGACCGGAATGCTGGGGAAGACACGGCGCTAATTCGTGCGCGCACCATGGACAACCCGCACCTTCCCGCTGGGTTCGTGGACAGCCTGATGGCGAATTACCCGCCGCAGCTAATCAAGTCGTATCTGGAAGGGCTGTGGGTCAACCTGAATACGGGCCAGGTGTATGACCGCTTTGACCGTGCCAAACATGTGGTGGCCAGCGTGGCTGACTTCAGTGGTGAACCGTTGCGGGTAGGCGTTGACTTCAACGTTGGCAACATGTCGGCAGTCGTCACGGTGCGAAGCGGCAACAAGCTGACAGTGGTGGACGAGATCAGCGGCGCGCACGATACGGACGCCCTGGCCCAGGAACTGAAACGGCGTTACCCGATGCACCATATATATGTGTACCCCGACGCCTCAGGTGGCAACCGCAGCACCAATGCCAGCCGCACCGACATTCAGATTCTGGAAAGCTACGGGTTCAGCAATCAGTCAGGCCGATCAAATCCTGCCGTTCGTGATCGGGTTAGTGCTGTTCAGGGTCTGCTGGAAAACGGCAAGGGCGAGGTCCGGCTCAGCGTGGCTCAGGGGTGTTCGCGGTTGATCGAGTGCTTGGAGCTGCAGAGCTGGACTGAGAAGGGCGAGCCTGACAAGGAAGGCGGGCACGATCACATGGTTGATGCGCTGGGGTATGTGGTGTGGCGTGAGTTCAACCCGCTGCATCAGGGCGTTGGCCGCGGCACGGGCATCAGGCTGTATTGACAGGGTGGCCATCATGGGGTATACTCTTTATATGGGAGCGATCCCACCGCAACAAGTTCCATGAAATTTCGCACCGTCAAGGCCGTACGAGAAGCACTCCACGCTCGCGGCGGCTACCTAGAGAAAATCTGGGACACCGAGCTGCCTGAGTACGCCCCGCACCTCAGCTGGGAAGAAAGAGGCTGGGAACACGGCATTTGGATTAAAGACGAGCTGCTGGACTGGGCCAACGAAAATCTTGCTTGACAGAAGCCTGGGGTATACCCCATGATGGAGGGACGGGGGCGACCCCACCAACACACCAGACAAATGACCAACACCACTCGCGCCACTAAGGCGCAGCTGATCAATCTGCTCAACCAGCAGGCTGCCATCACTTCAGAGCTTGAGCGCCAAGTGAACGAATCCAAAGAAAAAACCACGCTTGCCCTTTGGGTAGCTGCAATCAGCTTCACTCTCGGGCTCCTGTTCTGATCCACTCAGCCCCTTCGGGGGCTTTTTCTTGCCTTCGCCTCTATCGTGAACACGCCGCACATATCCGATGGCAACTTACCTTTGGCACGAAATTGAGGCCGCCTACGACGCCGCCCAAGATCTTGACGCCGGCAGCTTCAGCCAAACCGCTGCTGCCATCCTGTCCGTTGTTCAACAATGGTTATATGAAGAGGGCTTCGACGAGGCCGCCGACTCACTAGACGAAGAGATCTTCCACGCCGAAGAATCTGATTAACTCGCTGGGTCGGTTCTACCCGTAAGGCTGAACGCCGTGTGTGGCGGTATCGGAGGCCCAGCCAACATTCAGCATTAACCTAGAACCATAGAATTTGTGCATGGCTAGGCGCGCAAGATGACTTACACCGGTTTCAAGCACTACGACCGGAACATTCAGCGCCAAGCAACGCAGGTGCAGGATCCGTCTGGCGCTTGGGCCGCGATGGAAGCCCATTGGATCTTGATTGAAGATCTGATGGAGGGCACCTATGGGATGCGCCGCAAGCATCGCCGGTATCTGCCGCAGGAACCCCGCGAACTGGACGAGAGCTTTGATAACCGCCTAGCCCGTTCTGTTTGCCCGCCTTACTACCAACGTCTTGAACGGATGTTGGCTGGCATGTTGACGCGCAAGCCGGTCAAGCTCGATAACGTCCCAGACCTGATTCGTGAGCAGCTGTTTGACGTAGACCTGCAGGGGAATGATCTAAACATCTTCACCTATGAGTTGACGCGGAAGATCGTTCGCTACGGCCACGTTGGCGTTCTGGTTGACTTCCCAACTGCGACTGAAGACGAAACGCAAAACATCACCGATGTTGCAAGCCTTCGTCCGTACTGGGTTTGCTACACCCCGCGGGACATCCTTGGCTGGCGCTCTGAAATCGTCAACGGCGGTCAACAGCTGACCATGCTCCGCCTGATGGAGCGCGTCATTGTTCCCGATGGTGAGTTTGGCGAAAAGTACGTTGAACAGATCCGCGTTTTGCGCCCTGGCTCTTATGAGCTGTACCGCCAAGGCGAAACGAACGGCGATTTCGAGAAAGTAGCCGAAGGCCAGACAAGCCTTGATTACATCCCGTTTGCTGTTGCCTATTCCAACCGTGTTGGCCTGCTTGAGTCACGCCCGCCGATGGAAGACATCGCAGAGCTGAACCTCAAGGCATATCAAATCCAGAGCGATCTGGACAACATGCTGCACATCAGCGCCGTCCCGATGCTGGCGTTCTTCGGGTTCCCGAGTTCTGCCGAGGAAGTGTCGGCTGGCCCTGGTGAGGCAATCGCATTTCCGGCTGAAGGCCGCGCTGAATACATCGAACCTGACGGCAAGAGCTTTGAAGCGCAGTTCAAGCGCCTTGAGCAACTCGCCGGTCAGATCAACGAACTCGGTCTGTCTGCTGTCCTGGGCCAAAAGCTCTCAGCTGAAACCGCCGAAGCCAAGCGCATTGACCGCAGCCAGGGTGATAGCACCATGATGGTCATTGCACAGCAGGTGCAGGATCTGATCGACAACTGCCTGCAGTTCCACGCAGACTTTGTGGGTCAAGCTCAAGCCGGTTCCAGCTATGTCAACCGGGATTTTGTGGGCGCACGCCTTGAGCCTGCGGAAATCCTCGCGCTGCTGCAGCTCTACACCGCCGGTTCCATCAGCCAGAAAACACTGTTGGATCAGCTCAGTGAAGGCGAAATCCTGGGTGACGATTTTGATGTTGAGGAAGAGCTGGAAGCAACGCAAGCAGGCGGTCTGATCGAAATGGGCGGGCCTGAGAATCTCGGCGCTCAAGATGTGATGGGCGAAGAAATGCCAACTGAGCAAGTTGGCTAATCTGTCTTTAGCTTGATCACTTGATATGGCCCGCCGTTACGTCCGCGACGCTCGTGGTCGCTTTGCTTCCAAGGGTGTTGGCGGCGTTGGCGGCTATCAGGGTCAGACCAGTGGACGTGGTGCGCGACTAAAGACGCCAGGGAATGTCAGGGCTGGTGGTGGAGCAAAACAGAAATTAAGCGCAAAGAGTGGCGGAACGATTAGCAAACCCAAGGGACTAAAACCACAAAGCAGCCGAAAGCTCAAGACAGGTGTCGCAGCCAGCCGCCTTAAAGCAACAAACGCAAAAATGGCTAATCAGCCTGACAACGCTCAGGTTTCCGTTCGTGGTCGATTCAAAGGGCGAGCTGGCAAGCGAATGGATGCCAGCATTGAACGGACGGTGAAGAGTCAGAGTGCTACTGCTCGCACTGCCGATAAAGCACGCAATCGTCAATTTAAAAGCGATCAATCAAGAGCCAAGAAACTGCGGACTGTGCATGAAAAAGCAATGGTTGCTAAATTTTCAAAATCCCTTGGCAAGTCGCCGGCTGAAATCCGCGAAACAATCCGAGGCATGGAGCCATCACGTCAAATCAAGTTCATCAAACAATTTGTCAAGGAAAATCGCAAGCGCAAATGATCAAGCCTGAAGTCACCGCCGTAGGTCGTTTGCTCAAGAAAAAAGGCGACGAACCCCGCATTTATAAAGTCATCGCCGTAAAGGCTGACGGCCAGGTGCGTACCATTGTTAATAAGGAAATGACCTGAGCGGGGTGTCATGACGCAATCCGGCGTAACGCCTCGCCTTCTCAACGTTGAGCAGTTCAAGCGCCGGATCAATCGCAATGACCCGGTTGCCAATATCTACCGCAACGCCATTGACCTGAACCGCTTCAGCAATGCAGTGGCCCGTCAAATTGTGCGGGACTACAACAACATTGTTCTTAGTGCGGTTGCCGATCTACGGGCAATCAACCTTGGTGAAGCGACAGCAGGTGCCGGGATTGTGGCGCCGTCTTCTGTGCAGGCTCAGCGTTTGCGCGTGATCTTGGCGCAGCTGAAGGAATCGCTTGATGGCTGGGCTGATCGCAGTACGGCTTATGTGACGCAAGAGCTGCAGGGCTTGGCTGAGCTTCAGACCGGCTTTGTGCAGGAACAGATCAGGCTGGCAATTAGCGGCGGCGTGACTGATGCGCGTGAATTGCTGCCATCACAGGTCAACGCTTTGGCCCAGGTGAACACGGTGCAGGTGGCGCCGAACTTCGCGGCGAGTGTTGCCACGGTTGACCCCACTGATCTGAATTTCACGCTGCCTGGCACTGGCGCTTTCAATTTGACCGCTGGACAGGGCGCAGCCATCACGCTGCCCAATGGTGATGTTGTGTCGAAGGCGTTCCGTGGCTTGGCCGAATCTCAAGCGCAGCGATTCAACGCCGTCATCAGGACTGGGATTCTCAGTGGCGAACCGACTGCCCAAATCGCACGCCGCCTGATCGGAAGCCTTGACTTTGGAGATCTTGCCAAAACCGCACGACAGCAAGCGTTAGCCGGTGGCGAGCTGACCAAGATGGCGGACCATCAGGTGCTGACCGTTGTTCGCACGAGTGTTCAACAGGTTGCCAACGCAGCCAGTACGCAGGTCTATCAAGCCAATCAGGACATCACCAAGAAATACCGCTACGTCGCCACGCTCGATAGCCGCACTTCGGCAATTTGCCAAAGCCTTGACGGCAGGGAGTTTGAATACGGCAGAGGGCCAGAGCCGCCCGTTCACTTCAACTGCCGCAGCACGACGATTCCCATCATTGACTACGAAGGGCTTGGCATTCCTGAGCCTGACTGGGGAACGGGTCCATCACAGCGCGCCAGTGCCGAAGGTCCGGTTAAGGGCAACGTCACTTATGGCAAGTGGCTTCGCGGTCAGCCCAAGGAATATCAAAGGGAAGTGTTCCGCAGTGAAACCCGCGCCGCGTACTTCAGAAAGCTTGCCAATAAATACGGCCCGCAAGATGCGCTGAGCCGCATGGTCCGCGAAGACGGCAGCGAAGTCACCCTGAAGCAACTGCAGCAGAGTTACGGGAATGTTCGCACCGATTAAAATGAAGAAAATCTCTTACGGTCATGGCCCGCAGGTACTCACGCGATAAAAAAGGCCGTTTCGCCTCTGGTGGCGGTGGCGGTGGAATGGGCAAATCCAAAAAGCCCCGCAAGTCTGATGTCGCCTTTCAGAAATCTGGCAAAGGTGGCGGCACAAGCGTGAAGGCTGGCCGTGCTGCCAAGGCTGCCTATAAGGCCAAAGAAGGCGCACGTCGCATGA
>Ga0208542_1000117_pt1 | contig 32821 bp, 52 predicted proteins | sample DEB08_DNA_3_FD_185495 | JGI IMG/M metagenome (GOLD analysis project Ga0208542, IMG submission 185495) | Aqueous microbial communities from the Delaware River and Bay under freshwater to marine salinity gradient to study organic matter... | ecosystem: Environmental > Aquatic > Marine > Coastal ... | reverse complement strand
GTGCTTATAGCGTCTGTTTCCTGAACTTTTTGCCCATACCGGATAAAGCCGGGTGGGGTATTGCTACGCCTCTTACCTTGCACCTTTTTGTGAATTACATTTTCGGCAGAGAACTTGAATGTTTGATAACTCTGACCTGCCACCATCGGCTAGGGGAATTATGTGATCCGCAGTCAGGTCATATACCGACCGGCACCGGGAGCAAAATGGTTGCAGTTGTCTAGCTAACTTAGATAACGCCTGCCACTTGTAATCATAGCCTCGATCGATTCTAGATGGGCGCAGTCGTTCTTTTGTTCGCTTACATCTATTGCATAAATAACTGTTGCGAACAATAATTCCACATCGCGAACAGGGTCTAGGAAGTAATGCCATCGTGCTTCACTAAATATTCGATAGCCATCGCAAGGGTGGTGGATGATTCTTTGAAGAATGCTAGACCTGAATTACAGGGGAAGCAAAGTAATCCACGCACACTCATCGTTTCGTGGTTGTGATCAATGATTAATCCTCTTGATGTCTCTTCAGAAGTCACACCACATATAGCGCAAGAACCATTCTGTCTAACAAATAGTTGATCATAATCATTCTTTGCATCTCGCAAAAACTTTCTATGAATCTGTCTGCATTCTCGGCAGATTGGATTGCGTTTGTTCTTTGCTTTATTAATGAATCGGAAATCTGTAATAGGTAAGACGCGCAAACATTTGCGACACTCCTTACTCTCCAAACTCCTCTTCATCGTCTTCATCCGTTCCGAAGCTGGCGAGACGATCCTCGATAGGCAGAGAGAGATAGGACTGGAGAGTTGCGGCTACTGCCCGGTTGAGTAGTGACTCAATCGCATCAAACGAAAGATTGTTGTCAGTCACTAACTCGGTCTCTACATCACCGATGCTGACGCTTATGTTCAACATTTATGTAGCTCCAATCGCAAGTCTAGAAGGTCATCTATAAACTCATCGACTATGGCACATTGGCGCTCGTTGTAGTGAGGAAGGTTGCGCGACTTAGCGGCATGGCTAAGGGCTTCATCTATTTCGTCTAGGGATTGTTCCGAGATAGGGAACTCTGATGGATGTATCCTATCATAAATGATTGACAACATTCTACTCGTCATACCGCTTGCCTTGCTTTCATAATAGCTTGCAAGTCATAAGTCGATCCACGCTTTTCAATATCAAACTTCTTAATGAGCCGATAGATTTCTTTTGGCGTTATTTGTAGCCATGCAGATAGAGCCTCGACATCAAGAAAGAATCGTCGATTCGGATTACTCATAGCCAGTGCCACCAATCTCAAGACCGACCAGCTTTGTTTGCATCCAAAGCAGGTGACATCTTGATTCAGTTGTTCGACATCAATGACAACGAACTTTTCGCAATCATCGGTCGGACAAGGGATTCGTCTTGCCTGTTCCTTGAATTTCTTTGTGGCCGCTCGCCCCCTAGCATGTAAGCCATAAAGTTCCCCTGCAAAGTCTAACGCCCACTCTTGAGTCAATGTCCATGACAAGTGAGCTAGATGGAAGTCGCAGGTCGCCTGAACCTCTAAATCGCGATTGTTCTCTGCCCGGACTAATGCAGGAGGGGTCAGATTCCTATCCTTGCGAATTATTGACTCCCAGGCGTGAAGCACTCCAAGTAAATCAATGGCAAGATGAAAGTCCAGCGCGTTGACATTTATCCCAATGCTTCGTTCTGTTGTCGCCATTCCTGATCCAGTCCGAGATGGTTCTAGGTAGAAACCGGCTTCAAACTGTAAGGTCGGTAGCTCTTGCAGTATCGCCCTCAAACGACCGAAGCAACTTCGACATTGACCCTCAACCTGCCGGCGACAGACTAAGCACTCACTCAAAATGGAGCCTCCTCAAAGGTTTGTTTGACCATAACTGGCTTTTTGAAATACTCAGGCACTTCTGTATCAAAAAGAGTGAAATTCGAGCAGGTGTGGTCGGCGAGGACTATCTTCTCGCGCTGACTTCCCTCGATCCTGATAAGGCTTCGCTCTACCGCCTCAAAGGAGACCGAGGTTCGGTATATCTCATAGGTCATAAGCCCCGATAATCTCTTGACGATTTCTTCTTCGATAGTCAGTTTCTTTTTGTCTAGCTTCTTGGCAAAGCCGGCCCAGGAGATTCCCTCCCATACAACCGTTCCGCAGCGCTGACAATTTATAGGTTTGAAATGTTCATTCATAGTGATTAACCGTTCCAAAAACCTGACCGTTCCACCGTTCCGTGTTCCCCTCTAAAGAGGGGGAACACCGGAACGGTTTGGTCGGTCGTGTCGCACCGCTCCGGGAATTTGACCGGAACAGTTCCGGAACGGCGGAACAGTTAGACATTAGGGCTCCAAGCCTTAACATCATTGGCGAAAAATTCGCTCTGATGACCGTAGAGATACTTCTGACCATCCTTGCGGTAACTGATAAACCCACCTGAAACTAGAGCATCTAGAATGCCCTTAATCTCATCATTGCCTATGGAAATCCTTTCAGAGCGCAAATGCTCTACTAATTCATTCCTGCCTAGCTCATAACCGATTCGATTGAGCAAGCCTGAAATCGCCTCCATCTTCTGTTCCTTGGTTGAGATTTTTACCGTTCCCCCTGAGATTGAGACCGATAGCTGATTCTCGCCAACCGACCGGACATTGGCGACGCCGACGGTCTTGGCGTCAGGGCAGATGGCTCGGACGAAGCCTGGTCGATCCTTTGTGCAAGTTATATCTAGGGCGCCGTCAATGCCCCTGCCGAATGGCAATGACACAGAGACGGCAAAGGCCGCACCGTCAATATCGGCTCTCTTAGATTGGGCTCCGATAGCGTAATTGCCTCGGTTGTCTTTAGATTTAGTCACATGGTCAATCGTCAATATCGCAGCTCCACCGACACGCAGGGGTTTTAGAATCTTCTGCGAGAAGGTCGTAGCATCTTTATTTTTCTCTAGATCAAGCCCAAGTAGATTCATTGCGGCATTTACGCCATCGACAACAATTAGGCTCGGCTGATAGGCCATTATCTCGGTTCGCATAATCTCCCCGATTCCTTCGCCTAAAGGCTCATCAGGGTTGGCATAACGGAAGAGTTTGAACCTATCTGATGGCACTCGCAAGGTCTTGAGGCGATTGAGGATTCCTTTGGCGCTATCTTCAAAATCAATATAAAAGACGATGTTGCCCTTTTCAATCTCTTGTCTTACCGCCTCTAAAGCAATCCAAGTCTTGCCTGATTCGCTCTCACCGAAGATGGCATTTATCTTGCCCGCATAAAGCAGATGATTGCCGTCCTCTCGGCGCAGAAGGCTAGGAGCAGGCTCTTGTTCAAGTTCGAGCTCTTGGATTTGTTTAGGTATCCAGGACGATTCGATGATTTCGCCATCTTCGTTATGAAGCTGAACGAGCGAAGGTGAATGAACCTCTAGGGTCTTCAGTTCGCTGCGTTGGTCGCCGTAGCCTTGCTCACGCAGGGCTCTTGCGGCCTTTGTGAAGTCTGAATTGTGTTCAACAATGGCAAATACGGCAAACTTGGTATAACTGCGCTCAGGATCGAAGATTGTCGATGATGTGAAAACATAGAATTTATCGGTGCCGGCGTGATTTGTTGTCGCGCTGATGCCTTCGGTTTTGCCCGGTCTTCTCCAAGCGGTCACTCCTTGGCGATTGACATAGACCTTCTTCCAGCCGAGCGGTTCTAATATCTGCTCCCAAGTGACCTTTGCGTTGTAATCATCTCCCGGAGTAAGCCCTTCGCCTTTAGGTTTTAGCTCTTCTTGGATGTTCTCTTGCTTTGGAATGGCATCAAAGGTGGCAAATAAAGAATGTAGTTGGTCGCGCTCAGGCACCGTCAAGGTCGGGATTGACTTAGGGCTACCTGAAAGCATCTTCCATGCTCCGCCTGATGGATGGCAAGTGCCATTTGTCGGAGCGACAACGACAAAGCCTCCCTCACCGCGAGTCTCGGCTAAGACATCAATGCTACCGTTCTCACCGGGTCTTCTAGCAAGTTTGGTATTACCTGGAACTTCACCTTTGATTCGATAAAGCCAATGCAAGCCTCCCGATGGCGTCATTTCTACATAACCATTATTCAATCGTTCCCAAACTGTGCCAAGACCTGCCTGTTTTGCCATCTCTTTTATGTCTAGATGAATCTTGTCTGCAACTGCTCTACCTTCGAGCTCTAGCATCTCTAAGTTGCCCGATACCTTTCCACAGATGACACCTACACCTTCGGCGCCTTGGAACCAAGCCATCAATTCATCACTTGTAGCTCGTCTCTCTTGATATTCCTTCCAAGTCAAAACTCCTGGCCTCTTTGATCCATCGGTGGCAACTGGAACGACCGAGATTCCTTCGTTGGCAAGTTCAAGTGCAGTTAATAGGATGTCAGTTGTCATTTGTCATCCGCTCAATAATCCATTGGACAACAGGCACAGCCACCGCATTGCCCATTTGTTTATAGCGGTGCGAATCGGCTTGGCCCTCTGTCCACCCATCAGGAAAGCCTTGCAATCTCTCGCATTCTGTCGGTGTCAGGCGACGGACAACTTGTGGCGTTGCAACACCTGGGGTGAACACATTTGTCACAGTTGGAGAAGGATCACCTTCGTTGCCAACACCTAAACCTTGACGATTCTGCGCATCTAATTTATCGGCATCTCTCAAAGCATTTCGCAAATCTATCGGAAAAATCGCAGGCACATTCCCTCCCCCAGTTCCCCATCTTTGAATTACTGTTTGCATCACGGAATCTTCATAAACTCTGACATCACCAACGCGAGTGCCATCAAGAATAATGACAGTCGCTCTCGTATCACCGCAATCAAAACCATTTAATGTTGGCACAACCCCCCCCCGCAACCCAAGTTTCAAAATCTTCAGATGTTTTCGCTCTCCTGGCTTTTGTAAACCACATTTTCAAGCGCCCTTTGCAATGGCTCCGGCAGTTGCTTTCCTCGTCTTCCCGCCCTGCGCAAGATACCCTGCGCGGCCTTCTGCGATAGCGAGTATTTCTTCAGGTGCTGCCCCTGAATTTCCAAGACATCCGACAATGAAGACTCGACGACGGCGTTGGGGAACTCCGAAGTATTGAGCATCAAGCACCCGCCATCCCACGCGATACCCGCGTTTGACCAACGCTTCAATGACGACGGCCATATCTCTTCCGTTATTCGAGGAAAGAAGACCAGGCACATTTTCGAGGATAAACGACTGCGCTCTTGTTTCGTCAAGGAGTCGGCAGATTTCCCAAAAAAGTCCACTCCGTTTTCCTGCCAATCCTGCTCTTCTACCGGCAACCGATAAGTCTTGACAGGGGAATCCTCCTGTAATGATTCCATTGGAAGGATCGAATCCTGTTTGTATAAGTTGCTCACCTGTTACCCCCTGGATGTCGCCGAAAATTGTGGCGTTCGGAAATCGCCTTCTCAAAACATTCTGTGCGTGTTTATCCCATTCAATCGATGCAACAACTTTGACACCTGCTCGCTCAAGAGCTAAATCAAAACCGCCAACGCCAGCAAAGAGTGATACTGCCGTTCTCATATTGACCACCATCCCCGAATCGTTCCTCCCTGTGGGCAGATATTCCAATCCGCCTTTCCGTCTGCAATCCATTGCCGGTGAAGCCTTGCCTGCTCTGCAAAGTCCGTCTCGTGGGTATCGCGCCCGCAATCAGGACAGATTTCTCCTCCGACATATTCGTAAATATGACGACAATTCAAAAACCCACTCCACCATTTATCCATTGACGAATCATTGGAATCTCACACTTAGGACACTTCGGGCAATCAAAATTGGCATCAGTATAAATATGACGCCATTGCTTCTCAGTATGACCACAGGCTTCGCAGGTGTAAGTGTATTCAGGCATTGAATAAGTCCTCTTGTTTGTTATTTATTGCGAACTCAATTCTTGCTTTGGCAATGGGGATGTATTCATCGGTCATCTCAATTCCGATGAACTTAAAACCTTCATAAATCGCAGCTTTACCAGTTGAACCCGAACCCATAAATGGATCGAGAACGATGCCACCTGCCGGCGTGACAAGTCGGCAGAGATACCGCATAAGGTCTGTGGGCTTGACGGTTGGATGATGATTCTGCCTGTAATTGTTAATGCGATTCCTCGGATTTGAGCCGCCGACACCGCCTTCTTCCCTGCCATCGTGAATCCTTATTGCCTCAAACCCATCAAGCCCCTCATTGCGGTCGCGCTTGCTTGCTTTGGCGCAGTAAAAGAAGCGAGCGGCGGAGCCTTTTCCATCCTTTTCGCCTTGTCCAAAGTATTCAGATTTTCCCCCACCAAATTCGCCATAACCTGTGACTTTTGTTTTGGCCCAATGGCCACCACCTGCATTCGCAGGAAACAACTCAACAACCTCATCCGACCCGTCGTGAATGACATTGGCGGGCCAACGGCCTGCATCAAGTTCGGCGATGTCGTGACCAGTGGTGAACGCGCCAGATGGTGAAAGGTGAGTCGATGGCTTTTCGCCGCGTGAGGTTCCGCCTTCAGTCCCAACCCTCGCACCATCAATGTTCAACCCGCCGGTGCCATAGGTCAGCACATTGGCGGCGACGGTGCCGATTAACGGTTTGCGGGCGACAACGATGGGTTCGTGCGCGGGCTTTAGTGCGGTGCCCCAGCCCTGCCATTGCTTCGCCTCGGCGGTGTATGGCGGCCCTTTTGGAGTTCTTTCATAATTACCACCCGACATTGCACCGTTGTCAGATACAACTTTTCCAGCACGACCACGCCAAATTCCTTCTTGTTTATCTAAGGCTTTTGAAATATCCAACGACTTCGGAAACCCACTGCCATAAATCCACATAATCTGGTCGCGGATTTCAAAGCCAGCATCCTCAATCCCCACAACCATTCGATGATAAGTTCTTGCACTTGAAAAACTAAGAAGATGACCACCTGGCTTCAATACACGGAAAACGGCACTTGCCCAACTTTCAGTCCAATCTTGGAAAGCTCTATTACCTTTTAAGCTCAGGTCATATTCTCCGGCGTGCATACTTGCCGATCGTTCTCTTGTTTTTTTATGGTCAACACCGTTCACAGCTTTAGCTAAAATGTCAGCGTTATCCCACGCTTTGCCCATAAAATTTATTCCGTATGGTGGATCAGTTACTATTGCATCGATTGAGTTATCTTCTAATAATGCTAAAACCTCACGACAGTCGCCGTGATGAATGATGAACTGCTCTTGCACTTTGCCCCCTAACTGATAACCGAGTGAGGTGATGAGATTTGCACTCATCAGGCCCCCGAATGCCCCGCACCTTGCGACCTCTTGCCATCATCGGAAAGGTGGACGATGACGGCTATGACGGCGAGACGACGACGGAAGGAGAATCGCCTCGCACATAAACTATGCTGGCTTTGCTCCTAATTGAGCTAGAAGCGCGGCTACTTCGGGTGTGATGGTGCCACCGGCATTTGCCACCGGCGAAGGCGCAGGCGTTTGCTTTGCGGCGCCAAGATAAGCATTTGCCTTGGCTAGTGCCGAGGCGTCGGAAGTTGCGTCAATGAGAATCCAAGGTGCGCTCTTACCAGGCTTGGCAGGGCCTTGTCCGATTCGAGCTAACACTTTCTGATTGATTTTCGTCTTCAGCGCATTGCGAAGACCGACATTAAACCAAAGAAGCGACTTGTGTTCCGTGTTGGTCTCTAGATCGACCACATCAACTTCAACTGCTTCTGCGAGACCGTGAATGGTCTGAATGCCTGTCTTATATTCGACCGGCGTGACGATGAGTAGATGATTGGCTAAATCTGCCACTTTCACCGACTCGGAGTTATTACTGGATGGTGCTGCGAAGGTCATTCCCCCGTCTCCTTATCTACTTTAGTGTTCATTTCATCTTCTTCTTGCATACGCCTAACATCATTAATAGTAATTTCAGTTTCGGCGTCATCTTCGACAAAGCAAAAGTATGGGCGCCCTCGAAGTCCAATGAAAAATCCAATAATTTTCAAGATGAATGCTTGCCATCTTGCCATTGGCTTAATCACGAGCTTCGGTTTCACCGTTACACGCTTTCTCTAGATTATTGCTAAATGGTTGAAAATATGGGCAATAGTTACAGAGGCGATTGGCGACCTTCGGTATCATTTCCCACATCTTCGGATTATCTTCCACATTGATTTGCGACAACAATGAGATTATGTCATCCATACGGCTCAAAGCCTTTAGAGCTACTGATTCGTCATAGTCAAAAAGCTCAATGTGCATCTCATCAATGCTTCCGCTTGTTGGCAGATAAGCAAGAGCTACTTGATTGACTGTAACTCCTGTCTGCGCTTTCCCATATCCATAGAGTTGAATTTGGGTTTGATATTGCGCTGAGGCACCTTCACGACGCTTTCGATCCATTTGAGCCGGACTTGTCGTCTTCCAATCAATGACGATGCCTCGGTTAATATCAAATAAATCAACTGTGCCGGTCAGATTGCCTCTGATTGTCACTCTTTGCTCAACTTCGTAGCCTTCAATCTTGCGAAAAATGTCTGCAAGATATTGATGGATTGCCGAACCGACTTGTGCGCTCCAATTAGAAGAACCCAATTCGTTAGCTTTAGGCCAATCAAGCAATTTATAGGCAAGTCGCCTAGAGCATTCGTGACCCATTTCAGAAGGCCCTATGACGACTTGCTTGCTCCTTGGAGTCCATATCCCTGCTTGCGTGATTATCTCGGCAAGGTTTTGAGATAGTGCAGTTGCAGGTTTAACAGGTGAAACGAATGTCATTCGTCATCCTCTTCTTCCCAATCATCATCATAGTCAGGAATGATGGGGATAATGGGCTCGGTTGGTTGTATAACTGGAATGCTCATAGCTCTTCATTATTTACTAGCGAGAAGCGTCTTGAAACACTTTGCACTTGCAATAGATCAAGAACCTGAGGTGGCAGAATCTCTTTTGCGCGTTTCACATCAAATCGCGTTGATGTAATCGTTGTGTAGCGAACTACTTGTTGGCCTTGATAATAGCCAAGTTCGCCATCGCCTAATGCGTTTTCAATATGAGAGCGAGCTACATCGGCGATTTCTTCCCATTCTTTTATTTTCGCCAATGCGCTTCGATATTGTTCGAGCCACATCGCGACAGAATCGTCGAAATCAATCACTCCCTTTTCTACTTCGATGCTCATAGTTCCCCCGAACTAATACCACTTAGAGTGTTGGAATTTTGCCCAGGCAGCGCAGGTGCCACCGGAGCCATATCGCCTGGAAATATAGGCGAGCGTTGCCACGAGTTGTGGCACCGAAGCCTCAGAATGTTTCATTCCAAGGTTGCGATAGGTGGCATCTAGTAATTGACCGATGCCTTTTGCGCTGGAAGTGGGGTTCTTTGCCCCTGCTTTCCAGGCGCTTTCCTTGCCTAACAATTTGGCTAGGCAACGAAAACTTTTCTTATCTAGCAATTCTCTTGCTATCTCTTTGGAATCAACCTGGTCAAGTAAAGGTCGATCCTTATAGACAAAAACCGGCGAAATCGGGTTCGCAGGTATAGGTGCCAAGGCACCGCTCACAATCGTAGAAGTCATCATGCTGACTCCGACGATGATGAGGATTCCCCGGATTTGTTTTCCTCTTTGAGTAATTGGATTCCTCCTTCTAATTTCGCAGCTCGCTTAAGGATTTGATTTACATAGGAAAGTTCAATTCTCAAGGTCATTGCGATTTCTTTCGGTGTGCGTCCAAGGTCATTAAGTGAGCGAATCGCGTGTGAATAATTGATGCGGTTCGTCTTGCGACTACGAAATCCCTCTCCGAAACCTCTTTGAGCCGGCGTTGTGCCTGCCCAAATTCCGTGTGGGATTTCCTCCTTGAGCGCGTATTCCAAGCACTCCTTTCGTTCAGGACAACCGGCGCATATAGCTCGCACGATTGGGAGGCACTTTGCCTCATCTTCTCTACTATTGGGAAAAAATATGTTTGGATTGAAAATACCTTTACAACTAGCTTTTGGTAAGAGTGGAAGTTCAGGAAAGAAGTCTGCAAATTGTTTCACCTAGGATCGATCCTCTAACCAACTGGCAAGGTCTTGAATGACCCAAGCCTTATCAACTGAGGCGTTACGCCTTTTGACAATAACATAAGCCGGCGGAGTGGCAGGCAATAATCTTGCCTTTGCATAGTTGTAAGCCTCATCTATTGCTTCTTGCCAAAATTCAGGAAGATTTAGTTTTTTGCGATTCTTCAATTCTAAGATATAAGTCTCACCGCCGATGATTGCAACGATGTCGCCTTCATCTTTCATACCGGATAGCCGTAAGCGTTCAGCATTTGCGCCCTTAGAACGCAACCACTTGAGAACCGAGAGCTCGAACGCCGAACCCTTACGACTATTCGGATTCGCCATTTATTTCACAACTCGCAATGAAATCTTTGTTTGTTTATTATTCAAAGCTCTAGCGTGACGAACAGTTAGTAGAAGCATCTCAACGAGATCAAGAGCTTCAGGTTCGGTCATCACGGCAAGGCGAGTTACAAAATCAGGAACACGAGAGCGCATAAAGTCTGCCTCTCTCGCCTTATCCATAGTTTTCAAACTATCAAGACTTGCGGTCGCCTTCAGAGCCTTTAGATGATGTTCGCCGACTTCGGTGGCAACCGTTTCGGCTAGGTCTAAATTGGCGTCGCGTTCTTCTAGATAGAGATGAATGCCTCCATCGAGGCCGACATGAGCCGAGAATAGAGGGTCACGCACGATGATAAATCCTCGCTAGAGCCTTCTGCTTCCTATCCCAAGCCAAAGCCTCTTCAATCTCCGCCTCAAGCGGGTCATCAGATAGGCTTAGAAGGGCATAGAAGGCTATTAGAGCCCCGATTACGCCTAACAGTATGACAATTCCCATAGGTTCCCCTTTCGTTGTGGATAAGTATGAGGGAAAGGGGTGACACCCTAAGCCCGACACGCCGAAGGCGTCTAGTTCCTTGTGTATTGACAAGCGTAGGCACAAGCCTTAGAGTTTAGTCATTGAGGAAATACCTCAAGCGAAAGGTAAAAATGAACGGCAAGAAATTGGTTCAGGTAAACAGAGGCAAGTTTGTCAGCGTAGATGATACTCACCGCATCGAATATGTCAGTCATCGCGGCGGAACTAGCGAGTGGATTATTTCAGAGAAAAACACAGACGGTATTTATTTTTCAGCAGTTGATCACGCTCCAACTCTTGAAGTAGCTCGCATCAAATATCTTGCAAAGGTAGGTGCGTGATGTGGGATTTACTCTTCGGCACTCACCTTGCCGGTTGGCAAGCGGTGGTTCAGTTTTGGTTTTGGACAATTTTGTTTCTAGGTATTGCGATTCATTGGTTTAGGAGGCAAAAGTGAAGAAGATTCGTTCAGTTAGAGTCAGCGACCAACTGTGGGCGCGGGCCAAGGCGAAGGCGCGGTCAGAAGGCAAGACAATTTCAGAAGTTATCGTTGATTTCCTAAAGGAGTTCGTCAAATGAAGGCTAGAGTTTTGGTTGATTTTCTTGAAATAATGTTAGAACCCGATGATGAGATAGATGCCAAGCAACTTGAAAAGCTATTTGGCGCTTTGCGTGAATTACGCCGTCAGGTGGATAAGCAATGACAACCGCCGAGATTGCCAAAGCCTACGCCGAGCGCGGTTGGTTTGTTCTACCTTGCTATCCGCAACAAAAGACACCATTCTTCCCAATAGCAAAGAATGGCTATAAGTCTGCCTCGAACAAGCCAAAGACGGTGGCGAAATGGTTTGAGAAGTCGCCATTGCTCAACATCGGCATTGCTTGTGCGCCAAGCGGTCTAGTCGTTCTAGATGTTGACTATCGAAATGGCGGAAGCACCGATGGACTCAATCTTGACACCTACACGGTTTCAACCGGCGATGGAATCCATCTTTATTACAAAGTGCCACCTTCTGCCACCTTCAAAGGCAAATTGCGACCGGGCGTTGACATCAAGTTCAACGGCTATGTCGTCACCGCAGGTTCGATCCATGAGAACGGAAAATTCTATGAAGTCGTCAAAGATATAGAACCTGCGCCAATTATGGGATGGGTCTAATGCGATTGGCACTTGTAGCTACAAGCATTCCTTTTGCTTGGGCATTCGGTCGTTCAATAATTAGATGGGCTCTTTATGTCTATCTGACCGGCTGGTTTGCCTTTATCTTGTTATTTTTAGTCAAGAAAAGACCACCTAAGATGCCTCCGATTCCTCATTTTCTGACATCTCTTTATGGCAAGAGATACATAAACAAGCACATTGCCTTATTTGAAAAGGAGTTTATAGACCCTGCAAAGCCCTAGAGATTCCTTCTTCAAGGCTAATCTTGGGCTCATAGAACGAGAGCATATTGGCAGGATTTCCAACCCGATAGCCCACACCCATTGGAGCGGTCGGGTTGGTTTTCATTTTGCCTAAATAACCTGCCTGAAGCATCACCATTTCGGCTAGTTCTATGAAACTTGTCGGTCTGCCGGTGCATAGATTGGCAGTCTTCACATTGTTAGTGATTGCCTCGAATGTAGCTCGCACAACATCTTCGATATGAATAAAGTCTCTAACTTGTCTGCCGGTTCCCCAAATATCAAATGGGTCTGCCTTCTCTAAACCGCGCTTGATAAATGATGGAAATGGATAATCAATACTTTGATCCGTTCCGTAGCCGGAAAATGGGCGCAAGACGGTAACTTTCAAGCCTTCCTCTCTAGCGTGTCTAGCAAGAATCTCGCCTGAGAGTTTGGCCCAACCATAGACCGCATCAGGCGTTCTTATATGGTCAAGGTTTATGTCAAACTCTTTGAGTGATTGACGATATTCCTCGCGCTGAAGGTAGATTGGGTAAGCTGCCGAAGAGGAAAAATAAACAATGTGACCAGGCTTTGTGCGATTAGCCCATTGAAAGAAGTCTGAATCAATGCCTAAGTTGGAGGCAACGCTGAGTGGAGAACCATCAATGGTTGCCCTCCCACCGACAATGGCCGCAAGATGGATTACAACATCATATTTAGTGTCATCTTTACGACAGAAATCTCTGACATCAATGCCGTTCTTTAGATCGATCCCGGTGATTGAGTTGTGTTTAGAATCTAGATGTTTCTTGAAATTCTTTCCGACAAAGCCTTCATCGCCTGTAATAAGAATCTTCAACTGCGTAGCTCCTTTAGGATAAGAGCATAACGCTCACTTTTGATGAAATTGTTATACATAAGCGCATCATAGGAATAGATTTCTTGAGCATTGACCTCGCGATAGCCCTCATCCCATTCGGCTTTATTGGCAACCGGGTGAAGATGCTCAATGATTACATCGTCTAGATAGACAAGATTCTTCAAATCTTCCCCTATTTGCTTCCAAAAATTGTCAAGATAAAGATGGCGCATATTAGGTGGCACCATCCCCTCTAGAGCTCTGACTATGGAAGCAGACATAACTACCGCAGTCGGTAGGCGTTTGCCCTGCAATAAATCATTGCCATAACCTATTCCGGGCTTATTGCCTATCGCTGTCATCAGTTTTACATCCCAATCGGGAGTGCGAAACCTATGGTCATCTCCAATAAAGCTGAAGAATTCATAGTTACTGTTGGCATACTTTTTAGCAATAGCATTGAGCGGAGCTGCCATACCTCGGCTCGTATTTGTCACCTCAAAGATGTAATCAATTCCAAGACTTGCCCTATAAGAGAGCAAAGCAGGATCATCATCATCAACTATAAACATCAAATCGGTTCTGCAAGAGAACTCTTTATGCGCCTTCAAGACTTCTTTGGCGTTATCCGGTCTAGATCGAGTAGGCACTAGGAGCAGGTTCTTATTCAAGTTCATTGATTTCCCCATAAATAGCCGCATAAGCAACTAGGTCAATTACGGAATCAAGATGGTCAGGCGTTTGTATCAATCGAGCTATCTTGACTAGACATAAACACAAAGCGACCTGCGAAGGTGTTATCTCGGTTTCAAGATACACACTCCACAGGTCGGCTATGCGTTTGTGATTTGTAAATGGCTCGCCATAGATTTCTTGGCGTTCCGAATCCGTGAGGCGCTTGGCCTCATCTAAGATTTCCCCCTTATCCATCTTTCTTATTCGCTACCTCTGCCAAATTCTTTAGCGCGAGGATCGAAGGCTTTGAGTATTGGGCCAAGAACGGCTGCTAGAAAGCAAGCTACATAATCCTTGACTGGTCTCGCCGGGTCGGCAAGGTATAAAGCTGCGACTGCTGCTGCTCCAGCTCTTGCGTAGGTGCTTGCGATTGCGACTGCTTTTGTTTTGTCAAACATTTGCACTCCTTGAATGTAGGTCTGCCGAATCCTACGATGAAGACCGGCAGAGATGGCTTTACTTTGCCACGATTTTTCTTCTTATAGGCGCGAACCTTACGGCATACTTCGCCACCATTGCGTTGATCTCGCTTTTCATCAGGGGTCGTGTTGCCCTCAATGGTGATGACGGTGCCGTTCTTCTTGACCTCCTCAACAATACCTACATGCGATATTCGCTCTAGGTCATCGTTTGGGAAGTCAAAAAATGCTAAATCACCCGGCTCCGGCGTGGCGTTGTCAATGTCCTGCCAAGCCTTTGCCTTGACGAACGCTCTCGCCCCTGCCGGGGTGTATGTGCAATCTGGAATCTTTACTTTTGCCTTCTTAGCTACCCAATTTACAAATGCGCCACACCAGGGCAGATTTGCCTTCTGATACTTGGTTTGATTGTTGGCAGGGCCTTCGATAAATCCAATTTCCCCGGCCGCAATCTCTAAAAATTTATTGCGGGAGTCACACATTATCTCTTCAAAGCCTCTTTCACTAAATCAGTTAGGAAATCAACTTTCTCCTCTAGGGCGTTGACTTTATCCTTGATCGACAAACCACCATTGGGTTTTAATTCAGTTAGATAGTGCTTAACTAGCCATTTTACGCCTATGGCAACGGCGCCAATAATCGTCGTGAGAGCTACGATAAAACTCGCCCAATCCAATGCGCTCATCCGTGAATCTCCCATACATAGACGGTAACAGTTCCGGAATTACTAACAGCATATAAAGCAGTAGTCGGAGGTAACTGAAAAGTATCGTGGAAATTATTATCTATTTTTGCACCAGTTGTTGTAGTGACATTTTCATCACCTACATAAATGGCACCGGTTTCGTTATGAATATGACAATCGCGCCAAACGGTGCTTTTATCGAAAAGTAAGGTTGGATCACCTGTTACTGTTATTTGCGCCGTTCTCATCTAGCTCTCTTTTCTTCAAGAACCCCAGGTTTTCAAATAGATCAATGTGGTCATCGATTGTGCGGATGACATCTTCAGCTTCGTAGATCAGGAAAGTAGCTTTAGCAATTCTTCGGGAGTCAGACCCAATTTGGCTGCGATTGCTTCCTTCTCTGCTAATTTAGCCTGTGCTTCGGCTTCCTCAATGGCCTTAGCCTCAGCGAACGCGGCTGCATCAGCCTCTCGCTGTGCGATTTCTTCGGCTGTTAGTTCAACCTCTGTGGTGACTCCGGTGGAGCAATCCACTATTAGTTTCGTTGGCATTGTTTCCTTTCCTAACTGTTCTTGATTCCGTAAAGTGTGGCGGTTGAGTATTGGACAAAGTTATTAGCACCGGCAGGTGCAATTTTGATGCCAGTAATTGCGGCAGTTTGCGACCATAAACCAGCCGTCAAGTAAGAATAAACTGTCGTTTGATTACCTTCATCTACTGAATCAACTGAAAAAGATTTATTATTTGAGCCAGCATAATTTGGAATATAGATTTCCATATTGCCAAAAGTGTTGGCTGTCATAGTTGCGGCAGGAACATCTGCTACTTGGCTATTAGTAGTGCCATAAGATGTAGCAGCCGAACCATCACCAATTAACATCTTGAAAGAAAAGTTTGAATTTGATGTATTAAAATATAATTGAATATTTTCTTGCTTTTGTGCTTTATTTGTTCTTCCAGATAATTTTAATAATAGGTCTGTCCAATCCGCAGCGATTGAAGTGAATTCAATATTCGCAGCCCCGCCTGAGCCTACTGTGACGGTGGCGATTGCCTCATAAGTGGTTGCCATTATGCGCTCGCTATTCCGTAAAGAGTGAAGGTTGAGCCAGCAATAAAATTATAATCTGTTCCGCTTGTTTGATTATAAATTGTCATTGAAGTAATAGCAGAAGTAGAACGCCATAAACCAACTGCCGCTTCTGTTCCTAAACTATATGTGCTTCCGTTAGCATTATTATTTCTAGTTATCCAAGATTTATAGGTTGTTGAATTACTATAATTTTGTATGTGTGTAATGCTCATTGTTTTAATGGTATTTTCTATGCCCGTCCAATAACCCAACCAGCCTTTATTGCTATTGGAACTGCGCTGAGAAGTCGCAGAACTTCCATCACCGGATAATGAAGTAGCAGAATAATTAGTGCCTGAATCAGAATTAAATCTTACATAATTAAATCCAATGGTGTTTGCCGAACCTGCGCTAATTATCAAAACTAAATCTGTAAAACTGCCACTTATTCCAGTAAATGAAACGCTTGCTTGTGCGCTCCCAAGTGTCGTAGTCGCTATCGGTTCATAAGTCGCTGCCATTATGCCCCCTTAATGCCGTATAGGGCGAAGTGTGAGTATTGTTCAAAATTAATTCCTGTATAAACTTCAAATTTAATAGAAGTAATGGCGCTTGTGCTCATCCATAAACCGGAATTAAGACTAACAACCCCGCCAAAACCGGCTACTGTTCCATTAATATCTACGCCGGCTAAAGCGCGAGTTGTTTTATATTTATTAGTATTTTTATAGTCTAAAATATCTAAAACACTAACGCCAACATTTCCAGCACCAGGACCATTGTTGGTTCCTACACAATCTTTTATTCTTGAAGAAGTTTCACTAGTTCCAGATTCCGCTGCGGCTGTTGAGCCATCTCCTTTCAAACAATGAAAAGCATAATTTGAGCCGGTATCGGAATTAAAAGTGAATTTAACAGCATCCGCACCATAAGTTGCTCTGTTTGCTCTAGCAATAAAGCGCACCTGCAAATGAGTCCAATCCGCAGCAATTGAAGTAAATTCAACGCTTGAACTTCCACCCGAACCAACTGTTACTGTGGCTATGGATTCAAAGTCACCGGCTGCGGCGGTGGGAGCAAAACCATAAATTCCTAAAGGAGATAGAGGAGACATTAGGCAGTCAAGTCTCCAACGGCAAACCAGGTATCGGTGCCATATTTAATCAAGGTTGCGCCGGAGTATTGAGCTGAAAGGTTCAAGGCAGACGCCTTAGAGTTAATCGTTACACCTGATCCAGCAGCTATTGTCGTTTGACCTGCTCCTTTTTGTAAGACATCAATGCGAGTTCCAGTCGGAAATGCTACCGAGCTATTTGGCGGAACGGTAAGAGTGTTAGCAGAGGCATTGCTCATAGTTACTAATTTGCCTGCATCGCCTATGACTAATGTGTAGGCAGTTGTGGTGTCTGCCGATTCGACCGACTGATTTCCTACTGAATAATCAAAGGAAAGGGTCACATCTCCGCTTGATCCGCCACCTAAAAGTCCATTTCCAGCGGTGACGGCGGTGATGTCTCCGGTATTTGCAACACTTACCCAAGTCGATCCGTTATAGACCTCAACTGTGTCTGTATCTTGAAGGTAGCTCATCATTCCTTCAGCTAAGACTCCCGATAAGGCGGTAGTGCGAGCAGACGAGTCAGCGAAGACCATCGTGACCTGCTGTTGCAAATAGGTGTTGACCTGAGCTGCGGTCAGCACATCGCCGGTATTGAAGAGCTTATATCCTGCTCCTGCCATCATTTCTCCTTAGTATGAAAGAACGCCGACCGTTCCATCGAGGATTCCCTGTGTTGAGGAATCCAAGATGAATGCCTGAATTATAGGTTCGGCGGTGAACAAGGTTGTTATCCAAGTGTTCGGTGTTATGTCGTGACTTACTCCTTGGACGAACAATTCTAAAGTGACCGAGGATGAACCCGGTGTTGATTTTGTGACATTTATTAGATTGAACAATTCGGCATCTAAGCCTGCCACGATGCGAGTATTGGCATTTTCATCCATTAGATTCAAGGCAATAGAGTCGATTCTAAATAGCGCATCTTTGCGAGCGTTTAGAAGCATTGTTGCCTGATCTAAAGCCTCGGCGTCAGTCTGCATAAGCAGTTCGCTACGAGCTCCTGAATGAATGAAGTAGGTGTCAATCGAGGTCGCGTCTTGGACATTTTGAGCAGTTCCATTTAGGCGACTGATTGTTATGTCATTGAAAATGGCTGTGTCGTCATAGGCAAAGTCAATTCCCTGATAGGCAATTTCGCCTCCGGTATCGGTAAAGACTGTGGGCGTTTGGTCTGCCTTCTTTGAGACCGTATCGCGAGAGTAGAAAATTGCATCGCCTTCGGTATTGACGAAAAAACCACCCATTTCGGTCTGTTCAACGGTTTGAATAGCCGCTAAAAGGGTTCGGCTTGTTCCTGGATCGACTTGGCATAAAGTGTTTCCAGTATCTAAATGCCTTTGAGAAGAAGGCCAACTTGCTAAATCAAGCAAGGTATCAATGCGAGTTCCACTATCTTGACCGACGGTGCCACCTGCGACTGTGGTGATATTGACATTTTGAAACAGGCGGAAGGCATCAACACATTGAAGCGTCACCGAAGAAGTGTTTTCTACTCCAAGAGCAAAATTCGTGTCATAGCTCGTGATGTAGCCTGAATAAAGATAATAGCGTTCGGTGCCACCGCCATCGTCGTAGTCGGCCCACACCCGCAGTTTGCGAAGAGGTAATAACTTGCCATAGTAAGGCGATGAGGGGTTCTGTGGATTCCAATCGCCGGTCTGATCCTCAAGAATAACCGATGCGGTGCCTGCCTCGAATTTGCCCAAAGTTCGGTTCTTGCCTCTTCGGATAGTTACCTTCAAAGCTATATTGCTTACATCTACAACATCGGCAGGGGCATCCGCCAAGATACCAACGCCAAGAGGCGTCGAAGGATCATCAAGCAATAATGGGTTTCCGAAGTTCGGGCCGTTTGCAAAATCAATCGAAACGCCAAGTATCGGTGTTCCAGGCATTAGAGACCACCAATGAATTGAATAGGTTTGCCACTTTGTTGCTCAAGCAAGAAACGATTTCGGATAGCTTCGGCAAGGTCGGCTTCAGTTTGAACGCTTCCTTGAACTGTCACATTTACCGTCATGCCTGCGTTATCTGCCATTCTAAATGATCCAATGTCAGGAGTTGTTGATGACATGGCTGCCATCGCTGCCATTCGAGTTCTTTCATCAACAATAGGGCCTACGGTTGGCTTTGTTAGGTTTGCATTCAGTTCATCAATCTGCTCCTTGAGCAAGAAATTGATAGCCGTTCCCTTATCGGTAGATTCACGCAAGGTCTCAAGAGTCTTTATATTCTCAGCGATAGGAGTGACAATGCGTTCGACGGCAGGTGTGATGACATCAGGTGAGGTTGTTACTGTGCCGCCTTTAACGCCACCTCCAACTCCACCGCCACCTGGCACTCCTTTAAGAGCCGCAAGATAGGCATTGAGCGCATCTAAAGCTCGTTTCCAAGCTGCTGCTGCATCATCACCAGGAAGAGCGAAGGTCTTAGATAAAGTCTTTTGTAATGCGCTTCCATCCTGAACTTCTTTTCCATAGGCAACGACCTCAGCGCGGGTCATTCCCCACTTACCCATCAATTCTTCAATCTCAGCGTCGTCTATCTTTTCATCTTTGAGGGCGCGAGTAAAGTCAACATATTTCTCGGCTTCATCCTTAGTCAAGCCCCACTTCATTAACAGATTGACGATTGGGCCGTCGTTTATGTCTGTTGAATTTGACGCATAGATTCGAGCGATATATTCAAGAACTTCATTCTTGGTTAAATTCCATTTTGAAGCAAGAACCGAAACTTCTTCATCGCTGATTTGAGCGTCAGATAGAACTTGAAGCAAGTCTGTGTAACGCTGCGCAGCTTCATTGAGCTTCATCTGCGCTTCAAGGTTTTCAATCAACTGATTGACTCTTCGAGCTTCTTCTAAATTAGCCTGCTTCAAGAGATTAAGTCGAGCAGCTTCTAATTGAATCGGGTCTTTCTCAGTTGTCGGCTTTACGCCAAGTTTCTTTAAGGCCGCCAAAGCCTTCTCAAGTTGAATCTGCTCTTTGGTCTTCTTATTTAGATTGTTTGTTATGACTACATTTTGACGATTCTTGAAATTGTAGTCGGCGACCGCTTTTTCAACTTTTTTAAGGTCTTGCAAATGATTATTAACAACTTGCGAATTCTGACTTACGGCTTTGGTATTTGTATCAATACCGCTAGTGAATTTATTGATTGCCCAATAAGCCGTTCCTGCTGCTGCCGCAAATGCTGTTACGGCTGCTGCTGCCGCCAATGCTGAAGTTCCACCTGTGGCAAAAGCAAGAGCGGTGCCTGCGGCGGTGCCTGCGACTGCTTGCTTACGAAATACTGAAGTGAGCAAAGTCAAAGCACTAATAACTAATTGAATGCCGGCATAGACTTTCGTGCCTATAAATAAACCTGTAATAATCGCAGCGAAGGCTTTGAACGCTGTTAGATTGTCATTTATAGTCTTGAAGAATCCAATAAATGCTTTAGTCGCTTTTACCGCAAATTGAGCAGCGCCTCTAAAGGTCTCGGCAATCTGATCCTTATTGTTTGCAATGAATTGCTCAAAGGCAGGGAGGAGGTCATTTCTGAAAATAGTTGCCAACTCTTCAAGAACTGGCAAAAGCGCGTAGCCTAGAGAATCAAGGGTTTGGTCAAACTGTAAGCGAAGGCGCTCAATCTGAAATTCAAATGTTTCAGCTCTCTTTAGAGCTTGTCCACCGAAAGTTGCAGAGAGCGCGGCAAGTGCGCCATTTAGGTCTTTCTCTTTGATGATAGTCTCATCAAGATTTATTCCTAATTTCTTGAGGGCTCCTAGATTTCCACCGAAGGCGCGAACAAGACCATCGGTGACTTGCATCAATGATTTACCGCTTCCGGCACTTACATCTAAAGCAAGGGATTGAAGAGCTTGAGCCTGTTCTAAACTGCCAGTTGCCTGAGTAAGTTTCTGAAGGCTTGGGATGAGCTCACTATTATTGATGCCAACTTGTAACTCTAAAGCGTCTAGATATTCGGTTGTTGATTTGATTTGTTCATCTGTGGCATTGATAGTGTTGCGAAGAGCGGTAGCAAGAGCGACTTGTGCCTTCTGATCCTCAATAGCGCCTTCGACGGCATCTTTGCCAATCTTTACGGCAAATGCTCCTGCTGCTGCCGCCGCAACGCCAAATGCTATGGCAATTTTCTTGCCAAAATCTTTGAAGTTATTTTCTAATTTTTGAAGGTCTTTGAGAGCTTGCTTTGAGCCCTTGTCATTATAGGTAAGGACTATGCGTTCATAAATTGCCATCGCTTATCCTTTTTCCTTTATGGAATCAAGACGAGCCTGTGCTTTATCTCGTGCTGATTCAATCGCCGTGAAAATTTTAGCCTGTGCCATTTTGCGGTTGTTATCTACCGCTTTGATTAGAGCTCTACCTTTATCGTTGCCCTGATGTTTAGCCGTTGGAATAACGCCATGATACTTTTCAATAGTCTGAATGAATTGTTCGGAGGCATAGGGATTAGTCGATCTAGAAGCTCTAGTTCTAGCTCTTGAAGCGCCACTACCTCTACCGGCAGTTTCAAAAATGGCTCCGGCGGCGTCACGCTGAACGACTGCATAACTATTCTTGAAGCTAGTCATCAATCGTCCGTCTTTGGTTTTCTTGCTTGTTGGCGCTGTTGTCTTGATTCCAATTTTAGCTTTGGCGGCATCAAATGGTTTGAATCCAACACGAGACTTTCCTTGAGGCAATGGTCCTACAAGATTGGCGTATTTATTTTGACGAGCCCAACCCGAAGGATGAATGTCAAAAGGAATATAATCTCTTGCCTGATTAGCAATAGAACTTAAGACCGCTTTCGCTTCTTTATCAAGTTCTCGCTTTAAGTCAGGAGCGAACTCCTCAATAGCACGAATGGTCTCAGTTAATCCTTGAACACTTGCGCTATATTGAGGAAGTTTCATTTATTACCTTTCGCTTTGGCTCGTTGCTTCAAATAGGCGAACATTGCCTCAAGTATTCCGTCCGGTGCATCTAGCAAGCCCACCGGCGAGATTCCTGTCTCCACAGAGAGAGCGGCTAATGAATAAGTCAGACTGTCTCTGTGGATTCGGAAGAAGGGTCTGAAACCAGCGAAACTTCTAAGAGAGTATCTAAGAAGTCAGGGCCGAATGGCTTTACTACTTTGCCATTGCTTCGGAGGGCAAGCCAAGATAGATAGTAGATGTGTTCTAGTTTCTGCTCTTCGGCTATTAGTTTTCCTAGGCCCTTATTGTATTTCTGCTCAAAGTCAACAATGATTCTAGGGCGCAAAGAGAAAACCTCATCTGTGCCATCAGTTGTTTTTACTTTGATTTTCAAGCCATCCATTTATTTCCCCCTTTTTGGTCAGGATGTTGCTTTTGTTATTGCTCCCGATATTGGCCATTGCACAGTTGCAGTAGCCAACTCGCCGACGGCTGCCGATAATGGCGTCCATTCGGAGATAAGAACCGAGAAGCTATATTTAGGATTTGTTGCACTAACTGTCGTGTTGACAGGGCGGAGTTCACAAGTGACTGCCGTTCCAAGCAGGGGATAGATAATTGATTCAATCGATCCGCTTGCGAAATCCTGATGGAACTCAAAGCTCACCTGATTATCCACAAGACCAGCGACTCTTGTTTTTGCAACATCGCCAAATTTTGTGGTTTCCACAATGTCATAAACGCTACTTAACGAGACGCTAGTGACATGATCGGAAATATCAGTTGACGCCAACACAACATAGGCGTTCGTGAGGACGAGTTTTGCCATCGACTATGCAGTTGCCTTAGTGATTGCTCCACTAATAGGCCAGGTGACTGAAGCAGTAGCTAGCTCACCGACGGCGCCTGCAAGTGGTGTCCACTCTGAAACCAAAGCCGTCACGGTATATGAAGGATTGGTTGTGGATACTGAACCGCTTGTTGGCTTTACAACTACTGAAGTCGTTGTGCCTAGAAGTGGGTAGATTGTTGCCTCTACTTCACCGCTTGCAAAATCCTGGTGAAATTCTAGAGAAATGGAATTATCGACGAGACCGGCTACTCTTTCACGAGCTCCGGATGTTGAGAATGCTGTTGTCTCGACTGCATCGTAGGACGAATTGATTGTGACCGAAGCAATATGGTCGCTCAAATCCACCGAGTTAATCGTGATGGAAGCATCAGTTAGGACTATTCTTGCCATGTTGTCTTCTTGGCTCCTTCTTGTGCTGGTTTGACGGAATTGGTTTGTTTGACGATGTGGCCACCTTCAACAAGTGCTGCGATGTTGGCGCCTGCATCCTCTAACTCTTGAGAGGTGAGAGTTTCACCTTGTTTCTTGCCACAGACCCCTCGGTCTGAGGTGACTTTGTAAGTCATAGATTTCTCCTAACCCCAAAGGGTGAGTCTGTATCGGTAAGAGAGAAAAGTGACTCCTTGTGAGTCATAGGTGCCTGCTTCGGCGCCTGTAACTCTCAAAGTGTTCACCGCCCCCGACAAAGTGCGATCACCTTCTAGAGCTGCTTTAATGGAATTAGCACCTGACCCTGCAAGGTAAGTATCTAATGCGTTCTGACCAGCTCTTTCTGAAAAGCGTTGCACAATCACAAGGACATCAACTTGCGCTTGGTCTAAACCGCGAGCATTATCAATATCGAATGTGAAATCTAGTTGTCCGACTATCGCCGCCGGTGGCGTTACTACATCAGGAATTAAGTCATAAGCCCGAAGCCCTGAAATTGTTTCTAGCCTCGTCTTTAGATTATCTCTGACGGTGCTTGGAATCATACGGCTAATCCATTATTGCGCTTGATTGGACGAAGCAGAGCTTCTACATCAGGATCAAGTCGAGAACTTAATCGAACAGTTCCTAATTCGGGAGTTCCTGCTATTCCAAAAGGTGATTGTTTTCTTATGAATAATCTTGATGATTGGATAAGACAGGCTTGATTTACTTCTGCCGGAATTGCACTCCAACCCCACACACCTTTAATGCGAATTGCCTGTGGTAAATAATAAGGATAGACATAGGCTCCGATTGCAAGGATTCGAGTATAAGGCCAACCGCGAGCAGGATTATTTATAGGTTCAACCATATAATCGCTAGTTGACCAAACAGTTTCATAAGTTTGATTGAAACTATCATCAGTTGCTATTTCTGTTATTTGAGTGAAGTCATCTACCGCTAAAGTCCAAGGGTCATTTGCCGTGTAATAGCGAGTAACAGGGCTTCCTGATGTTCCATTGGCATAGAAGAATCGACCTGTATAGTCGTCAATCATTCGGCTTGTAGCCGTGATTGCTATCTCTAGAAGCGCGTCATCACTCGTATCAGTTATCGCGAGGGAGGCTTTTACTTCTGCGAGAGTCGCGTAGCCGTTTGTTATTGCCACTTGATTTCCTCTTCTTTGGCATTGGCATCATAGCTCGCTGTAATTTTGGAACTATTGAAGCCGTTTCGTTTGGTTTTAATCTATCCATAATTCGTGATGCCTCTGATCGAGCCAATAAGACTTCTGATGAGGGATGATGACTCCGGTGTTGACATGGATTGGATACCCAAGAGCTCGGACTCTGCGACTAAAAAGCAGGTCTTCACCTATCCACTTGCCACCGACCGGCCCATCCCAAAACCAGCACCAGTCTTCGCCGACATTTGAATCGGCGTTCTCGCGCATCTTCTCTAAGACTGAACGATGAACCATAAGACATCCGGTTCCTGCTGCGTCAATCTCAAAGACTGATTTCTTGTCATATTTATAGAGAGGCAAGAATCCCTCTTCTGTATCTTGGAAGATTGCCGGAACTGGCTTTGGATAAGGCTTACCAGGTTCGGAAAATCCTGCAAAAACTAAAGCTGCTACAACAGGTCTTTCTTTGTCGTGCGCTGTTTCACATAATAAATCAAAATTGAAAACCGATAGTTGCTCATCTGAATCAAGCATAAGTAACCAATCAGATTCGGTTTTTTCTAAGAATTGCTTGACTACTCGATTTCGTTGTTTAGATAGAAGTCCTGAACCCTTTATTCTTACAAATGGCCCAAGCCTTGATGCTCTTGATTGCGCGAGTTGAATTAGATGATAGGCGAATCCGCCATTAACCATCCCTGGATCACAAGAACCTATTGATACTTTATGCCCTAATTTCACAAGTTCCCCCGAACTTTGGAAGTGTAGGAGTGATTGAATCGGGGGGGCTTCAAACACTCCTACACAATTTATTTAGTTATTCCTTCGATTAGAAGGATGGAGTCGTTAGACCTGTTCCCGAAATAATCGAGTTAGCAAGTGGATAACGACCTGCGGTGAATGCGGCATAGCCATAAACAACCGTCTTAAGTGTTAGGTTTCCAGCACCAGTCGCGTCATAGCGAAGAGTGAATGGTGAACCTGCTTGCTCCCATAGGTGGCATTCGCCGGCAGTTACAACATAGATTTCATCTTGGTTTGTAGCTGCGCCCTGAGCTGTGGTCACATTGGCATCGGTGATGATTGGAAGACCCATCATCTGATAACCGGAGTTACCGTAAGCGACTGCGCCTGCGCCTGAGCCAACTGCATTCTGTGGGCCACCTGCTGCTGGAACTACCAATGGGCGGTTCGAGCCATCAACGGCTGCCAAGAAGAATGCAAGACGGCGTGGGTGCATTACGAAGTGAGTTGGATTAACAAATGCGTTCGCTTGAATCTGTTGAATCGCATCTGCCAACTTTGGATAAAGTTCTGCAACTGTCGCAGTTGTGTCATCGAATGTGATTGCGTTTCCGCCTGCACCACGAAGACCTGCGAGTTGTCCTGCTGATCCACTTCCATTGAGGATTTGCGAATCAAGAGTTGTGTGCCATGAACGAATGAGGTCTTGGGTAACGAATAGATCGATTCCTGTTCCTCTTTCGATGGCCTGTCGGCTTATATCCTGTTGGCCAGCTATGGTTCGAATATCAACCGTGAGCAGGGTATCGTCAACATTTGTCTCGGAAACTGCATCATTCTGAGTTACCTGAACAGCAGTCGAGCTTCCTGTTGTCATGCGGGAAATGTTCAGAGTCATACCACTTGCAGGCAACGCCATCTTGTTAGTTGCGAAATCTGCGAATGGACGACCTGCACGAGCTAGAGGTGCTGCCAGGTCAACGAGGTATTGTGGAATTACAAGACCTGCGAAGTTGCTTGTGTCAACATCGCGACGCTCTAATGACTCTTCTTTTGAGTGACGAGCGAGTCTTTCCTGTGCTGCATAGTCAGATTTGAACTGTGCATTGTAAGCATCCTTGAAGAATGAAACATCTCCATCAGGACGGTATGTGCGCTCTTCGCGAGTTACCTTTGCGGTCTCAACGCGAGGAGCTGCGATTGAAGCTACTGCTGCGCGAGCTTCTGTTGCCTTCTTATCGGCTTCAGCTTGTGCGGTTAGCTTCTCGATTTTCTCATCAAGCGAACGAGATTCAGCGACGAGGGAATCAACCTTCTCGGTTTCCTCTGCGGTCAAATCGGTGCGATCTTCTTTGGCAACTGCCTCCAAGATTGCATCCATTTCTGCCTTAACTGCATCACGGCGCTCGACTACTTTGTCAAAATATGACATTGAGTTTGGCTCCTTATGATTTTTGGAATCGAGGTGGTGGCGAAAAAACTCACGGCGCTTTCGGGTGTGACTTTCGCTCCGACTTCGCATCTGCTCGGATGAGCAGAAATCTATTTTGTTGAATTGATTATTGCTTTTGCAAGACGAAGCGAGATAGTGCGTGGCAACTTATCCTCTTCCATATCGTTCGTCGTATCGTAGGTAGAATCTTCTTCTATTGGGGCTTCTACGCCATCCATCAAGGCTCTGAATACTTCCAAAGACTTCATTATGTATTCATGACCTTCGCTTACATCTTCAAAAATGCTCTTGAGAATTAGTAAGGATTCTCCTGTTATTTCTCTGCCTTCACGGATAGCTTCGATGGCTGCCTGAATATGCTCTCGCGCTTCGACACTTGTAGTCGGATAGGCAGGATAGGTGACAACTGAGACATCGCCATCGGCTAGAGATACTTCCGTCAGGATTCGTCTGCTCTTATCTTCGCTCCACTTTTGACGAATTACACGAAATGCAAAACTCATTTGATCGACATCTCCGCGTTTTACTAACTCATAAATGTCACGCGCTTCTTGGGTATCAGCTAAGTCTGCCTCAAAACGCAAGCCTCTATCATCTTCAATAAGTTGTAGAGTTCCGTTCTTTGTTCTTGCTAATGGTAATCCTTCGTGATTTACCAAAAGTCTTACATCGGGAGTTTCCGTCAAGGTCTTGCGAAATGCTCCCGGTGCTATTGATTCTTTGAATGGTAAGGGCAAACTTGAATCATTAAAGACTGCCGCATAACCAGCGAGGCGCATATTGCCATCATCGGCGCGAGCCTCTACATCGCGCACAGTATAGGTGCGACGCTCGATTTTCTTTCCCATTTTGCTCCTTGCATTGGCTTCTGCTTCGCGATCAAGGGCGTCAATCTTTCTTTGCGCCCAGTTTTCTGCTTTATCGCTGAAATCAGCGTCACCGCCCCATAACAACCAAGCAACTAATCCTGCGCCTGGATATTCAGGGTGCGATGAATCCTTATTCTTAGGTGCCTGTCCATCAACCTTGTGGCGAGCAAACCAAGGCGCCATCTTGCGAACTTTACCTTCGGTTATTCTGCCATTTGCCATCTCACGCGCTTCGCGTTTAGCAGTATCGGTCAGACCGTCGCCCCCGAATCCTTCTCTTACATATTTCAAACCGCGTTCAGCATTATCTCTAATGAACTGTGGAACGGTTAAATCAACTTGGCGTAGCTCGCCACCGGGTTCCATATCTTCGGCAATACTGACTGCCACCATCTGATCTATTGCGTCTTGCTTAGTTTCGTGACATCCGATGGTTGTGTAAGAACCGTCATCTTCTTCTTTAACCGTTGCCCATCCTTGGCAATCGGACTGTTTATCTGAGATGAAATATGGCATGGCTTTCCTAAACTAGAAGGAGGACTTCATTATCGTCCTCGATTATCGAGAATGTGATTTGCGATAATGCCTCGCTTCTTACGAGACCAAGATTAGAAATAGCGACTGCAACAACTTCGTTTATCTTTACCGGCTCTTCGCTTGGAGCAAAGTAAGGTTGAACGAAAGCTCGACCTGAACTTGCCACGCTAATAGTCGGCGTTCTTGTATCTGCCGAAGCAGTCAATGAGCCAAGGCTTGCGCTTGCGCTAACTGCAATAATTTCTGCCGATTGAGCAGTTGCGTCAAGACTTCCTAGGCTTGCCGATGCACTTGCTTCTTTGATTACTAGCGAATTTGCGTTTCCATCTGCCGAACCTAAAGGCGCTTCGGCGCTAACAATTATTATCGGCCCTAGTAAATCGGTATCTAAAACACCTTGTCCAAGGACGAATTGAGCCGACATATTACGAAGCGAGCGTCAAAGAAACTGTTAGAGACCCACTTGGAATGGTATAAGTATCACCTGCAACATAAGCGTTACCAGTAATCGTGCCACTAAATAAGAAATTGCCAGCAGAAGCATTATCCCAAGCAGTAAAGTGAGTAGCATCTTGGCTTCCCGCAATGCTAGTCCAGGTAACTCCAGCATCCGAAGTAAGAACGCCCGAAGACGATGCTGAGAAGGTTGCTTCTTGTCTTGTTGTTTCCGTTGCGGCATTAGCAGTTCCATTCGCTCCGGGATCGCCTATATGAAGTTTGATATAGACATTCGTGGCAGAGTAAGCGGTGGCGTTGCCGACTGCATCTAGGAATTTGTCTGCTAGGTATGAACTAAGACCTGTTGCCATTATTCGCCTTCCTCAATGAACTCTTCAATTATTTCGCTGATTCGACCATGCTCATCGCGAATGACTGTCTTGCGAACCTTGCGTCGATCTATTTGATTTGTGACTTCGACCTTTGGCGATTCAACATTTACATTCGGAGCAGCTACTCGAACTTCAGGTGATTCAAACATAACCATAGGAGGTTCGACATTTACTGTCGGAGCTGCAACATTGACAGTAGGTTCAGGAACCTGAACAACCATCTGAGCATCTTTACGGTTCTCTCTTACATCATAAGCATCTGCCGGCGCGTTTGGATCGACTTGTGCGATTGGTTGTAGTTGCGAACTTGGAAGTCCTGTGTGAGCAATATCTTCCATTTCAACTGCCTTTAATACGGCCGCAGGGTCAAAGCCAACTTGAACTAACTTTTGAACAATATCTGCTCTCAAGTTTAAGCCGACATCTTTGGCATCTGAGGCATCAATGTTCTGTAATGGAACTCGGAATTGGTCGCCTGATTCGCCGATAGGTGCTAAGTCTTCGACTGACCTGACATCATTTAGACTCAAGAAACCTTCACGAAGACCTTTTGTGTAGGCTTCATAGCGTTCTAGAGTTGTTCCTCGAAGCAAAGCATCTAAATTAAATTTGATAAAGCCATCAGCTTCAGGAAGTAGTCGAGATAAAGATTGCTCTAAACGCTCTAGTAGAGGGCGAAGTGAGTGTTGAACAAATGACAAGTTCTGCGCTTCAACAGAAGCAAACGACATCGATCCGGCAACCGGATGACCTAACAAGCTCACCGGAACACGGAATAATCTTGCGATGTCCTCGACATTGAATCTCCGGGCCTCTAGAAGTTGGGCGTCCTGAGCATTCAAAGTCAAAGGTTTGAAATTAGCTCCGCCTGACAAGATTCCGATTCTGCCAGCGCGATAAGGGCCTGTGTGAGTTAGATTCCAATCGCGACCAATATCTTGAGCCTGCTCTTGTGTTAGTTCGCCTGGAACTTCAATGACTCCGCCTGGATTAGCGGCGTTGCCGAAATATGAAGCCGCATAAGTATCTGCGGCCATTGCTCCGCCAACTGTAAGGCGAGCTGCGCTAATAGGGCCTAGTCCATAATGAGAACCAGGCAAACGGAACATTGGAATATGAAGCATCTCGCGAGATGTAAGAATCTGAGTATAAGTGTTCTCATAAGAACCGACTCCATCACCATTGCGCTCTCTAATTGTTACTTCATAAACAAGAGGCTCATTAGGAGCTAGACGGCGAATGCGAACATCGTCAGGATGAATGCAATAGAGCTCAATCACTTCATCATCTTCATCGCGCACCGTAAGGATGAAGGCGTTGCCATGAAGATTAAGTGAGGAAATAACCTGCTCAAAAAACTCTAGCCGTGAGGCTTCAGGGTTTGGTCTATTGATCCATTCGGGTTGCGAGCCATAGACGGCTGCATAAGAAATTCGATTCCGACCACGACGAACATAGGCGCCCAATGGAAGCGAGGAAATCGTGTCGCCAAGTAGTCGAACGCAAGCATAAACAGTTGACATCCTAATAGCCGAATCAGCATTGACTTCGACACCCGAAGGGATGGCATACGCAGGCCGTCCAGGGATAATCGGTTCAACCCATTGCGAACCATTAGCAACTCGCTTTTCGTTAGCTTGTCGGATTCTCTTAGATAATGCCATCAGTCAGCTCTCTCCGTGATCCAAACTAGAAATGACCCCAATGCGATAAATGCAAGAGGAACTGAAATCATTGCCATACCGATAGTCGCGATAGTTAAGCCTGAAAGACTTACTAACATCGAGACATCTATTTTCTTCATACGACCTCTCAAACTTGAATCGAAAAGAAACGAGCGGTTGGTTCTTTAGGTGGTGGCGGTTGCGTTGCGCGGTCATAGCCAAAGATTGCGGCTACTGCGGCATCGACCTTTCGCCTTGCCGATGCCTTTGCCACCATAACTCCTCGTGAGGATTGTTTAGTGACACAGTTGGCAACATGGCGAGCTAGACCTTCATTGCCATCGTGAGTAAAAGATTCATTGATGACTGCTTCATAGAATTTCTGCGTAGCTGGAACCATACGCTCTGCCGAGTTTGGATAAGCAATAACCGGCAAGCCTTCTTCATCAAGAACCATAAAGGTTCTGTTCCATCTTGCAGGATCGAAGACAATCTCACGGACATTCATCTTGCTCTGACGAGCATAGGTGATGATTGCATTCTCTACTTCTGCTACTGGAACAAACCAACCCTGACTAGCGGTTTCAGGTTTTTCCCATAATCCAACAACTTTACAATGAGGCTTTTCGCCTCCTAAATGCCACGCAAGCAAAGCCGTTGAGTCATTTGAGAAAGAACCGTCAAAACATAATATAACTTCTTCACTAGGTATATCAGGTCTGCCATCATAGATTAAGGCTTCCCACGAACCTTGTGGCAACCAAGCTACTGAAGTGCTAACAAACATGTTGCATCGCTTAGTTCTAAACTCTGCTTCAGGTGTTCGCAAGACCGCAGAATTGAAATCATCTAGATCGACAATATCCCCAAGACCAGGATTTGCTTCTTGCCAAGTATCAGGACTTCTATGGTCGGAATCTTGTTTTACAGGCTCCCACCACGCAAAGAAAAAAGTTGGATCATCAACTTCTTTTTTGATTATTCTCTGTCCATATTGGTAAAGCGAGTAGCAGAGCGAATCTTGTCCGTTCGCCTGACTCTTGACTCCCGCCGTCGTGATGCCGAATAGAAGAGAATCCGCACGAGCGCCACCGGCAAGCGAGAGCGTGTTCCATAATTCCCATGACGGTTGTGCATGAACTTCGTCAAAGATGACAAGTGGTGAAGGGTTGAGACCTTCTTTTGTGTATGCCTCTGCCGATAAGACTCGATAGACGCTCCCCTTTTCTTTGTATTCAATGGCATCTCGATACAAAGTGAACATAGATGATAATTCTTCATCTAGTTCAATCATTCGCTTTGCGGTTCCGAATACGATTCGAGCTTGGTCTCTATCTGCGGCGCAAGAATAAATCTCAGAACCATTGCCACCTAAAGTCAAACCTGCAAGACCCATCGAAGCTGCTAAGGCGCTTTTCCCATTCTTACGAGCCATTCCAACAAGGGCAGTCCTATGTCTGAATCTGCCATCTTCTCGGCGAGCAAGTGCGTGGCGTAATAATTCTTTTTGCCAATCGCGAAGCACTAGCAATTTGCCGGCAGGTGAGGCTATTGAATCTTTTGTGACTCTACATACGGCTTCAGCGAACTTGGCGTAGATGTCGCCATCGCCGGCATTTTGTTCTGACTGTGGCACCGGCGTTAGCCAGCGCGGGGGCCAACTATTGCTCATTCTTTTGAGACAGTATCTCTTCGAGCTTAGTTCTAGCCTTTACTTCGGCAACGCCCATCTTGGTTCGATCCACAGGAGTTAAACCAAGTTGGCATAAGATTTTGAAAATTTCAGTTTCGATTGTGGATAACATTCCAAAGAGCGGATTGGCATAGGCATAGCCTTTGTCCGTATAAAGAACAAACTTACTTTTCTTCAGCTCTTTTTGTAATTGCTTTTGCCTTGTAAGTTTTTCAATCAAGGTCGTGAGCAATGGTTCATCTGTGACTGCAATCCAAGGAGCGAGCTTACGCAACTCAATCCATTTTTCTTTTTGAACTTTACTCAAGTGAGCAGGTGGTTCGTTTGAAATTTGTGGAAGCATTATGACCTTGCCTTTATCGGGCAATTTGCGTTTGCCCGGATTGCCCAGGGCTCGCTTCAATTCAGTTGGTTTGGCGTGACTCATTTTTTTAGTTCCCCCGAACTAGAAAGACAAAAACCCCATAGGGTGCTAAACTGCGGAGAGGTGTGCGATGG
>Ga0208542_1000115_pt1 | contig 32942 bp, 42 predicted proteins | sample DEB08_DNA_3_FD_185495 | JGI IMG/M metagenome (GOLD analysis project Ga0208542, IMG submission 185495) | Aqueous microbial communities from the Delaware River and Bay under freshwater to marine salinity gradient to study organic matter... | ecosystem: Environmental > Aquatic > Marine > Coastal ... | reverse complement strand
ATCCGTGTCGCCGTCAGTGCCATCCATATGCAGTAACAATAGTGTATTCGCATCGTTCTGGAATGGTGTTGTCTCTGGTGTGAATGCCGCAGTATATCTTGCGTTATTGCTTATGCGGAATTCATCTATGTTACCACTGGTCCAAAAAGCCTGTCCGTTCAATCCGCCAATCCAAAATTCATCCTGGTGCATAGTTGCACCACTGATGCCTGTGGTTGTTGCTTCAAGGGCACCATCTATGAATAGGCGTAGATTGTCGCCATCTCGTGAAATTGCAAAGTGATACCAGGTGTTTGTGCTGTAGCCAGTTGATGTCGTTGTTGTAACATCGCCTCCAGTATTCCAAAATACTTGGAATTTGTCAGTTGAATTATTGTATGCCATATTGAATCTGCCCGCACTGCCACCCGTAAATTGTCCGCCAAAGTAGGCAGTATCCAAGTCAGTCATCCTAACCCAAAATTCAATGGTAAAATCACCCGTTGAAGGTATCACTGGCGCACCCGTTACTAGATAATCACTGGCACCATCAAATAGGGCACTTGCACCACCAAACTGGTATTGTGCGGTATCTATCTGTGCTTGATTGACTGCTGTTACACCAACTCTGCTTCTAGTTGCGCCATTGTCATCAAGGAACAGGGTTGAACCATCCGTTCCATTCATATGCAATAATAGGAGTGTGTTGCTATCATTTACGAAAGGTGTTGTGCTAGGTGTAAAACCTGAAGTGTATCTTGCAGTGTCTGAAATTCTAAATTCATCCTGCCAAACATCATCCGTGTGTGTGCCAAGGTCATCACCAAATATTTCAAAATCCTGATCCTGGACATTTACTGAATGTGTAATTGTGTCTGCCTGTGCAACACCATCAATATACATAGTAAAATTGCTGCCATCCCTAACCACTGCTATGTGATACCAGGTATCAACACTAAGGGCACTATCTGAAGTAATTCTGTCTGCTTCACTAAATGAACCCTGGCTTGCACAAAAGAATTGTGCTTTTTCATCACCATCAATTTCCATTGTAGTTCTACCTGTGCCAGTGGTGTATTGGCTGTAGAGCATCTTTCTTGATGCCGTGCCCGTGAATCTTACCCAACTTTCAATTGTGAAATCACCTGATAGTGGAATTAGGCTGCCATCAAAAAGTAGGCTGTCAGCACTGCCTGTTGATAAAACGGAACTGCCACCAAAATAACTTTGTGCAGTATCAATTGCTATACTACCATTACCAACAACGCCAACCGCACTTCTACCAACTCCATTGTCGTCATCAAAGTATGTGCTACCATCAGTGCCATCGCAATGTAGTAATAATTTTGTATTGTCATCATTAACAAAGGGTGTGGTGCTGGGTGTGAATCCTGAAGTGTATCTTGCGGTGTTTGAAACTCTAAATTCTTCAATGTGTCCGCCATAAGGAGCACTTAAGACATAGTTTTCACCAATGGTTGCGATATTGCTTGGATAATTGTTAGAGTCAGTATAGGTTACACCAACATTGGTTCCATCAATATACATCTTGGTAGAACCTGAACTTCTTACCACCGCCAGATGATACCAGGTATTTGTTGAAATTGTAGTTTGTGCCGTGCCACCTGTTCCACTTACTATTCTATCTGAACCTGCGGCAAACCAACGGACATTGGCACTTGAAAAATAAATGATTGGTGCTGGATTGGTTGAACCTGATGCCCTAAAATCAATTATACTTGCTGATGTTGATGCATCGTCAGTCCTAAACCAACATTCTACCGTAAAATCTCCAGTGCCATTCAGAGAAATTGCACTGCCTGTTAATAGATAATCACCAGTGCCATCAAAGTATGCACTTGCACCACCAAACTGGTATTGTGCGGTGTCTACCTGTGCGTTACCGTTTGCACTTACGCCCACCTTCTTGCGAATGACTTCAGCCACCACTGCCACTGAGGACCTTGCTAATAGTGTTAATCTTGCCGCGCCTAGAGGCATAGTCTATCCTCCTATTGGAAATCCGTTGCCACTGATGCGTAATATTTCACACCATCAAACAGTATTGAAATGATTGAACTTGTTGTCAGCGTGGTATTGCCACCCGCAAACACGTAGGCATTACCAGCGGATGATGTTGAACCTGACACAGTGCCTGATCCTGAAACGATTAAGGTAATTGTGTGTCCTGGCTCCGCATCAGTAAATTCTGGCAGCGTCAAGCCTGATGAAATTGTTACTGATTGCACGTTACCATTTGAAACTGTAAGCGTTGGTGTATCTGTTGAACCCAATGCGTGGATTGTTTCCTTGTAATCTTTTAGTTCTATGTTATCAACTATGGGTTCCAGTGATACCGTAACCTGTCCCGTTGAATCCGCAGTTACATCAATGTTGGTTCCTGGTTGAACGCCTTCCTGAAAGTCTGCCGCACTTGCACCTTGCGTTAGTGTAAGCACTGCCTGTCCTGTTGAATCTGAGGTTACTGATGTTGTTAGTCCGCCAGCACCGTTAATGACAAGTCTTCTGTCATCCGTTGCGGCACTTGATAGTTGTGCGTTACCTGAATCGCCTTCTACCGTAAATTCTGTTCTGTTTAGGATATCAATAAAATTGTTATCCAGTTCTTGGAATGTAAGACTGGTGCCCTTGGTTGAGGCTCTTGCGTCTGATTCCTGTCTAAGGGTAATAGTCATTTAAGTCTCCAATTATGGTTTTCGTTGAACATACTTATTTATAATAATTGTAGTATTTGCCTGATTTTTGAAGCAATTCACGTGCATCTTGCAGTGTGCTCTGTTTCTGCACGATGACGAGTGGTGAATATTTGAAATTATACTGCAAGGGCAATGGAAAATCGTCAGTGTCAGGGTGCATAAGCAATATTTCTATGTCCTTCTTGTAATATCTTGAAGCATAATCATCACAGATGCTTAATAATTCATCATAATCCATCATGGGACCACATATAACCACCGCTTCATAACCAACAGAATGCAATAATTCACTGGTTTGGCTTATCTTTTTCTCCCATTCGTCAGTTTCAATAACTGCTATGTTTTCTATGTGCTGTTTTATGAATGGACAGATGGGCAAACCACCAAGTTTTGGTTGTGGTTTCATCAAAATCTTTTTTATGTATTGCCAGGTTTTATGCGTTAGCCCTGTTCCAACAGACGTTCGTGCCATAATCAATTTCCTCAGTGTCCTTTGGGCAAACAATTACAAACTGTTTGCCAGTTGCCCATACTGTCTTCCACTTTTCTCTCCATCTGTTGTGCAGATTTTGATTTCTTGGTGGTCGTGGTATGAGTAGATCCTGACTGCTGGAACAATCCTTGCTCCAAAGTGCATTGCATCCATACAGCCAAATTACATCATATTCTTGTGCAAAATAGTATGCGGCAGTTGCCGCTGAGTTCATTAACTTTTCCTTGAACACTGCTTGACTTGGAGTGTTCTTTAAAAACTTTGCAAGTTCGTCTGTTGTTAGTATTGGTTTTTCAAATCGTAATTGTTCCTTAACAATATAATCAACTGCCTTTCTATCAACTATGGAAATATAATCGTATTCAATAGATAGTTGAGGTATATTGCAAACACAAACATCACCCCTAAAAGGACGATATAGGTTTCGTGAGGGTCCATTGCCTACTATTGCGATTTGTTTCGCCAAAGCCATAGATCTCTGTATTCAATTGAATGTCCCATAAACAATAAGGGAACATATAACACTGCCCACCATCCTGATATGTGTCCAAGGATGTGTGCAATTAGTAAGATTGAACCAACAACGGTTGTTGTGGGTAAAAGATATCTGTCATTACGATCTGGCAATTTCATTTAGAACTTTCTCCATTAGTGTTATTCTCTGTTTCATTTGTTTTATTGTTTCGCTCAATTCATTTATGGCTTTTACAATTTCTTTTTCATTCTTTAGTAGATTACCAAGGTGCGTGTCTGCACTTGTGGCAAAGTTTTTAAGTTCTACCAAATCTCTGTAGGGATCAAAATCTTTTGGCTGTTCAAACATTATATCTTCCTCTTCTTATACTTAACACGGCTAGTTGGCAGTGTTGCCGCATCCTGGGGATGCCATCCATTTCTTAATCTTGAATAGTAGGTTGGACCACAGATGCCATTTGATTTTGCCAGTTCTACCATTTTGTAATCACCATTGTATCTTGCACGAGTGTTTCTTCTATTGACAGCAGGATCAACCCAACGGCAGTTACCTGGTTCATAATCTCCCAGTGGATTTATTCTGTCTATTTCTCTATAATCCTCACAGGGGCCCATATCATCTAGGAATTGAAGAAATGCATCTTCACTTCCATTGTCTATGTTCCAATCATCACACACTGACACATCAAGATAGTCTCCATTCTGTCCTATCTTGCATCGCTTGTTCATGCGATACCAAATACGCCAGGTTCTTGGATACTCCTTTCTGCTTTCAGTGTATAGGGGATCAAACTGTTTTTTCTTTGTCATTTTTATTCCTTGCGTCGTGGCGATCCTCCCAGGGTGCATCTTGGTAACCATGAAATTCAACAAAGGCTCTTTTCTTAAGATGCATACGTCTTGGTATGATTATGCAGTTGTGTGGTCCCCAGGCTTCAATTGTGTCCTTTCTTGTCATGCAGTATGAATGTGGTTCTCTACCAAGATGTTCCGCAAATCCTGATTCCATCCACATATTATACCAGGTGTGCTGATCAAATGCCCATTCTTCCTTGCGAAACTTTGCCTGTGCCTGTGCCTTTGAATAGCGTTTTGCCCATTCAGTGGGTATTTCATATATCTTGGGCCTACCATTCTTACCATACTTGTTTCCCTTTTCAAATGGCATATCTCTTCTCCTTTAGGTGCTTGGCTTCAGGATGTGTATCAATCCAATCAAGCCTGTTTAATTCTTCTCTGTGGTATGTGTATGCACACAATCTTGTTATCCAACGATCTATGTCCTGTTCTGTGTATTCTCTTATGACACCATTACAAAAATCTTCCCAGGTTGTTGATACTGCCCTTGCTGGTGATTGTGCAGTTGTGGTTATTACTGCGTAACCAAGTGGTGCGGCTTCACTCGCACAGGCTGAATAGTTGGCAACCAGTGTGTCAAATCCATTCTGTTGCAATTGATGTGTGGTTTCATTTGTCTTTCTCTGTTGCACACCAATCTTTCGCCTTATTTCATAGGTATAGCCCTGCCTCTTCAATTCATCAGTCACACGCTTTAGCCATTGCTCCTGTGTTTCATTGAAAAACTCTCTATGGTTTCTATCTGATGAGGCACAGACTAGTGCGTGTTTGCGTTTGGGCAGTTGTGTAGGACGGTTGCCACTCCACAAGTCTGCGATGTCTCTTATTACTCCATTGCTTTCCGTGTGCAGTCGTCTGTTTATTCTGTGCCTATGGTTTTCATCTGGTAGGCTATCACTAGGCATACACCAACTCCTATATGTTAGCCTGCTCCATAGTTTATGTCCCGTTCTATTCGCTGGTGTTATGTGCCTTAGCCAGGGTTGCATACTATTGTCCCAGTGGAAGAAATCCAATTCCTTGGGTTCAGTGCCTGGCTTGAACATTCTATCTGGTTCAACGCCTACCAAGACATAACTCCTGTCAAAGTCAAACTTATCCTTGTAGAACAGGGGTTGCACACCAGCACGAAAATCACCACCCTTATACTTTGGATCTATGGGAAAGTATCCCCATCCGTGTTTTCTTAATCCGTCCTGTTCTTTAGCCATTCCTTATACTCCTCAAGTGGTTGCTTTCTTAGTTCGTCCCAATTGGGTATTTCCTTGCCCAATAATATCCTAATTTGATTCCTGTCCAATTCCCATATGGTTGCATACTTCATGAGTGAAGCCTGCTGTGCTGTTATGCTACCATATCCATTTTCACTCATACGGCGCATTATGAGATAGTCACCTTGTGCATCAGCACAATACCAATCCTCTGCCAATTGAGCATAATACCATTCATTATCCACATATTCATCCTTGTGTATTCTCTTTTCAGATTTCACTGAACAATGCCTTGTGCTGTTTCTTGATGCGATCTATGGTGTCACCCAATTTGGTTTCAATGTGTGCTCGTGCCACTGCATATTTTTCTACCCTGTCTAACTGTGCGTCCCATTTCTTTAATCCTTGTGGATTGGCATTGGGTCCAGGATTCTTGTATGCTTGATGTTGGGCATTGACTTTGAATATGGTGCTTTTGCCTTGGACATATTCTTTAAGACTGCACAATTCAGTCTGTGCGAATAGGTGTCCTTGCTGGCTAAGGCGCAGTGCATTTTCCAAATCCTCCAAGCAGTCAAGACCTTCGTCATAGCGCCACTCCATTACTCGCAAGAACATCATGGTGCCCTTCTGTTCAACCCTTGGACGCCAACGCTTGGGTTTTTTGGGATAGGGTGACTGCTGTGCGTTAAAGGGCACGAAACTCACTATGCCCTTGCTCTCCGCTTCCTTGCAGATATTATCCACGTCCTTGATAAAGTTTCTTGTGTCCAACCTATCCAAATACACGCTGGCATCATTGTCCCATATGCCTATCCATTCATCTTTGGGGTATGCGTCCAGCACACGATTCCTTGCGGTGGCGGCGTTGCATCTATCAATCCGTGTCACCGTATCAAAATTCCAAAAGTCATCAATGATATGATGATTATCGTGTTGGGTAAAGCAGTGAAAACGGTGTCCTGCCTGTTTCCAGGGTGCGAAATCTTCCTGCATCTTATGAAAATATTTGGTGCGATACTGATAGAGGCTGTCACCGCGTGTGTTGATTATGGTGGCATCACCCCTGTAGTCAATGACATTAATGTTCATAGTGTTCTCCGTTTTGGCAATATTTTTATTTATCAACTAAATAAAAATGTTGCACTAAACTGAAAAGAGTGTATAATGTAACAATAAGGAGAAAACAAATGTATAATGATTATTTTGACATAGTTGCAGAACAAAACAAATACTGCAACGAACACGGGCAGATACCCCGCAATGAGTTTATTCAGCGTTGGCACGGTTTAACCAATGGCAAGATCATACGAATTATGGAACAGCACTGTGACTTCCAAAATAGGATGACAGCCAAGGACCAACAGATCCTCAATCAAATCAAAACGGTGTATGAATACATCGTTAAGAATGCGGACATACATCCAAACTGTGCAAACCCCTCTCTTGAGGATGAAAGAGTGTTGAAACAGCAGTATGGCAAGAGCATTTCAAGAACACCAAGCACTAGGTCAATAAAGACTGAATTCTTTCAAATGATGATGTTGTTGAGAGAATACTATAATTTCCATATGGGCGTGGCAATACGCAATGTGGATAGAGACATAAACACCTATCTGAGTGGTTGGGATGGATTGGACCCTGAATACCCACAGAGTGCATTTGAACAGAACTTTGAGGTGGTGGAATGATACTGAATCTACCTGATGAAGAGGGCGGCAGGCCCATAGAAGTGGCAGATGAAGTGTTAAGCAGTGATTTGGTGCAGGCCACACGTATGCAAACGGCGTCACCCCTATGGACTGAACAGTGTGCAAAGCATCTGGGCAACACCAGTTGTGATGGTGTGGCATACTCAGTTTGGCAGTTCCATTCAGTGGATGGCATGATTGAATTCAACACCGCAAACGAGATAGTTCCAAAAAGCCTTTGGCTATAGGCCTGAAAGGCTCGCAGAGATTTGCTAGAACCCAAACTGGCAAATTGGGGAGACACCACTTCCCACTCCTTAAACTGGGCTCACCTGAGTATGTGACTAAACTGCTCACTCATTTTGGACAAATTAGGGGTTGTGCTTTTGGACGAGAGAGCATATACTGTAAGAGTAAGTTAAACAAAGGCAAAGAAAGGCAAAAACTATGGACACAGATAAAATCAAAATTAACCGTGAATATGGCGGTCAAATCACAATAGACTTTGAATTATGGAATTGGATCAATGAGGATATGTTTTGGTGCAATTTTGACGAAGCATTTAGCACGGCAAGTGACGGTGTTGTAGAATGCCTCATCAAGGCAAGAGAAAAATTTGATGAGGAGTGGATCAAACAGGCTGAGATAAAAACACCAAACAACAGCAAGGCAATAGATCCAGATGATTATTTGGATATTGACATTGAGGCTGATGTTCAGTGTGATTATTACAAGGCAAGTGACGCCAAGATTACGATAACCTTCAATGAGGATTATCCAATTGCGGAATATATTGCTGAAGAGTGGGCCACGGGTTTTGTTGAATTCATACAAAGACAAGAAAATGCTGAAGAGTATGATTTGGATAGAGTGGCTGGTGAAATTCTTTGTGATTATATGTTGGAGTGGCCCAGACAGGATCACGACAAGGAAGAAATTGACAACATTTTCACCCGTATGGAAGAAAGTGGCTTCTATTATGATTATGAAAAGAGCACAATTCCAATAGAAGAAGCAAGTGAAACAACCAAGTGGCGCCATCAAAATAGGGTAATGAACAAGGACCAGGATTGCAAATTGGTTCAGTTTCTTAACGCCAAACAGGTTAAGGAGACAGCATAATCCACGGTTTTGGGTGGCGAAAATTTCCGCACCCTGGTTTTAGTGAGATGAATGGCAACGCAAGTGCCCACCCAGCCCCTCACCGTGCAGTAGGACGCCCCAACCACATTATAACAGAATTCTCTCACCCTGTCAAGAAAAATATTCCCACCCTGCCCCCACCATTTTGGACGATAAAGAGATTGACACACACTCCCACCCATAGTATAATCGTAGTATGAGAATCGTATCACAATTATTATTCCTATGGTTCCTCGTGGGAGTGCTCGCAGGCTGTTCCACCCTGGGTCCAAATGCCTCAGCATTCTGGGAGGGATTCTCAGGACACGGTAACTCATTCATCAAGAACCATTCAGAACGGTATAGAATCGTGGGGGATAGGGTATATCCAGCCTGGAATACTGTGAGAGAACGGTAGAAATCAATCAGATTGTTGTGGGAGAACCGTGGCTATAGGGTGGGAGAGAGTGGAAGAGATGCCGTAATCAGAAGTTTAGAGACATTTTGGAGTGGGGGGTGTGCGTAATAAATCCCTCCCTAGCATACTATTCACTGTTCTTCACACTAGGGTCACACTGTCAATTCTATAGCGTTTGTGTATAGAATGCCTAGTGTTTCTTGTGCATTTGTTGTTCTTTGCTGTGTCCTTGTTGCTTACGCTTACCCTTCAAGTGATCAATAGTATCTCCATATAGATATGCTAGTATGTGTCCGCCTGGCACCTTATGCTCTATGTGTTCTGCTAGGTTATAAAACTTATTACCCTTTGCTTCATACTGTGTTCTTACACTATCCCATACGAAACTGTCGTGCCATTCACGTAACAAATAGATTAAGTCTGTGTCATATAGATTGCGAACACTGTTAATGTAATTGTGTGTGTTGGGGTGCTCTAGATTAAACAGCAACAGCCCACACTCTGAATAATAGTTGTGTCTTCCTGCATAACTCATTAGGGTGTCTTTCTTATAGAGATTATGTGTAATCCAGTCTTCTGTAATGGGTTTGTGGAACACTGTGTCACTGTCTATCCATAACAACCTTGTGTATTTGTATGAGTAATTGTCCATTGCCTGTGCGATTGAATACACCTTATAACAGAATCTTACTGCATCATACTTGTAGGAGGATACGGGTCTATAACTATTGCGTTCTACAAACTGTTCCTGCCAGTGTAGGTGTGTGCTCTTTATGTCCAGCACGTCTTCTGAATATACCTTTAGATCCAGTGTGTCTCTGGGGAATGTGTTCCAAAAGCGATGTGCATATTGTTCATATAACTCTCTGTTGGTAGAGGTTATGACCAGTGTCTTATGTGTTGGCATTTAGGAATACCAATCCTGTTTCACGCACAAAGTCTCTAGTCATGGTGCTAGCCTGTCTAATTGCTTCTGTGTGCTTGGGGCTATACTCAAATCCATACTCTTTGAACTTCAACTTCCAATAGCCTTCTGTTCTGCAATTTACGTGGTGATGGCCCTTGGCTCCTGGAGGTGCATATGTAACCACTGCAATCTTGCACTGCTGGAATACTGCCATATAGTTTGCCTGATACTGTTCCTCAACGTGTTCTAGGAATTCAGTGCTCCAAGCAACATCTCTAGGATCACACTGTGGCTTGCCCTTGGTAAAGTCGTGCAACAGTGTGTGCTCAGTCTGTATGCGGGGATCACCATCAATGCCCATTGCACGCCAACCTCTTTGTATGGCTAACCGTGTTTGTGCTCCAGGGCCACATCCTATGTCCCATAGGCTGGTATAGCCCAGTGATTCTAGGTATTCTAATGCACCCTCATCAGTGTGTGTAATATTAGCGTGTCCGCCTAGGTGGGGTGCGCCATCAGGTGAGTGTTTCATATATGCTTCTCCATAGGTGTGGCAGTTCTTTCAAGTGCCAGTGTTGATTTGCTACTATGTCAAGTTCTTGCTCTGTTCTTGACTGCATCCAGGTATCTGGTTGCGTGAATATGGGTCGTGCTCCACCAATCACTGCTTCTATCTGTGCAGTTGAACTGTGTGCATACACCCATTTCTTTTTGTTATGCTTGATGTCTTGTGTGGTATATTCTATGCTTTCATTTTCACAGAACTGTTGCCAACGCTCCTTGTGTGGATCCAGTGGGTGGCATTTTAGGCTTACGGGCTTGGGCAAATCAGGTAACAACCTGTGTATCACATCCTCCTGTGTGCCTTTTAAATCAAGCAGTGCCGCATCCCATGCCAATTGTGTTAATACGAGAGTGCCGTCTTGTGTATTTTCTTCTGCAAGTTCCAGTCCCAATTCCTTGTATCTGTCTTTTTGGTGTATAATATTCCTGCCCTGGCGCCTTGGTGTGTCCAGCGTGAATCTATGATAGTCCCAACGGTTAGTTTCCCATTGCCTTAGCAGTGTTCTTTCTCTTATCAATAATGGTATTTGTTTGTGACGTGCAAATTCCTGTATCTTTCTGCGATAGTGCAGATCCTGTATGATTTGCCCTGAATCAAGATCCGTGTGCTTTCTGTATTCACCGTGTTGCACTATGCAGATGGGGCTAAGTTTGTATAACTGCACTAGGGGAACCACTAGCACCCTTATGTCAGTTTCTGAAACCAATTGCTGTGTGGCAGCCAGTGCTTTCTTGTGCTTGGGAGTATCAACTATTGCTATGTAGGGGTCAGTGTTAGGAAGCAAGGGCCACTCCTAACAAAGTAAAACCAATGGCAATCAGTTTAGATGTGTGATAGAATTGAAACAGCCCTATCAACGGAGTAATAATAATCTTACCAGGAGTATTATTACGGAGTGCCCTTGCTGTAATAGTATTTAGCGTTTGCATTCTATTTCGCGTGTTTTGTGGCTGATTCCAAGGTATATTGAACGAAAATGCTCCTTGCGTGTTTGGAATTGAACATTGTGCTTGGTCCATGGTTCGTTCTTGTTGATTCTTGTCATGCAGAGATCATCACCCTTTCTGCCACGACGCTTGTAACGATCGTCCTTCATCCACAGTTCTATAAATGTTTCCTCGTCAATGTCCCACACCTGTCCTCTGTATTTGGCCTGTGCCCTATTGCGTTGGCATTCAAGCCATAATCTATGCCTGTGAGGACATCTTCCTGATTTCCATAATTCTGGGTATATGCCTGGTATTCTCATAACAATATTTAGTCATCCTTGTAATCGCTTAATATCTTTCTGATACTGTCCGTGCTGTGCCTTGCAGTTAAATCACTAAATCGTAAATTTTCATTGCTTCCCTGCAGGCCCTTCCTGCCTTCATTGATCCTTGGCAACATAACAGTATCAGTGGATCCATCCTCAAGATGAAAATCAATCTGCCAATCATTGTTGCCCTGTTCTTCAGGTATTGGAAAGAATAACTGTGCTCCAATTCCATCAACGAACTGTCCTTGGTATTTCACATACTTTGCCCTGCATTCACCCTGCATAACATTATCAAATGCAAATTGAAAGGGCTCAGGTATCTTATCAATCTTCGCATATAGATTTGCATTGTCACTGTTAGGATCATAATACAGTTTCAATTTGTAGGTGTGTTTTAGGGGATCATTCCATTTTAGTTTCTCTTTGATTTCATATAATTTTGCCATTGCAATTCTCCTTTGTGTATTGTTACATTATACAATAAAACGGGTATAATCTCAATGGATAATGTATCCAAACAGTAATAGGTGTCTAAAGACACCTGTTATCGCATAAAAATCTGTTTCGCTCCACTCAACAGATATTTTCTGCTTCTAACATTTGTGCTCCTTATGTAGATACTTGATTTAGATGCTTTCAGGTCAGACGGAACCTACTACAGGCACCGTCCTCTTGATTTGAGTGAAACAAGTCAAGACTGGAAGTAGGTATTTTTATGTTTATACACGCTCTCTGGGACTCTGCACTTTTCCCAACCTACTGCGACTCGCGGAGCAACCTCGTTCCTCAGTTGTTACTCTTATTTGAGAGCATTGTGTTTCGTGATAACAGCATAATCACCTTAGCATCACTGCTTTTCGTGTCCAGTCACGGGATTCGCTAACTGGTTTTTCCACAGTGGTATTATAATCTGGCCCACCAACCTTATGTGCTGTTTTTCAAATGCCTGTTTTTGTTTTCTAAGATTGCCTGGCGTTTTTCATTGCTGTTTTTATACCATTTGCCTTTGTGAAGTGCTTTTTGGGCTTTACGTTGTCTGTTTTTGCCTGCATCTGGATTGCGTCCAGTAACCCAAGTTATAACCTTATCTAATTGATATGGTTGTAATGCCTTAAGATCTTCAGTGCCATAGTATTTTAGCGAAAGTCGTTTTGCCTTGGCGTGTAATTGACCCTGTGAAGGATTCTTTTTACTCAGCCTTATTGTGCTTGATATAGTCTTAGACCAGTCGTTATAATTTGCCATTGTTTTGCCTTATACATATATTTATGTCTAACCTAAATATATTATAGCAAAAGAGGCTATTTTAGTCTAGTTTTGATTTTACCAAAGCAGTTGTCTTACCACAATCCTCGCACCAACGGCGTGCAATTACATCACGATATGGTCCTCTGCTGGATTCAGGTTTTCCGCTGTGATTTTGAAAGAAGCGTAGATTGAAATATGTGCTTCCACAGAATTGGCAGGTGCCAAATTCAAACATCTGTTTGCGTAAAAGATTATAGGTATCTGCTTGAACCTTGAAGTAGGGCACTATAGGCTCCAGAATGTTGCTAAAACCACCAATAATCCCACCGTTAAAAGCACGGAACCAAGCCTTAGAGCGGCGATTATTGATTTTAAGTCCTTAGACATATGTGCAAGGTGATTGTTTGCTAAGAGGTCTAATTTACGCTCTACACCGTCTATACGCTTTTCTAGTTTGTCTAGTTTATCCATTATAATACACTTCCTAATTGAACTGCACGCCAATCGTTACCATCCCAAACTGCAATACAGCCAACGCCTGCACTATCATCACCGCCATCTGAGCAGTATGCAACATCACCCGTTGCTTGATCCGTTCTTGCATTTAGTTGTGCCGCAGTCTGTGGTGCCAAATTGATTATTTCCTCAATCTTGACCTTGCCAGTTGTAGGATCCAATGTAAGATCCGTTGCCGCTGAACTGTTAATTTCATCTGGTAGATAGGTTGCCAATATCTTTGAACTTGCATTCAAACCTGCAACACCATTTGCTGTGTTTCTACCATCTATTACTGCTGTTAATTCATCAAAGGCAGCCTTTATGTCTGGTCTTGCCAATGCTGGCGAATCAGTATCTGAATCTAAGTTACTTGTGCTTACGTTTCCGCTATTTCCCCAAGCCATATTCTATTCTCCTTATTGTGACTGCACTATGTTGCCGTTTGCGTCGCTTTCAATTCCTGGCAGTCCCGTTACGAAAGCATCAATTACGCAATCTGTTATTTCACTGCCCGTTGAAATAAACAATCTAGGCGGTGTTGGTTCCTTATCTACATACACATTAACACCTGATTCTGATGTTTCTAACACATACAAATCAAATGTAGAATCTTCTGGTCCTACATAGTAATCTGTAGGAGTTGCACCTTCAACATATTTACGTTCTAGGCGTTGAACCTGTGTAATAATGCTAATAAAACCACTTATTCCTGTAATGCCCGTAAGTTCTCTGAATCTATTTACATCATAACTGTTACCACCACTTGGCAGTGTTGCCGTATCTAAATCCGTAATGAATAATTGTTTTGTTTCTCTGCTTACCTTATAGTCTATTGATGAAATAAATGGTGCGCCATCATTCAAATCATCTCCAGCACTGTCCTCATAATCAATTGATATCTTAAATTGAAAGTATCTTGCCTTAATGGCATTCAATGCTTGGTTTGGTGTTATTGAAACTGACTGTGCTGAATCTATAGTTCCACCTGAACTATCAACTGTATCACCATAATATACGGTAATATTCACAGGATAGTTTGCACCTACATTCACAAAATAGTTAAGCAGTTCCTTTGAACCATAATCAACCACGTCAGTGGTATATTCAAGTGGTAATGATGCCGTTCCTGCCCATTCAGTTAGGTCAGTCCAAGCACTCAAATCAGCCCAAGTTTCTACACTCTTAGGCTTGTATTGATTTGCTTCTACATCAAAATATCCATTACCTGAACTCATCTACTTCTCCTAGAATATTACGCTTCCACCAACTGAATCACCACCCGTTACTGAGGTTACACCGTGATATTGATCCTTTAGGAAATTGCAATATGCTTCTAAATTTTCACCCAATACATTTGTGCCTCTTGGAAGTTTGTAATTGTAAAACAAGAAACCATGTGCATCAAATAGTTGGCTTCCATCCTTGGTTTCCTCACCAGTTTTTGAATTTCTCCAGCGTATTTCAATTCTTGAATCTGCTGACGTTCCCTGAAAATCCAAGAGCACAATTAGTGAATAATACAATCCTGCAATTGGTGTTCTGTAGGGCCAATCAACAGGATTTGCTTCCGTTAATGAAAATTGCGTTGGATTGTATCTTAGATAGATTGGTATTCCAGCGAGTATTGTATTGTTAAATTCGCTTGCCGTTGTGCCAGTAAAAACATTAAGAGTCTTTGAAAATTCAATGTTTGTATTTGCATCATAACTGCGGAATACAAATGTATCATATTCAGTGTTTGCTGGTGGTTTAAGTGCAATAACATATCCATCAAAACTTACATTGGCAAAACTATAACCACCCGTGGTTGGATTATACACTGTCTTTACGGTGTTTAATCTATCCTTGCGTGCCATCCAATACAGGTCCTTTTGGAATCCAGTATTTCTTTCAGCAATGGATAAACCAACACGGCTTTCTAAATCTGCGCCATAACGGCTTGCTCCTGCCAATGCACACTGCACATCAGCAAATGCATCTATTTTGTTTGTTCCTTCAGCACCATTCCACTTATCAACATAGGTTGTTGATTTTACACCCCTAAATGTTGGCATAAACACTTCAACACCTCCACCTTGATATCCTATGTCAGGACGATCTGGTGGTGGATTAGTTTCAGTTCCACTGTCTGGATCCAACGGCACTGAAATACTCAATGGTGTAGTTGGCAATTCCTTAACATATGGTTGTATCAAATAACTGTCTGGTATGAATAATGGTGGAGGCAATTCAATTTGTGCTCCAGTCACAAATGGATACAGTGTTGCATCATGTTCTGCCGCTTCAATGCTTACCAATCCACTGTTGGATAGTTTCATTGAATAAACGCGGAATGTTTGTTCATCTAAATCAAGTATTGTGTCAGTTACACGAATTATATCACCAACTTCAACATCCAACAATTCCTGTGTTGCCGTAAATGATATTCTTCTCTGTGCTCTTGATTTGTCATAAATCATCTGTGCCAAATCTCTGGCAATCGCAGGGTTTGTTAGTGTATGGAATGTAAATTCGCCTGTAAGTATTTCGTTGTTATCCGCGGCTAAATCACCCGTTCTTTCAAACACTGCCTGTTGATTTGTAAATTCTAAATCAGGATCAATATAATTTACAATAACCTTGTTGTATTTGGTTCTCTTGGTTTCACCTATTAGACTTACGGAACCCACAATGTGTTCCTTGGTTACATCATATGCTGAAGTAACGGTTGCTGATGTAATGTCAGTTGGATTACCACCATCCTCAACCTTTAATCTGTATCTACCTTCCACATAAGGCATAATGCTTCTAGCACCTGATACCAATGTTTTCACATTGTCAAATATCTGTGCCTGTGTGCTAATAACAGCATTGGTAGTCATTGCCCTACCTGATTGGCTGTTTGAATAATTTACGGTTTGATTAAATTTATTAGCCGCAATCTTGAATGCTTCTGCATCAATTTCTGAATCGTCCAGTCCTGCACCGTATCTAGGGTTCTGTAAGAAATCAAGTAAGCAGGAAGCAGGATTGATTTCATATTTTTTATTTCTTGAAGCATATGTTCCTGATAGGTCCTTGCCACTTCCATGTGTTGTTACATCATATACCTTCTTACCAAAAATATCAAAAGATACTTTTGGCACACCGCCTGAGAAGGGATTAAACTCTTCCTGTGATTCCACATTCTTCCATTCAAAACGCATAACCACATAGGCAATACCTGGCAGTTTTCTCTGCTTCTGACCCCAGTTAGGAGTTTCATTTGCCAATGAACTCTGTCCTTGTGTTTCAGTTCCATTAAAACATTGGTATTTTACCCTGTTGGCAAATCTTCCTGTTGTAACTGTATAGACAGTGCCATTAGCCCTTACGCTGTCAATTGGTAGATTGACATCATTGACAACAATGTTTCTAAAACCCTGTATTTCGCCTTCTGCAACAGCATACACCACATATAGAAATTTGTTTGTTTCACCATTACTTTCTACGAATATGATATTGCCACCAACACGGCGATATCCATAAACAACGGGTATTTGATTATTGGTTCCTGTTTTTGATACCGTGACACCTGTTGCCGCATTACCTGGATCAGGAACTTCTGGTGTATCAAATGCACCAAAAGGTGAAACCACAAAGCCAACAACGTCGCCAACAAAATCAACAACAGTATCTACGACATCAACAACAAAATCAACGACTGTTTCTACGACATCGCTTACAAAATCAACTACACCACCCATTCGTTACTCCCAAGAGGTTTTATGTAATGATATCCAACTTCATTCATATCCTGTGTTTTATAATAGGTCTTAATTCTTCGTAACCATTCTTCATTTGGTTCATATTCTTTTGTGTATGTCATACAGGATGCCTGCATAAAATCACAACGCATTTCACCAAACCAATCTTCCACATACTGCATCATGGTGTCAGCCAATGCCTTGCTTCTTGCCTCTGGATGCACAAAGATAAAAAGCAATTCACCGTAACGCTTGCCATTCCAAATCTTTTGGCATATCTTGGCAACGCAATAGGCAACAAATTTATTATTTTTTTCCTCAACATAAACCTTGTAGTCTGGTGATATCATGACTGCCTTAAATGATTTTTTAACAAAACTTCTATCAACATCATCGTGTCCAGCCAATCCAGCATCAACGGCGTGTTCAATTGCAATATCAACTAATTTTTCTAGTTCATTTGTTCTAGGTTCTCTTATCATTATACCTTACCCCATTTGATATCACGAATTGATTCGTGGCTGTATTCAAATCCAAAGTCATTTGGAAATTCCTGTTGTAGGCTTGCTTGGTTAGTTCTTCTACCACTTAACCTGTTAAAGTTTGTGAATAGGCTATTCACGTCCAATGTAATTGTTGCCGTATCAGTTGCATTTACGGTCTTGTAACCAGCAATCTTGCCTTTGAATATTATGACTGCCTTGTCACCCGTGCTGTCTCCAATTAGGCTGTAATCATTAGGATCAAGAAATACTTTTCTAATTGTTACTGGTTGGTTAATCTGTGTTGAAACGCACAATGTTTGAACACTGGTTAGATCCAACCCATTCAGCGTGATTGATATGTTTGTAATCTGTAATTCTGAAACTTCGTTGGTTTCAGAAATGCCTAAAAAGTTGCCCTGTGCTTCATAGGTGTTACCATCATAGGTAATGTCAAAGGGACCATCAGTATAACGCAGGGTGCTACCACCATTCACACCAATTTCAATTATGGTTAATGGCAGTAAGGCATTACCTGCTAGATAGGTATTTTGAACATTACTTAATCTGCTCATAGGACCTCTCTAATGTCTATTTCATAATTCGTATATTGTTCAGTGGTGTAACTGAATTCCTGTATGTCATTATCCAGTATCATTCTAAAAGGAACATCGTTTGTTGTGACTGCTTCACCATCTGTAACTGCTTCAACAAGTCCTGGTTGAATGTTAATCACAGCCTGTCCATCTGCTTCTGAATTGCAATCTGTTGTAACAACATAAACCTTTGTATGGTTAGCAAATCTAATTACATCACCTGCCTTTAAAACATTTGCAGTGTTAAGAGGAGTTTGCACCTTAATATTTGTATCACCTACTTGGTGATCCGTTGCACTGTCTTCATCCACCGTTACACTGCCACTTACTAAACTTCTATTGACACTGATGCTTTGGCTTACCACTGGAATCACAATATCAAATTCATTTAGTCTGCCCTGTGTTAGTGCAATGAATCCTTGCACTGGGCGAAACTCTGCCGCAGTCATTGTTGGAAATACCAAGGTGCCTGTCCATAGTGTTGTGGCATTACTTGCCCTAACAGTTCTACCGCTCTGTGTCTGTGCTGTTTTTGTTATGGTGTTCTGCCTAAAGTTAGCGGTGTTGAAACCTGGCGAACTTGGAAATGTTCCTATGTATGCCATTACGATAATACTCCTTGTTTGCCCTGTTTGGTTAAGGCATTGTTGATGATACCCGTAATTGTTGCTCTGCGTCTAATAAGCAGTTCATCAAAACCCTGTGCATCAACGGTATTGATGTTAAAATTAACTGTGACTGGACCCTGTCCCATTTCGTTGTTTGGAACTATTGTGCCTCCAGCATTTGGAACGAACATCTCAGGTCCTTTTTCACCTACCAAATATGCCTGTCCGCCACCAACTGGACCACCCTTCTCTCTTGGACCCGTGTATTGCGAACTCTTAATTGCGGCAATCTGTGCATAACCCTGTGCCGCAACCAATGCCGCCGCTCCTAGGTTGAATGGGAATGGTAAAGCCAATGCCGCACTTATACCTCTTGCCACATTAACGATGGCTTCAGCAATCGCAACAGCCTTGGCAAGTTTAAATGCCTTTTCGTTTGTCTGTCCAAGTGTTCCTAATAGATCCTTACCAATCGCACCTAATAGTTGAACTCTTTGCTTACCACTTAGTGCCTCAATGTCAGCAACCTGAACCGTTCCATCCTTGATTAGTTTAACAGTATCTTCAACTTCACGCTTTCTGTCTTCTGCAATCTGTCTTTCATAATCAGCAAGTATTTTTGCTCTTGCCCTTGCATATTTTTCTTCAACAGCATTTTCTGATTGTCTGTATTTTTCAAGAGTTTCAAGTTGATCCTCCAAATGTTTCTTTCTTGGATCAAATTCTCCACCAGCAAATATGCCACCTGTTTGCGTGGCAATTGAACCCATTGCCTTTTCAAGTTCTTGTTGTTCTTTAAGTAGAATGTTTTGGCGAATTAAACCCTGTATTCTTTCTTTTTCAGCATCTTTAATTTCTTGTGCAACCTTAAGTCCTGCCAGTGCCTCATCCACTTTTAATTTTTCATATTCAAGCGATACCTTCTGCTCAGTTGTAAGTCCAACAAGGGCATCATTTTGTTTCTGTATATTTTTTACTATATCTGCGGTTGCGTTTTTAACTTTTTCTTGTTCTGATACTTCTACTTTTGATGCCGCAATGACTTCTTCAATTTCTTTCTTAACTGCGGCTTGTTTTTCAATTGTCTTATCTACTGATTCAAAGAAATTGCTGGTTAGCATTTCAAGTTTGCCCATCTCTTCAGTTGAGCCTTCCATTGCACCAGTTATTTCACCAAATTTAGATTTTACGTTTTTTGAAAATTCTTCAGGACTGCTACCAGCAAATGTAAATTTGAAATCAACAGGATCACCACCAAAGAATTCCTTGATACCGCTCCACCAACTAACAAGTGTGTTACCAAGATCCTGCACCTTGCCTGCAAGCCAACCAATACCCCACAATATTTCATCAAACAGTGCGGCGAATAAAACTGTAATAACCTTAAACTTAGGACCAAGTAGGAAGAAACCAATGATACCAAAATCTCTAATCATTGGTGGTAATGCTTGAACAAAATCAATTAAATTGTTCATGCCAGTTGCAACAAGATTGAATACTGGTGTTAGCAAATCTCCAAATCTTGCAACACCAAGAGCAAATTGTTTTACAACCTGGATAATTTTCTGTCCAGCCTGTTCTGCAAATTTTTCTATTGAACCAAATTGTTCTTCTAATATTTCATCAAGTGTGCCCAATATACCCTTGGCAAAATCTAACAATCCACCCTGGTTACCAAGTGCTAGTGTAAATTTGAATATCTTATCCTGAACCATTGATAAAACACCCTCATAGGTATTTGCCAATGCCAGTGTTGCATTTTCAAATCTACCACCTGGACCAAATACTTCTTCAAATCGCTTGGCAGTTTCATCAGCAGTTACTTTTGCACCTGCTTGGAAACCTAACAGTGCAAGGATACCTCTTTCACGGAATATTTCTGCCGCTGCCGCACCACCTGAAAATGCCCTCTGGATCTGTTCTGAAGCAGTCCTAAAGTCAAGTCCTGAAACGGCAGCCACATTACCCACAATCTGCAAATTCTTGGCAAGTTCTTCAGCATTGTCTGAAATAACTGCAAGACTTCCTGCACCCTGTTGTATCTGTTCAAGAGTAAATGGAACCTTTGAAGCAAAGTCAAGCATTTCTTGGAATGCCTTGTTACCTTCTTCAACTGAACCAAAGAGGAATTGGAAGCGAATACCAAGTTGTTCAACCTGAGAGGCAGTATTTAGGATTGCCTTAACCCCAAACGCCGTTCCAATTGCGGCACCAATGCCTATAATCTTTGATTGTAAGCCGCCAAATCCTCTTTCAAGATTAGATACGCTCTTACCAACACCCTTAAGGCGGTTATTGATATTTCCTAATACTCTTGCCGTCTTATCTACGGCGACGATTTGGACTGTTTGTGTCGCTGCCACGTTTTATTGCCTCCGCTTCCAATTTGAACCAAGCGGCCCAAATGTTTATTTCTAGGACACTGAATTGCATAACCTCTTCTATGCTTTTCCCTAACTCCTTAGCAATCCTTACAATTAACTGGAGTTCAGTGTCCTCTCTTAGTTTTTTTCAACAGTCTCGTATTCACTAGTTGTGGCATTTACGATTGAAGCGATACGCATCAATACTGCAGGATCTGCCTCATTCATTAGCGTTGCCTTGTCAAATTTACCAAACAAGGGTTTGCCTGATGGATCCAAAGCCTTTAGAATTATGCTTTCTACCAATGCTTCAACTGTTTTACCAGCCTGTTGCAATTCAATAATTTTTGACTCTACTGCAAACGGATGTGCCGTTTTGTAATAGATGTCAGTCTTCCATTCTGGAACACTAATCTTTTCAAGTTCTCCAGAAAGTTTGCTTTTGTAATGTGATTTCACATTTTCTAATATACTCATTTATAACTCCTACGTGTTATCTCCCTAACGGTAGGTCCAAGTATCCCATTAGGTGCTTGTTTTGAATGCCCTCGTTCAAGTGCATCAATGTGAGGAACGCGATTGACGATATTGTGTTGTCTAAATGACTTTTCTAATCGCCAACCGCGCCTCGCTTGACCCTTGTCTATTGGAGTCTTGGATTTTGCAACCTCCAATATATCTTGAGCAATTCTGGTATGAAGGGCATCTTTTTCTCTTTCAAGATGCCTCATAGCCTGTCTCGTGCCTGTGACTTTAAAAGTCAGCATCAGCCTTACACGGTTCCAATTGTCAGTGCGCCAGTTCCTTGGAATGATACTGTTGCAGTTACTAAGTCATCATAAGATGCTGTTCTTGAAACAGAAGTTACAAGGATTGAACCTGAGAATTTAGGTGATCCGCTAGTTGCCTCAGCCGCATAAAATGTTACGTTTAAATCCGTATCACTTGCAGGGTTGAATGCTTTAGCAGAATTATGAGAATCCTCATAAACCACTTCCATTGATCCTGTAAATTGGTGTAACCCGTGTTTGTATGTTCTTGCCGCATCGCCCATAACAGTGTCTTCAATCACGTCTTTAGTGTGTTCTACTGTCCAGGAACGAACTTCAGCAATGTTAGTTTCGCCAGCACTATCAGTTGTATCAATGATAGTTACTGCTCCACCTTCGCCTGTATAATTTGCCATAGTCTAGTCCTCCTTTTTGGCAGTTTCAAAATCATCATAGGAAAAAGTAAGAGTGTCAATTGAGTCTGGATCCTCATCCTCTTCAATTTCTACCACTTCTTCTTCAGATGGTTCTTTTGAAGTCACTTGGGCATCTGCCGTAATTTTATTCTTACTGCTTTTGCTTTTAGTAACTTTCTTTTCTTCTGCTGGCACTTGTATCCAACCAGCATCAAGAAATCTTTCTAGTTTGTGGCTTTCAATAGTTCTTATTGCGCCATCCTTGCTAATTTTTGTAAATTGCATTATGTTGCTCCTTTAGTAAATGAATAATGCACTTCAGCAATCATTAAGAACTCACCCAATGGCGGTGTTCTATCAACTATTTCAATTGAAGTCACGTGTGTTGTTGTTGCCGTTGGATGCGATAGTTCTCTTGTGCGATCCGTGTTAAGTGCTTCTTCTATTCTTTCTATTAGGTTGTTTCGCTTTTCATCCACGCTTTGAACGAAACCTTTTCTACCATCAGAGCGAACAAATCCTCTGATATTCACTTCAATGATTCCTCTTCTGGAACCACCCATAGCGTTATCTTCGCGTGTCTCGTTGCCTGCTGTTACCAATAGAGCAGGAAATTGTGTCATTGCCAACTTGTCTAAATCAAATGGCTCTCTTGACACAAATACGGGTCTTGGCGGACTCATATCCTCCAAAACTTCAATAATGTTTTTTACTGCGGATTCTCTGTTTGACATACCTTCCTACCTTTTGAGGCGGAGGTAGTGTGTGGGTTCTCGTTCTGCATCATCAACTGTTCCACTGCTATCCGCGTCGTATTCAACACCATCACGCAAAATTAAATCAAGTTCTCTATCATATTCCTTGCGATAGAATTCCATCTTGCGTTCAAATAAATCTTGTTCTACGTCAAACTTAGCGAGTTTAGGATAAATGTGGAAACCCAGTGCTTGATAGCAACAGGCTCTAGTCAGTTGGCTTGCAGTGTATAAGTCTTCATCTGGCTCATTGCGTCCAGCGTTTAATCTAGAAATGTCATAGGCACCAATTGCATAAGTGGGCCACCAACGAATTCTTAGGTCTCTAAATACGTCTGCTTGTGCTTTTGTAATTTCTTCGTTGAAGTCAGGGATACCAAAATCAGTGATGTCTGGCTCGTAATCCTGAATATCAGAAATTGTTGCTAGTGTTATCGCCATAGGATACTGTCCTTTATAATACGCCGTTGGGTCCTTCCCAAGCCGCTAATTTGTTTAGTATTTGTATTTAGCAGTTTGGTTGGAAACCATAGACTTTTCAAAAGAATAGGGCCCAAAAGGCCCTATTCTAATAGTGTATATCTAACCTAAATTAGATAACTGCTGTTGCGTCTGATACGATTGCAACACCGTAATCATCAAACAATTCACTTACACCGTAAGCCATTGAACCTACGATTTCTAATGAACGTTTTGAAGCATTACGCTCTGTTTCAATTCTCATTGAACGCTTGATCATTAAACCAAGAGCATCACGTGTCATTACTGCACCATAGTATGCACCTGCTGAGTCACCGCCTGTTACAACAGTTGATTCAAACACGTCAATACCTGCAATTCTTCCAATGAAGCCGTTTAACAATGCTGTGTTACCTACATCACTTAGTGAGTGTGACATAGTTGAACCAGCGTTAGTTAATTGGTTCTTTAGGTCGTATGCTTGATATGGGTGTAACACACAAGCAAAGGCACCGTTTTGGTCCGCTTTCTTTGCCTTAAGTGTTGCCGCAGCCTTGAATAAGTCTTGGACTGTAACAGCCGCTGAAGTCTTATTAACAACGCTTGAGAAACCACTGAATAAACCTGCTAGGTCAGTGTCTAGTTTCTCAGCCATAGCCGCACCTAACTGACGTCCAACTGCTGCCGCAACGTCTTCACTTGCTGACTCGTTTAATAGGTCAGTAAGTTCAACCATTACACCAACTTCTGATGCAGTGATTTCTTTCTTAGTTGTTGCGAAAGCCGTGTTGCTTAGGTCAATTCCATCTGCAACAGAAGCCGCAGCCACTGCTGGATAAATTGGAACCTGTGCAGTTAAGCCTGGTGTTCCTGTCATATCGTAAGTTCTTACGAGAGGACGGATAATAGATTGTTCGTTCAGTGTAAAGAGTGCTGATTGAACAATGTTGGCGTAAAGGGCTTCACCTGAAGCCGCTGAGCCTGTTTTTAGTTCGTCTGCCATAATCGTTCTCCTTTAGATAGCAAATTAAAGAATAACCCCTTTGCTTCGCATTATATTTCTATACTGCTTACGATGTTCTGGGTTATCCATATTAAGTTTAGTAACATCGTTATCTACCACAGGAGTCTGCTTGCCTACACCTGATCCAGTTCCAGAACCATTTGGTCCTGCTGAAACAAAATGCGGATTAGCACTAAGGAATTCATTTACCAAGTTTGATACTTTTAATGGTTCTCCATTATCATCATATCTTACCTGTCCGTTCGTATCTACAACATCAACACCACCCGCTTCATTCAGTTTCAAGTTGCCCTTTAACAGTGAAACCACCTGTTGTGGATTTACTGCTCTTTGGCTACTTGCTTCATTAAGCAGTGTGCCATCTACCTTGATAGAGTGAAGTTCTTGTTCGTATGTTTGAATTTTTGAATTGAACTTTTCTGCCTGTTCCTTCAAAAGTTTCTCATACTCTCCACGCTTTTCCAACTCTTGTTGTTTGCGTTTGTCTTCTGCTTCTACCAACGTGTTGTAATGGTCCAAATCAACATTTGAGTATTTCTTCTCAAACTTTGCTTTTTCCCTTGCCACTCTTTCAGCAACAATGCGATTCACATCGTCCTGTGTAAGTGTATTTGTATCCCTAGCATCCTGTGTTGCTACCTGCTCTTTAACCTCTGGTTGAGATGCAGTTGTCTCTGTATCATTAACCGCTGTGTTTTCTGCGTCCATTATCTGTCCTCTTTATAATTGGTTGAGTTCTACCACCTGCCCTCTAATGGCAGTATGTTCTATTATTTATGCCTTTGGGCACAAATTCATTTATTTACGGCGTCTTCCACCGCGTGAAGAAGTCTTTTTCTTGTCCTTCTTCTTTTTTCTTCCGCCTCTCATACCTGGCATATCGCTCTCCTTTTAGTCTTCCCAGCGAAAAGGAACTATTTCCTTTTTTCGTTCTAGGATTTCTTTTCTACGCACCTTGCATAGTTTGGCAAGTTCTAGTAGATTGTTTCTTGCCCTAACACCTGCTGCCTTGGAGTCCTTGACTTCAAAACGCCAAATGTTCTCCTTGTAACTTTCAAAGATTTCTCTGATCTGTTTCTCAGTTTCTTCTTCATTTACAAAGTCTCTGTCAGGTATAAACTGACCCATCTACTGCTCCGTTCCGCTCCCAGAGTTAAAAAGTTGTGCTAATTCTGGATGTGTTGCAAGTATCTCTTCATCAGTGTAACCTGCTTCCAACATTTCACGCATATGCATCACCATATCATTAACATTGGTGATAGGTGCGTGTGTTAGTAGATTCTTGTCAGGCTTGTTCTCTGCCTTCCATTCAGCATACCATTCCTTGACATCCTCGTATGGCATTTCAGTGATTGTTTCCAACAACATCTTGTCAATCTTGTCAGTAATCATCTTGTCTTCTGGTGCAGTTTCCTTAGCCATCTTAAGCATCTGCACATCATTAACCTTGTCCTGTATTGAGAATGAGCGTGGATATGTAACTTCACCATCCCATACTGCGCCTTGATACTGTGCCCATAGTCTCCAAATTTGTTCTTCTGCGTGTTCTAGATTCATTGCAAAATCTGCCAGCCTTGCATTTAGCATTTGGAATTCTGTCTGTAATCCCACTCCTGACAATCTACGACTCTCAACGGAGCGTATGCCTCCAAGTGAAGCCATTCTATCAATGGATTCAACTTTCTTTTCAATTGCACTTAACACTGCCTCAATTGAAGCACCATCTGGTTGCAATAGGTAAGGTTTCAAGCCTGGATCCAATCCCTGTGGTAATTGAACTATGCTTCCCGCGCCTGCCGTTGCTTCTGTATCAACTGTCTTAACCAATGAAGGATGATTTGTTAGCCTAATAATCTGTTCAATTTCTGAGGACATCTCATACAGTTCTTTCTGTATGTCTGCCCAATCGCCTGCTGGTGAAATACCAATGCCTCTTGTTTGGCTTCTCTGTGCATACACACATACCGCTGGTATTCTGCCAAGTTCGTTTGGCATAGTCATTGCCAACTCGCCTGTTTGATTGCTACCATCAATTACATAAACATTGATTTCTTCTGGTGTGTATTCTCTAACATACTGCTTGTCATTTACCACTTCTTCCTTAACCTTTAGGTATGAAAGAGTGTATAATCCATTTGGCTGTCTTGAGTATTCCCAATCCAACACATTGTCTGGTGAGAACATACTAACATAAGGACGAATGCCCTGCTGTAATTCATCCGCTCTGGTTAGTGTCTGTGCGTTTGGTTTATCCACAATTACCCAAACATTACCATACACCATTGCCATGGCACTCATTTCTCTTACAAACTGATGAAAACTTCTACCATCCAAGTCAGCGTCTGCAAGGAAAGGCTCTAACCCAGGATCGTTTTCAATTGATCCAAATAGTCTCTTTGGATCTCTGCGGAACAAGAATGAATTGTATATACCAATGATTGATTTTACGTGATTATCTAACCCAAGCATTCTTAGGCGTTTTTCATAATCATCTCTTGATTCATAATAATATGGCTCCAAATATTTTCCTAAGAAATATTCGTAACCACCGTTGTAAGAGTCTCCCAAGAAAATCCAACGATTAAGATAGTGTTTGTAAGACGGATGTGCCTCCACTATGAAATCAACGGCTAACTTGGAATCACCCTTTAATACTCTGTCTCTAATAACGGGCATCTAGTTCCATCTCCTTGCTGTTTGATTGTTACCTGAGAATGCCCATCTTTGTGGTTCCTGTGGTGCATATTCAGTGCGAACTGGATATAAGAAATCAATGAGATAACCTACTGCGTCAGCCATATGATCCAGTTTTCCGTCCTTGTCTATGACGTTTGTTCCTGGTTTATAAACCATTTTTTCCAAACTGTTAATAATGTTCTTACACTTGGGATCAATATACAGTTGTATATCTCCCCTTGCGTTCTTTAATTTACTATTTACTGCATTTACCCTATCACGAACTGGAGTGTGGCTGTTTCTAGCCTGCACATTGAATCCTGCATTCTGTAGGATTGAAATGTCCGTCTTGCCTCCTGCACTTGAACGCCTTTGGCGTCCTGCTGGATCTGGATAGATGTTAATTTTTGAATTTGGATATCTGCGTTTTAGTTCATCACAGGTATCCTCAGTGCTTGAACTATCCAATAACAGTTCATCAATGAAATAGACACTGCCATTCTCAATGATTGCTATGGCACTGGCTAAGGCGCCCACATTAAAATCCTGTCCTATGTATATTTCATTAACGTCTGGATTAGGATATGATTTAAGATGTTGTTCTCTATCAAAATTGTAATAAACCATACCACTGTATGTGTTGAATGTTGCAAGGTATTCCTGTTGAAATGTTTTTTCATCCATATCACGCCTTGCATCCTCAATCTCATTCTGTGGAACATTGCCACCATCCAGTGTTGTGTAACTCCACGCTTCCCACCCTTCAGTCGTTAGAGCCATGGAATACATCTCGTGGCTAAAAGATCCTACTCCGCGTGGCGTTCCTGTGAATAGAGCGTGTCCCCCTTTGTCAGATAGTGTGGGACGACATACCTCCGTCCAAACCCTAGGATCTATGTCCTGAAATTCATCCATAACTATAAAATTCAATCCAACGCCTCTAAGGCTGTCTGGATTATCCGCACCCTTAAGGTGTATTACGCTTCCATTCTTTAATCTTAATTTTAGTTCTGCTTCATTGGATGCTTCTATCCAACGCAGGTCCTTTAGTTTGCCCTTTAGTTGATCCCAAACTATGCCCTTTGCCATTCTGTAACTTGGTGCCACATACCATACCTGGCTGTTTGGAACACTTGCAAATCTTGCCAATTCTCTCATAGCCACGTGTGTCTTGCCAAAGCGACGTCCTGTTACCGCAACACGGAAACGGCTATCACTTTCACAAATTGTTTTCTGTGGATCTGATAATGGCACTATCTGTCCTCCATAATGATTTCAAATCCTGCGGCAATTGAAGTTGTTGCTCCTGCCTTGGCACGAATTTCAATATCTGTTTTTTCATCCAGTTGTGGTGGAAATTCCCACTTGCGTTGGAATGGAACACCAAATGTTGATACAACACCAGCACTTCTTAACACACCACCAAACGGTCTAATCATTAGTTGTGCAACAACGGGTTGATTCTTTTCAACACTTATGTTGCCTGACATAAGATAACCACGCTTGCCAGCAGGTATGGTATAAACTGCCATCAGTGTCTGTTGGCTGGTTGCGAATATCTTTGCATAGGTTGTGCCACCATTTGAAATTGTAACATCACCTATCAAATCAGTGTTTGATGAATTGTATGCTCTAAAAACTCTTAGGAATTGTTGTGTTGTTTGGACTGCACCTGCACTATCAGTATCATCCAAGGTTACTGTTTCCGTAATCTCATTATAATCAGCATCAAGTCCCTGTATGAAAATTGTTATACCATTGTCTGCACTTTCATCACTTACCACTTGCATATTAAGAGCACTTGAAGGATATGAATAGATATTATCTCCATCCCATACTGTCTTGTAGGCTGTGGTTGCTGTTGGTAGATAACCAAATTTGTCTATGCCTGATAGATTATCATATAGATTTTTTCTAAGTGCTATACCATATGGCATTACAAATGATTTCTGTTGATTATCTAATTGCATATTAGTCCTCCCAAGGAAGAGGCTGTGTATTCTGTGAATCCTCTGGTGAATCCTTCATACCCAAATACTGTTTGGATAAAAAGATTTGCACACGGGTATCACCATTGATTGCCTTTTCCCACATAGCACGCCTTAGGCTTTGCTTGCCAGTTTCTTTTCCTTTTTCAAGCAGTGCTTTGAATCTTTTCTTAAGTGCCGCAGGAGAACAGCCTACCACTTCTGCTATTTCTTCTGGTGTGCATTGAATACAGGCTAACTTATAGACTAGGTCTCTGTCTATAGTTCTGTATTTTTTCTTTTGTGTGTTCTGTTCTTCACTCATTAGGCTTGTCTCTCTATTACCTTGATTCTAAAATTTCTAGAATCCTGTAATCCATTGGTTGTTACAATCTTAAATTCTATGTTATAGATAGTGCCTGCCGTGCCGCCTGAGATGTATGCCGTTGCTATGTAATCCGTGTTTGTTGATGAGTCTATTGTTATGCCTGAGTCCGCCGTAACGGATATGGAAGTAATTGTATCACCACTGGGCATCCAGTTGGTCCAATCCAATGAATAGTCCAAGACAGCATAAGGGTCTTTTTCAATGTAAGCACCTACTCTGTCTTCCTGGAATCCTGTTAAATTTGGCATATTTATTTCCTTGTGTCCAGTGGTGTCCCTGCCACGTCAGTCAGTGTCAGGTTCTGGATTTCTAATTGTCTCGTTTCACTCTTAACAGAAGAGATTCTCGTCTCTTCTTGAATAGTATTTACACGATTTTCTGATTTTACTAATTTTTTGCGGGATTCTGCTTCAATTATGAGAGTTCTGTCTTCTGTTTTAACAGTATAGACTCTGTAAGGATCAATCTTGTATATCGTAAGTGCTGATAATACCGTGTTAAATGCACTTAATGATGCCTTACCATTGGTTAGTATAACACCAGTTGCCTTGGTTATTGCAAATAGGCTTGATGCGGTTATGCTTCCTGCACGATTTAGATTTGCACTTGCACTTACTGTAGATATTGCTGGTAATTCTGCATTACCTGTTACCAGCGTTGAATTTGCCCTTACCGTAAATGTTGGTGTTAGCGTTATAGTTCTGTTTCTTGTTCTAAATGCATCTATTGACATGGTGCCACTTGAAGCATTAAGAACCGTGCCTTCTGAATCCTTTCTACCAGCAACACTTACCGTTGCCGTAACATTCATTATGACTTCACGGAATTCAATTACCCTTACACCATCCGCAGATAGCGTGCCAAATGATGCCGTTAGCGTTGCACCATTTCTAGTTCTATCAGCATCCGCTGACAGTGTTGCTTGGCTTGTAAATTCTATATTCTGTGGTGTAGAATCTTTTCTACCTGCCACAGTCATTGTGCCTAAACTTGCTTCTAGTGTTGTGCCCTGTCTTGTTCTTTCACCACTAACAGTCATTGTTCCCAATGAGGCAATCAGTTTGGCAGTGCTTCTCGTTCTAAATGCTTCAACAACAAAGTTGAGAGCATTTGCCATTGTGACTGAACCAATCTTGCGCCTTACACCATCCGCTGATAGTGTTGCACTTGCAGAAACAGTCTTGATGATGTTTCTTGTTCTAATGGCATCCACAGTCTGCGTTGAGACTGAAGGCATAACAAAATCAAATATCTGTTTTCTTCTGTCACCAATAACACTAAATGTTGATTGGCTTGAAAGTGTTGCCTGGCCCGCAACAACCAAATCACCTTCAGCCCATAGCGTTTGCCAATGCTCTTGGTTTGGACGATCCCAGGTGCCCATATTTTCCCAAGCATCTGGATTGGTGTATAAGTCCGCACTGGAATTTCTAGTTCTTTCAGCCTGTGATGTCTGTGTAAAGTTTGCGGTTATGTCCGCAATAGGACGTTTGGTTGCGTTTGCACTAATCGTGAATTGTAGGGCACTGTCAATGGTGGATGAACCGTCCCTGGTTCTAACACCATCCGCTGATAGGGTTGCGGTAACGGGCTGTGTTGAAATACCCTCTTCAGGTAATTCTTCACCTATTGCTGTAACTGAGAATTGTGAGGTAAGGGTGGCTGTGCCTGAAACTATGCCTGTTACATAACCAGGATCTACGTATGTGCCAGCGGTGTATGTATCATCTACATAATCACTGGCAACATAAATTCCACTTACAAATTCACTGCCAGCCACTTGGGTTCTCCCCTACAGTGACTTACGCCAATGTAACTGTTAGGTTACCTGTTGTGATTTGGAAAGTATCGTCTGTTAGGATTTCTCTCGCCGTATCCAATGCACCATAGAACAGCACATTGCCTGCACCTGCTGAATCTGAAGTTGAATCAGTGTCCATTACAGCCACGTGTGTGATTGTGCCCCAGTTAGACGTTGCTGTTGGGAATGTGATGTTTCCTGAATTAGATACAGATCCATTTGAAATAGTTCCAAATGTTACTGCTTGTCTTACGTATGCAGTTCCTGAAGTTGATACTTCGTTTGTTAATGTTCCTGCTTCTAGGTTGTCTGATGTTCCACCAGTTGAATCGTCTGATGTAAATAGTCCCACATAAACTGTTGCGGGAGCAGTTGAAGACTGTGAATTGGCTTTTAACCAAAAGTCCAATGTTCTGTCTTCAGTATAATTTGATGCCGCTGACATAATATTATTTCTCCTTATAAGGTTTTTTTGCGTTTGTTATAACAAGTGTATTTATTGTGTGTGCCTTGGGAATTGTGTTATGCTATTTTAGTGATTTCTATATAGACATTAGGGACGAGTGTAACCCAACCCAGTTTTGCAGGTATTCTTGGATTCCAAATCCACATAGTGCCTGGACTTCCTGAATTGAATACATCACCTGTTATAACGGTTGAACTTCCTATTTGGAATTGTAAGTCATCACTATTTTCAGTGAATTCTACACTGCTGGTAGGATTAAAAAATTGCACATCCTTTGCCGTTGCCAAGGTAAAGACTGCCGCAGTATCCTTGTCCCAATCAGCAATATTAACATTGGTTGAGGTAATCAGAGTATCATCAGTCCTATTCCAAATATTCAAATTGGTAAAGGCGCTGGTGTCACCCTCAAATCCTGGATTAATTGTGTAGGTATCAGTTATTGAATTTATGTTTGATAACAATTTAACCTTGTAATCTCCTGCAGGCAGTGTAACATAGTTGTCATAGCCAGTTGAATATCCAATGTATTTAGATCCCGTCCAGTTATCATTAGTATCAGCATTTCCACTAATACCAAAAACAGAATTGGTCCAGGTTCCACCCGTTATGCTTGTGTTATAATTGGTTCCAGTTGCACTATATCCTGTTGGGTTGGTAACCGTTGGAGTTGAAGTGGTTACACTTGCACCTGGTATGCTGCCATAAGGAGATTGAACACCTGTTAATGCTCCCATTCCAGCAGTGCTTCGTAGATAGTATCTGCCTCCAAGTAGTGCCATTCTAAATTTGTTAGCATTCCATTCACCAGCACTATCATAACCAACGGTTGTTTCCGTAACAACAAAACCAGTAAGTGGTATTAGCAATTGATTATTGCCCTCGCCAAGGTGATCTATAATTTCATTTACATTGTCAATGTTCTGTTTTATGTCCGCTCGTGCAAGACTAATTTTATCTCCACCTTGATCAACATTTTGTGTTGAAGCCTTTACGCTAGGTATGGTCAT
>Ga0208542_1000114_pt1 | contig 33000 bp, 25 predicted proteins | sample DEB08_DNA_3_FD_185495 | JGI IMG/M metagenome (GOLD analysis project Ga0208542, IMG submission 185495) | Aqueous microbial communities from the Delaware River and Bay under freshwater to marine salinity gradient to study organic matter... | ecosystem: Environmental > Aquatic > Marine > Coastal ... | reverse complement strand
GCCACAATTTGCGAAGCTATGATAACTGGTACTACAACCTCTTGTGCTTTTTCTTTTTGATCGTTAGTCATATCGTTACCAATAGCACCTAGATCTATCTCTTGTATATTTATATCAGTAAATGCACCAATAGGATCTGCAAGGAATTGTTCAGTTTGTATCTCTGTCACAACATCAGCAAGTGTGTAATCTTCTACATCGTTGTTTTCTACTGCACGTTTTACATATTCTTCAACAGCTTCTGCCACTGCTTCGTCATTTTTTACAGCTTCAGCTATAATCTTTACGTCATTCTTATCTTCTAAATTAAGTACAGTTGCAACTACTTCTACTTGCTCTTCAGTTAATTCTTCTGCTTTTTGTATAGATTGTTCTACTACCTGACTTACAACTTCAAGTACATCTTCGCTAACTTCTGTAAGATTCTCCACTCCGACATCAGCAACTTCAGTAAGTACTTCGATAACTTGCTCTGTTTCAAGTTCTTCTACCTCTACTTCCTTTATGTCTTCTACAACATCTTGTACAGTTTGCCCTTCAAATTTTTCTGTCTCTTCTTCTGGTTCGAGTATGATCTCTTTTGTCTCTTCAACTTCTTCCTCCTCTTTTATTTCTTCTTCTTTATTATCCTGGTCTTTGTCATCTTCCTCTTGAACTCCCTCTTCTCTGATGTCGTCATCTCCTGGTATCTCTTGATCCAACTCATCTTCTATAACTTCCTCTTTAGGTTCATCAATAGGATCCTCATCTTTATCTTCAACGACCACTTCAGGTACCACAACATCATCATCAGAAATGATTTCTTTGGTATCTGGTTGTTCTTTTTCATCTTCTTTTATTATAACTTCTTCTTCTTTTTCTTCTACTACTTCTTCTTCTTTAGGTATGTCACAATCACCACGTTCTATTTGTGCGTCTGTCATGTAACAACCATACGCTTCTTCATTAGCTTTACGCTGATTATCACGATCTACTGTGCCATCTTCTACTTCATAAGTTTCATATTCTGCTTTAGAACCATCTTCCATTACGACCTCAACCTTTTCTGGTTCAGGTGGTGGAGGTGGTGGTGGAGGTGGTGGAGGTGGCAAAGTTGTAGTAGTAGTTGTGGTTGTTGTAGTAGTTGTGGTAGAACCATAATCACAATCAATGCTTACAACACTTGTCCATTCAGAATAACTAGCGTCTGTGTCATTGTCTGCTCTAACTTTTGCATAAAATGTATCTGCTGTTGTACCAAATATATTTTCTCTATAACTAGCAGTAAAAACATAACTCTTATAAGACAATGCTTCTTCCCAACCAGTACTGTTAGCTACTGCATAATTAGTTTCTACAAAGTTATCATTACTAAATGCTATAGCGTATCGTTCAGGTGGACTATCTTCAAAACCATCACTCTCTTGCCATGTAACAGTTATGTCACCTTTAGTTTTGTCTCCATCACTATCACAAGCAATAGATATATCGTATGGTGTTTGTGTAGGTACGTGATTTGCCAATACAGGAAAAGGAATTATTAAGAACGCAACAATACATAAGCGAACAAGTGTATTAAATTTGTGTAACACGGAACTTACTTAGTTCCGCAACAACCACCACCGCAGCATGGATCTGCCATTATATTTCTCTCCCATTCATATCATTATGTGTCTTGCTATCTAAAATACCAAATGCTTGATTGACTTCCTCGATTGTAAGTTTGCCATCATTGAGATATTTTCTAGCAAGTATTTCTAGTACATTAGCTACACCTAATAGACCTGCAAGTAATGATGATTGTATAACATCAATACCTACAAGTGATCCTGCACCTATAACACTTAATGCTTGTGCTATAAATACAGCAATCATGCGTTTAGATATATTCCAATATAAAGAGTAACCTTGCATAGGTTACATTATACTATTAAGGAAAGCTGCGCTGCTCGTAATTGCAACAAGCCAACCTAAAATCTCCTGACGTGTTGGTGATTTATTTATTTTTTCATGGAGTTCGTCAATGCGCTTATTAGCAATATCTACTTCTTCTTTAATTAATTGCAAGTATTCCTTAGTTGTGAAGCCGTTACCGTTAGACATTATTGAAGATCATCTTCCTGGATCGGTGTAATCCAATCCCATTCTTTATCCCAGTCTTTTTGAGTAGGTGTAGCTAATCTTTTAAGATAAGAACTAATTTCTTTTAAAAAATACCCTATTAGAAACCCAATTATAAAATCCATAAGCAGGATTATATCATATATTTTTTAAGTAACCACCTTTAAATTTTGAGTGTACACGAAACAAATTTTCTCTGCATTTATCTTCCCATTCTTGCGACCAAGTTTCTATTTCTAAATCAAATTCTTCTCTTTTAAATGGCACATAATAACATAATGGTTCACCTTGTTTTATCATAATTTGTTTCTTTTTATCAGCAGTAATAACTAATTGTTGATTTAATATATGATGTTTATCTGTATGTATAACGCCATAAGGTATATACCAATCTGGATTGTAATGGTAAAGTAATGGAACTTGATACACACTATATCCAGGTGGTGTCATCATACGCCATGCCGATATAATTTTAAATACTTTTTGTATGTTTGCACTACTAGGAACGTAATCTTTCATTTGTTTATCGTGATGTAATTGTATTTCATACTCCTCAAATGATGTAGCCCATTCCCATTCGCCACCTTCCTCCCACCTAAAATACATATCACAATGTGCAGGTATAACATATCCGTTATAAAAAATATCTGTAAAACTAGGACATAACTTTATTGTTTTAGTTTGCGGAATTAATTTTGTATAGTGTTCATCATGTGGCGTAGGTGGCATATCTGTATACCATTTAGGAATAAAATTTTTAGCAGGTTGTGGTCTGCAACTATCTATGTTTTCCAACCCTACAAACGGTGTGCTAAATTTTAATGTTGGTTTATTTTTTTTCTTAAACATTTAACTCCTTTAATTTTTTTAATATGCCTAATGAATTTATATTTTGATTAAAGCTGTGCATACGCCAAACGCCATAATCATACACAAGATCAAACCCAATATTATTTATATTATCTAATATTTCTGTATATTGTTTTCTAGTTAAGTCATTATCAGATAAACATTCTGTTGCTAATTTTTTAGCGTACGTCCAAAATTCATTGTCATATTTACTTGCACCTAAATAGTGCATAACAATAATATCTTGTAGCTCTTTAAATGTTCTTGTATACCACTCGTTATGTTCTCCAATACTCTCTTTGTTAACTATTGCGTCATATATTTTTCTATTAATATTATCTACAGTAGTTAATGATGTAGCTTCCATAGGTTCTAAAAAGAAAGAAGCATTACCATTGTATGCAATTTTGTCAAAAAAGTTTTCTTTGCGGTAATAATTATTAAAGTCTAATCTGTTTTCTTGATCTGTAGGTTTCATACCATAGTTATCAATAACTTCAAGTAATTGTTCTTTAGCAACATTATGATCTGTAATCTGTTGATTGTACATATAACCCCATGACATTCTGTTTGATAATGGTATTCCAAATATCCAACCCCACTCTGCTGCAATGCAAATAGTGTAATCATATTTAGGAAAATTCCAATTACACTGTCTAACATAAGCAGTATTTACAGGTATGTACTTAGCAAATTGAAAATCATCAAATTTGTTTGGTGTTCCAGAACAATCAATAATATAATCTGCGTCTATGTCATATACATTATTAACTTTAATATCTTTAAATTTAACTCTGTTTTTATTTTTTTCTGCTATGTATCTTTGTAAATCAACAGCACTAAAGTGCATTGATATGTCTGGTGCAGGAAATGTGTGCATGTAGTTTTCATCTACCCAATCAATATAATGTATTCCGTTTTTGTAGTTACCATTAAATTTTTTCATTTGATAAAACTCAAAACCTAATGTGTAATGTAAAGTTCTAGGTAACGTAACAGTTGTTCCTTCACCTACTGATTGTTCTTGTGATAATGTATCGTAATAACATTCTACTTCCCAATCTGTGTAATGTGCAAAGTGATTATATGATAATGATCCTGCTGTACCTTTCCCTATAACTGCTAATTTAAACATTTACTACCTCACATTTCTCTAACTCTTTGTACGGATATCTATTTTTTGCCCTTTTAAAAATTTTATTTACACCTTTAACGTAGCTTGTAATACCGTATATAGAATTAATATAGTTTAATACTGCTTCATTAGGCAATATTTCTTTAAGGTTTATTTCATCACTAAAATATAAATAACCCAATGGTTCTCCTTTTTTAAATACAACTTGTCTGTCGTGTGGAATTATAAATGCCATATCTAAACTTCTAGCATATTGTCCTGGATACAACATTCCTTCTGCAAACATTACACCTTTAATATTATGTTCAGTATTACTTTTAGGTCCAGTCCAGTAATAAGTTAAATCTTTATTGTCTGTCATAAAAACATAAGGAACTTTTATATGACATATAGAATATTCTTCATAACCTTTTATTTTTGTATCTGTATCAATAGATAAAACAGGTCTTTCGTCCCACAAATTTTTTCCTACTATTTGTTTAGATTGTGCATAATAAGAACCATCTTCTTGTCTATGCATTTTTAAATCGTATGGCATTGTAATAACAACTGTTCTTTTATCTAATGCAATAGTTTGTGGACATACATTAATAAATGTATCTTGTATTGAAGGATCATTATATAATTGATGAGGAGGCAAGTCTTCTTTTTGTAATAAAAACCAATACAGATCTGTCATACTATCCTTTATTTATAATAGTATATTAACCTAACTTGGAGTTCTTTGCACCCAATTTGTAGTATTTTCGTTCCACTCGTATGATGTTACTTCATCTGCTTCTAATTGTTCTTGTGTTAATGTAGGATATGGAGTTGGTGGTTGCCAAGTCCAAGTAGAAGTATCTAATGTCCAACTAGGATAAGGTTGTTGTTCATAAAATACATCATTAACACTATCGTATTTAAAACCTAAACCTGCGTAATTACCACGAAAAGGTGTTCCACCATTTAAGTGTGTGTTTTTATATGTGTTGTAAGATGTTCTAATACAAGTTCCTGTATGCCAATCTAAACTTTCGTAATAACTTTCCCATGTATCAAAACCTTCAGGTACAGATGTATTTTCATCGTTACCTACAATTACTTGTGTAACTATGTTGTTTTCATCTATAAATGCATAATGTGCCATTTTAATTCCAATAAACTGAACCGCTACCACCAGTAACATAGCAAAATTTATAATCACCACTTACAGTTTCAGCAGATAAAGTTACTGTGTTAGCATTTAAAGTCCATTGTTTAGGATACCTAAATCCTACAACTCCAGAACCTCCAGGAAAATGTGCTTTGTCTACATGTGAACGAGAGCCACCACCACCGCCACCTGTGTTAGCAGTTCCTGCTTGCCCTTGATTATTACCTTGTCCTTTTCCACCACCACCAATTCCACCTTGTGATTGAACATTGTTACCTGAACGATAGTAGTCAGCGCCACCACCGCCACCGCCTGCGTAGTAATTCCCATCTAGCCATTGTGAACCATTACCGCCATTACCACCTGAAGTACCACTAAAACCTCCAACTTGTGAAGCACCTCCACCGCCACTTCCTGCGTAATAAACGTTACCACCATTTTTACCTTCAGCAGGAGAATAGCCACCTACATTACCTGCACCACCAGTTTGACCTTGCCAACCTGCACCGCCACCTGAACCACCTGCGTTACCATTTGAGTTAGCACGACCTGCACCACCGTAAGATGTTTGATTGCCATTAAAATGTGTGTTGTTTCCGTTGCCACCTGCGCTACCTGCTGCACCAACATAAGTTGTATAGTTTGTATCACCAACTAATAATGTTTCTGAAAATGTACGATAACCTCCTGCACCGCCACCGCCAGCAGCGTCATTACCATAACCACCACCTGCACCACCTGCAACAATAAGAGTTGCAACCATTAAATCTGGTTTAGCACCTCCACCTAAAGCAAATCTAGCTGCACCTAATGGCATATATACTCCTAACTAAAATCTTGTAATGCGTTTATATATGGTGTACCTGCATTAACAAATACAAGAGATACAATATCAACACCACTTAAAGTAGATGACATTGTAAATCCACCACCACCTGCTGTCTTAGCAGTTACATCTCCACCACCATTAATTGTTACTGCATTTATTGCAACTGTGTAAGCTGATGAAGCGTCTTGTGTGACTATCCATGTAATAGCACAAGTTCCTGATGTAGGAACGTTTGTAAAATCTATGTCTGTAATATTCTCTGTAAGTGTAGTAGTAACAACATTACCACTTAACACATCTATTGCTAGTACACCAGATGAACTAGATACTGCTTGTACTTTTTCATTGTAGTTAGGTAAAAGCAATCCGTCAGTATTAGAAAACTCTGCTAATCCGTCTGTATCAGATCCGTCTTTTGTTACGTGTATTGGTCTAAACTCTGCCATTGATATTCCTTATATTAAGCCTATATCGTCTTGTGTTCCAGTATAGTCTATAAATTTTAACTTATTACCAGAAAGTTCAATGTCGTCTTGCGTTGTATCAGATAATATAAATTTAAGTACACCTGTAGATCCGTCTATATTGTCTTGTGTACTATCAGACAAAATAAATTTTAAATCTCCAAATTCAATTAAATCTATATCTTCATCTATTGGACCACCAATACTATCTATAAGTAATGATCCACCTTCTTTTAACATCATAAGCATTGACATTAACTAAACTCCTGTAAATAATTCATAAATGGTGTACCTGCGTCATAAAACAAAAACGTTACAATATCTATACCACTTAGTGTTGTTGTCATGTCAAATCCAGAACCACCTGGTGTAAGAGCTGTAACATCACTACCAGAATTAACTGTAACAGCGTTAATTGCTACAGTGTAAGCAGTAGTAGCGTCTTGTGTAACTTTTAATGTAAATGATGAAACACCATTAGTAGGAACATTTGTAAAATCTATATCTGTAATGTTTTCTGTAAGTGTTAATGAACCAGTATTACCATTAGCTAAATCTATTGCAATTACGCCAGATGATGATGACAATGCAACATCAGTTTCTGCATAATCTTTCAATACTACTGCATTAACTTCTTGATCACCACCAGTTAATGTTCCTGATAATGTTGTAGCTGCAAGTGTTTTGTTGCTTAATGTAGTAGTACCACTATCTACGTATGCTTTAGTTGATTGTTGTGTAGGCGCAGCAGAAGCACTATTAGATGACATATCGTCTTCATCTAACAAACTAACAGTATTTGAGTCAACATAGGATTTATTTGCAGCGTCTGCTGCTGCTGTAGGTGTAGTAAGGTTTGTAATTTTATTGTTGTTAGCGTTTAAATCTGCTGCTAATTTAGGTGTGCCTGCGTCTGCTGAAGCATAACTTACATCTACTACTTGACCTAATGCGTCAAAAATATCTTCAAATACTTGTTGTACAGGCACCATACGAACTTTTGAGTTTTGTGGGTGTGATAAACCTGAAGCTGCTGCAGATCCTGTAAGGTATCTATTATCTGTTGTAGTTGTGTTTAATTGTGTAGCTGTAAATGTTCCATCAAAAAATACATACTCTCTTTGTGTAGCACTGTCTGGTTCAATAACTAAATAACATGGACTTGTTAATCCAGATGTAGAAGCTACTGTTGCTGTAGTATCACTAGCACCAAACGTACTTGACAATGTAGTTTCAAATGCGTTACGTGTAAATGTTTCTGCTGCTTTTCTTGTATCTGCCATATTCTAAATTCTCCTTGTCAGTATATCACACACCGTATTGGTGTATTCCTAATCTTCCAATACCAAGTGCGCCTAATGAAGAGATCTCACCAGTACCTGCTGCTTGTCTCTGACCTCTTACTTGTATTGTACAAAACACCATAGTAGATCCTAACTTAGTAATTTCTTGTACAGGTAACGTAACGTTTTCTACAATACCTCTAATAATTTCATCAGGTTTAAATAAAGTTAAAGTAACTGATTTACCTTCTAGTTTTTTTACAGCGTCAAATAATTTCTTACCAATACCAGGTATATTTTTTGCACGTTTACCTGGACGCTCTATACGATCAGATACGTTTATAGGTATTCTTGCAATAATATCTTCTGGTTCTGGGAAAGCACGATAACTATAAGAATAAACTTCAGGACTAGCTGTTCTACCACTGTCTGCATTAATTGTTAATTTAGCAACTAGCCATCTATTTATAACATTGATCATAGGTATTTCGTTACCACTTTGTGATGTCTCAATTCTAGTTAAAGTAGAGTAACTTGAAGCGTTTGGGTTTTCCAATGCGTCAAGTTCTGTACTAAATTCTGCTAACACGCTTGATCCTGCAGGTATATCGTTAGTATATAAACGACCACCAATCCATTGTTTTGCTTGTGATGTATAAAAATCTGCAGCAGGAAGTATTAAGTAACCATTACTGACTAATGTTGCTGCTTCTTTTATTAAACCAACACCTGTAACTAAAAAGAATAATTTACCATTAGCAACAGCAATACCTTTTACTTTGCCTGATGTACCTGTGTAATAAATATTTCTAGCGTAACCTAATGTTGGTAAGTAAATAGAATATAGATCAGTTTCACTAGCACTGTCTATAACACCAAAATATATTTGGTCTCTTGTATTAAAAAATGCAGTAGGACTTTTATCTACTGTTGTCTCGTTATCTCCAAACTCTTTTACTAATTGTCTTTCATCAAGTGTATACAGCACACCATCTGTTGCAATAGTTCCTCTATACACTCTTCCTATTTTTCCACCGCTTGCTGATGTTTGTGATGTAGAAAAGAAAATAATACCGTTACTTTCTGTCATATCTACAATGTCTTCACCTTCAATGTATGTTTGTCCTGCAAGCACTAAACCAGATGTTTGATCATCTTTAATTGCATATATATATCCGTCATCTGCTGCTGCAAGTATTACAGAACCTCCGTCAATAACTGCTGTCCATAAAGATCCTGAAGGTAAATCTTTTATAAGGGGAGGACTGCTAGTTCCGTCTAGTTCGTGCAAGTGTCCGTCATCATCAATAGCTAGCAAATAATTTTTTACATTAAATAATCCTGTATAGATATGTGAAGAATGTAAATTCATATAGTTAGACCAACCACTTGCAATGTCATCTGCGTCTAATTTTCTTACAATACTATCTGTTCCGTCATTCATAGACACATACAATATATGTCCTTCTAGCGCCATGCCTGTTACATCAAATCCTGGTCCTGCAGAATATGGATCTGTTTGTGTCCAGGTATCTCCATTATCAGATGAATAATATATGTCATGTCCTTGTGCAACATACAACACATCTTCGTGTGAAAGAATGTGTTGCTCTGTCTCTGTACTAGCTCTTGCAGTTACAGCAGTAGTTTCACTAAGTAACTCTATGCTATATGCTTTACCACTATCATCTGCATTCTTAAATACATCAATACCTTTGCTATCAAAAAATCTTCTAAAGTCATTGGTGCCTTGTATTCTTTGGTGTGCTTGATCTAAACCTGCGCCACCAGAAAAATCAGATCGTGCAAAAGACTGACCAAACTCTGCTCTAAACTCTTCAGGTACTTGCGCTGTGTTAACTTGTTGCGCAGATAGTGGTGCAGTAGTAATAGATAATTCTCTACCTGGTGCTACTGCAAGTCTAAGTAAGATGTCTGTAATACCATCAGATATTTGTGCCTGGTAGCCAAAAGCTAACGGATTTGTAACGTTAGAAGTTGAAGGTAAAGGCATTAGGTAAAGCTGATTCCATATAACTCTACGCCTTGTGGAAAGCGTGATCTCTGTTCTCTTCTTGCTCTATCTAATAATACTCCGTAGTATCTTAACAATGCGTTACGTAATCTCTCTCCAGATCCTACAGGTATTCCTCTTTGTTCTAAGTTTTCTGTAATGTAATCTTGTGTTGTAGCGTCAACATCTAGCTCTGATAGTAACTGTGCTACAGCACCAACCATAACTATTTGCTCATGGAAATCTTCTAATCCAGATACAGAATTTAAATCATCTGTTTCTGCACTAGGTCTTGTAAATTTTGAAGCATAAACAACATATACAGTTTTACCTGATGTAGGTGCAGTAGGAAATTGTACTGCTGCTTCTGTTGTTGATCCTGCAAAATCTGTAAGTAACTCTAATGCAACGTCACTGTATACAGTAGTAGAAGATCCAGATGTTGAGTTATCCATTTTTGCTTGTAATATTCTTTGTGTACCTGCAGGCATTTCTACAAATTGTGTAGATGATGTAGTTATAGATGTTTTCTTTACGGCATATAAGGCAGGATATAAACCTATGACTTGATCTCCAATAGCATTAGCTACATTTAATCTAGGATATTTAGGTTTTAAAATTATATCTGTATCGTTAGTATGTTCTGCTGCAATAGATCCTAACCTACCACGTTCTACAGTTATTTCACGTGATACTGTATTAATGTTTTCAACCATTAAAAGTTCTTGATCTATTTCTAATACAGAACCTGCACCAATAAGCTCTTCTTCTTCTGGTGTAAAGAGTCCTTCTTTGTACTGTAAAGTTGTGCCGCTAGATGTTAAACCTTGCGCACCACCAGATATGCTATCAAGATTAGCAACTTGTGTTAAAGGTTCTTGTTCCTCTACAGGTCTAAGATACTCTCTATAAGTTCTGTCGATAAGTTGACCGAATGTTGACATTGGTCCTCCTAAGCAGTTCTAAATAATAATTTAATTTTTCTGTCAGCAGCTTCTGTTCCGTTAGATGTAACTCTTATATATCCATTGGAAGCAAATGCCCAACCACTAGGATCTATACGTACTACATTACCTGCACTTACACTATAAGATACTTCAGTTCCGTCAGTTTCAAATACATCTACCCAACTAGAGTTATCTACTGAATAGTCAAATGTAATTGCTGTTCCTGTCATTGTTGCAGGAAAAACAACACCACAGAGTAACATATTTTCTACGTTAACACCTACGCTGTTGCTTGCGTCTTCTGAAACATCTATTAAAGCTACTTCGCTTTTACTCATTCCGTATGCCATGATGTCCTTATTTTAACATACTCTAAAGACCGCTAAGGTGGATTAGCGGTCTTAGAGTATTAATAATTAGTAGGATTAACCTACTACGTTGTCGATTGCACAGTGATATTGTTGTGGTCCGAAATCGAAAGCCATTTCCATATATACTGCTTTTGCAATTCTTGCTTGATCGTTTTGATCTAAGTCTCTTACAAACATAGTTCCGTAACCTGGAATGTTAAGGAATACTGGTTTGACAAAACTAAGGTCAACGATAAATGCTTGCTTAGAACCAGATATAGTTCCTGCAGGCAAGTAGTCAGATAATGCCATTCCGAGTGAACCGAATGGTGTGACGATTGTATCAATGTCAACACCTCCGACATTTCTGTCTCTTGGTATAATACCGTAATTTACGTCTCCAACTGAAGCACTAATTAATTCTTTGTTAAGATCCAACAACATTGTTGGAGAAACAAAAAGCACTGGTTGTCTCATTGGTGCGCCTGCGTCATACAACGATTTCATAGCGTCAGCTATGATTGCCCAGTTTAATTTTTGTGCTGCAGCAGGATCTCCTCCGTCATCATTGTTGACAGAGTTTCCGCCTGATAAGTCTTGGTGTTCTTTAAGACCTCTCATCTGACGATTACCTGTAGTACCGTCATTGTAAGAAGCGTTAAATGCTGACCATTCGACTTTCTTTGCTACTTGCTCTAATACTAATTCCATCTGATAAGCTAACTCATCAGTAATTGGATTGTTACCTGCTAATGCTAATGCAGGATCGGAGTTCTTATAGTTCCCTGATAATTGAAACGGTACAATTTCTCCAGAAGCTGCTTGTGCAGTATAAGATACTTGCGCTGCTTCATGGAAAATTTGTAGTGTACCCTGTTGTGAACTTCTGCTTCTTCCAGAATAGTTAGGTGAACCACCTTCATCATCTGGTGTAACAGAAGTCACTACGGCGTTATCTTGTGTTTGGAACTGGAAGAATGTTGAGTTGATCGCAACTCCTCCGTTAAGTCCGCCTGCAGCAGCTAGCAATGGTGTTCTATGAGGTGTGATTTTAAATAATTCACCAGTAAAGTTATTAACGTCACTAGCAACTATTGGATTAGCACCTGATATTGCTGCCATATTCTACTATTTCCCTTCTCTCTTACGAGATATTATTTTCTTTTAAGTTCTTCTTGTAAAGCTAATTTTGCTCTTAGACTATCTCTAACAGAAGTGTCTCCACTTGCTATAACGTCTTGCATTTTCTGTGTCCAATCTGCAGGTTGTGCAGCTACAGAGTTTTGTTGTATCTGTGTTAACTTATTGTCACTTTCAGCGATCTTCGCAGCAGCTACTTCGTTGTTCTGCTGTACTTCAGTATCGATATTGTAAGTTTCTTTAAGCCATTGTCCTAGTTCTGCAGTATCTGGTTTTCCATCATAAAGATCAAAAGCCATCTTACCTGTGCCAGAATGAGGATCTAATCCAACATCTTTAAATAAAGAAGTCTTTACAACATTCTTTAATTCTTTATTCTCTTGTTCTACAGATTTAAGTTTATCCCTTAAACCTTTTATACCTTCGTTGGTTTCTATGCTTTCCATTGTTTCGTCTGTCATTGATATTCTCCATTTCTCACACTATTACACTAATCTCCAATAAGGTGTGGATCATATTGGGAGTGATTACAGTATTTGTTTACATGCTGAATCGGCGCTGTAATTACGCATACAACACCTCTACGAATTTAATACGTGGCAAGGACGTAGGAACCCTATGCCAGAGTTGTCGATCTATTATTTACTTGGCGGATTCTGACCACGCCAATACAAATAGTATAACACATAAAATGACTGTTTTAGATTTTTTTTATTGTTCGACTAATCCTGTTACGCCTGCTTGTGTTTGTGCAGCGCCACCTTCACGTGTGAACACTGTAGCTTGCTCTGCTTCTAGTTTTTCACGTACTTGTGCAGCTACTCCTTCACCAAATACTTCTGATTCAATAAACTCTGATAAACCAAATATATCTTCTCTACCTGTAAATCTTCTAGCAAGTCTTTGTAATCTTGGTAGCTGTGTCTCTGCTCTAGCTGCTAACTGTTGCGCACCAGTACCAGATAAACCTGCACTAACTAATCGTTGTGCTTGTTGTGCTGATACTGCAAAGTCTTCTTCTTTAAATGCACCACCAATCTGTGATACTTTGACTCTTTGTGAAATAATATCTGCTGATACATCTTCTGATATAAAGCTAGCAAATATAGCTTCATCAGATATGTCATCAGTTGTAGGAAACTGTCCAGGATAGTTCTCTACATAGTATTGTTTTACTGCGTCAAACTGATTAAACAGTGATGTATATGCAGTATCTAATCTTGTACCAAATGTTTGTGGATCAACATCATTTTCAAACAATTGTGTAATCTTGTCTTCAAAGTAACTAGGATTTAAATTGTAATCTTCTAATGCGTTAAAGTAATCTTCCTTCATCTTAATGTAATCTAATTCTGGTGTCTCTGTAGAAAATCTAAGTGTTGTACCATCTTCTCTAAATATTCCAGGAAACTTATCTTTGTATGCTTGTGTACCTCTCATTGTACGTAACGCTTCATCTACGTCACCACCATTAGAATTGTATTCACCTATAAATGTTTCAAGTAACTCTTCACCTAAATAGCTGTAGTTAGCTTGTGCAAACTCTCTAGCATTAAACTGTTCTTGTGGATCTCCTGGAACTGGTGCAGGAGGTGGAGGATCTGATACACCTGGATCACTTGGACCTAAATCTATTTCATCTGTAGTTCCATTATCATAAATTATTTGTAGTACAAGTCTTCCATTTTTTATAATTGTTGATCTTGATGTTTCTTTTTTACCTGGTTTAGGATCTGGTTCAAGATCTGGTTCAGGATCTATAACAGTGTCACCACCACCAGTGTCACCTTCGCCACCGCCGCCGCCTGCTGCTGCAGCTGCTGCTATTGCGTCTAGTCTTGCTTGTTGTTCTCTAGCTGCAATAACTGAAGGATCTTGTGCTGCTGCTGCACGTAATACTTCAAAGTCTGTATCTGCTGATAGTTCTTCTATAACTCTTTCAGGTTCTGGTTCTGGAGTACTTGTAGGTGGACTTCCATAAATACCATCTATTCTTGGTCCTAATTGCATAATTCTAGCTAGTATGCTCATAACCCAAACCTTCCTCCGCCAGTTGATCTAGCGCCTGCTTTACCAAATACTCTCTCCATGTCTGATTTAAATTGATCTCTATATGTTTGTGAACCTGTCTCTGCTGCTGCAGCAAATGCAATATCTTTACGTTCTGCTACATCATTAGTTGCAATAAATTGATTCCATTGTGCAGATCTTTCATCTGGTGTTGCACCTGTAATGCTCTGCCATTCTGTTCTAAGGTCTGGTGCAATATCTTCGTATGCTTTAACATTAGTTCCTGCATACTGTGTAAACTTTGCTTGAAATTGATCTTGTAGTTTAGGTAAAAACTCTTGTGTAAATGCTGTAGGATTATCCTGGTAATTAGCAAGTAACTGTTCTAAGTTGTAATTATCTGCAACTCCTGGACCTAATATAGAATTAATTGTATTTTCCATCTGTCTTGTAAGTTCTATTGTCTCTAATGTCTTACCTTCTAATGCAGCTTTTACTTCTGGATCTAATGTATATCTAATTAAAGGATTAGCTAACTTCTGTAAAGTTTTAGTAATATCATCATCAGTGAATGTACCATATTGATACTTCTGTGTAATAGCGTCAATGACTTTAGGATCTAACTCTGTTATACCTGCAGCCATCATTCTGCTAATTATGTCTTCTCTTTTCTTTATGCCACGTTGACTAAATGTTGCAGGATCCTGATGTGCAAATAACATCTCCTGGCGTTCTGTAGCTGTATGTGTCTTCCACCATGTTGTCTGTGCTAGTTCTGCTTCTCTTGCAGTTCTACCTTCTTTAGCTGCTTCTAATACAACAGCAAGATAATCGTATTGACCTTGTGCATTCTTACTAAATATATATGGTTTGTACTTTGCTTCTGTCTCTAATGATTCTATAAAGTATTCATATCCTGTTGCACCTGCTTCAACTTGTCCACGTATAGAAGATAGTTGGTTATGTGTGCCAAAATAAAAACTATTTATATAATCATCAACGTCTATATTAGTATCTCCTTCTGTTGAATATACTTCTCCATCTTTACGTACAATAACATCTGGTACTACTGTTGGTTGCGCTGCTTGTGTAATTTCTTTAAGATCATTTACTTTATATCTAAATGTGAAGTTTTCTAATCCAGGAGATAATTGTGCAGTTTCAGGTGGTAATTGATATACAAGATAATATACACTTTGCCCTGCTTCATTTATTTCTTGCCATAATTGTGTATCGCTAGGAAGTTCTGGAATAAGATTAGCTGCCATAAATACCTGCAAATGGTTTAAGTTTTTCTATTTTTTTGTCAGCAAAATCAGTCATATCTGGTGCTTCTCTTTTCAATTTATTATATGCGTCTATAAGAACCAATGCTCTATCTTTAATATTAACAGGCATTTTGTCTCGTAATTCTAATATATGCAACATGTCAGCGTTGTTCTTTGCATTCTCTAGCATTAACTCATCTACATAAGATTTATAAACTCTCTTTTCATTAGCTTCTGCAACCATGTCATACAAATCTTTAAATCCTTGATCTCCATTAGGATCATTATAATTTGAGTATGCACGCCAACCTTCTTTGCCATTATCGTTATATATTGTTGAAGCTATAAGCATGTGCTTATCTATGTTGTTTATATCCTTTAAAAATTTAATTGCTTCATCTCTATTGTCCTCAAACAATTGATTACCTAAAGCATTACGCTCTGCTACTGTCTTTTCCTTTTTTAACATATCTCTATATTTGGGATCCATAGCCATCATTACGTATGTTTTATTGTCTCCACTTACATCTATTTGCATAAGTCCATAACTTTCACCACTACCAGGTACGTTGTATTCAGCATGTGGATTATATGGTACATTATTTATATTTAATACCTCACCATCTTTAGTGCGACTACTTGCACTTTCAACACCGAATATTGTAAGTAACTCTTCCATTTCATCTGTTGTGCCGTCATACCACGCAGTTTTAGATCTATCATTTAAATCTCTAGCACCTGAATCTCTGAAATTAATCATAGCTTCCATAATTCTATTAGGATCTACAACACCAATGTTGTTAGACATATACTTTATTTCAGGATATTTATTTCCACCGCCTTCTATAACTGGAAAATTTCTTGCATTAAACATATTATCTTCTACCTGGATTGTAGCTAGGAAAATTAGTAGTGTCGCCAACATCTAATGGTTGTCCGTATTTATCTGTAGTTCTTGGTAATGCTGATTCATATTCATTTTCTAAAATTTTAACTAAACCTTTTGGTACGTTTCTATCTCCTGTATACCCTTTTTCTTTTAATTTAGATGATACATACATATCACGCTTTACGTTGTATATCCAATCATTTAATCCAAATCCGTCCTTGACAGTATTTAATGCTGACACTGCTGTATCTTTTAAGCTATCAAACATACTCATTACTATTCTATTATTTTTTGCACCATCTAACAATGGATTAACATACGCTTCTTTTGTAATATCCATAGTTCCACTTACAGCACCTGCTAATGTTCCAGGATCTTCTGGAGATCCATATAAATTTTCAAATACAGTATCTGTTTCTGTAGGATCGTAAATGTCTTGTGCAACATCTGCAACTGCACCACCTATTGTGGCTGTCTCACTACCAACGCCTGATACTCTTGACATAAGTAAATCTATTAACACTGGTCCAAATACTGCAGCGTCAAACATATCTAAGCCATCTGCAAGTGCTCTTGTCAGTCCTGTTGAGTTCATAACTTTAGTAACGTCTTGTGGATCTACTTGACCTTGTAATGTATTCATCATTTTTGCTACATGGTTTTGTACGACTTCATCTTCTACATCACCGAATATAGATTGTTGTGCAATCAAATTTCTAAATTCATCAAATTGTTGTAAGAACACACCATCAACTGGTTTAGGATCTATTCCACCTATAAATCTATCATCATATATATTTAACTCGTCGTATAACTTAGCATATCTGTCTTTTGTTTCTTGTGATAATGTTTCGTTATTATGTATTGTTTGAATTGGTATAAATTCTGCAATTGCCTTTATTTCACTATCACCTAAATCAGCAAAAGATTTGTTACCTGATACTATTTGGTCAATATTTTCTAATGCGTCTTCACTAAGTTCTATACCTTTAGCTGTAAATTCAGCTTGTCTTGGTACTCCTGTACCAAATTTATCACCAGGATCTACAATACCAAATACATCATGATAATCATTAGCAACTCTACCACCACCTGTGCCTGCTACAATCTCAATACCACTTTGTGATAATGACTTTAATAATAATATATCTGCGTATGCCTGTGGTGAACCTACTGCTTGTACATATTTTTGTGGTAATGCGTTTATTTGATTTAAAAAATTTACCAAAGTTTTATCACCGTTAACGCTTGCATTATTTGCATATACTATATCATTTACATCTGCGTCTATATTTTTTATTGCTTCTGCAAAATCTTTTTGTATATCTATACCAAACTTTTGTTTGACTCGTAAATACTGTGCGTCTGAATAACCTTCAACAATACTTGCTAAATCATATAAAATATCTTCTGTAGGTTCAAAAGCATTTTGTACTGCATTTTTTTGGAAAAAATTATATCCCTGTACTCCTTTAAAATATTCATAAAAATCTTGCAATGCAACTTTACCGTCAAATGCTTGATTGCTTTGTTGTATAACATCAGCAAATTTTTGCACTAAATATAAATCACGTGTTGCACTATAACTTCCACCTAAACTTTCAAGTGGTACAGTTTGTGCAAATTTAAACACATCATCTAAATTTATTTTTTTCTGATTTGGAAATGCTTCATTTAATTGTTTAGTAAATAAAACATGTCCTGCTGTGTATTTGTTATCAACAAAAAAACTTTCGCTTTGTAAACTTCCACCAAAGGAATTTATATATATTAAAGCGTCGCGCAAACCTTGTTCTGATATTGCTTCATTAGCATACAAACGACTTGCAACTATTCCTTGTAAATCACTAAATGTATTAACTCCTTTTTCAATTAATTGTGAAATATCATCTTTTAAAAATTGTTGTCTATTACCTATATTGCTTATGTAATAATCTCTTATTGTTTTTCTAGCTGCTGTATCAGGTTGTAGTGCTTCTTCAAGTAATGTAAATAATTTTCTTTGTTGTTGTTCATCATAAGTTGAAAATATTTTTTTATCAATTTCTTTGTTAGTTCTTGCATTGTCAAATATGCTATAGACTAATCTATCTACAGTTTCTTCGTCAAATATTAATTCAGGATCTATATTGTTTACAATATTGTTAAGTAATTTTGGTACGTTAGGATTATTTAATTGTCTTACTAAAGGCATATCTGTATGAAGTATTGCATTAGCAGGAACATCAAATTTTATTTGCATTACAGCAGGATCTATTAATGTCATTGGTAAATCTGCGTCAATCATTCTTAAACTTAATTGTCCTGCGTCTGGTAAATTTGCAGGTCGTACAGAAGTTTTTTCATTAATAGTTACTCCTATTTTTTCTAGTTCTGATTTTAATTTAGTAAAAGTTTCTACGTCTTCTGGATCTAATACATCAACGTGATTTAACATAACATTGAACGCTTGATTAGCGTCAACATTCATTACTTTAACTGTACCGCTATGTAAACCACCTAAAGCGTATGAACCTGCAACAAATGGATTAGAAGTTGAGTACATATAATTAAGACGCAATTGTCTTCCCCTATATTTTGTAGGATCTAACCAATTTATATTATCTTCGTAAGAAATTTTATTAAGTAAACCTTCCATGCTGTTATGAAATTGTTTTCTCTGAACATTTTTCATAACTCTTTTCATAGTTGAAAAATTTGTATCACCTGTTTCATTAAATAAAATTTTATTAAAAATTTTCATAATTTCTCTACCTCTAGCATTAAGTCCTGGTGATCCGTGATACACCATACCCTGTAATCTATTGTCAGCAGTTAGTTTTAACTTCTGTGTTTCCAACATTGCTTCTGGCATAGATACTGCATTGTCTTTGTAGTAATCCCATGACGGTGTATATATTTCTGGTGGAAATGTTTTTTCAAAAAACTTTGTATTTCTATCACGTATATTATTTAATGCTTGACCTATATCATCACCAAAATTGTTTTTTGCAAATTCTATATTTTCAGATACTGTATCTTCTATACCAATACGCTCTATGTTTGTGTTACGTTCATCTAACCTTATATAATCTGCAAGTTCAGTCTCACCCCACTCTAAAGCACTTACAGAGTTTCCAGTAGGATCAACTTCTATAGATAAACCACTATCTAACAAAGCATTTAATATTGTGTCAAAATCTTTGCTGTTTATAATTTGATCAGCATTATTAGCCATACCTGCAATAAAACTATCTATCATCATACCTTGATTTATTTTGCTTAATAACTTGTACCTATAAGTAGTTTTTAAATATTCTTTTATATTTGTTTTAAATTTATTTTTTGCTGTGTCTGTAACTTTTATGTCTTGTGTCAAGCTATATGGACTATTATTCATTATTCCGTTTTTTTGTTTTAGCGTATCTAACACATTATCTTTTTCGACAATATCGTTTATATCTATATCTAACATATACAATGAATCTTCTACAAGTTCCCCCATTAAATCAATAAAAATAAAATCAGGTTTCATTTGTGTTTGTGCTGTAAACTTAATTGCTTCTTTGCTATTACTTGTAACAGTTTTTAAAGATCTTATACTGTCAATCATTGCTTTATTTTTACGATCAACTAAATTGTTACCTTCAATAGGTATAACTGGTTCTCCCATTTTTGTACGTACTTCATTACTAGCTTTTATTATCTCTACATTTCTTTTTGATGATTCTAAAATACGATTATCTAATTCTGTAATGTCATCATAATCATATATAGCTGTCCCTTTATTTATTTTTGATTTTGTAGATTTACTTAACATTTCATTTTTTAAAGATATTGCAAGCGCGTCTTTTACAAATTCTACATGACCAAAAGCTAATTGTTTTTTACCATCTATTACGTCATCTAGTTTTATCCATTCGTATGATAATGCGTCATCTTTTGCTTTAGGAACCCATGATTCTATTACATTTGTTACTGGTCTTCCATCTACTACATCAGCTTCTGTAGCGTCTTTAATAATTATTCCCATACCACCTACGTTTACACCTTGTGCTGCACGTGCGTCCCAATCATATCGATCTAATTTAACTGGTAAATAAAAACTATTTTTAATAAAACGTTTTTTAAGATCTACTTCTTCAACTGCTTCTCTTAATGCTTCTACACCAAATATCTCATTAGATCTTTTTAACGTAGGATCAGATAAAACTATATCTTCATTAACTGCCATAAATAAATTATGAGGTTCATAATTCATATAACCACCAGGATCTACTAATCCTTTTATTAAAATTTCTGTAGGTATTTGTTCTTCTACTATTCCACCAGGTAAAGCAAACAAAGATCTATGAGGTCCACGTTTACGTTTTATAACAAGAAGTTCTACTGAACCATTAGGTAATTCTTTAAATATAACATTGTCTGCAGTGTTTTGTCGTTCTGCAAACTTTTTATACACAAAGTCATTGTTAACTTCTGCTACGTCATCTTCTAAATTTATTTGCGATATATCATCTGGTACAACATCTGCTGCTGCAGCTTCTACAGTATCTGGTATTTCTACATCTCCAGTTAATTCACTGTATTGTGCAGCTTGTTCTGCGTCAACTTTTTCAAATGCTTCTAGTGCATAAGGTGGAATAAATTGACGATTTATATCTCTTCTTAATCTGTCAGAAATAACAGGTCCTTGATTTGTTAATGCCATTTCTATACTTGCTGTACTATTAGGAAATATCTCATCTAATTTGTCACCAACTAATGAAACACTTGCAGTTGTACCATCTATGTCAGATGTCTTAGTAAATAAATTTTCCATTTCTTGTTTTGTAGAAAACTCACCTAAATCTAATATAAAAATTTCATCAATTTCTGGTCTCATAAAATTAGGTCCACCTACTGATTGCGAACTTTGGTCCATTATCATTAAACGAAAACCTGATACAAGATCTTCATTAGCTTCATTAGTTAATGGTTCAATAACTAAATTTAAATCATTTCTTCCTGTACCTACTAATTCTTCTAAATTATAAGGACCATAAACTAATAATCCATCTTCTCTAGGAAAAACGTCCATTAAGTCTTCCCACTCTTCACCTACAAAATCTAATAATTTTTGACCGTCAAAATCTCTATTGTTAACTGTTTCTTTAGTAGCAGTCTCAACTAACTGATCTAATGCTTGTATTATTCTTATAAGTTCTTGGGGATCCACTATCCTCCAATCATGCGGTCAAATTGATCTATAGAACTAAACAAATAACTTAGATCGTTACGTTCTTGTATACCTCTCTGTTGTGCTTGTAGCTGTGGTTCAAATTTTTCTTCTGCAAATGCAGCAAGCTCTTCACCTGCTGTTGATGGTATAGATATTTCTGTTGGCGCACCAGGAAATAATCTTTCAGCTAAATCTAAATTCTTTTGATACTCTGCAGTAGCTGTATCGTAATCTTTATCTGCTTGTATGTAAAAGTCAGAAAAAGCTACAAGTTCTGCGTCTGTAAGTTTACGTGTAACACCTGCAGATTTAAGTGCTGCGTCTATCTGATCTTTAATAAATCCTGGTGATGGTGTTTGATACACTTTAGGTGTAAGTGGTGGTTTTTTAAAGTAACGTTCTTTTTCTGCATTTAGCTGTGTATATACATCTATCATGTTTAAGTTAGCGTCAACCATTGCACTATACATTGCACCTGATGTTTTATCTTGCCATGCACCTTGTTCTAAGAAAAAATCTTCTACACCTAAATAACCTGCTTGCATAAGATCTGTTTGTACTGCTTTTATTTCTTGTGGTGCTAATGAGATCCAGGATATTTTTTGTGTATTGTTTAGTCCTGGACCTTGTCCTGATATGTGATCTGTTGCGCCATAAAACTGTTCTTCTGGAATACTACCTGCATATATCTGTTCTGGAAGTAATGCGTCTTTCATCTGTGACGCTGTTGGTTCTCCATCTTTAAATGCGTCTGCTAAATCTGGTTGTTTATATATTGCATAGTCTGGTGTAATACCACCGAATATGTCATACTCTGGTGCAGCAGCTAAACTTGTATTGTAATCTAACCAACCATCTAATGCTGCTTGTGCAGAGTCTTTAGTACCTCCTGCAAATATCAATTCTTTTGTAGGATCTTCTGCTATCTCATCTTCTAGCAATAACAATTCATCTCTACTTAAAGTTTTCACTTCACCTACAGATGAACCGTCTGGTGTCTTAGTTCCTATTGCTACACTAAATGTATCTCCTATATCTAAGTCTGTATTAAATTTACCTTCAGAACTATACGATTCTACAGCTTTTAAGTACTCACCATCTACTGGTTCCCATGTATTTGTTTCTTCATTAAGTCTCATTGCAGGTCTTGTTAATATAGTTGGTTTTGCAAAACCAGGATATTTTCTATAGTTCTTACCTTCTATAGGATAAAAACCTTCGCCTAAACTAACAGGTGCATTGTTTCTAAAGTATTCATCTAAATCCTCTGTAACATATATTGTTCCGCCTTCACCTTGTGGTGGTCGTATAACAACACCTAATAAACCTGTATCTTCGTATATCTTATCTAGTTTTATATTTAAATATTCATAGTATTTTTCTGAAGCACCTGGAGAACCTGCACCTTTTAAACCTGCTGCAATATCTAGTCCTGCGTAAATATCTTCATTTCTTTTTTTGTCTTCATCAGTCTGTGCTGTTTTCCAATCTGATACGCCATATAATTGTGACACTGCATTGTTTAATGCTTTGTTAAAAGTATTAAGTGGTGTACGTGATGTTCTTCTTCTATCTACTTCTCCATAAGGCATATTAAATTGTATAAGATCATTAGACATATTTGCACCTACAGTGTCGTACACATTAAGTTCTGTGTAAACTTTTGCTATAAATACTTGATCTGGTATTTCTTGACTAACTAAATCTTGTAATATATTTGTTATTTCTTCGTCTGGTGCAAAACCTCTAAGTGCAATAATGCTATCTACAAAACCTTGCTTAAAATCTTTGTCCATTAAATATCCTCTGTATCAGGTAACTGTGGTAAGTATACACCGTATTCTTTAAGTGTATCATAATCGTATTGCAAATCCTCTAAGAAATCTGTACGTTCCTGGAATAATGGAAGCAATACACGTTCAGCTACAACCTGGAAATCTGGATTACTATTTATCAATGTACCTATAAGATCACGTAATTGTTGTCTTTCTTTTAATAATGTACGTGATGTACGCCAACCATTCTTGGATAATCCTGCTCTAAGTGATCTCTTTTCTAATGTATTAATTAAACTAAACACTACTTGTAAGTCTTTACCTACTGGTGTACCAGATAACTTAGAACTGTTTTTCCAATCTTTTAGTTCTTCAAACTGCATTTCTAATGTAGATGTTTGCGGTAATCCTGGTATTGTAGCGTCAAATCCAGGAAACTTTTGTTTAGCTAAATCTCTATGGAATGCTAACTCTCTATTACGTACTAAGTTTTGATAAGGATCTGTTATATCGTATGTCTGTAATGTAGATACACGCTTTTCTTCCATATAAAACTGACCTAGTCTTTGGTTACGTTTAGCTAACCATTCTTCTGGTTTGAGTGGCTCTCTTTGTTCATTAGCAATAGTTCTTACGTATGCTTCATAATCAAAAGGACCACCACCGCCTTGTGGTATTGCATACTGTGCAGTAAATGTATACTGTTCAAATATCTCTGGATTTTCTTTTTGAAACTTAACACCACGTTCATCTACTGGTCTAGGTTCTACTACAACTGTTTTAGGTGTAGCAATGTCAATAGGATTAAATCCAAACTCATCTATAAAATATTTAGTAGCAGAATAATTATCGCCAGGTGCATATAAGAATCTACCTGTAATTGGATCTTTAGGTGGTGTCTCTAATAACTCTCTATACCTATCTGATAATATTTGCATAGAATAAATATGACCTGCATTCTTTTCATTACCAATATCAAAACGTGGATTAAGTCCTACTGGACCAACAAACTGTGATATAGCTTTTATAAGTGTTAAACCTTTTGCAATAGATCGTGCTTCTTTCATTAACTCATCTTGTTGTCCTGCGGTTCTGTCATCTCTACCATCAGCTTTGAGTATTCTGTAAACATCAATAGTTGTGTTAGAAGCAATACGTGTTATTTCGTTTTGACCTACATCTTCGTTATATGCGTACAATGCCTGGTATGTATTACGTAACCATGCAGGTACACCTGCTGCAGCAATAAGATCTCCTGCAGATCGTACATCTGGCAAACCATAAGGAAACAAAACTTTTTTAGCTTCATCAAAGTTAGGACTTGCGTTTACAAAAAAGCTAGCAGGTATAGCAACTGCAGGTCCAATACCTGGTACTACTTCTAATGCTAAGTTAAGTGATCCTGCATAACCAGGTAATCTGACACCAACATTCCTATCTTCACCAAATAATCTATCGGATACAAGATCATCTATAAGCGGATAATAAAATACTTCTTCACCAGTAACTTCATCTTCTCCCAAAAATCCTTCACCTTCGACTGGACTAAATGGATTACTAGCACGTGCAGCGTTAACTGTCACTTGACCTCTACGTAATATCTCTGGGTTTTCTTTTAATAGCTTTGCCCATGTAGTCATAATCTCTATATATGCTTCACCGAATGGGAATATACCACGTAAGTTATATGCTAGTTTTTTACGTTTAGTTAAGTCATACAATAGCTCTTGCACTTCTGTCAAAGCTCTAGCTTTTGCTATTCTATCAATTAAATCAACGTCACCAGATTTATCTGTAAATCCTAGTAACTCTGCTTTTTCTTTCATGTTGTTGTTAAATACTTCTTGTACATCATCTATCTCTGATTCTATGTCAAATATATCTTCTGCTAAATCATCTACACGTTTTTTAACATTTGCAGGTACTATGTCATCTTCGTATGTAACTCCTGATCCGTATGTACCAGTTATATCAAGTTCTAGTTTCATAAGTTCTTCTTGTTTGTCTGTTAACTTTTCTTCTAGTCTTGATCGTTTTCTATTTAGTGCTAGAGATAAATTCTCAAACTCTTCATCAAGATCTTCAAATCCTAAACCTAATGCTGTATCTTTTTCATTAAGTTCTTTAACTTTACGTTGAAACATATCTATGTTTATCTCTGTATCTGCTTTACGTAGTTTTTGTGCAGGCAATCCTATGTCAGCTCTAAATGTAGCTAACATGTTTTCTCCAGGTAAACTTGCATTTAATGCACCTGCAACTTTTATTTCTTTACCATCAATAGAATATGTACCACCTTCTAACATAACTTGTCTCATCTTGCCTGACATGTATGGAAGAAGATCGTATATAGTTCTCCAATATGCTTGTCTAAATACTGGTGATCTTGACGCGTTATCTGTTCTTTGTCCCATTAATGCGTCGAATGCTTTGTTTGTATAAAACTCTAATTTACCAACATTGTCTATATAATCTGTTTTACCAACAGCAACTACGTTAGGAAGATCGTTAATGTATTCATCAGACATTAGTGTTTTCTTTACAGATTTATATAATGTTTGATCACCATTTTTTATGCTGTCAAAAAAATCATCTAATGTTTCATCAACATATTGCTTACCGTCTAATCTGTTTAATCTGTTACGCAACAACATTTCAAGTATGTTGTTATTTGCTGTTTTTTCTACTGACAATGGGAATGGAGTTTTAGCAAAATCTAATTCATCAATGTTTATTCTTTTACCTAAATCCTCTAATACATCTAAGTTTTGGTCAAAAGATCCACCTGCTAACTGATTTACTCTAGCTGTAATAGATTCTGCATAAGCATATCTACCACCTGCAGTATTCATTCTTGATCTATATGTAGGACCACCTGCACTATATGCTTCTATAATTTCTGTAGCACGTGAACTAGATCCTTCAACAAACTCTTTTAATCTAGCGTCTCTTTGTTTTTTAGTTAAGGCACCTCTGTATAAAAAGTTAAATAATCTGTCGTAGTGTAAATGTGCTATCTCACGTACAATACCATCATCAAAATATTTTTGTATAAGTCTAGGTTGTGTCTCTTGGTTACGTAATGCGTCTTCTTTTGTAACAACGTCCATAGGGTGTACACCAGGTTTTTTACGTCTTCTACCTGCTTTGTATGCACCACCAAATAAATAGTCAAAATTGCTAGATCCATATCTACGTGAACTAGCTTGCTGCCACTCTAATGCTTCATCTAGTGGATTACCTAACAAATCTGCAAACTTTACATTTTTGCTAGTCCATCTTGCAGCTTCTGTCGTGTTAGGTTTTTTAAGTAATCCCAGTGACAATACTGACAATGGTCGTGAAAATATATTGTCATAACCACGTGTGTACATACGTAGCTGCTCTTCTCCTACAACACGAAGTAACCAGGCACCACGTAACAATACAAATGGTTTCCAAAAGTCTGAATAATAACTATCTATAATTTTAGACATTGTACCTGCACGTATATTGGCAGGTAACTTACTAAACATATCTATTCCTGCTTCTGACGCTTTAGCTCTTATTAATGACATAGAGTTCATAGCTTTTGCTAATTGTCCAGGATCAGGTAAAGGTATTGTTCTGTTAATAAACTCTGTAAGTAAATGTGGATCTGGATTTACAAATGCTTTGTTATCTACAATTGTTTGACTAATCTTTGCACCTGGATTAGCAACATTGTTACCTGTAACTGCGTCAATAAAATATGCGCGTAGCTCTGGTAGATAATCTTCAAAGATTCTACTAAATGTAAATGCGTCTTCTTTATTTACACCATACTTTTCTACTAAATCATCAGTAGCGTATGTAACCATATCTTTTACAACATTAAATAATCCTGTCTGATCACCATCTTGAAGTCTTACTGCTCTGTTAATTATCTGATCTTTAGCAACAGGATCTACAGTTGTTTGATCTAGCCAACCTTTAATGTTTGTTACTGCGTCATCTAATTGGTTACTATCTACGTATCTGTATGGAAACTCACCTGCGTATGTAGATAATATTCTTGCTGATCTATTAGGACTATCCATAAGTTTTGTCTTAATAACTTTTTTTGCACCAAATAATTTACCAGTACCTTTAGGTACGCCACCTAATAATTCTTCTGTAGCACCACCTAAAAATCTACCTATAGCACCTACTGTTGGTGCTTGACCTGTACCAAAAGGACCAAAAGGATCTTCTAAAAATTCTGTAATAAGATTAGACATAAGTTCACGTTTTTCATCTGCAGATTTTGTAAAATCTTGTGATATATCCATAAATGAAGCAATAGCTTCTCTGTCTGTTATGCCAGTAAGTTCTATAAATTTATTAGGACTATCTAATTCTGACATGTAATTTATAAGTTGTTTACCACCAGGATCTTTAGATAAATAATTAGAAATAGATCTACCAGACATAAATGGTAGTCCCCAACCTTTATTAACTGCACCTATGTATTCTTTTTGTGCTTTAGTTAACTTGTCAGGTTCTATCTTCTGTAATTCTTTTACAAGATAATCTGGTACTTTTAATGCTTTTCTACTTTTAGCAAAAGCACCTAATCCTAATGTCATATAGTTTGCAGGATCTAAGAACAATGCTTTACCTGCGTCTAATACACCAGATATAACATTAAATGGTCTACTGTTTGGTTCTGCAACTTGTAATGCAATAGTTCTACCTAATGATATAGGTGCAGTACCGTATTGACTTGTAATAGTAAAGTTCTCATTACCTTCTTGCATACTTCTGTCTATGTCAGTTATTGGTGTACCTAAGTAATTTTGTATAACTTGTTGCGCTCTACCTTGATCAAAACCAGAACGTATCATGTACTGGTACTCATCATAAAATTTAGATTGTGGATTCTCTGGATCAAATACTTCTGATACTGGCAAAAATCCTTCGCCTAAATTTACTTTTGAACCTTTATTAAGTTCTCCTATAAGTTGTTTAACTGTTGACTTACCTGATTGTTTGTATGCTTCTTTAAATGTTAAATTTTCTGCATTGTCTCCAAACGTAGAAGCAATAAAAGAGTTGATAGGTCTATCTACTGTTGTTCTGTATAAATCTTCTAAACCTAAAAATCCTAAACGTACACCTGCTTGCAACGGATCAAAAACTTTATCTAATACTGTTTTACTGTTAGATTGTGCAATCATCTTAGATATGTCATTTAACACGGTTGCTTCTGGTTTAACTTGTAATGTTGTTAATGCAGTAATAACATCTGGTGAAAAGTTAGGATATGCTTGTGAAATAGAACTTGCACGCATAGCGTCTTCTTTAGTTATAGATTGTTTAGCACGTTTATATGTTGCTTGTCTACGTTGTAGTTCTTGATAAAACTCTTGCTCTTGTGCAGGATTATCTCTATGAAATTCTGCCATTAGATATTACGCTGCGTTCTACCTATCTGCCTATCAGAAGCAAATTTTAGTAAACCTAAAAGCTCTGCAGTAGGGTTAACTTCTGCCATTGCACGTATTAACATTACGTCATCTGGTTCTAAAAATTGATCTTCCATTGGTGGACGTGAGTACGCATTTAAATCATCTTCTCCTGGTGCAAATACATCTGCGATACCAGGTGATACTCCACCTAATTGTTGTGGCTGCGGTTGTGGTGCAGCAAACGTAGTTTGTGGTTGCTCTATATTTCCTTGTCTAACTTGTTCTACAAGTGCAGCTTCTTCACCTGCTGACTCATTAACCATACCTCTTACATCATCTATTGTTGGTGCGGCACCGTCAGTTCTTCTAGCTAATCTACCTGGACCGCTTACTGCAGCAGGTCTCTTAACTCCACCTCTTCTACCACGACTTCTACTACTGCCATTCGCCATTAAAGCCCTCCTGTTGTCCAAAAAATATAATTAAGCCATTTGGTATGTATTGTACAGTCATTCCTTGTGGCATGTCAGATATTATTGGTTCATCTGTGTATATTTCATCTTCGTAATCAGCAATTGCTTCTTGTGTTTTTTGCCATACATCAACTAAGCAGTTGTTGACAATATCGCTAAATTCGTAATCTAATGGTTTAGGCACCTTGCACACCTCCTAAGAGTAATGATCTTATATCTGGTGCAGGACCTTGTGGTACTGGTTGTCCACCGCCCATCATTTGTTCAAGTAACGCAGCTTCACCTTCTGGTACTTCTGGTTCTTCTGCTGTATAAAATTTATCTAATATTGATTGCATAGAGTTAGGATTTTTATAAATCTGTACTAACGCCATTGTTGCTTTAGGATCACCTTGACTTGCTTGTACCTTTAATGTTTCAAACAAAGTACGTTCTGCTTCGTCTTTTAATATTCTGTCGTTGATCTTTTGTACATTATCAAGTCCGTCCATGTTTTCTTGTAATGTCTCTTTGTCAATTATTCCTGCTTGCAATAACTGTAAACCAGAGACAATCTTTGTTGGTTCATCAAATCCTGCCATGACTCCATACACACGTCTAGTCTTGTACATACCTTGTATGTCTGTGCTAGGTGTATATTGTTCTGCATACGCTGTGCCTTTAAGATAACCTGCTAATGGTTTTTTCTTGTTACCATTTAATACTTCGTCCATCTCTAAACGTTTATAATCTAGTTCTTCTATTGCTGTTTTAAGTGCTAACTGATATTCTTTTACGTTTAGATCAACGGACGATAGTAACTCTTGTAATCCCCTACCTGTAACAAATGAGTTAGGAGATATAGCGTCATCACTAACTGGATAGCTTGATCCAACACGAAGTTGTCGTTCTATCCTGTCTATCTGTTGAAACAACTGATATGGAACATTGTTTGGTGGTTTAGCGACTTGTGAACCTGGTGTTAAATAGTTGACTGCAAATCTACCGCGCTTGTAGTTCCCACTCTCTAATTCACCAATAATATTCGTTTCTGTGAATACGCTGTCTTCCATAGCAATTATGGACAAGACGTTAATCTTTGCCATAGCTGCCATCAAACCTAGTACATGATCATACTGACCAGATAATCTATCAAAGCTAAATCTTTTAGATATAACAAAACGTGGACCTGATTTAAGAGGATTAGGTGTAAAGTCCAGAATTTGTTTTTGTTCTGGTAAAAATACGTAGGTACCATCTTCATCATAAAACTCTACAAGTTCTGTACCGTCAGCTAAATGATTATCCCAACTTCTTTGAAATCCGTCATGGTATTTAAACTTACTATAACCTGATGGGAACTGACTTGACTCATCAACCATAACTTGTGCTTGTGGGTACATCTGTTTAATAACAGCGTTAGGTACAAGTCTTATAAGTGCTAATTCTTTTGGATCTTGATCTGGTCCGTAATATCCTGGATAACAATCATAAGGATCACGTAGTTCTGCGTGTGGGTACATAATGCCATCTGGTGACATCTTTTGTCTTATGATCCATACACAAAAACCATAACCAGGCAACCATCTAGCTGCTTGTGGTAACTGCATATCCATTTTAGAATTGCTATCTAAGTTAGTAACTATACGTTCTAACTTCTCTGCTTTGTTTTTAGCACGTTCGCTATCTGCGTAAGCGTCTACCTTTATGTCTGGCATACGTCCTAATTTTTGTGCTAAGTGTTCTAAACCTGAATTTATAAGATTAGGTATTGGTAAATCAATGTCGTAATTCTTTGCGCTCTCACCTAACAGTGCAGCAATACCATTGCTACCACCGTTCATAATGGATCTGACTCTATCACGATATTCATAGTGTCCACTATGTTCGTGCATTCCTTTTAGGTCGTCAGTCTTAATTAATAATTCGTCTGGGGTATACACCATTACCAAAAAACCTCGTTGTATTCACTTTGCTTATAATAGCTATACGAAGGAGTATAGTCGCTTTCTGCTTCAGCTAACATCATTTTTACATTGGTACGTATACGTTTCATTGGAAACCAACTTGCCATAACTAAGTCAGTTTTAGTTTTTACATTACGTGAATTACTTGCACCTGCTTGTGAAAAGTAAATTAACTGTTGTCTAAATATATTGACAAGTCTTTGTGTCTTAGAGTCTGAATACGGTATGTTTATCTTTTCTTGTTCATACATACCTACCATACTGGTTACACCAAATGTAGGATCCCATTTATTTTTATAAGTCTGGTGTCCTTCTATACGTACACCATGATTAGCTGCCCACATTTTTATATCTCTGTCTTGACCAATAGCACGTTGGAATCCGTTTTCTTCTATGATCCAGTGACTTAACCAATACTTGTCATACCATTCCTTCATTAAGTTATGTGCTTTTTGTATACCACCACCTTGATCGTTCTTCATATCTACTAACCATACTTGTTGTGTTTTAACGTTATATGCCCAAAGAACTGCTGCCTGATAACCTGTACTAGCAGGATCGAGTCCTGCAATAAGACTTGTGCCTGGTGGTATGTCTCCTAGCTTCCTTGATTTATCTAAACACTTATCAATCATCTCTGCTGTAAATAACTCCATACCTTGTGGTATAGCTTTGTTTAGATAGACCATCTCAAATATATTTCTACCACCTGTAGTCTCTGCTGCAGCTAACTGTTCCATTAACCATTTATGTGTACGTTTATTTGACCATAACATGTGTTTTGTATGATCTATAGATTCGTCTTCTAGCGGTACTTCTAAGTCATGCGCACGATCAACAATAGTCTCCCATGCTTTGTTTTCTAAGAGATGATGGTAAAGATCGTCTGGGTGTTGTCTTGATCCAATGACGACCATTCCTGTATGTTCCTCTTTTCTTGACTGTAATGTTGTGGTCCACCAGTTCCTGGTGTTTTCTCTAGCACTTGGTTGCACAGTACTTCCATGATCTTCGATGTCGTCTGCAATAATAAGGTCTGCGTCTCTGGAAAGGATCTTACCTCCCTTTCCAATTGCGACAAGAGTTGGCGACTTAATACCAGAGACTGTTCTAGTTGCAACAGTAAATTGACTGGACGACCAACTTTTTCCACCTCTATTAGAAGGTCTAAATCCGTCCCAGTCTCCGTAATCTTGTATGAGTCCTTCATTATTCTCCAAATGATCTAGTACCGCACCTACGGAGTTACGTGCAATGTCTTCGTTACCACCGCACCACATGATACGTATGTTAGGATTTTTACAAATCATGTATACGCAAAAGTGTGTAAGTAGATCTGTCTTACCATGTCTAGGCGGAGACAAGATCATTAACCGTTTACCGTGCTTTATACTATCTAAGATAGCACCAATCCACTTCTTTTGAAAGTCTGGTGTCTCATAATTTTTACCTTGTTCTGTTAAGAAATATTGATCACGAAAATCAACAAAGGAGTTTACGTCAGCTTGCAACTCGAAGGGGTCCCCACGCTTTTCGAGCTTTGCTTCTTTTTCTACATCTTCGAGATATGCTGCTACTGCACGTGACACTGTTGATGGACTGCAGCTTAGTATGTTTGCTACTTCCTTCTTTGTCTTCTTACCTTCTAAAATGTCGTTAAAAAAATTTTTTTTCTTCATAATGGCGTAGTAATCTCCTCTACGCTTCTGTACATTTTCATCTACAGTCTTTTCTACCTGGATCTCTTTAGTAGGTTTGTTTGCACGCCATGCACGTTGTCGTGTT
>Ga0208542_1000110_pt1 | contig 33368 bp, 35 predicted proteins | sample DEB08_DNA_3_FD_185495 | JGI IMG/M metagenome (GOLD analysis project Ga0208542, IMG submission 185495) | Aqueous microbial communities from the Delaware River and Bay under freshwater to marine salinity gradient to study organic matter... | ecosystem: Environmental > Aquatic > Marine > Coastal ... | reverse complement strand
AGTGGTTTTGTTCGTGAAGGATTATGGAATAAAGTAACAGACAATCTTTCTCCGAGTGGTGCAAACTACATGACTGAGTATTCACGTAATCAAGATGCACAGATGCGTAGGTTTGTATTTATAGATTCTCTTATGAATGGTGATACACCATCGATGGCAGCGAATAAGGCTAGTCGTAGTATTTTGGACTACAATCTTCTTAAAGGTGCAGAAGCAACGACACTTAAGAAATATATGTGGTTTTATTCTTTCATGCGAACAATGGGTACAGCTGTAATCAACTCAGTGTATACAGCTATCAAGACAGGAAAGACTTCTGTACCATTAAAGTTTTTACAGATGCAGGACAGATTGAATCGTCAGACTATGCGTGATTATGAATCTGCTCAGAATGATACATTGGGCAGAGTATTTGGCATTTACATGGATACTGTGGATGGTACAGATATGTATGCTTCAGGCATGATGAATCCTCAGATACAGATGTTTGACATCATGTCTACAGCAGGAATGTATATGTTACATGCAGCAGATAAGTTGACTTCAGATGAACGTACAATGGAAGCAAAGTTGTATGAAGCAAGTCTGATCTATGCAGACTTGCCTGCTACAGGTGCTGCTATAGGAAAGAAGATAGCAAAGGGCAATCCTATAACAGAACTGCTTCTTGAAATGTGGGATGCAGAGAATGGAAGATGGAAGCCTATGCCTTCTGAACTGGTATATGCAGCAGAGGAACAAGGCAAGCTACCTGAACTTAAGAAGACTTATGGACTAGTAGAGAGAAGACGTACTGCAGGCCGACCATTGAGTAGAGAAGGAGTGTATTATGATTTTCCCAAAGGAGAAGAAGGTAAACGTAAAGTACGTTTGTATTTAATGCATCGTCTATTGGGATTGACAGCAGCGAATCTTATTGCATATCCGATGGGGTATACAGCGGCACAGCCTAGAGGTATCAAAGAGTTTTGGCGAGGACAGATGTTTGCTGAAACAGATACAATGATACCGTCTCCTACAGGTGAAGGACAGATTCCTATAAAAGACAAGACAGCTTATTTAAAAAGTTTGAATAAAAACAATCTGAATGATATGTCAAGTGCATGGTTCATGGCATATTATACAGGTCTGTTAACTCCAACAAAAACACAATCTGTACAGCGTCAATGGGAATATGGTTTGAAAGCATTGGAACGTGATATAAAAGCAAAAGAGTAAATATGGAACACTATAAACTGGTAGAGTATTTTGATACTTCGGTAGGCACAGCTTTTCATGGTTTTGAGATTGTGCCTTCCAACATAGCGCTACGTTCTCTTCCTAGTTTATATGGTACATTGTCTGCTTTGACAATCTATGGTGACACCAATGCAGGTGCAAATAGTTTGACTGTGCGTATTACAGAGGATGCCAATGGAGATAGGTGCATTATTGGAGACACACAAGTTGGTTTGTGTGAGGGTATTACAACAAACACTAGCACATCATCTATTATAAGGATTGAGATTGATGTGGCAGATACATGGCCAACAAAGGTATGGGTAAAGACAGATACAGGTACTGTAAACATTCGTGAGATAAAAATCACTTGGAGGGTGTGATGGCAATCCCATGTAATGTAGATGCGTTTGGTTCTAGCTCCGGTACGTTTGGTTCTCTTGGTAAAGAGGTAGACTTATCGTCACAAATAGATGGTGTTTCACAAACTTTTGTGACTCCAGATGCGTTTAATACAAACACTTTGGTGGTATATTACAATGGAGTGAGACAAAGAACAGGGGTGGAAATCACTGTGGTCGATGCTCGAACGTTCACAACATCATTTGTACCTGAGACTGGAACTGTATTGGTCGCAGTGTACATTCCATTATAGGAGGCCACATGGCTATTCAACTCGTACGTAATCAGCTTATTGATGCCATTATTGACGTAAATAAACTGGACAATGGAGCAGTATCATACGCTAAGATTCTTTCTACAGACATTGAAACTGATCTTGCTGTATCTGCTTCTTCTTCTAAACTTGCTTCTGCTTCTGCAATCAAAAGCTATGTAGATGCACAAGTACCTGATTCTTTTTCAGGTGGTGATGGTATTGATATCAACACATCAGGTAATCCCGATGTTATTTCTGTTGATCTTGCGACTTCGTCTCCAGGTCTTTACTTTGATACAGCAAAACTTTCTGTACAAGTTAAAGCGGAGGCTGGAGGAACAATCAGTAAGGATGCCAATGGTCTTTACATTGCGAACTCTGCTATTTCAAATGCCAAACTTGCTAACTCTACTATTTCAGGTGTGGCACTTGGTAATAGCTTGGGAGCATTATCTAAGGCAACTAATGGTGGTATTGCAATGACTTCTTATGATGGTTCTGCTGCTGTCTCTGATTTGTCTTTGAACTTTGCTTCTCTTTTGTCTGTTACTGTTGATCCATCTGTTGACCAACTTGCTATTTTACATGATGATGATGGATCAACTAAGTTGGAATCTATTGTTGATTTTGTAAATGCAACAAAAGGCAATGGTTTGACTGCAAGCAATGGTGTTGCATCTGTACTTGCTGATGGCTCTACTCTTTCTGTAAGTGCAAGTGGTGTGAAGGTTGCTGATAGTGGAATCGGTTCTACACAGATCGCTAACTCTGCTGTTACTCCTGTAAAGGTTTCTTTTGGAACACAGGTTGACAACTTTACTGGAAACGGAAGTGCTACTACTTTTGATTTGGCTGTTGCGCTTGAATCTAACTTTACTGTTATTCTTCTTTTCCGTAATGGTGTTGCTCTTCAACAAGTACAATCTGCTCCAAGTGGTGTTGATCAGTTTACTGTATCTGCTACTGGTGGAGCTGGTGGTGTTGGACGAATCACAATGGGTGCAGCTCCAACTTCTTCCGATTTCCTTGTAGCGTTCTACGTTGCTTAATAAATAGTAATGTGTTTTTGCTCCCTATGTGTTATTATAATGATGCGTAGGGAGCATTTTTTTTGAGGTCAATATGACAAAAGAAGAATGGGTGAGACATATTATGGGGCAGGGTGGTGCATTGGGCATTGCTTGTGCTGCTTTGTGGTATATCTCTCAACTATATGTAGATCAGATTGGAGCAATGATGCAGCGTTGTGATGATGATAGAGTAATGTATCAACAGCACATGGAGAAGCTATCCAACAAGCTAGACTTAATATCAAATGATGTGAAGGCAATAAAAGATGGGCAAAATAAATAAGGATGCTATGTCTTGTAACTCTCCTAGACCATTGAGAAAGGGAGAACCTGGATATGGAGTAAAGAAGAAGGTTGTACTTGGATGTAAATCCGGCAGACAAAAGCTCATAAAATATGGTGCTGCAGGATACGAGCATAACTATTCTGACTCTGCTAAGAAGTCCTTTCGTGCTAGGCACAAGTGTTCATCGGCTAGTGATACCTTATCTGCTCGTCACTGGGCATGTAAAGATTTGTGGCCATCGAATAAAAAAACAACAAACCCTACTGCAAAAAAGAGAACGAGGAAGTAACATGTGTGATATGTCTAAACCAACTGGAGGTAATATGAAAGCCAAGAAGTCTTCTGATAAACGTTATGAAACAATCAAGCCCAAGAAAGGTGGAATGAAGAAACCATCTGCATCTTTTAAAGGCTACACCTATAAGGATTACTAATGAAAATAAAGATTGAACCTGCAAGCTGGGGAAAGATTTTTGCTCTTATTGCTAAGCTCGTTGCTTATGCAAAGGGCGGCTTTACTCCTGAAGAGAAGCAGGAACTTGTGTCTGACTTGCTCGATGTATTGGGTATTCTTGCTGCTGATGTAGGCGAGGATCTCAATGGCCAGGGGTAAGCGTACCATAAACAAAATCGTTGTGCATCACAGTGCCTCTCCACCGTCTACTACTGTTGCTGAGATTGATCAGTGGCATAAAGCTCGAGGGTGGACAGGCATTGGGTATCACTACGTTGTGTTGGAGTCGGGTGAGATTGCCGATGGTCGCAATGTGAATAAGCGTGGTGCTCATACATTGAATCATAACTCTGACAGTATCGGTATCTGTGTCACAGGGAACTTTGAAAACTATCATTGCCCCAAGCATAGGTTCGATGCGTTGATAAACTTTATCAATGAGTTACTGGCAAAGTATGATTTGTCGTGGAGTAACGTACACTATCACAAAGAGTTTGCTGATACTGATTGTTGTGGGAAGTTCCTTATACAACAACTTGTTGCTGTGCGTCGTGGGAATATATGTTGAGAAAGTTTTTGGACCGACACTTAAAACATGGCGAGCTAAAAGCAGTGGCACATAAGGCAGGGTTCCATGCAAACTCTGTTTATGCCTGGCATAAGGGTCGCAATAAGCCTAATGTCCTATCTACGATATGGTTCTTCCGAGCATTGTCGCAGCATACAGGCAAGTCGTATGAGTTGTTGTGGCTTGAATACTTATACACTATTGAAGGAAAAGAAGATGCCCATACAAAAGTACAAGAGTGGTTACAAGGTGAAAGGAACAAAGACAAAGAAGCCTTTAACAAAGACAAAAGCTAAAGCACAACAAAGTGCTATATACGCAAACAAGAGCAAAAAAAAATAGCGAACTTGTTTTTTAATGTTTGCTTGACTCTCCAGCATCCCAAGAATTTTCATAGTCACGCTCCCAATCATTAGGGAGCGTGACATCGTGAATCCAAATGGCCGCCTTACTCATACCCAAAAGAGCAAAAATCTCCATTAGTGGGTGTGCTATTATATTGTGGATTGTAAATTTAAATCGTTTCATATTGTTTCTTATTCGATTGTAGGTAAAAAAGGTGCATGTTTATGCACTTTGGGTGTCTTCTTTCTGCGTAGTCGTGCGTGTATTTCATCGTAATACTTGTCGTTGATATCCTCGAGGTCAGGTGTCTGTTTCATCTTGCCAATGTATCCAAACACATCGGATTCTTTCAAGAACTTGACTCCTTCTGCCTTGACGGTAGCTGGCTTTCGACACATGTATCGTGCCTTGACCGCAGCTGTGAACATATCTCCGTTGTACCAATAGTGTGTGTTCGTAGGAAGATCCACATACACAATGTAGTTGGGAACGTATACAAGATATTCTGCGTATCCTTGGGATGCTGTCTGCATAATCTCTGCAAAGAATGTTGGCCATTTGTCTCCACAGTTTGCGGACTTGACTTCGATGCTGCGTATATCGTTGCCAATCTCTACAAGTATATCGAAGGGAGTATCTGGATGTGTGGGGAGGTACGCATTCAGCTCACCGAAGTGAAGCCATTGCAAAAAAAAATCGCTGTGGTGAATAGCATCATTGATACTATCCATCACAGCGAATTCGGCTTGGATGCCTTGGAGAAGAAGAGAAGAGAAGTTATTCATTAGGGGCGAGATACCATCCTGACTTGTTCACACCGTTACGTCTACATCTATTGCCATTGTTTTGCAGTTCGCATCCCAATCGCAAGAGAAGAGAAGGGTAATAGTTCTCATAGTTGGATGGCTTTATTGTGGAGGATGCATAAACTGTATCCAATAACTCTTGGATTGTAAAGAACTTTCCTGCATTGTCTTCTACATAGTTGGCTACCATTGTCTCATGGATACCAATAACTGACTTGTTACGATTCTCTGCGGAGGATAGCTGCTGTTCGTCAGCTGTCAACCACCATTGCTCTCCTGCTTTGAAGCGATGCACAGCCTCTGCCCATATCTGATCGCGATGGACAGACAAGACTTTGGGTGAGTAACCCATGTGGTTTTCAGTACTCTTGCATTCCACGAACCAGTATCTACGAGAACCTGTTTTATCTTTAAAGATACCGACATCATCATCGTTTGTACTACCCACGAAGATCGAGGTACGTGGTACTTTTACTTCGTGTGCAGTGTACGCTCTCCTGAATGTATCATGTGGTTCGTCTAAGAAGTTTTTTACGATGTTTGCATCTTTCCTCGCTAGGTTGGCTAGCTCGGCCATTTCATGGATCCATGCAGTGCGTAAGATGGATCGACCATCCTTCTCTCCGATGTTTATCTGACTGCTGTTGTACCATGAGTACTTTGTGACTGGGCATTCTCCTGAGAGGATACGGAAGAAGGTTCCCTTGCCATGCCCCTGTCCAGCTTTGAGCGTTAGCATCGTATCAACCTTGCATCCAGCTTGTAGGACACGTGCCACAGCAGAGATAGCCCACTTGCGACCATAGACTCTATTCAGTGCATTGTCTTCTGCCTTTAGGTAGTCAATGAGAAGAGTATCCAATCTCTCCTCACCATCCCATACAAGTTCTTCTAGGTATTCTACCAATGTGTTGCGTGTGTTACGTGTACATGCCAAAAGAATAGCATGGCGAACATCCTTCAAGTCTATCTTGCGACCACAAAAATACTTCTTCCTCATATCACTGAGTATCTGTAGCTCTACTGCATCGGTGATAGGTTCTGCTTTGGTGAAACATCGCTGCCTGATCTCGCAATACCACAGGTCTAGTTGCATTGATTCCAGTACGATACTCATATTGTCTAGCACAGGAAGGTATTCCCATTCCGAGTTACGGTCTAGGTATCGCAGCTCCAATCCGTTGTCTGTACCAATGCAATCCATGTGTGTCTTCATCTTGTTGACGCATGTTATACGATAGCGTGAGATACCAAATGGGTTGGTGCTTCGATGAATGAATGCACTACCCATTGTGCCTGAACCTGGAGCATAGCATTGATACTTCCCATCACGTTTGGGAAGGTTAAACCATTGCTCAATGTACCAATCGAAGGTGCGTGTCTGTCCATCGTGGCCTGTGATGGGATAGGATGGTGGGCATGTGATTATTTTGTATCTATCTGAATCATTATTAGTAGTAACAACAGCACCATCACTATGAGTAGGTGCATTTGTTGTGGGCTTGGGTAGCTGTGGAGTATTTGAAACAATGGACATAATGGAGTTGATGTCAATCATGCCCCCATCCCCACTACGCTGCCACGAATGTATCTCTCTGTCGATACGTGTGCATGGGAAGAACCAAAGACGTGATGGATCTTTGGTCTGTCCATCATTCTCAGGGAAGTAGGTACACATGTATCGCCACATCTTTGTGTATTGATCAGGTGTAACAGGTTTTGATATGGGTATAATAACTCGGAATGCATTATTGCCTGCGGTGTTGGAGTATGAGGAATATGCATTATAGCATAACCCACTATCCATCAACCGTTGAAACACAGACTCTGTTTGTTCATCGGATAGCTTGTCCATGTCCATCACAAATGCGTGGACACGTTCAATGCTTTTGATGTTTCGATTACCGTATCGTGTACTCCATGTGACCGGACAATAGAGAGGAGCATCGAACTTGCCTAGCTCTGTCACCTTGCCTTTGCTATCGGTCGTTGTTTCCATATTGGAGGTGATCAGGAACGTAAGTTGGCCAGCTTGTAGTGTGTCTTCTACTGCGTTGGCTAGTGCATTCGTGATGTGCCATCCCTTCTTGGGTTCAGGATGGCGTGTAACTTTTATTCTCACATCAATACTTTTGATGTTGTCGTTAGTTACGTACTGTGATATGTTGTCTTTGCTGATAATCATTGTTGTTTCCTGTGATTGTTATGTGTGTTGTTTGGGAGAGGATGTGGTGTTCTCTCCCATTTTATTTTCAAGTGATGTAATGCGTTCGTCAAGTTGTGATAAGTCGTATCCTGCATCTACTACATGTAGACACATGAGATTTTCTGCGATGAATAGACCAAGTGCATGTCGCATGGCCATCACCATCGTAATACCTTTGGCTTTTGCGATGGTGTTGAAGGTGTTGTACGTCTTCGCATCCATCTTTATTGGGTATGTTTTTCTTTCATCTGTCATAATATACTCCTGCGTATTTTGTGTGTTTGTTTTTGTAGTATCGTTTGCGTAGAGACAATCGTAGGTCACGAATACTCTGCTCTAGCTCGAGAAGGTATCGCTTGTTGTACTCTACTTTGTTGCCATTTACTATCTGATCACGTACATAGTCGGATACACCGACAAGATGTTCGATAAGATTCTGAATGGCTTTTGGTGTGGGTTGTTGTGGCATCATTACTCCGATGTGATGTTATTGTCGTTGATGTACTCTCGGACTAGCTTCTTGTGGTAGCAATCTCGGTTGTACTCATGAGCTGGACACAGGCATATAACTCCCCATCCTTGTTGGGTACGTTTGTATGCTCGTGTTGTCGGTGGGTTATCTCCTGACCACAAGATTGCGATTATCACAATCTTGTGGTCGTTGATCTGCTCATGTGTTTTGACATGAGAGAGGATATGTCGTTGTTCTTTTGACATGTTTATTCTCCTATGGTGTGGTGTTGTCGTATAGTAGAGTATACGTAAAATGGGTGGGATGCGTACACATCCCGTAGAGTTTATCGTGTCAGCTGATTGACATGTCGGTATAGATTGGGCATACAATCTCTGCACAATAGTGTAGTGAGGTGAGGGAATCGGTGCAATAGTTCTCTTGCATATTCCCATGTGCTCATGTCGTTGATACTATCTTCGAGCATGAGTAACATGCGAAGATCGTATTCGTCTTCTGTGGTGTGGTGTTGCATTGTGTTTCCTTTGTGGTGTGGTGTTGGGTTATCCCCATTGGTCGGCCATCGCTTGTGCAATGCCCATGAATGTTTTGCTGCGTACTGACTTGTTACGATTCTCTTGTGTCCATGAGCCTTGTGGCTCCACGACATTTGTTGGCTGCAGTTGTGGCAATCCTCGTGTCCATAGTAGTGTTCTCTTTGTATATGGATGGCCATACTCGTAAGGTTGAATCACTTGTGATGCGTTGGGAAGATGGAAGCATTTGAGAGGTGTTGGGTTCTCAATGCACACCTTTGGTATCGGTGCTGTCCATAGTCTATCCCAAAAGACTCGTGCCTCAAATCCCTTGCGTAGTCGCTCCGGATCAGATACTCCTGGCTTATTATATAGTCGTACTGCACCAGCTCTGGATAGGTAGGTACATGGTGGGAATGCAATCAGCATGTCCCAATCCTCTCGTAACATTACCTTTATTGCATCGCCTTCGATATGCCATTCAGGGGTGTCGCCTGATGTAGGGAGTACATCACAGCTGTATGCAATGTGCCCCTTGTCTCGGAATGCTTTGCATACTCGTTGTGACTCTTCGCAAGCTACTAGTATTTTCATGATTTTCATGGTGTCTCCTTATTGGTGTGGTGTTGTTGGTAAAATATAGACTCAAAATGTTAGTCAGTTTTGTATCGTGACTAGGATAGTGTCTTATTCTATCGTGATGTACGATAGGTAATCCTTAAGTAGAGGATACATGTCGTGTACACTTCTCTGTATTGTTATACCTTCGTTGTCTTTCGATATGATGGTATCGAACTCTAGTGTTGTCGTGATGATACCATGTACTGTTTTCCATGCACAGCTTTTCAATCCTATAGGTCTAAACATTCTTGCAATGTTATCGAATCCTGCTTCCGTACCTACATGGTGTAGGTTGTGCCAAATGATATGCTCCATTTGGCCGTGAAGAGTAGAAGAAGGTATAGGTCTGTCGTAACTATCGTGTATTTTCATTTGTTATCTCCGTGGTGTGGTGTTGTCGTATAGTAAAGTATACGCAAAATGTACCGACTAGATATATAGTCTAGTCGGTGTGTGTATATGTTATGCTCGAGCCTTACGTGCTGCATATATGGTGTTTGTTGCACCATGTAGATGTTCGTTGATGTGCTTCTTACCTTTGCCATTACACGCCATGCATGTAATACATTGATAAGGCAATCCATCTTTGTCTGTCTTGTCGGAAGATGCTAGGCACCGAATACCAACGTCTGGCTCAACATCATCATAGACTAGGAAGGTATTCCATCCTTTGTCTATCGCTTGTTGTCGTTCTGCATTGGAATCGACACTTGCCATACAGATATCTCTGTATTGTTGGCCATGTTCTGATCTCCATTGATGGGTGTACGCAGTGTAGCTATGAGCATATCGGAGTAACTCTTGCCATACCCATACAGGTACAGCAGCAGGATCTCCTGCCGATCCGACACGAACCTCTAAACCTTTTACAAGTTCTTGTGATAAAGCCATGTCGATAGGTGTCTGCGAACGTGTAGCATTCCAATGTGATGTTAGATTTTGCCATTGGACATAACAACCATTACCGCCATTGTATTTACAGTCACCACACACAGAGGCAGAGCCTTGTCTGTAGTTGTCTGATGGCTTATCGTGTATAGGTAGGATGGCCACTTGTACCATCGCTCCTGTTTTTGCATTGTCCGAATCCTTTGCGAATCCTGACAACGTGACCATGATAGGCGTTTCATTGTCGAGCAACGAGATACCTTTCCAGACTACTACGCTTGAGTCTTTCAGCTTGTATGCTTTAGCAATGGCCTTGTTCAGACCTTTGTTGACATACTGACGTAATACTCTAGCACCATTGGTTAGTTTGCGGCTAGCTATCATTTCTATTGTATCTTTCATGTTATTTCCTGTGGTGTGGTGTTGTTGTGGTCGTAAAGTAAAGTAGAATAGACCAAAAATGTAGTCAGTTTTGTATCGTGACTAGGATGTTATACTTAGAGTATGATGTATGTTTTTTCATGAATCAGATATGGATGATTCTTCTCTACGATAGAGAATGAATATTTACCAGATAAAAACATATATTCTTTGCGTTCGTAGGTGGTGCAATGAACTCGTACAATGTCGTTGTATCGGATAGAAGAGGAGTCGTTGTTTAGCATCATGTCATTACAATATAAGACTAAGTCTTCTATTGTAATGTCGTTGTGTTCGGATAGTTCGCACCACCCAAATAGATGTGCTATTAGATTATTCCTGTGTCCTGTTCCAAAAATCATTCGTTCTCTTGTAATCATGTTATTTCCTGTGGTGTGGTGTTGTTGTGGTCGTAAAGTAAAAGCATAATAGACCAAAAATGTAGTCAGTTTTGTATCGTGACTAGGATGTCAGATTAAATAAGATTTAATAGTGTATGCAGAATACTATCATCATCTATGTACCCTTCTTCTTCTCTTCTGTTAGGTGAAGATCCGATATAGTCAATCAGGTATTTACCTGATGGATATAGGTAGAGAACATATAGACTTGTAGTTATCTCTACATGTATCCAGTCAAAGAACTTCCAGATAGTAGCGTTCTCATTTGATATATCGTATGATTCTTCACTTTTGATATAAGCAAGAAGTGATTCTTTTCCGTTCTCTTTTATCGCTGAACGTGTTAGACGTTCGAATGTATGAATAGTAGGTATCATGTTGTCTCCTTTGTGGTGGTGTTGTAAAATATAAACTTAAAATGTAGCCCATCAGCTGATAGGCTACAAAAGAACAACACACACACACCTTGCACTTGTACCTATCTGTATGCACTTATGCATACATGTTTTGTCATCGCTTATTATGGCTTGATACTGTGCTGTATGTGTTATTGGGTATGTTAAAGAACATGGCCATAGATATGTAAGGATATTAAACACTGCATATATACAAGTATATGGTAAGTGTACCTTACTCTAAGGGATACTTTTACAGAGATACATATCTCTGTATTGCGTATCAGCATGAAAAGAACTTAGAGAAGGAAAGGATTAGAATCATTTTCAATCTCTATGCTTATAGTATAACACGATATTTTCATGTGCAAGTATTTTTTTTTATTTTTTTTTGTATCCGTGTTCTGTGTGTGTTCTTAGATGTTCTTCAGGAGCTCAAAAAAACTTGAACACCTGTGAACACCTGTGAACACCTGTGAACACCTTAGGAACACTTGAACATATAAGAGAGAACTACCCTACATAAAGATTCTTTATACCGTAGAGTATAGATATATATAGAGTGTTCACTCCTGAACACTAAAAGACTTTTTTGAAAAACTTGCACACTTTAGGGTACTGTGCAAGTTTCCTTATATTGTTCTTCAGGAGCATTGAACACTTGAACACTTGAACAGCTGAGACAAAACACTTGAACACTTGATCAGGTATCTAATATTTTGAAGGCAGACATCTAAATATTTCATGGGCTATTTACTTGACAACAACAAGGGACACAAAACGACCAGATTATTTTGAACGCTGTTTGTATCGAACACTGTTAACCTGCAGCGCAGCTGCCTATAACACAGGTAAGAGAATCTAACGCTGTTCAGTGGTGAACGTTTGTTCAGTAGTGAACGCTGTTCAGTAGTGTAGCGCATACTGAACAAGTGTTCATGTCGTTGACAATCTGTCAGTAGAGCGTTGACAATCTGTCATGCCGTTTGACATTTTGTCACGTGCAAGAAGTGTGCCATTGACAATCTGTCACAGCTTGACATTCTGTCACTAGTGAACACTGTTCAGCACCGAACACTGTTCAGCGCCCCCCACCCACCCCCAATCACCCCTCGTGCCTCGGGGTGGGTACCCCTAAAAAATCTGGATGACTTTTTTAGATTTGAGGTATTTTAAGTTATCTAGGACAGTTTTTGGTTGTTCTAAATTTACACGTAGAAAAAAGGGTATTAAACTAGGTGTACTATGGAGGGATTATGTACGACAAACATGGTGAAGGTTTTAACGAACAGAACAATAAAGTGCAAGTTTTTTATATTGATGCAGAGCCTACGTCAAAAGGGCGCCCAAGATTTACAAAACAAGGGAGAGCGTATACTCCTGCGAAGACAAAAGAAGCGACACAGATAATCGCCAAGCATATTGTAGAAAACAATAAGTGGGAGAAGATTGCAGATGGAGAGCCAGTAGGTGTATATATTCGTTTTTTCTGCAAGCGACCGATACGCTTAAGTAAGGGAGACAAAGTTCTCAAAGTGACAAAGCCGGATTTGGACAACTATATTAAACTAATACTTGATGCTTGCAATGATGCAGAGTTATGGCATGATGATAGTCAGGTTGTTGAGATACTGGCACAGAAATGGTATTGTGCAGATTATCAGAGTCCACAGATACAGATACAGGTGAATAGACTATGAGCATGAAGATTACGAATAAGCATAAGAAGGCAGCTCTTCTGGTTGCTCAGGGTTATTTGAGTTTGAAGCAGATAGCGGATGAATGTCAGATAGCACGTCAGACATTGATAGTGTGGAAGACAAAGCCTGAGTTTAAGGCATTGTTGATGAACTACAATGAGCCATTGATGGATATGGAAGTGCGTGAGAGGAATCTGTTGGATGCAGCGTATAGAGCATTGCAGATGGTTATGGAGAACAGTGTCAATGATGGTGCGAAGGTAAATGCAGCCAAGTATGTTATTGATGTATTCCGTAATAAAAAGGGAACTGCAGGTGGAAAGACTTCGCTTGAGAACAACGAAGAAATGAACAATATATTGCAGCTGGTAAAAGATGGAGAATGATTGGATTCCGTACATATCGTATAAGGTAGCCAAGCGTTATCGTTCTGACATGCAGGAGATTCTGCGTGATCCAGTAAAGTTTTTTAAGTTGCTGCGTGTACAAGATAAGTATAGTGGAGCGTACAAGCAGTTTGAGTTGTATCCTGAGCAGGAGGCATTGCTTCGGCAGGTGCAACATCATCATAAGATAATCGTTGTAAAGCCACGTCAGATTGGTGTGAGTACACTATTGAGGGCGTATGCATTTTGGAAAGTGTATACGAGTAAGAATCCGATTAAGTATGGTGTATTGAGTTTCCATGATCGTTCTGCAAAGCATTTGAGAAAGATGGACAACTTGTTTCTTGCAGGTTTGCCTGAAATGTTAAAGAGGCATTGTTCCATCGACAATACAACGGATTTGATTTTTGATGACACGCAGGCTGGCCTATCATCGTATACTGCTAGATCCAGTGGAGGAACTCGCTCATTTACATTGAACAGTGCACATTTGAGCGAGTTCGCTTTCTATCCTGACCAAGAGGAAGTATTGGCACAGGTAATAGCGACAGTGGGTAGGGGGCAGATTGTAATAGAGTCTACACCGAATACAGTGGGAGACATTTTCCACAAGTTATGCACAGGTGCGCCAGATAATGGTTGGCATCTTGTTACGTTTTGGTGGTGGCAGCATGAGAACTACCGTACTCCTGCACCGACAGACATGATATATACAGAGGAAGAGAAGAAGCTACAAGACTTGTATGGTTTGGATGATGATCAGCTGCAATGGAGACGTGAACAGGTAGCGACCATTGGTATTGACAAGTTTAAGCGAGAGTATCCTGCAAGCATTGATGATGCGTTTTCTTTTGGTTCTTCTTCATACTTTGATCCTGACGCATTGGATCAGATTGAGCCTATTATATTTGAGGGTTCTGAACGCGAGTATGAGGAAGAGGTATATGATGATGATGTATATGCCATTGGAGTGGACGTTGCTGGCGGTGTGGGTGGCGATTATAGCTGTATCTGTGTGGTATCTTGTGCCTCCAGGGAGGTAGTGTATCAGTACAGATGCAATACGATTACTCCGGTAGAGTTTAGCGAGAAGCTGCTTTGGATTGGTCAGAAGTATAATGATGCGATGATATTGTGTGAGAGCAACAATCATGGCCATGTGGTGATACAGAAGATGCTTGACTATGGTTATATGAATCTGTGGTATGGTGTAGATGGAAAGCACTGGACAACAACAGCCAAGAGTAAGATTGAGGCATACGAGATTCTTCGTGAGGTTGTGTCACAGAATATGTTGAGCAGATTGGATATGACAACATTGCTCGAACTTCGCAGTATGACGATATATAAGGTTGCACCGGAAGCTCCACAAGGGTTACATGATGATATGGCTGATGCTATGTCACTGGCATATAGGTGTGCAAGAGATATACCGCAGTATATGATACGAAATGCAAAAGAGGGATTGATGGACAGATTGATCAGCAATCGCAGAGCAAAACGTATAAGATTGATGAGACTACCATACAAGAGCGCGCAATGAATAGACTAAAACCTTTTTGGAGTTTTTATGGTGCTAAATATAATCTTGCACTAAAATACCCTTTTCCTATAGGCGATACTATTATTGAACCCTTTGCAGGTAGTGCGCAATATAGCTTATTGCATTATCAAAAAAATGTTTATCTCTATGATATTGATGAAAATATTTGTATGGTTTGGGATTATTTAATAAAAGCGAATATAAACGATATAAAAAGATTAACTTTGGATTTTGAGTGTATTGATGATTTACAAGGATATACACAAGAAGAAAAGGTTTTAATGGGATTTTGGTGTGGTAAAGCTATTGCTGTGCCTCAAAAAAAACCAACTAAATTTGCATTACACAACAATACTGCAAACTATAAACAAAGAGCAATCAATCAAGTGCAATATATTCGACATTGGAAAATAAAACAATCATCGTATAATGAAATTTCCAACATGTATTCTACATGGTTTATAGATCCTCCCTATACAGTAGGAGGATTTTGGTATAAATTTTCTCAAATAGATTATCAACATTTATCAACATGGTGTAGAGAGAGAAAGGGTTTATCTATTGTGTGTGAAAATAATAAAGCAGATTGGTTGCCTTTTAAGAGATTATCTTATGCAAGATCTTGTTATACAAAAAAATGCAATAATGTAGAAACAGTGTTTATACAGAATAGTGGTGAAGAAAATGAAAGCAAAGATAGCAGAAGCATTATATAGAAGGCACGAAGCGTATTGGGATGATCAGAAGGCAGAACTGCGTAAGCTACGTGCTGCTTACATGACTAGATATTGGGATAAAAACTATGCACCTGACCAAGTTTTAATCGAAACAACACGAGCGTATGAATACATAGAAGGTTATATTGCTTCGTTGTATGCACGTAACCCAGCTGTGGTTGTGAAGGGTGATGTACGAGGAAGAGGGGATTCACAAAAAGTTCAAGCCCTATCCAATGCGTTCCTTGACAAGATAAGAACACAGATTGAGGATGTGTCACGACTGGCATTGATATACCCATGTGCTTTCTTGAAGTTGTATGCTACTCAACATCCTGATCCATTTAAGCGTGTGGGTGTATCTGCTGTTGCTGCATGGGATGTGATTGTTGACCAAGATGCTAGTGCCTGGACACAGCAGAAGTATGTAGGCCATAGATACCACATTACAGTAGATGAAGCCAAAGTCAAGTATGGTAATAAGAAGTATGACTCGCACCAACTTGTGAGATTTCTTGACTATAACAATGATGACTTGAATGCCAACTATCTTGGGATTAACTTGTCTCAGCTGAATAAAAGTGGAGTAGAAGAAGAGTCTCCGTTTGAGTATATTCAAGTGGTGGAGTTTTACGACCTAGCCAATAATAAGATGTACGTATGGAGTCCTGACTATACGAATGGTGAGAAGTGGTTATATGATGGATTGGAGATCGAGATAGGCGATGGAGATACCAACGAAACACGAAAATATGATCAGATTCCTTTTGTGGATGCTGCTAATAATCCACTTGCTCCTATTGTTCCGTTATACTTCTCTCGCCAGCCAGATCTTCCTTTGCGAGGGTATTCTGCCTTACAACGAGTGTATAGTCAGGTAGAAGAGACAAACATTATTCGCACATATCAATCGACAATGGTACGCAGAGCAGCACGTCAGTGGATTGTGAAGAAGGGTGTATTCAGTGATGAAGACATGGCGAAGCTGGCATTGGGTGCAGATGGCGAATACATTGAAGCAGAGATTTCTCCTGCAATGTCTATTAGCAATGCGATACAGGCTGTGCCACATACTCCTGTACCAACAGAGTTAGAATCATATATTCGTCAAGTGAATGATGATTTTCAGCGTGGAAGCATCATGGCTCCCTTTACTCGAGGTGAGGCAACAAGAGCAACAGCCACAGAGATTACAGCATTGGCATCTTATAGTTCATCCGAGATTGGCCGATTGGCAAGAGAACGTGATGCAATGATTGAGTATGCATCTTCTGTGTATATTGCTATGATGAAGATATTTTTGGAAGATGAACCTGATGTGGTTGTTATCAATGGTAATCCTGAGATTGTACGTGCAACAGATTTGGATGGAGACTTTTCATTTTATGCATTGGATGCAGGTGCAACACCAGTATCTGAGGCTGTAAAAAAACAAGACTTTATGCAAGCGATTGGTGTATTGATGCAACTTGGTGTACCACAGCAGAAAGTATTACAAGAACTTGTACGTAAACTTGATCTTCCTGAAGATTTCTTGGAGACACAAGTAGAAGGTATTCAAGATTTGGCACAGACAACTGGCCAACCATCACCGACACAAACTATTGAACAGGGAGTACCAGGTTCTCCCCAACAAGTAGCCCAACTTTTATAGGAGTATATTATGGCACTTCCACAAGATTTAATGATGCAAGCCAATGCGATTGGTGCAGGCATGGATGCAGCAAACCAACAAGGTATGCAAATGATGGCACCACAAGGTAAGTATTCAGTACAAGCGATGAATGCATTGGTAAAGGTATTGAATCAGATTTTACCTATGATGCAAGAGCAACCATATCCTGAGTTTCAAGAGGAACAAACAACGTTTCCACAGGATTTGATGCAGCTACTTATGGCCATCATGAGCATTGCAGAACAAGCTGGTATTCCTATAGAGATTAGTTTATCAGAAGTAGTATCCGATGCAGACGTGGCAAAACTTGTTGCTCTTTTGAATAGAGCAATCAAGGATAAAAAATTTAAGGAGTTTCTTGAAGGTGGCGAAGAAGAAGAAGTCACAGAGGAAACAATGACAGAGGAAATGCCAGCTCCTACAGGTGGAGAAATGGAAGTATCCGATGAAGAACTTTTCACCCAACGAATGAGGTAATATATGTCAGATGACAATAATGTAGACACACCATCGGAGGACACTGTAATAGTCTCCGATAAAGATTCCAGACCATCGATTGATAACTACAAAGATGATTATGATAGACGTGTAGATGCGATTCTATCTAAGCATGAAGCATTACAACGTGGACAGCCTGCACCTGAACAGGAAGGTTTGCGTGATGGTGAATCATGGGATTCACTTTTTAATCAAGCAGATGAAAAAAGCCAACGTGCGATGCAACAGTTGAGAGCAGACTATACTCGTAAAACGCAAGAGTTGGCTGCACAACGTAAGGAACTTGCTGAACAAGCACAGCAGATTCAAGCAATGCGTATGAGTTTGGAAGACAACGCTGCATACAAAGCGATACAGCAAGCTGCTACGGAAGATGCCGGAGAGTTTGATCCATACGATACACAATCATTTCAGAGATACGTCAATAAGATTGTAGCAGAACGTCTTCAGGCTGTACTACAACCTATGGCAGAACAGCAGATGAAGGCACAAGCACAGACCAAAGTGCAAGCGTTTATGGCTGAGCATCCTGATTTGACATCGGATGAAGTATTGAAAGCAGAGGTACGTCAAACATTATTGAGCAACGAAAGTTTGTCACTACAAGATGCATATTGGATTGTCAAAGGTAGACGAAGCCATAGTGTATCTGAGAGACAACAACTAGAAGAACTAGCATTTAAGCAAGCTGCAAAGGCAAGTGGACTCAAAGTAGGTGTTGGCCAAAACAAAGGCGTGACTGTTCCTACAGGAGCTACAAAGATGAAAGCAGCAGACTTGTATCAACATTTGTTGAAACAACAAAAATAAATATGTTATACAATATAATGACTCGCATGTGGATACCCCGTAAGGACACGTTGAAGCATCTCCCCTCACGAGGATACGAGAGCGAACAAAAGTAACTTTTAACCGTAGGAGGCCGTTGTGGCTATTCAACCCGATATACTTGCGTCAACCCTGCGAATCTTGAAAGATCGTGAGGTAGACAATACATTTAAGAACATCCCTCTTCTTGATGCAATCCGTTCACATGGAGCTGTTATTGAGAGCGATGGTGGTAGCAAGGTAAACTGCCCTGCTATTATGACCGAACATTCTATGATTACTCAGTTGTCTAGTGGATACGAATCTGTAAACCTTGCAGTAAAAGATCCTCTTCGTCAAACTGAATATAACTGGTGTGACTTTGTTGCTCCTGTTGTAATCACAGAGAAAGAACAACTTACCAACAAAGGCGACCGTGCTGTTATCAATCTTGCTGAAGCACGTTTGAAGTCCGTTATGGGTATGCTTCAACGTGAGTTCTGTAAGCAAGTTGTTGCAAACACATCTACCATCTTGACCGAAATGGAGTCATTGTCTCCTACTCGAGCAAATGGTTGGTTTGCATGTCAGCCATTTGGATCACAAGTAACAGGTTCTGTTGGTGGACTTCAACGTTCTACATATACTCAAACATTCCAAAACCAATACGTTGATTGTCCATCTGCGTTTCCAGCTGCTTCTACACAATCAGAAAGATTGTTCCGAGCAATGAGCAAGTTGTACATTGATTCTCAAGTATATGCTCCTGAAGGCGAAGTTGACATTATCTTGATGTCACCACGTTGCTACGAACTTTACAAGAATAGCTTGTTTGCACAAGAGCGATATACTTCTATTCAAGAAGAACGTGACATGGCCGGAAAACTTGGACTTATGTTCAATGGTGCAAAGGTTTATGTTGAGCCTAATCTTGGATTTTCATTTGTTCAATCTGATCTTGCTACTGGTGCTGCAAAAGATATGACAGGAACTGATATTGTTTTTGGTAGTTCTGCAGGTCAGTATCAAACAGATTCAAATGATTATGGAACTATTGATGCATTGTTCCTCAACAGTAAGTTGTTGTCTTTGTACTTTGATCGTGATGCTTATTTTGAAATGGGCGAGTTTGAGCGTATTAGTGGTTATGCTGCTATGGCTGCAAACATCATGACACGTACTCAGTTGGCCACAGCAAATTTGAGTGGACATGGCATCCTTATTAACGCTTTTGCAGAAATCAATACTTAAGAGGTGAAACATGGCTACTCAAAATCTTTTACAACGACTTGATACCGCAGCAAATACTACAGGTTCTTCTGCAGATGCGTCTGATCGCAGAATCGAAGAAGTATTTATTGCAGCAGAGGCAATCACACTTGGTGATGCTGTAGCATTGGATATGTCTCAAACAGCTGATAGTGATAAAGCACTTAAGGTAGTAAAGGCAGATAGCGGAACAGCTACTGATAAACTTTGCATTGGTATTGCTTTGGTTGATGCTGCAATAGGTGATAATGTTCGTGTTTGTATTCGTGGATTCTGCGAAGCAAATGTGGCTACAACTGTTGCAGGAGACTTGCTTCAAATCGGATCAACAGCAGGACAACTTGCAGTTCGTACTGTTGCAGTTGATGAGGCTGGTGCAGCAACTTTTGACTTGTATCCAATCGTTGCTATTGCTGCTGAGGCAGATACATCAAACATTGCTACTGTGTATGTATATCCACAGTTTTAATCCTTTCCCATAGTACTAGGGCTAGGTTATTCTTTTGATTAGCCTAGCCCTTTTTTACAGGATACAACATGAATCTACGAGAGATAAGACAGTACATAGCCAACATCATTGACTATGATCCATCGTCAAACAAAGAGTACACAAAACAGATTGACGATGTAATCAATCACCATTATCGCATGTTGTTTTCCACAAAAGAGTTTACGTTTGCACAGCGTGAGCGTAAGGTAATGGTGTACACAGATGTGACTGTATCAGCTACAGGAACATATAGTGGTTCTACTAATAGAACTACTATATCAGTAGGTGTATTTTCTTCTTTACCTCAATGGGCAGAAGGAAATATTATTGAGATTGATGGTACAGAATATGATGTATTATTAAATAATCCAAACAATAACTATGAATGTTATGTAGTTGGAGATGTATCATGGTCAGGTACACAAGAAGTACGATTCAAGGAAAGATATATTCGTCTTCCTACAGATTGTGTGGCATTGTTACAAGCTGGCCGAAGATCAATGGAGATTGCTCCTACAGATGTAGGGAGATTTATTCCGTTGACAAGATTCGAGGATGAATACTACAACTTGCCATTGGATGAAGTGAACATTCCTAACTACTGGATTATGCAAGATGATTTTATGTTGACTGCTCCGACAGCAGCACCAACTGTTTCTGCATCATCTACGACTCCAGGTCAAGGAGTGAGGACAGTACGTGTTGCCCAAACATATGTTCAGTATGGAAAGAATGGTAAGATTTCAGAAGTAGAATCTGCATTGTCTGCATTTTCCAGTGAGATTACATTGGCCGATGATGAAGTGTTGAACATAACATATCCAGCATTGCCATCGACAAAGCCTTATGGTAGACGCATTTATATTGTAGATGCAAGTGATACTCCCAGTTTTGAGGGAGTATACCGAGTTGATCAAGTTGATCCTGGATTCAATGGTTCACAGACAACAGCATTTACATTGGATGATTTTGAGAATGGCATCTTTGTTTTGGATAATGTTCGATACGAGTATCCTGAAGGTTACAGACAGACTGTTAGATTGTATCCAAGACAGAGTGAGGACTTTGAGATTTCATTCCGATACATATACATACCTGCAAGATTACAAGAGGATACAGATACACCTGAGCTTCCTCCATCGCATCATCTTGTATTGGCCTACGCCTGTTTGATGGATGTTCTTACAAAACATGATAACAACACATTAGCAGGAATATACAGACGTAAGTATGAAGACGAAGTTGTAAAGCTGGAGCAAAGATTTCTTACACAAAAGCCTCGTAGATTTGTGAAAGGATTTATGAAGGAGAGTGGTGTAGATACTGTTCCGATGTGGACTCCATTGAGACGTATGCCATGAACGATACAAACAATAAAGTAGATGTACTAAAAGGATTGTTTGAGAAGTATCCTCAACCTGCTGATTCTTTACAAGAGATAGTAAATTGGGAGGTTGATCCTTATACAGGAGGATGGACAAACAAGATTGGATATGAGCAATATAAAACAGGAGCATCGACATTTACTCCATTTGGACAACAGAAGATAGATAGCCTGTTTTATGTACAAAGACATCAGGGAGCACAAGATTCTATTTTGTTTGAACAAGGTGGTATTTTGTATCATCTGAATGATTTTGTATCGACAATCAAGAAAGAGGTATTGTCAGAAGACAGAACGATTCCATTATCTTCTGAGGTAGGAACTCAGTATTGCCAAGTGGGTAGATTTATATTGTACACAAACGGTTATGATAGGCCTAGCAAGACAACACTATGGCCAGTTACTTCTTATGTTTCTAGTAGTTATTTGATAGAGTATCCATTGGGATTTGATTCTCTTCCTCCAGCTCCAGTAGTATGGGGAGTAGAAGAAAACCCTGCTTCTGCATTAGTTGGTGGAGATAAAAGTTCGATATGGTTTTATTTATTTGACCCATCAGGAAAGGGATTGGGTATTCCTGAAACAGACAAAGAGAATAAGTATAAATATAAGGTAACATTTGTGAATCATGCAGGTGCAGAGTCACCATTGAGTACAGAGAGCAATACTGTAGAATGGACATTAGCAACATTAACTATTCGTTATGCATTGGTTGTAGAGATTCCAATAGGCAGCAATGATGTGATTGCTAGACGTGTATACCGTACAAAAAACTTTGGCAAAGACACAGGCAACGATGGTGACATTTATTATTTTGTTGCAGAGATTCCTAACAACAGGGATGATTTTTTTATAGATGATGTTCCAGATGCAGCATTGGGATCAGAAGCTCAAAATGATTCTGACTCTATTCCATTCCCATCTATGAAGTGTAGATACTTTGGATTGTATAAGGACTGTTTGTTTATTGATGGTGGCCGAGATAATGATTTGACGTTGTACTACAGCTATCCAGCACAACCTGATAAATATGCAGCGTTGAGCTTTATTACGCTATCACATCGGCAAGGTGGAGGATTGACAGGATTATTTTCCTATTTTAATCATATGTTGATCTTCCGAGAGTACAGCATTGATATAGTTCGCGGTGACTATCCCAACTTCAAAGCTACCAACTTGACGCAATATATAGGCACAACAGCAACGAATACTATTGTGGCTGTTGCCGGATTGGGTGTGGTATTTCTTTCTTATGATGGCATTTACAGAATAAATATAAACCTTGACTATGGTAATCCTGACGTAGATAATCTTACTCCTCACTTACAGGACACATTTCAAAAACTGAATAAGGATTCATTATGTAAAGCAACTGCTGTATACAGCAAGAAGAGACGAGAATACATTGTGCATTTTCCTATTGATGGTAGCCCAGTGAATAACTATGCATTGGTGTATCATACGGATAAGGGTTCATGGTCTACTAGAGAAGGTATTCCTGCAGGTTCTCTTATAGTCAATGCAGGTGGTGATGTATTGTTTGGCATGAATGATGATGCTCCGAACAGTAATGAACAGCATGGCATTATGGTATTATCAAAGAAGAGAGCAGCAGGTTCATCTATTCAAGGTGGAACTATGACAGACAATCTTCCTTTGGTATCGACAATGCGTTCAGCGTGGCTTGACTTGGGAGATCCAGCTGTAAAGAAGAAGATACACCATGTGTATTTATTTATAGCTACAGGAGGTGACCAAGACATTCCTCTTCAATACTACATGGACTTTAACTACAACAGTCAAGAACGTACTACTGCTCTTCGACAACAACGTCCTGACTTTGAAGATCAAGTGGTATATGATAAGGTTCAGCTGGACAATGGAAAGTTTTGGGAAGAGCCATTGATAACAACGATTCGATATGATGTACACAGTGCAGCGTGTTCTCACTTCCAATGGAAAATAAATACACAGGCAGATGTGATTGTGATAGGATATGCCATAGATTTTACAAGTGCAGGTATGCGTGTAATACAAGGTAAGAAGCTATGAAGAAGTGGACAGAGGCATATCCGAGAGACAATGCGATTGTAGACTACAAGCAGTTTAATCAAGGATACAATGCATACAAGTCTTCTTTTAATGGTGGCATTGATAGAACAATGACTCCATCTGAAACCTTTGATAAGGATATAGTAAAGGATAAAGCGTTTCATTATATTGTGATAAAACGCAGAGGTGACATGGATGTTCCTCAGACTGATTCCACAACAGGAACTACTCTTGGTGATTTTCGTGGACTTTCTTATAATACATATGGTGGTGGATGGCTTACTGTAGACGAGATTGATTTAACAGGCATGAAAGATGGAATGATGCACTGGGAGTTTTCTTCTCACATATACAATAATGTGTATCATTCTGATGATAATCCAAAGTCAGTGAGTATTCGATTATTGTTTGATGGACTAGAGGTATGCTCTTTATATCAAGTACCTGATCCAGTTATAACATTTCGCATGGTATGTGACTTTCCATATACTGCATCACCGAATAAAGCTACAGTACAAGCGAGAAGTGTTTCTCCGTCAGATAGAGAGAATGATAAGTGTTTGTTTACTTTATTATCAATGCAGCATTTATTTATTGGTAGGTGGCGATGAGTAGAATAAACAATACAAATCCTCCAGGCAGAGGGAAAGAACTTACAAGCACTGCATTGAATCAAGTTTTTACAGAAGTAAATGATGCATTTCCTATGAATGCAGAGAATGTACGTAATGAGGGATTAGATCAGCCATCTTTTGATTTAGATGCAAATGATGGTAAGTCAGGCATTATTTTGGTTGCAGCAGATGAAGATCAAAATAATAGTTCTATAAGTATAAGCGCTAATACAGAACAAGAGCCTCCATTTATTTCGTCAACAGTTATTCATACTTGGAACTTTTTACAAATATACGCAACTAATCAAATAATGCGTGTGTATTGGCAGTTTGAAAATGAAGTAAGTGCAAATAGTTATGGTTCTCCGATTGATGCAGATACAAATGCAGTTACTTGGCCAGTATGGTTAGAGTGGCAACTATCAAGTGGAGGTGCATGGACTCCTGTTCCGAATCAAAGTGATTTTGAAGACTTGATTCAAACAACAACAACTCCTGGTGGATATGATATTTATGGTGCATCTTCTGATAATACTTATGCAACTACATTTGTTTCTCAAGTATATATACACAGACATAGTGCTACTACTGATTATGATACTCAACCAGCTCGTACTGGATATGGATCATGGATATATAAAGCAGATCAGAACTATGTAATATATGGTTTGCGTTTAATGTGTAGAGGATTGTTGATAAATTTTTTTAATGATAACCCAGATGTAGGAAGTCCTATAAACTCATGGTATTTAGTTCCTAGTAGTGCGTCTGATGCTTATACCATTACAATAGATGCAAGTCACATTGCGTACATGATTATGGAGGAACAATGAGTGTATCATTTCCCAAAGTATGGACAGCAGAGCAGCTGAATGCTTCCGATGTTCGAGGTAATCTTGATGCAATGCAAGACAAACAAAATAAGTTATCCGGTTCAGATTTTGATTTGGCTAATAAATGGATTGATACGCATCACATAATGCAAGGAAGATACTCTTCTACAGAGAACATTACAGTAAATGTGAGTGGTGTATTTGGTGGAAGGAATAATGGTTCCTTCTTGAATAATCTTTCTTATTGTTCACGATGGATAAGTGAAGGTACAGGTGGCAATAGTAGAAAGGTTTACATCCCATATACAAACATTACGTTTGATATACTGCGACCATGTACATTATTTTTTCAATGGCACATGGTACATCAGAGTCAAAGAGATGGTGATGGAACAACAGGACTTACAACTCTCCATGCTGCATTGAATAGTGAAGAGATTACTGGTGGCAATGTTGATCACTTGGTATATGAGCAGCCTAATGGTTCTTCTCATAATGTTTTTGTGGATGGAACAAGAGTCACAAATGGTTTTATATTGAAGGATATATCAAGCCAAGTTCTTCAATATAGTATAGGATTAACAGGACAATCTACTACGGGGAAATGTCAGAATGTAAGCTGGTCAGTATCCGTAGAATGTTTTTATATGTAGGAGAATAGCATGGATCCGTTAACTATGGCATTGCTAGCTGGAGCAGGAAAAGAAATATTAGGAGGTATTATTGGTGGTGTAGGCCAATGGCAAGCAGCACAAGATTTGAAGTTGACTCCTGCACAACTTGCTAGGCTAAAAAAACTAGAACGTTTACAAGGACTGGATGCACTAGGTATGACAGACCCACAACGAGAGCAGTATCGAAGCATGGCATTATCTCCTGTGCAAACAGCAGAACGTGAGGCAATGGCTAGGTTTGGTGCGTCACAACAGATTGCTGACATTGGACAAGGTGCATCATTCCGGCAACAACAAGCATTGGCCGATACAGGTAAGGCAGCAAGAGCAGAGGTATCAAAGGCTGTAGCTGCTCGTGATGCTCAGATAGCAGAACAACAAGCACAACAACTTGCTGCATTAAAAGAACAACAAAAACAACAAAAAGCAATGGAACGTCAAGCAATAATGACTGCATTGGGTGGAGCTGTTGAGGGTGGTCTTGGGGCAATGGAAATGGGTGCAGAAGCAAAAATGGCCAAACAACAATACGAACAAAGTTTAAAAAATATGAGGGAATCTGGAAAAGTTATAGCAGAATCTACACGAAAGATGCTTGGTATTACTCCACAAATGGCAGCAGTAGAAGGCATGAAAGCTACAGATGCTTCTCTTGGTGGCGATGGAAACAGGGCAGTAAGTGGTATGATTCCAGGTAATGAAGAAAGACTAGATCATCAACAAGGATATAATAAACCTGTTCAAGCAGTAGAAGGCATGAGAGCTACAGATGTTTCTCTTGGAGGCGATGGAAATAGGATAGTAGAAAACATGATTTCAAGTGATGAACAACTTCTAGATGAAATGTTGCAGGGTAAAAACTTTAAAAAGTTATTGATGATGTATACAAATCCAATGGGAGCATACTAATGTCTTTTGAATCAGCAAGAAGAATACTTGATGCCTATAAGCAAGACAATGCGAATAGAATCAAGATGGGTATGGAGGCAGCGTATCAAGAGGCACTGACAGCATATCAATCTGAATCTGCTGCAAGGGATGCTGCATTAAAGATTTTGGAAATAGAACAGAAGTCTTTTGATAAGTACGTGAGCAATCTACAGAAGGCACGTAGAGATTTTCTTCGTGGAGAACAGACATCTGTGCGAAAACAGTTGGAACAATCTACAAAGACTGACCAAAAGAATAAGGATATAGAACTAAGAAATCTACGTGGACAACAAAAAGTAGAAGAGAGACGTGCAAGACAACAGGTTTCTGATGCACGTAGACGAGAAAGTATACGTTCAAGAGAAGAACAGTTTGAAGCTTCAACACCAGGTGTAAGGTTTGCTGATCCACAAGAGCAAGCACAATATGAACAAGAACTGCAACAATATGAAGCTGGTCAAGAAGCACAGTTACAAAATGATGCAGAGAATCATGCACAAAAGATTATGTTGGCACATGATTTGATAAATAGTGGCGATGTAGCAAGAAATATAAATGATTTGTCACAAGTGATTCGTGATCCTAGGATGACAGACTATGATGCAAAGACTCAATCTGCAAGATTGGCACAAGCATTAGATCAGATTATTGCTGAATCTTCAAGACAAGAACAGGGGTATGCAACACAATATAATAGAAGCGAATCATTAGCTATTCGTAAGGCAGATTTGGCACATCGTATTGAAACACAACTACGTAGAGCAGCAGGTACAGATAATGCGAGTAATCAAAAAGTAGATACAGTTCTTGGATTTTTATATGCAGTTGATCCTGTTGATAAGACAAACACTTCAGGTGTATTACAAGATGTTGCGAATATAAATCCAGATATTGTTGCTTCTGCATATCAAGATGAAGTAAATGCTTATATAGGTGTTCGGCCAGATAAACCTGAGAGGCCAAGAACAGAACGAGATAGAGTATTACGTAGAGAAAGATTTATTCCATCGGCTCCCATAGGTGATTATATTCCTACTCCATTGTTGGAGAAGCCTGAGATTCAAGAAGTAGATACAGGATACACTTCGAGATTGAGGGATGCTGCTGCTCCTGTATTCAATGCATTACGTGATGATTATCAGATAGACTCACAGGAGGCAAAGTTTTTAAGAGAGTCTGCACCTGCTGCATTGGAAGCATATCGACAACTTCAAGAGGAAGTTATTCGGAATCCTTTGGCTGTTACAGAGGAAGAACAACTATTACTGGACCAGCTTGCATTGAAGAGACAGTTTGATTTAATGTCTCGCAAAAGAGATATAGGTAAGATGCAACCACAGATGCAATCGTATGAAGGAATCCAGCGTAGAGCAGCAGACATTATTGAACCAAGCCAAGCAAAACAACAAGCTGCATTGTCTCCGATGGAACAGAAGTATTTTGCAGTAGAACGTAAGGCATTGGATTTGTCAGAGAAAGACGACAATACTCTTCGTGATATGGGAGCACCTGAGAAGTTTGGTATGTTGATGTATGAGAAGATGTTTGATCCATCTACCAAAACATACAGAGATGGTAAGACGTATGAAAATGTTTTGACAGAAATGGAAAAGAACTTTGAGAATGATGGCGAAGGCCAGCTTCGAGCATTGGCAGCATTTAATAGTAGAGCGATGGCATTGTCACGTGCTTCTGCTCCATTGGTACTGAAAGATGGAAAGAAGAATACAGATTGGTTAGAAGCATTAAAAGCATTGGGTAAGTAGATGGCTAGAACAAGAGACGAAGTACAAGCAGACATTGATGTGCTTGTCAATAGGTTACAAGCTGGTGAGATTGATTTAGCTGAGTATGGCAAACAACTTGGTCCTTTGATGCAGCAGATAAACTATTTGATTTATCAAGAAACTGCTATGCCTATCAAGACATTGGAGGAACAGCCTGAAGTAAAGTCTTTGGAGGCAAAGAAACAGATAACAGGTATGAGTCCATATTCTCCTATTTATAAATATGGATCACAGATAACCCAAGAAGCAAAAAGAGAAGGAGAGGATATATCTCCCGAAGAAGCGTTTGCTCGAGGTAAGGAAAAGTTTGAACGAGAAATACTTCCATCACGATTTACTACAGGAGAATATGAAGAAGTATTGCCAGGTTATATTGGAGTAAGTGATGTTGTTGATCCTGTAAAGGGATTGATACGTGATCCCAAGACAGGACAAGTACGTAAGGCTACACAATGGGAACTTGTAAAAGAGATTCCGTATCGACAACGTAAACAAACAAAGTCACAACAACAGATAGTAGAAGAAAAAGCAAAAGCATCGACTCCCGAAAAAATAATAAAATGGGCATTGGAAACAGAAGTTCCTCCTACACAAGAAGATGAAAAGAGGTTTGTGTTAAAACAAGAACAAGAAGATGAACCTGTAACTGTAGTAGAAACACCATTGGCTACAATGCTTCGTGCAGGTTTTGGTACAGGTTCTGCTGTATTGGCAGAAGGAGTACAGGCAGTCAATGATATGATTGGATGGGCAACAGGTGCTCCTGTATCTACAAGAGAAGGTGCTGGATACAAGAAAACAGAAATGGATATGGTTGGTGGGCAAATGCTTACCAATGCTCTTCTAGGACAAGGTATATTTAATCAACAACAGGCACAACTTCTTCCTCCTGATGAAGATTACAATGGATTAAATGATTATCTAACAGATATAGCACTATTGACTACTATGCCATTTGCTCCTTTGTATAGTCCAAGTGTATTAAAGCAAGGTACATTTAGATCACAAGCATTAGGATTGTCAGGAGAAATAGCTGCTCCTTTAACACCTTTGGGTGAGTTTGCGATGATACCTAAACTATCAGTAGGTGGTGTATTGCGTAAAGGAGCAGGTTCAGTTTTAGATGCAGTAAAACTAAAAGGTATACGTTCACAGATTGATACAGCATTGAATGCTCTTGATGAGTCAAAGACTGTAGCAGACTTGGAAAGGGAAATATATGAATCAGGTCAGACTGTAACAGACAATACATTAAGAGCAAAGAAAGCAGAGTTTGCGGGTGATACTTATGCATCTTCTCAGGCGATTGATGAAGCAATAGAGAATGCAAAAAAGAGTGGTGTAGATGAAATCACTAAAGAAGATATAAATACTCCTGATTCTCTTGTTGTAGAGAGTATGTTTGGTAATAAGAACTCTCTTACATTAGATGAAGTTCAAGATAAAGCAGATAGACTTCGTATACGCTTAGAAGAAACAACAGGAGTAGGCAAAAGAGATTCTACTATTTTGCGAAACCTGAAAGATACAGCTGATGAAGTACGAAAAGTAATACAAACAGGAGAAGCACCTCAGCATAATGCTAGTCTTATTAATAGAGCAATCAATACATCAAAGATGATGAACTTTGATGTGTGGGAAATGGCAGCAGAAGGTGCTGATGATGCGACAAAAGCTCTCTTGGCAGAAGGTAAAGAGTTAATCATTGAGTCTAGTATTAAACCGTTGTCGCCTCAGCAGATGATAGACTTAGGAAATATATGGAAGGAACTAGATAACAAAGGAGTATGGAATAACATTGATGAAAATGTATTTAAGACTCCAAGACATATTTATACAGCTACACGTAATGCAGTTGCTGAGGTTGCTAAAGATAATATGCTTCGTCACTTTACAGACGATTTAATCTATGTGTCTCCTAGAGTTGCTGTACCTGTAAAGAATATACATACTACACTAGGTAAAAAGACTATACAGTTTAATGCATATCAAAAAGAACTTGGTGATTTGATTGATGGTCAGATACTTGATGATGGCACAAGAGCATTGAATCCTGAGAATGCAAAAAATATTTTGCAGTATCAACGTAAAAGTGGTCTTACATTGCCACAACAAGTAGAGCAAAAAGTATTGGAGACAGCAGAGGGAAATGTAGTAGGACTGACACAGACAGAGTTTAAAGTTCTTGAACAAGAAATATCTTCTGAGTTGGCAATGGACTATCTTGGTGGGGTACAGTTGCGTTCAGGTGCACTAACAGCTATGAGAGCAGAAGCACCATTGGAAGCACGTACTGAGTTGTTTGCATCTGGTAAGAATGTTCCTTCTTTTGTGATTGGAGTAAAAGAACTAGATAATGCAATCCGTTTGGCAACACAGGATACAGCAGTTGGCAAAGCATATCTTTCTATTCGTAATACATTTTTTCCGATTACAGATGATCTTCCTGCATCATATCGAAAATTTCAAAATGAAATGTTACAGGCAGAACAAGCTGCTGTTGCACAGGTATCTGAAACATTGACTCGTGGTGCAGATGATCCAATGCATTTTGATAATGTATTGACAGATTATCTTCGTATGGATGAAGAGTTGGAGTTACAAAAGATAAAAGAAACAGCACGAACAGAAGAGGCATTGGGAAAGGTTACTCCTGAAACAAAAACTGATTTTTTAGGCAAAGAAATCAATAGCGAGAAGACAGCAGCACAACGTCAGACACAGCTACTTGCAGATAAGTATGGCCGAGATAATATAAATGAGTTTATGGAATCACAGGGCATTGAACCAACTTATGAAAACATTGTAGATAACATTGCATTTATTGAAGAGAACATGGATGTGGCCATGCGTCAGATACATTTGAAGAATCAATGGGTTACTGTGGTCAATGATTTTTTTCAGACTCCTGTAAAGGGTGGAGACACAGTAGAGTTTTCTTTAAAGCGACTGTGGATTAATGGATTGACTGACATCATACGCTTGGACAAGAATGCTCCATTTTGGTCAGATAACAATATAATGCCATTGACGATGGACAACTATCGAATAGTTATTGAAGAGCTGCGTAATCGTTATGAAGCATTGAAGGGTTATGGTCTTCGTGAAATCAAGATAAGGCCAGGAGCAGAACGCAAAGAAATGTTTGTTTTGCCTTTGTATAAACGAATGGTAGACATACAGCGTAAAGCAAACATGCAAAAAACTATTGATGATTTTTTACAAAATGAACCTGACTTGTTTGTCCAGCTTGGAAGAACATCACAGCAGGCAGTAGGTCTTGAATCAACACAGGCAATAGCAAATCAGTTGAGTACAGAAATTTTAAACATTACAAGCAGAGCAGTACAAGAAGGTTTTTTAACAGAGGATGCTGTTACTGTTGCATTGCATAATATACGACAAGCATTGTTTGATGGTATGATGGCTGACGTATGGAGAATGAGCGATAGAGGTACACAGGAAACATTCTTACAAAAGTATATGCTAAGAATGATAGAACAACAAACTCCTGTTATTGATAATATGGATGATTTTGTTTTGGATATGTATGCATCAGGAGTATTACAGAGCAATACGTTTAAAAAAGTAGAGGCAAAAGTACAAAAGATTATTGATGCAACACACAAAAATATTCAAGAGATAAAGACAGCAAGAGAACTTACAACAGAAGAAGCAAAGATAGTACAACAACTGGAAAATGATTTATATGTTGTTACTGATATGTTTAAAGATCAGTATCTTAATAACCTTACTTTTCGCAATGATGGAGTAATGGATGGATTGTTTACTAGTCAGATACGAGCAGTAAATGATTACATGAGCAGGTATGGAGTTACGTCAGAATCATTAGTTGATAGTATCAATAGACTTGCTCCACGTATTGATTACATGGGTAATAAAAACATTGCTCTTGTTTATGGCATTGAACATGAAAAAAATGTGCAAAAGATACTTGAAATGGCAAAGGATTCAAAGACAGTTCGTTTTTTAAAAGACTTACAAGAGGCTGCTGCGACATCCTATGCAGCAAGATATACTGGCCAGTACATGCTTGAAGTATTATCTGTAATGCGTAGATGGGCAATGGGTGAAATGCTTGGTGGTATTGTTATTCCATCCATGCGTTTTATTGGTATGAACGCTTTTACGAATCCTGTAATCTTTATGACAACGTTGCCAAGTAATATGCGAATCTCTACGCTTGCAGGTTTTACAGGCCATGCTGTTGGTTCGTTAGTAATGCAAGCTCCTGGAGTACAACGATTGACAACAAAGGCATTGGAAGTGCCGATAATACAAAATATTTTTGGTAAGGGTACGAAGTCTAATCGTTACAAGATTGCACCAGATAATGAGATTATTATTTCTAGAGCAGAGGGAGCAGTACGAGATTATACAGCAAAAGAACTACGAGATTTGTCTGAGTATTATGGTATTGAAAGTGGATATATTGATGCGCAGTTTCAGTCTGCACAGTTTAATAGGATACTTATTGGAGCAAAGAAAGATGCAAGTGGTTTTGTTCGTGAAGGATTATGGAATAAAGTAACAGACAATCTTTCTCCGAGTGGTGCAAACTACATGACTGAGTATTCACGTAATCAAGATGCACAGATGCGTAGGTTTGTATTTATAGATGCTCTTATGCAGGGTGATACACCTGCAATGGCAGCTAATAAGGCTA